>ERZ761602.5822-NODE-5822-length-14280-cov-275.286467_pt1 | contig 14280 bp, 13 predicted proteins | sample MGYA00512165_ERZ761602 | MGnify/ENA primary metagenome ERZ761602 (study PRJEB28899, sample SAMN02445085) | bioreactor sludge metagenome | biome: EBPR sludge; isolation source: Thorneside wastewater treatment plant | place: Australia: Brisbane, Thorneside...
CATCCTGGCCCAGCAGCAATGCAATCTGCAAATCCATCAACACCATCCAGTTACGTCTGCCGTTGGCGACAGCCGCGCGGCACACCCGGGCGACAAGGGATCGCGACGGTCACGCGTTGGCTGACGCTCTCGCCCCCGGAGAAGCGTCAGCAACTGCCGTCGAGCGGCTCGCAGTGATCGCCAGCCTTATTCGACCAGCTTCCAGGTACCGTTGTCGATCCGGACCATCACCCGTGCCCGCTGGTCGAATCCGAGATGGTCCTGCGGGCTCATGTTGAACACCCCGTGCGCGCCCGTGAGATTCGTCGTCTTCTCCAGCGCCTGACGCAGCGCCTGGCGAAACCCGGGCGTTCCCGGCTGCGCCTTCTTCAGCGCTTGCGGCACGGCATTGGCCAGCAGCAGGCTGGCATCCCACGCATGCGCGCCGAAAGTCGAGGCCGTTCCCTTGCCGTGCATGGCCTCGTACTTCGCCACATAGTCGAGCGCCACCTTCTTGATCGGGTTGCTGTCGGGCAGTTGGGCCGCCACCAGGACGGGTCCGGCAGGCAGGAAGGTGCCTTCACAATCCTTGCCGCAGACGCGCAGAAAGTCGGCGTTGGCGACTCCGTGCGTCTGGTACATCAGGCCCTTGTAGCCCTTTTCCTTGAGCGACTTCTGCGGCAGGGCTGCCGGTGTCCCGGCGCCACCCACGAGAACCGCGTCCGGTTTGGCGGCGAGGATCTTCAGTACCTGCCCGGTCACCGACGTGTCGGCCCGATTGAAGCGCTCGTTGCCGACGATCTGGATCTTGCGCGCCTCGGCAATCTTCGAGAACTCGTTCCACCAGCCCTCGCCGTAGGCGTCGGCGAAGCCGATGTAGGCCACCGTCCTGACCTTGTTGTCGAGCATGTGCTGGACGATCGCCGTGGCCATCTGGGCGTCGTTCTGTGGTGTCTTGAAGACCCAGGCACGCTTGCCGTCCATCGGATCGATGATCCGCGCCCCGGCCGCCATCGAGATCATCGGCGTTTCACCCTCGGCAACGACGTCGATCATCGCCAGCGAGTTGGGGGTGGTCGTCGAACCGATCACCACGTCAACCCTGTTTTCGGCGAGCAGCTTGCGCGTATTCTTGACTGCCGTCGTGGTGTCGGAAGCGTCATCGAGAACGATGTAGTTGAGCTTCTGGCCAGCGATGGTCGTCGGCAGCAGGGCTATGGTGTTCTTTTCCGGAATTCCCAGCGAAGCAGCCGGCCCGGTCGCCGACAGCGTCACGCCGACGTTGATCTCGGCGCGTGCGCCGGCGGCGAGAACGATTCCCAGGACAGCCAGCAGACTGGCCTGCAGCAGCTTGACTCTCATGCTTCCTCCCGTGTGGTTGCCCGCATCCCATGCCGCCGGCGAGCGCACGGCAGCAAGTAACCATTGTGCGGCCGCGGGCAGCGCGAGACAAGTCTAAAAGAAGGTGTCGCGGGCAAACTTGACGATGAAGACGCTGACGACGGCGAGGAAGGCACGCCTGACAAAAGCGCTGCCATGCCGCAGCGCGAGCTGAGTACCGACGATCGAGCCGAGGACGTTGCAGGCCGCCATCATCACCGCCAGCCAAGGGAGCAGGTGGCCATGCGGGACGAAGAACCCGAGCGCCGCCAGGTTGGTGGCCACGTTGACCACTTTCGCTGCCGCCGACGCGTGCAGGAAGTCGAAACCGAAGAAACGGATGAACAGGAAGATCAGGAAGCTGCCGGTCCCCGGGCCAAAGAAGCCATCATAGAAGCCGATGGCGCCACCCAGCAGGAGGGCGTAGGCAAACTCGCGCCGCCCCGTGTGCTGCGGTCGGTGAATGCCACCGAAATCGCGGCGCGCGAAGGTGTAGCCGGCGGCACCGATCAACAGCAGCAGGATCAGCGGCCGCAGTACGGCCGGGGGCAGCCAGGCCACCGCCATGGCACCGAGGTACGAGCAGGCGAAAGCGGCAGCTGCTGCCGGCAGCGTCGTTCGCCAGGGCATCTCGACGCGGCGGGCATAGCGCCAGGCGGCACTGGTCGTGCCGAAGATGCTGGAAAACTTGTTCGTCCCGAACAGGGTCGCCGGCAGCTCGCGCGGCAGCGTCTGGAACAGCGCGGGGATCTGGATCAGGCCGCCGCCGCCGACAACCGCATCGATGAAACCGGCAAGCAGGGCTGCCACTGCGAGACCGCCCAGCAGCACGGGGTCGAGTCCGTACATCCCGCTTCAGCGCTGGGCGACGAAGAACAGTCGCTTGAAGGGAAACAGCGTTGTTCCATCCGGGCTGCGGCGATAGACGGCAGCCAGTCGCTCGCGATAGGCGGCGAGGAAGTGTTCGGCGGCGGCGCCATCGAGCCGTTTCATGAAAGGCAGGAGGGTCGTTCCCTTCATCCATTCAATGACCGGGTCGTCGCCGCTCAACACGTGCCAGTAGGTGGTTTCCCACAGCTCCACCTGACGGCAGAGCGGCCGCAGCAGGTGCTCGTAGTCGGTGGGTGGCAGGATGCTGCCCATGCGCACGCTGCCAAGCGCATCGTTCCACTGCGCCTCGCCAGCAAGCTGGCGCAGGATCTGGTGCGCTGGTTCGCCAAAGTTGGCCGGTATCTGGACCGCCAGGACACCGCCCGGGCAGAGTTGCCCGACCAGTTCGGGCAGCAGTCTGCGGTGATCCGGCAGCCAGTGCAGGACGGCATTCGAGAACAGCAGGTCGGGACTGAAGCCGGCCCGCCAGGCGGCGATGTCGGCCCGCTGCCAGTCGATGGCGGGCAGCGTACGGGCGGCGCGGGCGAGCATCGCCGCGTCGCTGTCGATACCGACGATCTCTGCCGCTGGCCAGCGCTCGGCGAGCAGCCGGGTGACGTTGCCGGCACCGCAGCCGAGATCGACGATGCGCCGCGGCTCCGTCTCGCCCAACCTGGCGAGAAGATCGAGTGCCGGCCGCAGCCGGGCGTCGGCGAACCTCAGGTACTGCGCGGGATTCCAGCTCATCTGCCAGCCCATCACCTTCGCCGGTCGCCGGCGCCGAATGCGAACAGGGAGGGATGTTACTCCACCTTGCATGGCGCTGGTCAGCGCCGATTGCGATCGGCGGCGCACGTTTCCTGATCGTTCCAACGAGCGGCGCGACGGGAAAAGGCCTTAAACTCGCCCTTTCTGTCAGCCGGAGGGTTGTTCACGATGCGCAAAGGGATCATTCTGGCCGGTGGTTCCGGCACTCGCCTTCACCCCGCTACCCTGGCCATCAGCAAACAGCTGCTGCCGGTATTCGACAAGCCGATGATCTACTATCCGCTGAGCACCCTGATGCTGGCGGGAATCCGCGAGATTCTGATCATTTCGACGCCGCAGGATACGCCCCGCTTCGCGCAACTGCTCGGCGATGGCTCACGCTGGGGACTCGATCTCAGCTATGCGGTGCAACACAGCCCGGACGGCCTGCCGCAGGCATTCATCATTGGTGCCGACTTTCTCGGTCGTGATCCATCGGCGTTGGTCCTTGGCGACAACATCTTTTACGGCCACAGTTTTCAGCAATTGCTCGCCCGGGCAAGCGAGCGCCAGACTGGCAGCACGATATTCGCGTACCACGTGCATGACCCCCAGCGCTACGGCGTGGCGGAGTTCGACAGCAGCGGCAGGGTACTGAGCCTGGAGGAAAAGCCGCAGGCACCGAGGTCGAACTACGCGGTCACCGGTCTGTATTTCTACGACAATCAGGTGACCGAATTGGCGAAAGGCCTCAAGCCATCAGCTCGCGGCGAGCTGGAGATCATCGACCTGACCCGCCTCTACTTGGAGCAGGGGCAGCTTCAGGTCGAGCTGATGGGGCGTGGCTATGCCTGGCTGGATACGGGAACGCATGAAAGCCTGCTGGGGGCCGGGCAGTTCATCGCCACGATCGAGCACCGGCAGGGGCTGAAGGTAGCCTGCCCGGAGGAGATCGCTTTTCGCCATGACTGGATCACCGCCGAGCAGCTCGAGGCGCTTGCGCAGCCGCTGACCAAGAGTGGCTACGGCGAGTACCTGCTTGCCTTGCTGCGGGAAAGGCCGCTCTGAGGCTCCCCGCCGGTGTCCGACCAGGCGACCGCCGGCCGCGCGTTGCCCAGGCAACGGCGCGCTGCGGCCTGGGGTCGGGCATGTTCGACGACCTCATCGGGGGCTGCGGCTGGCAGACGATGGCCCATGGCCGGCGTCGCATACCGTTCGTGGCTGGTGGCAAGCGCCGCCGCGAGCCCTGAGCGTCCACGGCGTCCTTGAAGCGCCCACCTGCTGCAGGTATCATGCGAGACTTTCCGCGATACGGACGGTTCGGCCTGCAGGCAGGGCTCCAGCACTTCGAATCGCCCGCCATGAAGGAAGCCAGCCGATGTTCAAGACCATTCAGGGGCGCCGCATCCGCGCCGGTGTAGTCGGATGTGGTCGCATCTCGAGGAATCACTTTGGTTCCATCGAGACCCACGTCAATGACCTCGAGCTGGCTGCCGTCTGCGACAACGACCGCGCTGTTCTCGAGGCCCATGTGGAGAAACACTCTGTCAGGGGCTATGCGCGGATGGAAGAGATGTTGCGCAATGAAGCCCTTGACGTCGTCGCGCTGTGCACGCCGAGCGGCCTGCATCCCGACCAGGCCGTCCTGGCTGCCACCCACGGCGTCAACGTCGTTACCGAGAAGCCCATGGCGACTCGCTGGCAGGACGGCGTGCGCATGGTCCGCGCCTGCGACCAAGCGAACGTGCGGCTGCTGGTGGTGAAGCAGAACCGTCGCAACTCGACGCTGCAGATGCTCAAGCGTGCGTTTGACGAGAAGCGCTTCGGCAAGGTCTATATGGTCAGCATCAACGTCTTCTGGTCGCGGCCGCAGGAATACTACGATTCCGCCAAGTGGCGTGGTACTTGGGAACTTGACGGCGGCGCGTTCATGAACCAGGCCAGCCACTATGTCGACCTCGTCGACTGGCTGGTCGGCCCAGTCGCCAGCGTCACCGCGATGACGGCGACCCTGGCACGGGACATCCAGGTCGAGGACACCGGCGTTCTCAATATCCGCTGGCGCAGCGGGGCTCTCGGCTCGATGAGTGTCACCATGCTCACCTACCCGAGGAACCTCGAAGGCTCGATCACCATTCTCGGGGAGAAGGGAACCGTCCGCATCGGCGGCGTTGCGGTCAACGACATCCAGGTCTGGGACTTCGCCGATCAGCGTGACTACGATGCCGACATCAAGACCGCCAACTATGAGACCACCTCGGTCTACGGCTTTGGCCACCCGCTGTACTACCGCAACGTCGTCGATGTGCTGCGCGGCGATGCTGAACCCGAGGTCGATGGGCGTGAAGGCCTGAAGTCACTTGAAGTCCTGATTGCCGCATACCTGTCGGCTCGCGATGGGCGCGAGATCGCCTTGCCACTCGAATACTGACCGGTTGATGGACATCGGCATCGTTGGTGGCGGCATCAACGGTTTGTGTTGTGCCTGGCAGTTGCAGCAGAGCGGTCACGCAGTACGCCTGTACGAACGCAACAGACTGATGGCGGCGACCAGTTCACGCTCATCCAAGCTGCTGCACGGCGGGCTGCGCTATCTTGAGAACCTCGAGTTCCGGCTGGTGCGCGAGGCATTGCGCGAGCGCGACAGCTGGCTCGCTCGGGTGCCCAGCCTGACCCGGCCGCTGCGGCTGCTGATGCCGATCTACCGTGGCGGGCGTCGTTCACGCTGGCTGATTCGCGCCGGGCTGTTCCTCTACGACTCGCTGGCAGGCAGGAGCGCACTGCCAGCCGCCAACTGGCGCACGGCCGGACAGATCCTGCAGGCCGATCCGCAACTGCGTCGCGAGGGACTGCTCGGCGGCTACAGCTTCTCCGATGGCCAGATGGACGATCAGGCACTGGGGTTGTGGGTCGCCGAGCAAGCCCGGGCAGCGGGCGCCGTCCTGCGCGAGCACTGCGAGGTACGACGAGTGGATCGCAGCGGCCGGATTGAGTTCGCCGATGGCACTTCGGCTCGGCATGAGCGCCTCATCAACGTCTGTGGGCCGTGGGCCGAACGCCTGCTCGAGCAGAGTGGAATCGGTTCCCCGTATCGCTTGGATCTGGTGCGGGGTAGTCACCTGATCCTCGATCGTCCCTGTCCGCAGGCCTACGTGCTGGAGGTCCCCTGCGAGCCGCGAATCGTTTTCGTCCTTCCCTGGCAGGGACGAACGCTGGTCGGCACGACTGAAGTCCGGCAGGCGCTCGACGCCCCCGTGGTCTGCGACCCGGGCGAGCAGGACTACCTGCTGACGGTCATCGGCCACTATTTCCCATGCTCTGGCGGGTCCGACCGGGTGCTCGAGGCTTTTGCCGGTGTCCGTCCGCTGCTCCAGTCGGCCAGAAAGCCGGCGCAGGCCACACGTGAGTACGCCGTGCACCGTGACGGCGTGCTGATCAGCGTCTTTGGCGGCAAGTGGACAACCGCTCATGCGCTGGCGAGAAGGGTTTCCGACCACATTCACTGAATCCGGGAGGGTCATGAACGGTTTTACGGCAGATTCGACGGCAATCATCGACAGCGGCGCTGTAGTTGGCGACAATACCCGCATCTGGCAATGGGTACATGTCAGCGCTCAGGCACGCATCGGCAACGATTGTTCGCTTGGTCAGAACGTCTTCGTCGGCAACAGGGTGATCATCGGCAACAACGTCAAGATCCAGAACAATGTTTCGGTCTATGACAACGTGACACTCGAGGACGATGTCTTCTGCGGCCCGAGCATGGTCTTCACCAACGTCTACAACCCACGCAGCCATGTATCGCGCAAGCATGAGTACCGCGACACGCTGGTCAGACGGGGCGCCACTTTGGGCGCCAACTGCACCATTGTCTGCGGCGTCACGGTCGGCGAGTATGCTTTTGTCGCCGCCGGCGCGGTGGTCAACCGGGACGTACCCGCCTACGCGCTGATGGCGGGCGTCCCCGCGAGACAGATTGGCTGGATCAGCCAGCACGGCGAACGCCTCGATCTGCCGCTCAGCGGCGACGGGGAGGCGCGTTGCCCGGCGACGGCGGTCCGCTACCTGCTCAGGGATGGGCAGGTCTGTTGCGTGCAGGACGCCCATGGCGACCGGGAAGTGGCGCCAGGCGCCCCGCAGCCCGGCCATTGATGTCGCAACCGACAGCGTTCCGGCGGTCCGCGGAAGGCGCCCGCTTCAACCGTAAGTCAGCAGGATACTCATGAGCATTCAATTCATCGACCTCAAGGCACAATACGCCTCCCTCCGCGACCCGATCCATGAGCGCATGCAACGGGTACTCGATCACGGCCAGTACATCATGGGCCCGGAAGTCAGGGAACTGGAACAGAGGCTCGAAAGCTACACGGGCAGTTCGCACTGCATCACCTGTGCGTCAGGAACCGAGGCCCTGCTCATCTCGTTGATGGCACTTGGTGTCGGGCCGGGAGATGAGGTGATCACGACGCCGTTCACCTTCGTCGCGACGGCGGAAGTGATTGCCCTGGCAGGCGCGACACCGGTCTTCGTCGACGTCGAGCCGGACACCTGCAACATCGACGCAAGCCTGGTTGCCGCGGCGATCACGGCAAGAACCCGCGCCATCATGCCCGTGTCGCTTTATGGTCAGGTCGCCGACATGGAGGAGATCCAGTCCGTTGCCCGTCGCCACGGAGACATTCCCGTCATCGAGGATGCGGCGCAGAGCTTTGGCGCCACCTACCGCGGAGCGCGGAGCTGCGACCTGTCGACCGTCGGCTGCACGAGCTTCTTTCCCAGCAAGCCGCTCGGTTGTTACGGCGATGGCGGCGCGATATTCACCAGTGACGATGGTCTCGCCAAGGCGATGCGCGAGATCCGCGTGCACGGTCAGGAACGCCGCTATTTCCACACGCGGGTTGGCGTTGGCGGCCGCATGGACACGCTGCAGTGCGCCATCGTCCTCGCCAAGCTGGAGCAGTTCGATCAGGAGATCGAACAACGCCTGGCGGTCGGAGCGCGCTATCTGGAAATGCTGGGGGATCTGCCGAACGTGCAGCGGCTGAGCGTTCGTCCGGATCGGACCTGCGTCTGGGGCCAGTTCACCGTGCAGGTGGACAGGCGGGAGCACGTTCTCCAGCAGTTGGCCGCAGCAGGCATTCCGACCGCCGTCCATTACCCGGTGCCCTTGCACCGGCAGCCCGCTTACGCCGCGTCCTGCCGCATCACCGGGAGACTGGAACATGCCGATGCGGTGGCGGCGCGGGTTGTCAGTCTGCCGATGCATCCCTACCTCGAGCGACAGACCCAGGAAGAGATCGTGGCTGCGCTGGCGCAGGCAACGGCATGAAGCTGCTGACCGTCGTCGGCGCCCGGCCCCAGTTCATCAAGGCTGCTGCGGTCTCGCGAGTGATACGCGATGACTTTTCCGCGGACATCGACGAGATCCTCGTTCACACGGGCCAGCACTTCGACGAGAACATGTCCCGCGTCTTCTTCGACGAACTGGACATCCCGCAGCCGCGTTACAACCTCGAGATTTCCGGTGGCCAGCACGGTGCCATGACGGGCCGCATGCTCGAGGCGATCGAAGCGGTGCTGTTGCGGGAGAGGCCCGACTGGGTGCTGATATACGGCGACACCAACTCGACACTCGCGGCCGCGCTGGCCGCCGCCAAGCTGCACGTGCCGGTGGCCCACGTTGAGGCTGGCCTGCGCTCGTTCAACATGCGCATGCCGGAAGAGATCAACCGCATTCTCGCCGACCGCGTCTCCAGCCTGCTCTTCTGCCCGACGGAAACGGCAGTGAGAAACCTGCAGGCGGAAGGCCTCGCGAAGGGCGTCGTCAACGTCGGCGATGTGATGTACGACGTTGCCCTCTTCTATCGTGACCGAGCCCGGCAACACAGCGAGGTGCTGCAGCGATTGCGGTTGCGACCAGGGAATTTCGCCCTTGCCACCTGCCACCGGGCCGAGAACACCGACGATCCGGAACGACTCGGGGGGATCCTGTCGGCGCTGGCGCGGACCGCCGAGGGCTTGCCGGTGGTCCTGCCGCTCCATCCGCGGACGCGGAAGCTTGCCGAGGAACATGATCTGCTGCATCATCTGGATTCGCTCACCCTCACCGAACCTTTGCCCTTTCTCGACATGGTGGCGCTCGAACAGGCGGCACGGCTGATCCTGACGGATTCGGGCGGAGTGCAGAAGGAGGCCTTCTTCTACCGTGTTCCCTGCATCACGATGCGCGACGAGACCGAGTGGGTCGAGACCGTCGAGACTGGCTGGAATCGGCTGGTGGGCGCGTCCTGTCCGGCGATCGTCGCTGCCGTCAGCGAGGTGCTTGCCGGTCGGAGCGGGGTTGCGCAGGGCAACCCGTACGGCGATGGCACGGCGGCGAGAGCGATTGTCTCCCGTCTTCTCTGAACGGCGGTCAGTCCGCCCATCGGTGTCAACATTTCACTCTTACCAAGGAAAGCATGATGAAGGTCTTTGTCAGCGGAGGGCTCGGACAGATCGGCTCGCATATCATCGAGATGCTGCTCGCCCGGGGCGACCAGGTGGTCACCGTCGACAACCTCGCGACCGGGCGCAGGGAACACCTCGCCGACCATCCCGAATTGAGGATCGTCATCGACTCGGTGGCCAACAAGCCGCTGATCGAGCAACTGATCGGTGACTTCAGGCCGGACGCCATCGTTCACACCGCGGCCTCGTACAAGGATCCGGATGATTGGTACAACGACACGCTGACCAACTGCGTCGGTGGCTCGAACATGGTCGACGCCGCCAAGAAGTTCGGCGTCAGTCGCTTCATCTATTTCCAGACGGCACTGTGCTATGGTCTCCGTCCCCTGCAGCAACCGATTCGTCTCGACCACCCGCGCAACCCGGTAGGCAGCAGCTACGCCATCTCGAAGACCACCAATGAGTACTACCTCGAACTCTCGGGTGTCGATTACGTGACCTTCCGTCTGGCAAACGTCGTCGGTCCGCGCAACGTTGCCGGTCCACTGCCGATCTTCTACCAGCGCCTGAAGGATGGCAAGCAGTGCTTCGTCACGCGTGCGCGGCGCGATTTCGTCTTCGTCAAGGATCTCGCGCGCGTCGTCCTCAAGGCCGTCGACGGCACTGGCCACGGCGCCTACCATTTCTCGTCTGGCAAGGACGTCGCCATCCAGGAACTCTACGATGCGGTCGTCACCGCCCTCGATGTCCCGGGCCGACCGCAGGCAGAGATCAAGGAACTTGGGCCGGACGACGTCTTCTCGATCCTCCTCGACCCCAGTCGCACCTTCCAGGATTTTGGCGAGATCGCCTTCACGCCGCTGCAGGATACGGTCGGCGCGGCCATGGACTACTACCGCAAGCACGGCACGCTGGGTGAGTACACGCACCTGCGCCTGCAAGAGCAGCACTAGAAGAGGCTGGGCATGCGTATCCTGATAACTGGCGGCGCTGGCTGCCTCGGATCCAATCTCATCGAACATTGGTTGCCGAAGGGCCACGAGATTCTCGTCATCGACAACTTTGCCACCGGCAAGCGTGAGGTTGTCCCCGCGGTTCCCGGACTGACCGTCAGGGAGGGCAGCGTTGCCGATGCGCAGCTCGTCGATGAATGCTTCTCCCTCTTCAGGCCCGACGTCGTCATCCACGCCGCGGCTGCCTACAAGGATCCCGACGACTGGCTCGAGGACTCGACCACCAACGTCATCGGCAGCATCGTCGTCGCCAGGGCAGCGCAGACCTGCAAGGTCAGGCGCCTCGTCAACTTCCAGACTGCCCTGTGCTATGGCCAACCGCAACAGCTGCCAATCCCGGTGAGTCACCCCACGGCGCCGTTCACCAGTTACGGCATCACCAAGACAGCAGGCGAACAGTTCCTCCTGCTTTCCGGCGTGCCCACCCTGTCGCTGCGCATCGCCAATGTCACGGGGCCGCGGCTCGCCATCGGGCCGATACCGACTTTCTACAAGCGCCTGCAAGCTGGCCAGAGCTGCTTCTGCTCGGAGACCTCGCGCGACTTTCTCGACATGGCCGACTTTCTCGACTTCATGGACTTGGCGATCGCAGAGGATGCGCCAACCGGAATCTTCAACCTGTCCACCGGCGAAGCGCACTCGATCAAGGAGATCTTCGATCTGGTCGCCGAGCACCTTGGCCTCGGCGCAATCGAGGTTCCCGTGGTGCCGCCGGCAGCAGACGATGTGCCGGTCGTTTCACTCGATCCCGGTGCGGCAATCGAGGCTTTCGGGTGGCGGGCAAGAGTCGGCTTTGCCGACACGATCCGGCGCCAATTGGTGTGGTACGACCGGTACGGCATCAGCGACGTCTTTTCGCATCTCAAGGCCACCGAACAGGGCCAGTGAAAGAGGTTCACCATGACGAGTAGTGAAGGCTTCAGCGGTTCCCGGGTGCTGGTCGTCGGTGGCGCCGGTTTTGTCGGCAGCAACCTCGTGCATCAGATCCTGGACCAGGATCCCGCGGAGATCATCGTCGTCGACAACCTCCTGTCGGCGGACGTTGCCAACATCCCGGCCGATGCGCGCGTGCGCTTCGTCTTCGGTTCGATCGCCGATGACCGCATCCTGGCCGGGCTGGATGAGGATCTGGACTACGTTTTCCACCTCGCCTGTTATCACGGCAACCAGTCTTCGATTGCCGACCCGTTTGCTGACCACGACAACAACACCTATACCTCGCTCAAGCTCTTCGACCGCCTCAAGGACATCAAGGGACTGCAGAAGGTCGTTTACGCGGCGGCGGCCTGTGCGGTCGCAGAGAAGACCTACGACGCCCCGACGGCAACGACCGAGGAGCAGCCGGTCACCCTTTACCACGACAGCCCCTACTCGATCTCGAAGATCATCGGCGAACTGTACGGCAACTACTACTTCCAGCGTTACGGGCTGCCCTTGGTCAAGGCCCGCTTCTCGAACGTGTACGGGCCGCGCGAGATTCTCGGAGCTGGGCAGTGGCGTGGTACGGTGCACACCGTCTGGCGCAATGTCACGCCGACGTTCATCTGGCGCGCCCTGCACGGGGAAGCGCTGCCACTCGACAACGGCGGCAACGCCAGTCGCGATTTCATTTTCGTCGAGGACATGGCGCGTGGCCTGATGGCCTGCGCGGAGCATGGATGCGCAGGCGGTGTCTATAACCTTGCCACCGGCTGCGAGACGAGCATCCTGGAGCTGGCAACCATCATCAACGAGTACACCGGCAACACGACGCCGCTCGACCTGCGCCCTGCCCGCGACTGGGATCGCTCCGGGAAGCGCTTTGCCTCCACCGAGAAGGCGGCCCGCGAGTTGGGCTTCAGCGCGCAGGTCAACATCCGCGATGGCCTGCGCCGTACGGTCGAATGGACCCGGGCGAACCGGGAACTGATCCAGCGCAGCATCGCCAGGCACGACAAGTTGATGACGCAGGCTGGGGCGTGACATCCGGCGCGACCCGCCATGCCGCCGGACCGAACAGCCTTGCCGCTGTCGGGGGCGGACACGCGCGTCCGGGGGTTGCAAGCCTGTGAACGAATCGTCGCGAGCTGCCCAGGATGCGAGGCGGGAACGAGCAGCGGCGCAGACCCGGCGCGCAGTAGATTTGTTCACGGCTTCCGGATACGGCGACCTGGCGAGAGAATGTCCATGAACGGTTGCGCGCTGTTGGGATAGAAGAACTGGAAAGCGAAAAATGAATGCGTTGAACAATGCGAGAGTGTTGCTGATTGGCGGCGCCGGCTTCATCGGCAGCCATGTGGTCGGAGAACTGCTCAAGACGGACGTCGGCGAAGTACTGATCTACGACAACTTTGCTCGCGGCAAGCGAAACTATCTCGCACCTCATCTTCCGGATCCGAGGTGTCGTCTCTACCAGAACGGGGCGGACATCCGCGAGGTCGATCTCCTTGACGACGCCATGCGCGGTTGTGACTACGTCATTCACCTGGCGGCGATGTGGCTGCTGCACTGCAAGGACTTTCCCCGCACCGCCTTCCACGTCAACATCGAGGGCACCTTCAACGTCCTCGAGGCATGCGTCAGAAACCGGGTCAAGCGCTTGGTCTACTCGTCGTCCGCATCCGTATACGGAGATGCGGTGGAGGTGCCAATGACGGAGGCTCATCCGTTCATGAACCGGAATTTCTATGGCGCTTCCAAGATTGCAGGCGAAGCCATGTGCAGGGCCTTTCACGATCGCTACGGGCTGTCCTACGTCGGTCTGCGCTACATGAACGTTTATGGACCGCACCAGGATCAGACGGCTGCCTACACCGGCGTCATCCCGATCATGCTGAACAAGATCGACGCCAATGAAGCGCCGGTGATCAACGGCGATGGCTCGCAGGCCTACGATTTCATCGACGTCGAGGATGTCGCCCGGTGCAACGTGCTGGCCCTGCAAGCCGAGGCCAACGACCAGTTCTACAATGTGGGCTCCGGCGTGCAGACCAGCATCAAGGAACTGTGCGATCTCATCCTGGAACTGAAGCGCTCAAGTCTGCAGGTCACCTACAAGCCCTACTCTGCCGATGACGCTCGCCGGTTGGTGCAGAATCGCATCGGCTGCCCGGCGAAAGCCGAGGCCGATCTCGGCTTCAGGTACCGCTACGGGTTGCGCGAAGGACTGGAGAAACTCATCGCTTGGCGGGAAGCCAACAAGGGCGCTTACTGATGGTCATGCGATCGATCGCAATTTCCCTTCCTTGTACCGGCGACGAGGAGTGGGAAGCGACACGCGAGCCGCTGCTGACCGGCTGGCTGACACAAGGGCCGAAGGTTGCCGCTTTTGAACAGGCGTTTGCCGCGCGGCATGCGGCCGCACACGCTTTGGCGACCACCAGCTGCACAACCGGGCTTCACCTGATCCTGGCGGCGATGGGCATCGGTCCGGGCGATGAAGTGATCGTTCCGGCGTTTACCTGGGTGGCGACAGCCAACGTGGTCGTTTACTGCGGCGCAACGCCGGTATTCGCCGATGTGGATCGCCGGACCAACAACCTCGATGTCGGCGATGTCGTGCAACGGCTCACCCCGCGAACGAAGGCAGTGATCGCGGTTCACCTGTTCGGGCTGTGTGCGGACATCGATTGCCTGCGCACCGCTCTGCCCGCGCATATCCCGATCATCGAAGACGCGGCCTGCGCGGCCGGCGCCAGCTACAAGGGACAACCCGCTGGGTCACTCGGGCTGGCGGCGGCGTTCTCCTTTCATCCGCGGAAGTCGATCACCACCGGCGAGGGCGGAATGGTGACCACCAACGATGCGTCACTGGCGGCGACCGCCAACATGCTGCGAAACCACGGCGCGAGCATCTCCGAAGAAC
>ERZ761602.5823-NODE-5823-length-14279-cov-3.970121_pt1 | contig 14279 bp, 6 predicted proteins | sample MGYA00512165_ERZ761602 | MGnify/ENA primary metagenome ERZ761602 (study PRJEB28899, sample SAMN02445085) | bioreactor sludge metagenome | biome: EBPR sludge; isolation source: Thorneside wastewater treatment plant | place: Australia: Brisbane, Thorneside...
AGCGCAACAGCAGGAGAGCTACGAGCGGCAGGCAGGCGAGCTGAAGCACCACGTCCGACAGCAGGCCACCTCTCGACCCGCCGCCGAGCAGCAACGACACCGCGTCGAACGACGCGCCCGCCGCCAGCGGCTCGGGGATGCTCAACATCAACTCCATCCCGCCGTCGCGCATCCTGCTCGACGGTAGCCCGCTCGGTGAGACGCCCAAGACGGGCGTCAAGGTCTCGCCGGGCAAGCACACCGTCACGTTCATCCACCCCGAGCACGGCAAGCAGTCGGTGGTGGTGAACGTCGGCCCCGGCGAGACCAAGGTCGCCTCTGCGCGGCTCAAGTCGGACTGAGCCGCGGTCGATCGCTCACGTGGCGGGGGTGTAGAAGGTCCCGCCGTCCGTCTCGCACTCGGTCTGGTCGACCGGGATCGCGAACGAGAAGACGGACGGCTCGGCGCAGTCGAACACGCACGCGGTGAGATCGTACTCGGGTCCGCAGGGGCCTTGGAGGTACTGACCGAAGAGCTCCTCGGCGCACGCCGTCTCGAAGGCCGCGTCGGGCCCGGAGACCTCGTAGCAAAAGTATCCGTTCACGCCGTCGCAGCGAAACGCGTCGGCGCAGTGGGGCGCTGCCCCCTGACCGCCGGAGCTCGACGACGCGCTCGTCGATGCCGAGGTCGAGCCCGACCCCGACGTCGATGTCGACGCGGAGGTCGAGGTCGAGCCCGAGCCCGATGCCGAGCTCGACGCCTTGCTGGAGCTGCTCGACGCGGTGCTCGAGCCGCCGCCCGAGCCGCCGTCGCCGGTCGCGTCATCACCACACCCGACCGTGAAAATGGCCGTGATCATCCCTACGACGAGCGTCGTCCTGGTCATGTCCCTTTCCTTCCGCGCCTCGTGGTGAGGCAGTTCGAAGAAGCGAGGGGCAATGCCCGCCCGTCCCTGATCCAGGCAGGGGATGTTCCGAACCGTATTGTTCGGCGATTCCGAACGCCAACGGAGCAGGGGCCCGCCGGCCCCTCAGGCCCCGACGAACCGGGCAGCGCGCTTCTCGACGAACGCCTGCATGCCTTCGCGCTGGTCGGCGGACCCGAAGAGGCCCGCGAACGCCTGCGCCTCGAGCTCGTTCGCGGCGGCGAGATCGGCCTCTTCTCCGCGGAGGAGCACGCGCTTGGCCGCCTCGACCGCGAGCGGACCGTTCTCGGCGATCTTCTTGGCGCACGCGATCGCCTTGGGCATCAGCTCGTCGGGCGGAAACACCGCGTTGACGAGGCCGAGCCGGAGCGCGACGTCGGCGCCGATCATGTCGCCGGTGTACGAGAGCTCACGGGCTTGCGCGATGCCCACGCGACGCGCGAGGCGCTGCGTGCCGCCGAAGCCGGGGATGACGCCGAGCTTCACCTCGGGCTGGCCGAACTTCGCCTTTTCGGACGCGTAGATGAAGTCGCAGGCCATCGCGAGCTCGCAGCCGCCGCCGAGCGCGAAGCCGTTGACGGCCGCGATGATCGGAAACGGAGCGTTCTCGATCGCGGCCCCGAGCGCGTGGCCCTTGCTCGCGAAGCGCCGGGCGTCGACCGGCGACATCGACGCCATGGCCGCGATGTCGGCGCCCGCGACGAAGGCCTTGCCCTCGCCGGTGAACACGGCTGCGCGCGGCGTGCTCGACGTCGACAGATCGTGGAACGCGTCGCCGAGCGCGACGAGCGTCGCCGGATCGAGCGCGTTCAGCTTCTCGGGCCGCCGGATGGTGACGATCGCGACGTCGCCATCGCGCTCCACCGTGACGCTCACGAGGTCACCTTCTGACCCTTGTCGTCGTACTGATAGAAGCCCCGCCCCGTCTTTTTGCCGAGCCAGCCGGCGGCGACGAGGTTTCGCAGGTTCGTGGGCGCGCGGTACTTGGGGTCGCCGATCTCGGTGAAGAGCACGTCGGCGATCGCGAGCACCGTATCGAGACCGATCAGATCCGCGAGCTCGAGCGGCCCCATCGGGTGGTTCAGGCCGAGCTTGCAGCCGGTGTCGATGTCGGCGGCGCTGCCCACGCCCTCTTGCAGCGTGAAGCACGCCTCGCAGAGGAGCGGGATGAGCACGCGGTTCACCAGGAAGCCGGGGGCGTCGTTCGACGTGATCACGGTCTTGCCCATCTTCTCGGCGAGCGCGCGGGTGGCCGCGTAGGTCTCGGGCGAGGTCTGGGTGCCCTTCACGATCTCGACGAGCTTCATGAGCGGGACCGGGTTCATGAAATGCATGCCGATCACCTGCGCGGGGCGCGACGTCTTGGCCGCGAGCTTCGTGATCGAGATGCTCGAGGTGTTCGACGCGAGGATGGCGTGCTTGGGGAGGGCGGCGTCGAGCGATTGGAAGATGGCCACCTTGGTCTCGAAGCGCTCGGTGGCCGCTTCGACGGCGAGATCGCACGCACCCACACCGTCCCCGGCCTCCGAGGGCTCGATACGGCCGAGGAGGGCCTCGCGGTCGGCGGCGGCCATCTTTCCCTTCTCGACCTGCTTTTGCAGGATCGACGCGACCGAGTCCTTGCCCTTCTGGGCCAGGGCCTTGGTGCTGTCCGAAAGCAGGACGGTGATGCCGGCGCCGGCCGCGACCTGCGCGATGCCACGGCCCATCTGGCCGGCTCCCACCACGACCATGCGGGCGATGTTCTGGGTGCTCATGGGTCGCCCTTACCTCCGCCGCCCCCGGAAGGCGACGCGATCGAGGCCTTTCCGAGGGGGCTCAAAGAAGCTCAGTCCAGGCCTTGAAACGGCGCGCCGGAGGGGCGTACATTCCGAAGCCCCCCGGCCCGCGCTTTTTCAGTGGTTCTGAGCGGATCTGCCGGTAACCCGAGGGCCCGTGCCCCGAGCAGTCGAAGTTCCGATTCGAAGCGAGACAGCCCACCTGGGGTGACGATGAGCGTTGACACGATTCGCGTCGTTCTTGGCCGTTTGCAGGACGACCCCGACAGCGAGACTGCCTGGGAAGAGCTTTCAGAGATCGTGACGGCGCCTGGCAAGCACCCCGACGCGGAGGCCGTGCGCCTCCTCGAGCAGGCCCGGTCGCGCCACGAGCGCCGACGAGAGTGGGCCAGCGTGGCGCGCCTCCTCGAGATCGAGATCGCCCTCGCCTCGGGCCAGCCCGAAGAGGCGGCGATGCAGGCCGAGCTCGCCCGCATCTACGACGAAGAGCTGCTCGCCCCGACCAAGGCCCGCTCCGCCTACGACCGCCTCCTCGAGCTCGAGACGCCCGAGACGATGATGGAAAAGGCGTCGACGTACCTCGAGTCGCACGAGGGGTTCAGCGCCAAGTGGCGCGATCTCTACGACCGGTACCTCTCCGAGGCCGAGCAGGCCGGCGACGACGGCCTGCGGGCGGGGCTGCTCTTGAGCGCCGCCGATATCGCCCACCGTTACGGCGCCGACGCGATCGAGCGGGCGAAGCTGGCCGAGCTCGTCGAGAGCGTCACGTCGCTCGAGCCGCGCACCAAGCGGCTCGCCCCCGTCGCCGAGGCCGTCCTGCGTGACGCACCCGAGCAAGTAGCGACCGCCCTCGAGGCCGTGCTCGCGCGCGGGGGCTCGAAGGACGAGCGCGTCGCGGCCGGGCTCAAGGCGGGGCGCATCCGCGCGCGCCGCTTGAAAGACCAGGCGCGCGCCATCGCCGACTACGAGCAGGTGCTCGATCTCGCCCCCGGGCAGCCCGACGCGCTGAACTACCTGGCCGAGGCCTACACCGAGTCCGAGCAGTGGGACCACCTCGTCGCGCTCTACGAGGATCAGCTGAAGGGCGGGGCCGTGCGCGGCGAGGCCGAGCTCGGCATCATCCTCCAGATCGCGATGGTGCACTGGCGCATGAGAAAGGCGCCCGAGGCGGCCGAGCCGTACTTCGAGCGCGTGCGGCGCTTCGAGCCCGCGCACGCGGGCATGCTCGATTTCTTTCGCGAGCTCTGCGAACAAAAGGGCGACAAATCCAAGCTCGTCAGCGTCCTCACCGACGCCCAGCGAGCCACCCAGGACGCCGGCCAGAAAAAGGAGCTCGCGGCCGAGATCGCGCGCGCGGCCGAGGCTCAAGACAACGCACAAAAGGCGATCGAGCAGTACAAGTCGCTCCTTCGCGCCGACCCCAACGACGCCTCCGCGCAGACCGCGCTCAAGCGCCTCTACGCGCAGACCGACAACCACAGCGCGCTCGTCGATCTGCTCAAGCACGAGGCCGAGCGCGTCCCCGCCGACGCGCCCGAGCAAAAGGCGGAGGTGCTCCGCCAGGTCGCGGGCATCTACCGCGACAAGCTCAAGAACGAGCAGGCCCTGGTGCAGATCTTGTCGCAGATCGTCCAGGTCGCCCCCGACGACGAGGAGAGCCTCCGCGAGCTCGTCAAGATCTACGGAAACCTGGGGCGGTTCCGCGATCTCTTGGCGTGCCAGCAAAAGCTCGCCGAGATCACCAAGGACGAGGACGAGCGCGCCGAGCTCTACCGCGCGGTCGCGCGCCGCTGGGCCGAGCAGTTCTCGAACGTGCAGAACGCGATCGCCTCCTACGAGGGGCTGATCGCGGTGCGCCCGCGCGACGAAGAAGCGCGCAGCAAGCTGAAAGAGCTCTACACCAAGCGCCGCGCCTGGGGGCCGCTCTACTCGCTCTACGAGGCGTCGCTCGCCGACGCCGAGGGCGCCGACAAGATGGAGCTGCTCTCGGAGATGGCCAAGCTCGCCGCCGAGCGCCTCGATCGGGGCGCCGACGCGATCCGCCTGCAGAAGCAGATCCTCGATATCGACCCGTCGGCGGTGCAGGTCTACGACGCGCTCGAGAAGCAAGCCGAGCGCGAGAAAGACTTCGCCACGCTGGCCGAGGTGCTCGAGCGGCGGGTCGACGCCGTCTCCGACGCACCGACCAAGCTCGCCATCTTGCAGAAGCTCGGCGCGGTGTACGCCGATCGGCTCAAGGACAACGCGGGCGCGACCAAGACGTGGCGTCGTGTGCTCGAGCTCTCGCCGGGGCAGGCCAAGGCGCTGCGCGTGCTGCGCGAGACCTACCTCGCGGCCGAAGACTACGACGCCCTCGAGCAGCTCTACGCGAGCCAGAACGACTGGGAGGGGCTGGCCGAGTTCCTCTCCACCTCGGCCGACAAGTCACACGACCGCGACCAGAAGGTGAGCCTGTCGTTCCGCGCGGCGCATGTCTACGAAGACAAGCTCGGCGCGCCCGAGCGAGCGACGCGCTCCTACGAGCGCGTCCTCAGCGTCGACGTCGGCAACGCGCGCGCCGCCAAGGCGCTCGTCCCCATCTACGAGCGCGAAGAGCGCTGGGCCCGCCTCCCCGCGCTGTACGAGGTGCTCCTCAGCGTCTCGGACGATGACGCCGATCGCGTGGCCATCCTGCGCAAGCTCGCGGCCGTGACGAGCGGGCCGCTGCCCGACCGGAACGCGGCGCTCGGCTATGCGCGGCGCGCGTACGATCTCGTCCCCGACGAAGAGAACCTCGAGCTGCTCGAGGCCGCCTCCCGCTCGGCCTCGTCGTGGGCGCCTTTCGTCGAGGCCATCGAGGCCAGGCTCGCCGGCGCGAAGTCGGGCAAGAAGAAGAAGAGCAACCTCGAGCCGAAGCTCGAGCGCAGCCTGCGGCTCAAGCTCGCCAACGCGTACGCGCGCGAGCTCGGCAAGATCGACGAGGCCGTCACCGCGTACCGCGTCCTCGTCGAGGCCGACCCGTCCGACGCCGAGACGCTCCGCGAGTTCGACGCTCTCTTGCGCGCCTCCGAGCGCAAGGACGACCTGCGCTGGCTCTTCGAGCGCCGCGTCGAGACGGCCGCCGAGGGCGACCGAGCCAAGATCTACGAGGAGTGGGCGACGCTCGAAGAAGACGTGTTCGCCAACGCGGACGAGGCGATCAAGCTCTACAAGAAGGCGTCGGAGCTCGCGCCCGACCGCGGCGACACGTTGAAGTCGCTCGCCCGTCTGCTGCTGCAGGCAGGGAACCACGCGGCCGCGGTCGAGGTGCTGCTCCAGCACCGTGACCTGTCGAGCGGCGCCGATCGCGCCCAGCGTGAGGTCGAGCTCGCGTTCGAGTATGCCGACCACCTGGGTCAGCCCGAGCTCGCGCTCGAGGCGAGCCTGCGTGCGCTCGAGCTCCGGCCCCGCGATCCCGACGCGATCGCGATCCTCGCGCGCCTCGTCGACAGCCCCGACACGCGGTTCCGCGCCGCCAAAGAGCTCGCGACCGCGTACGCCGACCTGGGCGACGCGCGGCGCGAGTCGCAGATGGTGCGGGTCGTGCTCGAGGGCGAAGAGGACGACGACGTCCGCCTCGAGCTCCACAAGATCCTCGCGGATGTCGAAGAAAAGAAGCTGGGCGCGCCCGGCGCGGCGTTCGACGTCGTCCTGCGCGCGCTGAACGAGAGCGCCGGCGATCTCGCGCTCTGGGACCGTGCCGTCGAGCTGGCCGCGAAGTCCGGGCGCCCGACCGATCTCGCCGAGGCGTACCGCGCCCACGTCGTCACCGCCGACCCCGACGATCGGCGCCTCGCACGCGAGGTCGAGCTCGAGCTCTGTGATCGCGCCGCCACGCTGCACGACGAGCAGCTCGGCGACTCCGATGGTGCGCTCCCGTACCTCAAGCGCATCCTGGCGATGACCCCGTCCGATCAGAAGGCCTTCAACCGTCTCAAGCAGATCCTCACGCACGCCGAGCGTTGGGGAGAGATCGAGGACCTGTTCGACCAGGCCGCCCAGGCCGCCGAGGACCCGGCGCAAAAGATCGCGCTCCTCTCCGAGGTCGCGATGCTGGCCGAAGAGGTCATCCAGCTGCCGCAAAAGGCGATCACGTACCACGAGCGGATCCTCGAGCTCGACCCGCACGTCGCGTCGTCGCTCGACACGCTTGAGAAGCTGTACGAGGACGAGGAGCGGTTCGGCGATCTGGCCCAGCTCCTCGAGCGACGCCTGGCGATGATCGCCGAGACGAGCGCCGAGGGCGCCGACGGCGACGAGGCCGTCGACATCCGTCTCTACCTCGGGCGCCTCTACCTCGAGCAGCTCTTGGTGCCCGACCGCGCACTCGCGCACGTGGAGGTGATCCTCACGGGTCGCCACGAGGACGCCGACGCGCGCGAGCTCGCCGAGCGTCTCCTCGAGATCGGCAGCTTGCGGCTGCGAACCGCGCAGCTGCTCGAGGCGGTATACGAGTCGCGCAGCGAGCACCGCAGCCTCGTCCGTATGCTCGAGATCCGTCTCGAGGCCGCGACCGCCGCCGACGACCGCGCCGAGCTCCTGCGGCGCATCGGCGAGCTCCGTGACGAACGCTTGCATGACGACGCGGGCGCGTTCGCCGCCCTGAGCGAGCTCGTGCCCCTCGTCCCCGATGACGAGGGTGTCCGCGAGCGCTTCGTCGAGATCGGGCGCCGCCTGGGCGAGCACGAGAAGGTCACCGACGTCCTGACGGCGGGCGCAGAAAAGGCCGATCTCAAGTCGGTCAAGGCCGAGCTGTATACGCAGGTCGCCTCCGTCTTCGAGAACGCCCTCGGCGCCCCCGCGCGCGCCGAAGACGTGTACCGGAAGATCCTCACCATCGACCCCGACGACGCGGCGATCGTCGTGCCCGCGGCGCGCGCCCTGGCGCGGCTGCAGGCCGAGGGCGGGCGTCACGAGGCGCTGGCCCAGTCGCTCGAGGTCGAGGTCAAGCTCGAGGACTCGGCCGACACGCGCAAGGAGATCTACGAGCGCCTCGGCGATCTCTACGAGACCGTCCTCGCCAGCCGCCCCAAGGCGATCGACGCCTGGCGCCGGCGCCTCGCCGACGACGACACCGACGAGAAGGCGCTCGTCGCCCTCGAGCGCCTCTACGAGCAAGAGGAGCGGTACCGCGATCTGGTCGATGTCCTGCGCCGCCGTGAAGAGACGGCCGAGAGCGGCGACGAACGGAAACGCGCGATGTCCAAGTCGGCCGAGATCCTGGCGGGCCCGCTCGACGACGTGCCCCAAGCCACGCTCGCGTACCGCGCGGTGCTCGACGCGTTCGGCGCCGACCGTGCAGCCCACGCGGCCCTGGCGAAGCTCTACGAGAAGGCGGACCGCCACCAGGACCTGGCCGAGATCATCGAGATCGACCTCGGCGTCGCCGACGAGCCCGCCGAGCGCGTTCGCCTCTACGACAAGCTGGGCGACGTCCGGCGCTTGCACCTCGGCGAGCTCGAGGCCGCCATCGACGCCTACCGGCTCGGCGGCGCGCGCCGCGCTAGAGACGATGCTCGAGGGTGAGGCCAAGAGCGGCGCGGCCGAGCTCCTCCACCCGCTCTACGAGGTCGACGGTGACGCCAAGCGGCTCCTGCGCGTCCTCGAGATCGAGGCCGAGGTCGCGGACAGCCCGGGCGAGCGTATCGAGAAGCTCGAGAAGGCCCGCGCCACCGCCGAGGATGCGCTCTCGGACACGCAGGCCGCCTACGCCTACGCGCGGCGCGCGCTGAAAGAGGCCGCGAGCGACGAGTCGATCGGCCGTCAGATGGAGACGCTCGAGCGGCTGACCGCCGCGACCGGTCGCTTCGCCGACACCTCGGAGCTCTACCGCGAGGTTGCGCCCGATGTGCTGGACGGTGAGGTCCAGCTCGCGATGCTGCTCCGGGTGGGCGATATCGCCAAGACCCGCCTCGAGAAGCCCGAGCTCGCCATCGAGTACTACAAGAAGGCGCTCGAGGCGCGGCCCGACGAGCGGCGCGCGATGCTCGCGCTCGAGGAGCTCTACCAGACCGGCGAAGACCCGCAGGAGCTGCTCGAGGTGCTCCGCAAACGCGCCGAGTTCGCCGAGGGCGACGACGAGCGCAAGGAGCTGCTCTTCCGCGAGGCCGATCTGCTCCGCGATCGGCTCGAGGACAAGGGGGGCGCCATCTCGGTGCTCGAGTCCGTCCTCGAGGTCGACGTCGATCCGCGCGCGACCAGCCAGCTCGAGGCGCTCTACACGAGCGAGGGCCGTTTCCTCGACCTGGTCTCGCTCTACGAGCGCATGCTCGAGAGCTCGAAGGTGCACGGCGCCGACGCGGCCGCGCTGCGGGTGAAGATCGCCAAGACCGCCCGCGGCAAGCTCGATGACGCGCCGCGCGCGTTCGACGAGCTGGTCGAGGCGCTGGACGCCGACCCGGGGCACGCGGCGGCCGTCGCCGAGCTCGAGGCCATCCTCGCGCAGCCCGTGCCCGAAGCCGACACGGAGGCCGGCGCGGCGCTCGAGGAGCGTGCCCGCGCGGCCGAGATGCTCGAGCCGATCTACCTCAAGCAGGCCGACTGGGAGAAGGTGCGGGCGACCCTCGAGGCGCGGCTCGACGCAAGCCAAGACCCGGACGAGCGGCGCGACATCCTGAAGCGCCTCTCGACCCTGCACGAGGACCAGCTCGGTGACTACACCGCGGCTCTCGGCGCGACCGCGCGCCTCTTGCACGAAGAGGTCTCGGACCGCACCACCTGGAGCGAGCTCGAACGGCTCGCGCGCGTAGCGTCGGCGGAGCGTCGCCTGGCCGATATCTACGCCGCCGAGCTCGCCAAGATCGACTCCGACGATCCGGACACCGCCGAGCTCTGCAAGCGGACGGGCGAGATCTACGCCGACCTGGGCGACTCCAAGGCCGCGCTCACGTGGTACCGGCGCGCGCACGCGTTCTCTCCGGACAGCGACGATCTGTTCGAGGCCATCGACGCCCTGCTCGTCAAAGAGTCGCTGCACCAGGAGCGCGTCGACTTGATGCGAGCAGCGCTCGACTACCGCGACGGCGACCGCCGGGTCGGCCTGCTTCACACCGTCGCCGACATCGAAGAGACGAAGCTCGAGCGTCCCGAGGACGCCATCGAGACGTTCCGCGCCGCCCTCGAGGTCGACGAGCGCGATCAGGTATCGCAAGACCGGCTGACCGCCCTCTACAAGCGGCTCGGGAAGCACCGCGACCTCGCCGATCTGTACGAGCGGCGCGCCGAGGGCTCGGAGTCTGCCGAGGCCGCCGCTCCGTATCGGCTGGCTCTCTCGCGCGTCCGGCGCGAGCACCTCGGCGATACCTCCGGCGCGATCGATCAACTGCAGGCGATCGTCGACGACGTCCCCTGGCACAAGGACGCGATCGCCGACCTCGAGCAGCTCTCGCACGAAGAGGAGCACAAGGCGCGGGTGCTCGACATCCTGCGCCCGCTCTACCAGCGCGCCGACAACTGGCAAGACCTGGTCAAGATCAACGAAGAGAGCCTGGCGCTCGCCGAGGACCGCAGCGAAAAGGCGGCGATTTTGCGCGAGAACGCGAGCCTGCTCGAGCAGCGCGGCGGCGACAAAGAGGGCGCCCTCGCCGCGCTCCTCCGCGCGCTCGACATCGACCCCGACGACGGAGACGTGCGCACGTCGCTCGAGCGGCTGGCCCGCGATCTCGACGCGTGGGGTGACGTCGCGGGCGCGCTCGAGCGGGCGCTCGACCACGTCGAGGACGACATCACCAAGCGCGACCTGCTCACGATGTTGGCGCGCGTCTACGACGAAGAGGTCGACGACCCTCGCCGCGCGCTCGCCACGTTCGAGCGCTTGTCGCTCGCGTCGCCGGGCGAAGCAGAGCCTCTCCAGGCGATCGACGAGCTGGCAGTGCTGCTCGGTGACTGGGGTCGCGTCGCCACCGTCATCGAGAAAAAGTCGGAGGACGCGTCGGACGCGGAGGCGGCCGATCTGTTGCGGCGGCTCGCGCGCACCCGCTCCGAGATGCTCGACGACGAGCAGGGCGCGATCCAAGCCTACGAGAAGGCGCTGGAGCTCGAGCCGGACAGCGCCCCCACCATCGACAGCCTGATCGCCCTCTACGAGTCGCGCGGCGCGGCCGAGCGTTTGGTCGAGCTCTACGGTCAGCGCGTCGAGTCCATCGCAGGCGGCAGCGGCCCCGACGAGGCTCTCCTGCGCTACGAGCTGAACGTCAAGGCGGCCGCGCTCCACGAGGGCCCGCTCACGAATCGTCGAGAGGCGATCTCCGCTCTCGGGGCCGCGCTCGAAGCGCGTCCGGGCGATGCGGCCGTGCTCAAGCACCTCGAGCGCCTCTACCGGGCCGAGGAGATGTGGGAAGAGTTGCTCGACAACCTGAAAGACCAGGCGGGGCGAGCCGAGGCCGTTCGCGATCGCGCCGATCTGCGCGTCTCGATCGGCGATATCTACAAAGACAAGCTCTCGAGCCCGATCGACGCGCTCGAGCAGTACCGCCTCGTCCTCGACGAGGCAGCCGATCACCCCGCCGCTACGGCCGCGGTGATGTCGATCGCCGAGTCGTCCGCCGATCTCCGCCTCGACGCGACCGAGGTTCTGCTGCCGGTGCTGAAAGCGGCGGAGCGTCACGACGACCAGGTCAAGGTCCTCGAGCTGAAGCTCAAGGCTCAAACCGAGCCCGACGAGCGCGCCGCGACGCTCCGCGAGATCGCCGACGTGCTCGACCAGCGCCTCGGCCGTCCCGCCGATGCAGAGGCGGCGCTCCTGAGAGCGCTCGCGGAGACGCCAGAGGAGTCGTCGCTCCACGACGAGATCGTTCGCCTCGCCCACGTGGCGCCGAGCGGTGACGGCTTCGCCCGATACGCCGACGCGCTGGGCGAGCGCGCCGCGGACGCAGGTGATGCGGCGGTCGGCCGCGGGCTGTGGATGCGCCTCGGCCGCGTGTCCGAAGAGAACCTCAAGGCCGACCAGCGCGCCGCCGACGCCTACGCCAAGGCCCTCGAGGGCGCCGAGGGCGACGAGAACGAGGGGGCGATCCTCTCGTCGCTCGATCGGCTCTACGATCGCCTCGGCGACTCGAAGTCGCTGGCCGATGTCCTCGAGCGGCGCGTCGCGGTCGAGCCCGAGAGCGCGCAAGCCGAGCTCTACACGCGCCTCGCCAAGCTCCAGGTCGGCGCGTTCCGCGATCCCAACGCCGCCCTCGGCTCGCTCCGCAGCGCGATCGAGCGCGACCCTGCGCACGCCGGCGCCACCGCCGAGCTCGAGAAGCTCACCGAGGACCGAACGCTCTTCGAAGAGGTGGCCGAGACCCTCGAGTCGGTCTACCGACAGAGCCGCGACAACAAGGCGCTCGCGTCGCTGTTCGGCAAGCGCATCGGCTTCGCGGCCAGCCCGTCCGACCGGCTGCGCATGCGGCTCGACCTCGCGCGCGTCCTCGAGGACCAAGCCGGCGACGCGAAGGCCGCGCTCGACGCGTTGCTCGCCGCGCTCGACGACGACCCCGCCGACTCGGACGTCCTCGCCGAGATCGAGCGCGTGGCTGCGATCGTGAGCGGGTTCGGCGAGGCCGCGACCGCGCTCGAGGCGGCCACCGAGAAGGCCGGCGACCTGCCCCCCGAGACCGCGAGCGATCTCTGGATCCGCGCCGCGATGTGGCGCAAAGACAAGCTCGGCGACTCCGAAGTCGCAGAGAAGGACTTCGAGAAGGCGCTCCGGCACGATCCGCAGAACGAGGTCATCCTCCGCTCGATCGAGGAGATCCAGCGCGCGGCGGGGCGAGAGCGCGATCTCGTCGGCACGTTGCGCCGGCTCGCGAAGATCGACGGCATCACGGGGGCCGCCGAGCTCCGCCGCGAGGCGTTCACGATCGCCGAGCAGCGCGCCGACGACGCCGCGCTGGCCGAGGAGATTCTGCGCGAGATGGTGACGGCCGACGAGGCCGACGCCTGGGCGCTCGCCGAGCTCACCCGGCTGCGCAAGAAGGCGGGCGACGCGCAAGAGACGTACAAGCTCCTCGTTCGTCGCACCGAGCTGGCGGCCGACGGAGAGTCGATCCGCACGCTGCGCCACGAGGCCGCGCTGGTTGCGCAGAACGACCTCGGCGACGCAGCGTCTGCGATCGATCTCTACGAGCAGATCTTCGAGGATCACCCGACCGACGAGACGGCGCAGGCGGCCCTGCGCGCGCTGTACGAGAAGACCGGCAAGAAGAAGGAGCTCCTCAAGCTGCTCGGGCGCTTGGTCGATGTCGCCGACGAGCCCTCCAAGCGCTCGGCGCTACGGCTCGAGGCCGCGCGCGTCTCCGACGAGCTCGAGGCACCTAGTGACGCGATCGAACAGCTCGTCGCCGTGCTCGATGACGAGCCGGCGCATCGCGACGCGGCCCTCATGCTCTCGCGTCTGTACGAGAAATCGGGCCGTGACGACGAGCTCGCCGAGCTGCTCGAGAAGCAGATCGGTCTGGCCGAACACCGGAGCGATCTGGAGTCCGAGCTCTCGTACCGCGTGCGCCTCGGCGAGGTCCAGGAGGGGCGCCTCGGCGATCTCGACAAGGCGGCGGCGACCTACACCGCCGTCCTCGGTCGCGACGAGAAGCACGTCGGGGCGCTCGTAGCGCTCGGCCGCATCCAGGAGAAGCGCGGCGACAAGGCCGCGTCGGCCAAGTACACCGAGCGCCTCCTCGAGCTGCAGCAGGGCGACGAGGCGGTCGCGACCGCCAAGCACCTGGCGACGCTCTACGAGGGCCTCGCCGACGTCGCGGGTCGTCGCCGTTCGCTCGAGCGCGCGCTCGCCGAGCGGGATCGCGACGAAGATGTCCGGGCGATGCTCCGCACCCTGTACGAGCACGAGAAGGACTGGGACAAGCTCGCCGAGCTGCATATCGGCGACGCCAAAGCAGCGACCGAGGACGCCGATCGCGTTCGGCTGCTGCGCGCCGCCGCCGACATCTACCGCGGCAAGCTCTCGAACGCGGCGACGGCGGCCGATCTGCTCCAGCAGGCGGCCGAGGTCGCTCCGTCGGACCGAGAGCTCTTGCTGTCGCTCTGCGACGCGTACAGCGAGTCGGGGCGCGGCAAGCAGGCGGCCGCCGTCCTTCAAAAGATCGTCGACTCGTACGGTGGCCGACGCTCGAAAGAGGTCGCGGTCATCCACCACCGTTTGGCGCGGGCGTACCTCGCCGACGGCGATCGTCAGAAGGCGCTCGCGGAGCTCGACACCGCGTTCAAGATCGACCCGGGCTCGATCTCGGTCCTGCGCGATCTCGGCGTGCTCGCGCTCGAGCTCGCCGACGCCGACCCCGAGCAAAAGGACGCCTACGTCGACCGCGCCGGCAAGACGTTCAAGGCGCTGCTTCTCCAGCGTCTCGACGACGGGGCGCCCATCACCAAGGCCGAGGTCTTCTACTACCTGGGTGACGTGAGCCACCGACAGGGCGACGACAAAAAGGCCGTCCAGATGCTCGAGCGCGCCCTCGACAACGACAAGGGCTTCGAGCGCGCCAAGGAGCTGCTCGCCAAGCTGAAGCAATGAGCCGAGACCAGCGGCGTCGGGGTGCTCGATGACGATTCCCCCGCCCGTTCACCCCCCCGGCCCCCCTCGCGG
>ERZ761602.5824-NODE-5824-length-14274-cov-8.537239_pt1 | contig 14274 bp, 11 predicted proteins | sample MGYA00512165_ERZ761602 | MGnify/ENA primary metagenome ERZ761602 (study PRJEB28899, sample SAMN02445085) | bioreactor sludge metagenome | biome: EBPR sludge; isolation source: Thorneside wastewater treatment plant | place: Australia: Brisbane, Thorneside...
TGTCAACAAAGCCCTTCGTTATCTGCTAGAGATAGCCGAAGCTTCAAACCGCCTAACCAAGCGATCCAACCGACCGGCTGACGTCGGTAACTGAGCTTGGTCGTTGTCGCGGCCGCTCCGCGCCCGTGACAACGGGGCGGCGGATACGATCCGCTGCTTGACGCCCAAATTACAGCGTTTTTGTATCTGAACTCGTCATATCCGAAGCCAGCAAAGGCCATCCAGAAGCGGCACAGCGCCGTTTAGTGGTCATCGCCGACCTTCCATTACTCCAAATTTCTCACGAAGTTCGGAGTTTAGCGGAGGCACTCATCCAAAATCATGCACTGCCGCCGAAAGCCGAGGCAGACGCTTACCATGTAGCTATTGCTGTCGCGAACGGCGCCGAGTATTTGCTGACGTGGAATTGCACGCACATTGCCAACTCACATACCCGGCCTAAAATCGAAGCCACCTGCCGGGCACTTGGTTACGAGCCACCTGTCATCTGTACACCACTCGAGCTTACGGAGGATTAAAGATGTGGAAAGACCCGATTGTTGCCGAAACCCGCACTCTCAGAGATGAGTATGCCCGCCAGTTTAACTACGATATTGAGGCTATTTTTGAAGACCTTATGAAAAAGCAAGCAATACACCCGGAGCGGGTGGTTTCATTACCGCCACGTAAGGCCAAGGTGTTGCAGTATGCCGGCGAAAAATCTCAAGCCTAATACCGTTTCCCGATAGGTTTTATCTTTTTCAGATCAAAAACCACACTGTTCGTCATACCCGCGAAAGCGGGTATCCAGTTTTTCAGCGGCTGCCTGGATTCCCGCATTCGCGGGAATGACGAAAACCTATTCAGAATTGGTATAACTTTGGTGCTGCACCGGACTCTGCTACGCTCCGCCGGCGAGCTTTATCGTTCAACGATACGGATGGAGAGGAGGTCGTGGCGACGATTCATCTGACCCAGCCATCGACATGAGGGCTGGAATCTGAGCCATGGAAGGATAGTCTTCCTGACGTGGATATATATACAGGACTTTCGCTTTCCGTCATTCCCGCGCCAGCGGGAATCCAGCAAGCTGCTGAAAAGATTGGATGCCCGCTTTTGCGGGTATGACGAATTTACGGGTTTAGCGAAAGTCCTGATATAAAAACCTCTGACCAAGCAAGCACCGGTTTTCAAAAGACCGGCTTTTCGAGATCCTCTGGCCAGGGCGAACCGTCCGGAATGCCCATCTCGTCCAGCGTGGCGCGGATCGCGGCCAGCACGCCGCGCATCTGCTCCTCGAACAACTGGCCGATGCAACCGATGCGGAAACTGTCCACCTCGGTCAGCTTGCCGGGATAGATGATGAAACCGCGCCGCTTGATCGACCGGTAAAACACCTTGAAATCGAAGCCGGGATGACCCGGTGCGTGGAAGGTCACGATGATCGGCGACAGCCAGCGGTCCTCCAACAGAGTATGGAAACCCATCGCCCGCATCCCCTCGACCAGCACGGTTTTGTTGTGGGCGTAGCGCGCCAGTCGGCCATTCGCGCCGCCTTCGGCCGCGTGCTGCTCCAGAGCGCTGGCGAAGGCCGCCACCACATGGGTCGGCGGCGTGAAGCGCCATTGGCCGGTCCGTTCCAGATACAACCATTGGTCGTACAGATCGAGGCTCAGGGAATGGGCGTTGCTGGCGCATTGTTCCAGCGCATCGCGCCGCAGGAGAGCGAAGCCGAAACCGGGCACGCCCTCGAAGCATTTGTTGGCCGAGGATACCAGCCCGTCGAAGGGTAGTTCGCGCGCATCCACCGGCAGCGCGCCGAAGGAACTCATGGCGTCCACGAACAGCCGCCGTTTCTGGCGGCGGACGACCTCGGCGATGGCCTCCAAGGGATTGAGGATGCCGGAGGACGTTTCGCAGTGGACCACCGCGACGTGCGTGATGTCCGGGTCGACCGCCAGCATGGCTTCGACCCGCTCGGGTGGCGGCGGCAGGTAGTCGCCCATGTCCAGCGTGGCGAACTCGCGGCCCAGGTACTGGAGAATGCGAGCCATGCGCTGGCCGTAAGCGCCGTTCATCAGCACCAGCGCCTTGCCGTCCCACGGCAGCAGGGTCGCCAGCGCCGCTTCCACGGCGTAGGTTCCACTGCCCTGCAAGGGCACGCAAACGTGGGTGTCTTCGGCGTGGGCCACCGAAAGCAGATGGCGACAAACCCCGGCGGTCAATTCGTTGAAATCGTCGTCCCAGGAGCCCCAGTCGCGCAGCATGGCGGTTTTGGTCTCCATCGACGTGGTCAATGGGCCGGGGGTTAGTAGATAGGGATCTTGGGACTCACAAGATTTGTTCATGATGGTGGCGATTGGCAACGATATTTGGGTTGAAGATCGCGTTAATCATCTCACCAATCTGTTATGGTTTGATGAAAATCGGGGATGGGTTTTAGCTGCCGCAGCCTTTCCAGGAAGCATAACGCGCGGGCCACGTCGACCTTCGATACCTGGAAAGATGGATAAACGAATGTGTGGCTAGATATGCAAAGTACCAAAAAAAACCATTAGCCGTAGCTCCAAATTAACAACCGATTAACGTCTTCCTGAGAAAACCTAAATTATTAGCTGAATTGGAAGTCCGATAAAAACCATCCCCCTCTTCATAAAGACGTCATCATTTCAGACTAACATTCATCACTCTACGAACACCTCAATATCCTATTGTCTTTTCCAAGAGGAATGATTCACATGCGCTTGACAAAACACCCAAAGAACACGAGTTTTATACGGAGGAAATGGTCAGGAATCTTGCTCGGATTGTTCATGATTTCTCACATTCTTGTACCTAAAATAGCCCTGTCGGCTGAAGTGGATTTCGGCAAAAAGGAAGACATGAATATTCTTATAGGATCCACAATGCAATTAACCGATGACTATCTCTTCCATGATCTTAATTACTATAGCACCAACATGAAAAAAGGAATTGAAGCCGCCTTGAAAAGCCAACCCGCCAAGGGTCGTAGAAAAATAGGGTTTGAGGTCATCAACGACTCCAACGACCCGATCACTACCGTTCAGGCCGCCAGGGAATTGATGGACAAGGGTGTCTTTCTCATGCTGGGCAACGTCGGATCGGTCTCGACCCTTAAGTTGATGAAGGTGTTGGAAGCTAATCAGATACCGGCCATGGGCTTCTACACGATGGGCGACTTCGACGCCGAAAACATGTTGAGCTATCGTCCGAATACCGCTCAGGAAGTCATCGCGCTCATCGATCATTTCGTAACGAAAAATGATGCCAAGGCAACCCAAGCTTGTATTTTCGCTCAAAACGACGTCTTTGGCATGGCGGGCGTCAACGGTCTGAAAGCGACCTTGGAAAAGCTTCCAGGCACACAAACCACAATCGACAAGTTAAATCATGTCCTTGACATGATGATGGGCGGGATCAATCCAGCGCTCAACAGCATTGGGCCAGTTGGGTTCTATCAGTATGAAACCGTGTTCATCAGGGATGGTTATTTGTCCCTGAAGAATTGGGAACGGGAAAGTGGAAATCAATGCAAGTTTGTCATCCTGTTGGCTATCCCAAAAGTTGCCGCTGATTTCATCGCCTATGCGCACCATAAAAATGAGTCCTGGTCTTATGGCGCGGTGTCGATTACAGCCGCTGGTTATTCAATCAACAGCTATCTAAAGTCTTACGGTATCGAAAAAGATATGGTGGTCAGCCAAGTAGTGCCAGAGTTGAATTCATCTCTTCCGATCGTGGTCGATGCCAAAACCGCGCTGGGAGATTCCTTGAACCATATCAGCCTGGAAGGCTATATTGTGGGGCGCATGTTCATGGTGATCCTGAATTCCATGAAGGACCCCGTGACGGGCGCCAACTTCATCAAGGCGGCCCGCCAAAGCCCCTTCGATCTGGGAGGACTGAAGATCGATTTCACCAAAGGGAATCCAGGTTCGACCTTGATCTCCTTGAATCATATAAACCTGGGCTCGTACAAACTGGCCAGGCAATAGGCTGGCGATCAATCGAAAAAAGTCGCCCTAGCCAGGCTATTGACCAAGGGCGGCAAAGACATTCAAACGTACAACCCGACCATCTTGCGCCAAGAAGAGGCACTGTGGGCGCGGCCCCGCCAGAGATGCAGCGCGTGCCAGATGCCCTTGTTCCACAAGGCGTCGCTAAATTGTCGGTTGTTTTCCATAAACGGGTCGGCGTCGCCGATGGTGAGCACGATATCCAGCCGCCGCAATTGATGAAGCAACCCCTGATCGTGAACATTGGGCAGAAAATGGCTGGGCGTGTTGTAATAGATCAGCTCGTCGTAATGCCCGTCGAATAGCCCTCGAAAATCCTCGACGGGCCGGGTTAGATCGTAGCGGCCGCTCAAAGCGACCACCTTGCTGAAACAATGCGGATGGCGGAAGGCGAAATTGATTGCGTGAAACGCCCCGAAACTGCACCCGTGCGAGATCACGCAAGGATGCCGGTTCCTGGCCCACATCAACGGCAGTACTTCATGAAGCAGGTAGGCTTCGTACTGCAGATGCCGACGAACGCGGTCCTGGGGGTGGTTCCAGAAACAATAGAAGCTTTCCTGGTCGATACTGTCCACGCAATATAATTGCAAGTGACCGTGTTCGATCTTGTCGCCCAACGCCGCCACCAGCCCGATGTCCTCGTACTCGTGAAACCGCGCGCAGCGGGTGGGAAACACCAGCACCTTGGCGCCGGCATGACCGAACACCAGCAGTTCCATGTCACGGTGAACCCGATGGCTATACCACCTATGATATTCCCGATTCATCGTCAACGACCATAAAACCCTTATTTATCAATCAAAAAGAGATTTTATCGTTGAAACGCTGCAAACGTATGACAACGGGAAGACGGTTTGTGGTCATGGGCGGTGCATTCGACGGCCGGGTGGTGGCAACCCGGAAACCGCCGCGCGTCGCAGGGGCGGGCGGTTTCGGGATGGATGCCTTGGAAACCCGGGCTGGGTGTCGACCGCTAGCCACCCGGCGCCGACTCGAACCGCAGCGGCTCGACCAGCAGCGGCACGTAGTCCGGGAAATAGGTGCCACCGGCCTCGAAGGGTTTATCAGGATCGATCAGGGTTTCGGCGTTGCCCACGCCATAGGTGATCGAAGCGGGATTTTCCAGATCCACCGGGCGGTCGGTAATCACCTCGCCGACCTGGTACGGCCGCCCATCCTGATGGGCAAAGCCCTCCTCCCCTTCCCGGAAATAGCGGAAGGTCACCGGCGTGGCCGGGAACACGTCCTTGCCCTTGGCGTAGCGCTGGGTGACGACCACCTGTCGATAGCGGCGGGCAGCGGCCAGGGCATCGTTTTTGGGCGGATACAACAGCTCGCCGCGAATGGCGCCGTCGGCATCCAGATAGCCCCCCCGCGCGGTCAACTCGCGTAGCAGGGTTTGCCGCAGCGCCTGACTCCGCTGGAAACCCGCCGCGCTCGCGGTATCCAGCGCCGGCCAGGCGGCGGAATAGCCGTGGGCGGGCTGGATCGCGCCGGCCAGAAAACGTTCGATGGCGGCGGGCATGTCGCCATACAGGCTCGCGCCGACCACATTGTCCAGGAAATGGCGGAATTCGCCCTTGTTCAACTCCCGGTTCAATGGATCGCCCAGTTGCGCCGCGCCTGGGGTCCGCGTCGGCGATGCGTCGGTTCGGACGAGATAGCCCAGATAGTCCATTTCCCGCCAGCCCAACTCGCCGGGGAACTTGCGCGGTAGCGACCAGGTGGAATCGATGGTGTTACCGACCCCGGAGGTGAACTGGGAGAACTCGGTGCTGGCGACGCCGCTGTGGCAGCCGATGCACTGCGCCAGTTCCTCGCGATTCTGCGGCCGCAACGCACCGGTCTTGTCCTCGATGTAGCCGGCCAGATACCAGCCCACGCCGTTGTCCACCCAGCCTTGCGCGTCGTTGCCGTAGACCGGCGCGCCCTCTTCCTTGGTTCCGGGACGGAACTGGCTCGGTTGGAACGCTTTCCATTTGTACATGTAGCGGATTTCCTTGACCCGATGGGCGCGGGTCCCCGGATAGGGGCTGACCGCCAAATTCTGACCATCCGCCGCCACGTCCACATAATGCAGGGGGTGGGCGATCTCCGCGCCGACCGGATACAGACCGCGCTCGATGGCCACCGCTCGGGCCGCCCCCCGGTAAACCTCGCTATCCTCGGGACGCAGGCGATCCTGAATCGCCCGTTCCAACAAGTCGAGGTTGCGGGCGTAGACATCCAGATCGAAGCCACCGTCCTCGCGCTGCATGAACGGCCTGGGCAGGCGGATGTAAATACCGGACACCGACCCGGTCATCGGGGTAAAAATGCCGTAAGGCATGAAATTCACCGCCCGCCAGCCGGTGATCCAGCGCCCGGCGCCATCCTGGAAAAAGCCGTTGCGCGGGTTGCTGGAGCGGACAAACCCATCGTCGTCGGCGGGCAAATCCGCCGGGTCCAGCCCCGGAAGCAGCCGGAACGGCGCGTCCCCGCCTCCGCCGTCCCAGTCGCGCGGGTCGCCGGGGCGCTGGGCAAAAGCCGCCCGCCAGTTGTCTTCGCGAATGTAGGCCTCCATGTCCCATTCTTCCGGATTCACGCCCAGCGCGGCGACGGCTTCGCGCAACGTCTCCGGCGTCAGGGTGTTTTCCCAGGGATTGCGGCTCGGCGAGGCGGTGAAGGGGCTGATGGGCGTGAATGAATATTCGAGTTGCAGGTTGCCAAGGCGTGGCTCCGCGCCGGCCTGCGGGAAGTTGTTGCCCAGCCCCAGGCGATAAACGCCGTTGGTGTGACAGAACAGACAGGCGTTCTGGGCTCCCCGCGAGGTTTCGATGTGGCACTGGGCGGGAATGTGGGCATAGGGATTGGCAAACGTCAGGGGGCTGCGGAAATCACCCTTTGGGAAGCTGGGAACGGTGGCGGACGGGGTTGTCGCGACCACCGCCGGTTCGTCCACCCGACCCTGGCTGTCGCTGCAACCCGTCAGTACAACGCCCGACAGGAAGGCGGCCAAGACCCCGTGTAAACCTGGTTGGCGACGATTCATGCGATGCTCCTCAAATGGAAAGCGGGCGGCTTGCGCCCCCCGCTTTTCCAATCTCACGGCAACCCATCAAAGACCCGGAATGCCCCCGATATACCCGACCGGCGCGTGGAACTTGTCGATCAGCGGGTTCAGTCGCGCCTTGAGATCGGTATTGATCGTGCTCGGAAAATCACCGTGGTGTTGGGCGTTGCTCATGATGTAGGCATGGCCGTTCAGGTTCTCCACCACTTGCAAGCCGGTGGACTCGGCACCGGCGGTCAGGCTGAGAATCCGGGTCAACTGCTGAGTATCCACGTTGTAGGCCCACACGAAATTGTTGACATGCATCCCGGAATCCTCGCCGATGAACAGGGTGCGCATCTTCTCGGAAAAGAACAGGTTGTCGGTGTTGGCGATGGTATTGACGTCGGCGGTGTTGCCGAAAGCGTCGGTGGCCATCGGCTTGCCGAGCAGCTTCGGCTCCACGTACATGCTGGTCGCCACCCACTCGGAATCGATGGCGTCTCCCCGGGTGTCCTTGATCCCACCCTTCAACTCCAGGGTGTAGGTCGCGCCCGCCTTGTTTTCGGGCAGCTTGATGTGGTCGGCGGGCTCGGTGGGATCGGAGCGCATGCTGGTCTCGATGCGCGACATCGCCATGTACAGCTTTTTATCCTTGGCGTTGACCGCAAGCCCCTCCATCTTGGTCCACTCGGTGGTGCCACCGAGCAGGGCGGTGTAGCGGCGGGTCTCCAGAAAAGCGGCGGCCTTTTCCATGCCCGGTTTCAGGACGAGGCACTCGTCGGAGGACGAACCGGCGCGCACCCGCTTGTGGCCAGCGGGACATTGGCCTTCGCTCGGCGCGACGGCGTCGAAGATATCGTTGAATTTGAGGCTGTTGGCCAGCGCGCCGATCTCGGCGTCCGTCCCATGACCCAGCCGGATCCAGGTCAGATCGGCGCGGCCACCGCCCTGATCGCTGGTCTGGTTCCATTTGGCGGTATAGATCGTGCCGGCGGACAGATCGCCGTACTTGTCGGCCACGAACATCGTCATCTGCACATAGGCGCCATCATCGCCCAAGTAGGCGGTGCGGCCGTCCGGCATCAGCTTGGCCTGTTCCCAGGTGCCGCGTCCCATGGCGTAGTGCTTGACCACGCGGGTGGAGCCGTCGGCCTTGACGGTGACCTCGGGAATGATGCCGTAATGATAGGGGTTGGCTTCGCGCTCGCTCTTGAAATACAGCTCGCGCATCGCCTTGAGGCCGGCGGTGGTCGTGCCGTAGTTCTTGGCATCGAGCGGGTTATAGATCAGATCGTAATCTTCCTCGGAACCCAGATGCGTGTTCCACGGCGTTTGCGAGCCGAAGCAAGGAATCCAGATACCGTTGACGCTGGAAAAGTCGATCGGCCTGACCTTGGTCGCGGTCAGCTTGCCATCGCCGGCCTGGGCGATCTCGCTCAGGGTCATCGACATCGGCATCCGGGTATACCAGCCGGGCGCGGTCCAGGCGACCGAACCGTCACTCAAGATCCAGTCGTACTCGTAATGGGTCACCAGGAACAGCTTGTCGTCGATTTTCAGCAGGCTGTTGGCGTCCGGGGTCTCGGCCACCACCGGATTACCCATCGGATCCAGAAGGGGTTCCATCTTGTAATTGTAAAGCTGGCCGGCGGGGTATTTCTTGCCATTGACCTCCGCCACCGGATCCTTCACGCTGAACAACATGTTGTAGGTCAGGGGGCGCTCTTCCACACGACCGTTATCGTAGGTTATCTTGGCAGCCGACTTGGAATAGGTCTTGGCCAGTTCGTCGGTTGTGGTGGGCGCGGGAGTCTCGGTAAATTCCACTGAGCGAATCCCAACAATCGGATCATCGTCGTCATTACCGCAACCGGCCAGCCCCAGCGCGGACAAAAGCGCAACCGTCAGCAACCTCGCAGTCATGCAAAAACTCCCCTAGCGGCGGATTCATTTCAGGCGGTTATCCTGGCGCGTCGAGGTTGCTGAAAAATGACGGCCAGATGACACTCGCGTTACGGCGGGGAAGTTTTCATCATGGCTTGGAGCAGGCGGCTGTCGATCGATCCGCCGCCTTCTTGTTTTCCCGACCTTCCAGCCTTGACTGAAAATTGAGGCGTGTCTTAAATAACTTATTGAAAATAGCTGGCAACGTGGCCAGGGCCAACCCTCACGACCGGGAAGAATCAATGCCAAAAGCCATCCCCGCAACCCTGATCGCGCTCGCGCTCGCCACCGCTCTGGGCGCCTGCGCCTGGCTGCCACCCACGGACACCGACGACGCGGCCAACTCCCAAACGACGGCCGACGCCGTTTATGTGGACTACTGGCAAACCCGCGCCCCGTCCGACTACCGTCAACGAACGGCCAGCGTCGCTAGTCCGCAACCCGTGATCCCCTCCCCCGATGTCGTGATGGCGCGGCCACCACTCTCTCCCCCAAAAGCCGTGGGCAACTCCGGGTCCCGAATCGTGACGATCATCCCAATGGAGGGCAAGCCGACCACTCAACCCAACAGGACTGGAACAGGAGAAAAAACCTCGACGGCCGCCGTCGCGGCGACCCATCCGTCCATGTCCCCGCCCCAGGCCCGGCGAACCGCCGCCGCGGGCCAGCCCAAGAGCAAGCGCAAATCATCTCCACTCGCCAACAAGGACCTTTGGGGTCGGATGCGAGGACGACTGGCGTTGCTGGACGTGGAGCACCCTCGGATCGCCGAGCGGATCGACTACCTGAAGCGCAATCCCGGCTATCTGAACCTGTTCGTCCAGCGCGCCCAGCCCTATCTGTACTACATCGTGGAACACATCGACCGGAGCCGGCTGCCCATGGAGCTGGCCCTGGTGCCGATGGTGGAAAGCGCGTTCGAACCCACCGCCGTGTCCCCCAAGGACGCCGCCGGACTTTGGCAAATCATCCCGACCACGGGGCAGGAATGGGGACTGGTGCTGGCCGAGGGCTACGATGGTCGTTTCGACATCCACACCTCGACCGACGTCGCCCTGCGCTACCTGCGCTACCTGAACAGGCTGTTCGATGGCGACTGGCTGCTGGCGCTGGCGGCGTACAACGCCGGGCCGCGCGCCGTGCGGGAGGCCATCGCGGCCCAGGCCGCCACCCCACCCCCGACGACCGCCGTGGAAACGCACCCCGCCGTGGTTCGCGCCCTGGCGCTGGCGGATCCCGCTCGCCTGGCCGCCGCTGCCAATCCGGCGCCGCAATCGCTGTTCTGGAGCCTCAAGCTACCCAAGGAGACGCAGGATTACGTGCCCCGGATCGTGGCGCTGGCGCGCGTTATCGCCGACCCCGACGCGCAGGGCCTGCGACTCCAAGCCATCGCCAATCAACCCTATCTGCACCGGGTCGACCTGACGCCTGAAACCAAGGTGTTCGACAGCGTCACGGCCGCCGGCATCCCCTTCGAGGATTTTCTCCGCTTCAATCCGGGCTTCAAACCCGGCGTCGAGCCGCCGGTCCAGGCCTACAAGCTGTTGCTGCCCCGCGAACAGGCTCAAAGTCTGGCGGCCAACGCGCCAGGCGCCCGCCTGCTGGCGCCCAGCCGGCACACGGTGCAAAAAGGCGAAACCCTGGACACCATCGCCAGGCGCCACGGCGTTCCTTCCCAGCAACTGGCGCAGTGGAATGGGCTGGACAGCAGGGGCCGTCTAAAGGCCGGTCAGCAGTTGATCGTCTATCCTTCCTCGTAAGCGAAAGGGTGGACGCGAATTCGGCGATTCAATTATTCCCGCCGTGTGGGGTATTGGATTCAGGAGCGGGCAGCGGCGGAATGCGGAACGGATGCGCGGCCTTAAATTCCCTGGCCCGTCGCTCCGCCGCCTCGACCTGGGCCCGAGTCATCTTTTTGGCGACATCCTGTTTGGCCTGCGGCGCCTGGCTGTCGCCTTGGCCATCCGCCAGCGTGTACCAGAAATACGCCTGCGCGTAGTCCGGCGCCACGCCCTGTCCTTCCTCGTACATGATGGCCAGGTTGACTTGCGCCTGCGGCAACCCCTGCTCCGCCGCTTTCCGATACCATTGCATCGCCAGAGCGTTATCCTGTGGCACTCCCTTGCCCTGGTCGTACAGCACGCCCAAATTGAACTGAGCGAATGGAACGCCCTTCTCGGCCAGCGGCCGGACGATGGCGACTTCGGCGGCGTAATCGCCGCGCTCGTGGGCGCTTCTGGCCCGATCCCAGTCACCATCGGCCGCCCAGGCCGGAGCGGTCGTCAGCAGAATACCCGCCAGCAGCAGAAAAACCGGTTTATTCATGATCTGTTTACTCGGTTGCGGTGATTGCTCGGTTGCGAACTTGTCCAGTTTAACATTCCATCATCGAATCCATCCGTCAGCGGCCGATGGGAATTTTTAGTGGGGCGAATGTTCCATTGTGCTTTAATGACACGCGGATTTTGCCTGTACACTTCTAAAAATATCCGCCTCTTATCGGGTAGCGTCGCCGTGGTTCCGCTATCTTTCGAACTTCGTCACATCCCCAACCTGATCACCGGCTTGCGCATTCTGCTGGTGGCGCCTTTCCTTTGGCTGCTGCTGGAGGAGCGCTACGGAGCGGCGCTGGCCCTGTTCGTGATCGCCGGCGTTTCCGACGCGCTGGACGGCTTCCTGGCCAAATGTCACGGCTGGACCAGCGAACTGGGCGGTCTGCTCGATCCCATCGCCGACAAATTGCTGCTCATGGGGGCGATCCTGGCGCTGGGCTGGCTGAACGAACTGCCGGGCTGGCTGGTGGCGCTGGTGATTGCGCGGGATTTGGTCATTGTCGGCGGCGCGGTCGCCTATCACCTGCAGGTCGAGCGCTTCCACGCCGCGCCGCTGATGATCAGCAAGCTGAACACGTTCATGCAGCTTCTGCTGGTTGGCGCGGTCATCGTCCATTACGGTCTGGCTCCATTGCCAGCATGGCTGCTGACCAGCGGGATTTATCTGACCGCCCTGACCACCGTCTGGAGCGGGGCGGCCTATGTCTGGCGTTGGGGAAGGCTGGCCCGGCGCAAGGCCCGGCGCCCGGTAAAATCCTCCGGCCACGACGTCCCCTGAATTTCCCACCCGAGTGATTTTCCCTGATGGAACGCGCATCCCGTACCCGTTTCTGGCTGATTCTGGCGGCGGTCCTCGTCAGCCTGCTGTACCTGCTGGCGCCGGTGCTGACGCCATTCCTGGTCGCCACGCTGCTGGCGTATCTGGGCGATCCGCTGATCGACCGGTTGGAGGCGCGCAAGCTGTCGCGGTCCTGGGCGGTGACGCTGGTGTTCGGCGTCATCATCGTGGGCCTGCTGCTGCTGTTGCTGCTGCTGATTCCCCTGTCGGCGCACCAGTTCAAGAGTCTCATGCACAAGCTGCCCGTTTACCTCGACTGGCTGCAAACCAGTGTCGTTCCCTGGCTAAACAACGCTTTGGGCATCGACTCGACCTTGTTCGAACTGACCCAGTTGCGCGACAGGTTGCTGACCTATGCCCGAGAGATCGGCGATCTGGCCGGCAGCCTACTGGAATCGCTGCGGGCTTCGTCCACCGTGGTCTTCACCTGGATCGCCAACCTGGTGCTGGTTCCGGTGGTGACCTTTTACCTGCTGCGCGACTGGGACCTGTTGGTCGCCCGGGTTCGCGACCTGCTACCGCGCCGCGTCGAACCGACCGTGAGCAAGCTGGCGCGGGAAGCGGACGAGGTGATCGGCGCGTTCCTGCGCGGCCAGTTCATCGTGATGGCGGCCCTGGGAGTCATCTATTCGGTGGGGCTGGCCATCATTGGCCTGGATTTCTCCTTGCTGATCGGGATGCTGGCCGGTCTGGTCAGCTTCGTGCCTTATCTGGGCCTGATCGTCGGCATCCTCGCCGCTAGCATCGCCGCCCTGCTGCAATTCCACAGCTTCCTGAGTCTGATCCCGGTCCTGATCGTGTTCGGCGTCGGCCAGTTCATCAGCGACTTCTTCCTGACCCCGAAACTGGTCGGCGACCGCATCGGCCTGCATCCGGTGGCGGTGATGTTCGCGGTGCTGGCCGGCGGCCACCTGTTCGGCTTTCTGGGCATCCTGCTAGGGCTGCCGGTGGCGGCGGTCATCGTGGTGGTGCTGCGCCACGCCCACGACGAATACCTCAAAAGCGGGCTTTACCAGGGCTGAAGCGCGGCGCGTTCCTCATTTCGCCCACGGTCGATACAGTTCGTGGTCCGCCAGCACCTCCAAGCCGCGCGCGGCGATCAGGCGCGCGGCTGCGTCCGGGTCGTCCACTTCCATGCACCACACCGCCCGTTGGCCCGGCGCGACGACAAAACCGTAGGCGTCCAGCACGTTGATCGCTCGCTCGGCCAGAACCTCCAGCAATTCGTGCAGGCCGCCCGGCCGGTCCTCGATGGCGATGGCCAACACCGGCTTGAGGGCGGCGGCGAAACCCTGGTCCACCAACGCCCGATGGGCCAGGCGCGGATCGCTGACCAGCAGCTTCACCACCCCGTAGGCGCGGTGATCGGCGATGGTCATCGCCCGAATATCGATTTGGTGATCGCGCAGAATGCCGGTGACGGCGTTCAGCCGCCCCGGCCGGTTGTCCACGAACACGCTCAATTGTTCCGCCATGGCTCGCTTCTCCCGCCCGTTCAAAACGCGGGCCGCAAATCCACTACCCGCTTGGCCTTGCCCTCGGACACCGGCAGACTGCCCGGCTCATGCAATTCGACGGTCGGTTTGATCAGAATGGCCGAGCGCAGCGCCTCGCCGATCCGTTCGCGCAGATCGTCCAAGGTTCGCGAATCGCCGGTGAACAGTTTGGCGTAGATCTCGGTCTTGACCACCAGCCGATCCAACGATCCCCGCTTTTCCAATTGGATCAGATAATTGGTCCCGACTTCCGGGGTCTTCATCAACACGTCCTCGATCTGGGACGGGAAGACGTTGACACCGTTGACGATCAGCATGTCGTCGCTGCGGCCCTTGATCCGCGCCAGTCGCCGATGGGTGCGACCGCAGGGACAGTTGCCGCCGATCAGATGGGACAAATCCCGGGTGCGATAGCGCAGCAACGGCGTGGCCTGTCGTTGCAGGGTGGTCATCACGATTTCACCGGTCCCGCCTTCCGGTAGCGATTGCAGAGTCCCAGGGTCGATGATTTCCAGAATGTAAGCGTCTTCCCACAGGTGCAGACCGGTCTGGTACACGCACTCGAACGCCACGCCGGGACCGTTCATCTCGCTCAGGCCGTAGGAGTTGT
>ERZ761602.5825-NODE-5825-length-14270-cov-4.446148_pt1 | contig 14270 bp, 14 predicted proteins | sample MGYA00512165_ERZ761602 | MGnify/ENA primary metagenome ERZ761602 (study PRJEB28899, sample SAMN02445085) | bioreactor sludge metagenome | biome: EBPR sludge; isolation source: Thorneside wastewater treatment plant | place: Australia: Brisbane, Thorneside...
GGGCGAGGGAGGGGATCGCGCCTGAAGGCGCTCCTACTTCTTCGCGAGGGACTTCACGGCCTTGTTGAGGCGGCTCTGGTGGCGGGCAGCCTTGTTCCGGTGGGTCAGGCCCTTGTTGACCATGCTGGAGACTTCGGCGGCGCCGGCCCGGAAGGCGGCCGCAGCCACCGCGGGATCACCGGCCTCGATGGCCTTCACCACCTTCTTGATGGCGGTGCGCATCCGCGAGCGCAGGGCCACGTTATGCTGACGACGACGTTCGCTTTGCTTGGCGCGCTTGGCTGCAGACTTGGTATTCGCCACGGGTACTTCCAGACAGTGTGAAACGGACGAAGGGCCGCCGCCGCGGGGCGCGACGGGCCCGTATTCTTTGGTTTCCCCCGCTGGAAGTCAACCGTTGGCCGGTCGCCCGGGCCCTGCCCGCGGCCGGTAGACTCGCATCCGCATGACGCCCGCACCACAGGAGACCGGCCGGCCCGCCCCCGGCACCAGGGGCGGCCGGGGCATGCTGCGCTCGACCGGCACGGTCGGGTTCTGGACCCTGGTGTCGCGGATCCTCGGCCTGGTCCGGGACATCGTCTTCGCCCGGCTGTTCGGCGCCTCCTTCATCATGGACGCCTTCTTCGTCGCGTTCCGCATCCCGAACATCTTCCGCCGGTTCTTCGCGGAGGGAGCCTTCTCCCAGGCGTTCGTGCCTGTCTTCGCGGATTACGACCAGAACCGCGACCATGCGGAGGTCCGCGAACTCGTCCGCCGGACAGCCGGGACCCTCGGACTCATCCTCACGGTGCTCGCTGCCCTGGGCGCGCTGGCCGCCCCGGTGGTGATCGGGTTCTTCGCGCCCGGCTTCGCCTCGGGTTCCGGTGCCGACGCCGGCCCCGCCGCCGACCGGTTCGCGCTGGCCGTGGACATGCTGCGCTGGACCTTCCCGTACCTGCTCTTCATCTCCCTGGCGGCCCTGGCCGGCGGCGTCCTGAACAGCTACCACCGGTACGTCGCCGCGGCCTTCTCGCCGGTGCTGCTGAACGTGGTGCTGATCGTGTTCGCCGTGTGGGTCACGCCGCTCTATACCCGGCCGGGGATGGCCCTCGCCGCCGGCGTCTTCGCGGCGGGTCTCGTGCAGCTCATCTGCATGCTGCCGTCCCTGGCGCGCATCCGGCTGCTGCCCCTGCCGGCCTGGGGGCCGGGGCACCCGGGCGTGCGCCGCATACTGAAGCTCATGGTGCCGGGCCTGTTCGGTTCCTCGGTGGCCCAGGTCAGTATCCTGCTCGACACCCTCATCGCCTCCTTCCTGGTCACGGGCAGCATCAGCTGGCTCTACTACTCGGACCGGATCATGGAGTTCCCGCTCGGCGTGTTCGGCATCGCCCTCGCCACAGTCCTGCTCCCCAACCTCTCCCGGCAGCATGCTGCTGGCGCGCCCGGCGAATTCGGCCGCACGCTCGAGTGGGCACTGCGCCTGGTCATCCTGGTGGTGGCGCCCGCCACGTTCGGCCTTGTCCTTCTCGCGGGACCGATGCTCGCGACCCTGTTCTACGGCGGCGAGTTCACCGCCCGGGACGTGGAGCAGGCCTCCTACAGCCTCGTCGCCTATTCAGCGGGACTCGCGGGCTTCACCCTGGTGAAGGTGCTCGCGCCGGGGTACTTCGCCCGGCAGGATACGGCGACGCCGGTGCGTGTCGGCCTCATCGCCCTCGGCTCGACCATGACCATGAACCTGCTCTTCGTCGTGCCCTGGGCCTGGTTCGGGGGTGCTGCACCTCACGCCGGCCTCGCCGTCACCACCTCGCTGGGTTCCGTGATCAACGCGGGTCTCCTGTACCGCGGGTTGCGCCGGGATGGGGTGCTCTGCCCCGGGAGCGGGTGGGGCCGCTTCCTGCTCCAGGTGGCCGCTGCCACCGGCACCATGGCCGTGCTGGTGGGGGCTTTCTCGCCGCCGACGGCCGCCTGGCTGGAGGCCGGACTCTGGACCCGCTGCCTGTGGCTCGGCGCCGCGGTGTGCGGGGGCGGGCTGGCCTACGCGGCCGCGCTGCTCGCGGTCGGCATCCGTCCCCGGGACCTGCGTCCCGGGACCACCGGCGGCGGGCAGCCCGTATAATCCGGCCTTTTGGCGCGCCGTGTCCCATGCAGGTCTTCCGCCGGCCGAGGCCGGGAATTCAACCGCTGCCCTCCGGGTGCGTGGCGACCATCGGCGTGTTCGATGGCATCCACCGGGGCCACCAGCGGATCCTCGGTCTCGTCCGCCAGTCGGCGGGCCGGCTCGGGCTGCCCGCGCTCGTCTTCAGCTTCGAGCCCACTCCCCAGGAGGTCATGAGTCCTGCCCGCGCCCCCGCCCGCCTCATGCGCCTGAGGGAGAAGGTGCTCATGCTCCGGGAGCTGGGCATGGACTGCCTCTATTGCCCGCCCTTCGAACCCGGGATCCAGCAGCTGGCGCCGGCGGATTTCGTCGACCGGTTCCTGGTCCGCACCCTCGGCGTGCGGCACCTGGTGGTGGGCGATGATTTCCGCTTCGGCCGCGACCGGGCGGGCGGCTTCGCTGACCTGGAAGCCGGCGGGCGCGAGCACGGCTTCGGCACCGAGCAGGTGGGCAGCGTGATGACCGGCGGGGAGCGCGTGTCGAGCACCGCCATCCGCGCGGCCCTCGCGTCCGGCGACCTGGCCGCAGCGACGGGCATGCTCGGGCGTTCCTACCGCATGGTTGGCCGCGTCGGTCCGGGCCGGCAGCTGGGCCGGGAACTCGGGTTCCCGACCGCCAACCTGCGACTGCACCGGCGGCAAAGCCCGGTACACGGTATCTTCGCGGTGCGGGTGCACGGCGTGGCCGACGGTGCGGTGGACGGCGTCGCGAGCGTCGGCACGCGGCCCACGGTCGCGGGCACGGAACCGCTGCTCGAGGTGCACGTCTTCGATTTCACGGGCGACCTGTACGGCCGGCACCTCGCGGTGGATTTCATCGCCCGCCTGCGCGACGAGGTCCGCTTCGAGGACCTCGGGGCGTTGCGCCGGCAGATGGAGGAAGACGCCGCCCAGGCGCGCCGGCTGCTCGCCGCCCGGTCCGCCGCGGCCGCCACGACTGGCAAAGGACCATTGCAGTGACGGATTACAAGGACACGGTGAACCTGCCCCGCACGGAGTTTCCGATGAAGGGCGACCTCGCGAAGCGCGAGCCGGAGATGCTCGCGGCGTGGGATGCCACGGACCTGTACGGGCAGATTCGCAAGGCGGCCGCGGGCCGGCCCCGCTTCCTGCTGGTGGACGGGCCGCCCTACGCCAACGGCGACATCCACATTGGCCACGCGGTCAACAAGGTCCTGAAGGACATCATCGTCAAGTCGAAGTCGCTCGCCGGATTCGACGCGCCCTATATCCCGGGCTGGGACTGCCACGGCCTGCCGATCGAGCACCAGGTCGAGAAGAAGCTGGGCAAGGTCGGTGGCAAGCTCACCGCCGCCGAGTTCCGCAGGGCGTGCCGCGAGTACGCCCTGAAGCAGGTGGACAGCCAGCGCCGCGACTTCCGCCGCCTCGGCGTGCTCGGCGACTGGGACCGGCCGTACCTCACGCTGGACCCGCGCTTCGAGGCCGAGCAGATCCGTGGCTTCGCCCGCATCATCGAGAACGGCCACCTGCTGCGCGGCTACAAGCCCGTGCACTGGTGCCTCGACTGCCGCTCGGCGCTCGCCGAGGCGGAGGTCGAGTACCTGGACAAGACCTCCACGGCCCTGGACGCCCGCTTCGTGGTGGTGGACGAGGCCGGATTCTGCGGCCGGCTGGAGCTCCGGCCGGAGGTCCGGGCCGGGGGTGACGTTTCGATCCCGATCTGGACCACCACGCCCTGGACGCTGCCCGCCAACCAGGCCGTTGCCCTGGGGCCCGAGCTGACCTACGTGCTCGTCGAGGTCCAGCTCGATGCCGGGACTGCCCGGCTCGTGCTCGCCGAGGGGCTGCTCGAGCCCGCGCTCGCCCGCTACGGGGCGCGCCAGTCCGCGGTGCTGGCCCGGTTCCCGGGCCGGCTGCTGGAGGGCGTCCGCCTGCGGCACCCGTTCCTCGATCGGGAGGTTCCCGTCATCCTCGCCGATTACGTCACGCTCGACGCCGGCACCGGCGCCGTGCACACGGCCCCGGCCCACGGCCAGGACGACTACCAGTCCGGCCTGCGCTACCGGCTGCCGATGGACAACCCGGTGGACGGCCGCGGCGTGTACGTGGCGGACACGCCGCTGCTCGCCGGCGTGCATGTGAACGAGGCCAATGGCCGCATCGTCGGCCTGCTCCGCGAGGCGGGCCTGCTGCTGCACACCGCGGAGTTCCAGCACAGCTATCCCCACTGCTGGCGCCACAAGACGCCGCTCATCTTCCGGGCGACGCCCCAGTGGTTCATCAGCCTGGACCAGAACAACCTGCGTGAGGCCAGCCTCGCGGCCATTGCCGGCGTGCGCTGGATCCCCGCCTGGGGCGAGGAGCGCATCGAGGGCATGGTGGCCGGCCGGCCCGACTGGTGCATCTCCCGGCAGCGCACCTGGGGCGTGCCGATCCCGCTGTTCCTGCACCGGGAGACTGGCGAGCTGCACCCCGACACGCCGGCGCTGCTCGAGGCCGTCGCGCGCCGCATGGACCAGCAGGGCATCGACGGCTGGTTCGAGCTCGATCCGGCCGAACTGCTCGGGCCCGCCGCCGCCGACTATGAAAAGGTCGCGGACACCATGGACGTCTGGATGGATTCGGGCATGGTGCACCACTGTCTCGCCCGCAGCCGGCCGGAAGTCGGGTTCCCGGCCGACCTGTACCTGGAGGGCTCGGACCAGCATCGTGGCTGGTTCCAGAGTTCGCTGCTGACGGCCGTCGCCACCGACGGGGCCGCCCCCTACCGGGCCGTGCTCACCCACGGATTCACCGTGGACGAGAAGGGCCGCAAGATGTCCAAGTCCCTGGGCAACGTGGTCGCGCCCCAGTCGGTGATGAGTACCCTCGGCGCCGACATCCTCCGCCTGTGGGTCGCGTCCAGCGACTACAGCGGCGAGATGAACGTCTCCCAGGAAATCCTGAAGCGCATGGCCGATTCCTACCGGCGGATGCGCAACACGGCGCGTTACCTGCTCGGCAACCTGGACGGCTTCGACCCGGCCCGGCACTCGGTGCCCGTTGGCGAGCTGGTGGCGGTGGATGCCTGGGCGCTGGCCCGCACCGCCGCGCTCCAGGAGGAGATCACCGCCGCCTACGCGAACTACGAGTTCCACCGGGTGTACCAGCAGCTGCACAACTTCTGCGTCGTGGACCTCGGTGCCTTCTACCTCGATGTCATCAAGGACCGCCTCTACACCACGCCCCGGGAGGGTGCGCCGCGGCGCTCGGCCCAGACGGTGATGTGGCACATGGCGGAGGCCATGGTGCGCTGGTTCGCGCCCATCCTCTCCTTCACCGCCGACGAGATCTGGCGCCACCTGCCCGGGGTACGCCCGGCCTCGGTGCAGCTCGCCACCTGGCACGGACTGCCCGACGTGCGGGCCACCGGCATCGACTGGCCGGCCCTGCTCGCGGTGCGGGAGATCGCGGCGCGGGCCCTGGAGGCCCGGCGGGAGGCGGGCGCCATCGGCTCCGGCCTGGATGCGGCGGTGACGGTCTACGCGGACGGCGACCTGCGGCGCAGCCTCGAGGCTCTCGGCGGGGAGCTGCGGTTCTTCTTCATCACGTCCGAAGCCCTGGTGCGGGCCGCGGCCGACCGGGACGCCGGCGCGCTCGCCGGCGACGGATTCTGGGTGCAGGCGGCCCCGGTTACCGACCCCAAGTGCGTGCGCTGCTGGCACCGGCGGCCGGGCATTGGCACGTCACCCGCCCACCCGGAACTCTGCGACCGCTGCATCACCAACCTGGACGGGGGCGGCGAGAGCCGCCGTTACGTATGACCGGCAGGCCGGGCGCCTGGTGGCTGCTGGTATCGGTGGTGGTCGTCGCCGTCGACCAGTACACGAAGCGACTCATCACCGCGAATTTCGAGCTCTTCGACCGGGTGCCGGTGCTGCCGTTCTTCGACCTCATCCGCCTGCACAACACCGGTGCCGCGTTCAGTTTCCTCGCCAACGCGTCCGGGTGGCAGAACTGGTTCTTCACCGGGGTGGCGGTGGTCGTGAGCGGGCTGATCCTTTGGTGGTTCTTCCGCCAGCCCGCCGGGCGCATCGTCGTCCCGCTGGGCCTCGTGCTGGTCCTCGGCGGCGCGATCGGCAACCTGATCGACCGGGTCCAGCATGGCTACGTGGTGGACTTCTTCCTCTTCTACTACGACCGGTGGTCATTTCCCGCGTTCAATGTCGCCGACGCGGGCATCACCGTGGGCGTTGCCCTGCTGCTCTTCGACGGCTTCTTCCTGGAGGGCCGCCGCCCGCCCGACGGGCCGGACCCGGTCAGCGCCAGCAGCGCGCGGTAATTTCCGCGCCCTCGGCCCCGCCGGCGTCCCGGGCGCCCCGGAGGCCGCCCTGGTCGATGCTGAAGCTCGCGCAGTCGTCGTCGTCGCGCTGGGGCCCGTCGCTCGCGGCCGTGGCCGTGGCCCGGTAGCCCGCGGCCGCGCCATCGTCGGCCGCCTCCACCTCGAGTTCGTACCAGCCGTTTTCCGTGCCGGCGATGCCGAGCCCCCCGGGCGGCGGATTGGCCAGCTCGTCAGCGGTGGTCGCATAGCGGCTGTTCTGCAGGTAGAAGCGTTCCTGGGCGCTCGCCAGGCGAAGCAGGGCCCCGGTGGCGTCCACCCGGTTGGCCCGCTGCACGTACTGCCGGTAGCCGGCGACACTGGCGGTGGCGAGGATGCCCATGATCACCACGACGATCATGAGTTCGATCAGGGTGAAGCCGCCCTGGCCGCGGTGCACCCGGCTAATTGGCCTGGCCCTCGCGCTGGAACCAGTAGGTGCGCCGGGTGACCTCGGCGCCCGGCATGCCGAGCCGCTCCATTTCCTCCGCGGTCAGGCACTCGGTCGTGACGCAAACCTGGGGCCCGTCACCGGTGCGGAAGAAGCTCACGTCGGTGACCGGACTCGCCGCACGCAGGATGCGGGAGCGGTCGGCGATGGTCAGCGGTTCGCCCACCGGACTGTCGAAGTTGGTCCGGGGCCGGCCATCGAACACGCTCACGGCGTACAGCCGGTTGAGCCCGGCGCCACTGGTGCAGGCGCTCGCGGTCTCGCCCGGCGTGAAGGTGGTGAAGAAGGTGGTGTTGGCAATGGTCAGTGCTTCGCCGAGCACCTTTTCGCCGGCGCCCTGCACCAGCCGCAGCAGCCAGCCGGCCGAGGCGAACGGCAGCTCCGCCTCCGCGTCGCTGGTGACGTCCACCAGCTGGCCGATGGTGACGGGCGCCGGGTAGGTGTCCCGGGGGATCACGCCGAAGACGTCGAAGTCCCGGATCGAGAAGAACGCCTCCTCGATACCGGTGTCCAGGGGATGACCCCGGTAGCCCGAGCCCAGGTTGATGCTGATGACGAGCCGGTTGTCGAGGACCGTGGGCACCACGTCCGGGGCCTCGTAGAACCGGCGCAGGTCTGCGCCTGCCGGGCTGGCCTCGGCCGCGCCGCCCAGGGAGGCGAGCACGCCTCCTTCCACCAGCCCGCTGCCGCTCTCGCCGTTGACGATGTCGAAGCGCCAGAGCTGGCCACCCATGTCGCCCACGTAGAGGCGCTCGGCCAGGCCGTCCGCGTTGAGGTCGAGGGGTTTCACCGGGGCCGGGATCGAGAACCGCATTGCCGGCAGCGTCAGGTCGTGGTCGCCGGCGGCATCCTCACCGCCCGCGCTCCAGACCCGGGCGCCATCGGCCAGGCGCACCATGTAGATGGCATTCCCCACCGTGTCCTCGCGGAATTCCCGGTTGTCCTGCACCGGGTCATAGCCAGCGCCAAACACCACCACGTCGGTAGTGGTGCCCCCGACGCGGACCCGCGCCGGCAGGGGCGGGGACCAGGTCTGGCCGAGGTCCGCAAAGTCGCCGCCACCCGTGGCCTGGTCGATCTCCCAGAGCAGTTCCGGTGCATCCCGGTCGGTGACGTCCACGGCAAAGAGCGCCGAGCCGCCGCGGCCCATGCCGAAGAGGAGGATCGCCCGCTCACTGCCCGAGACGCCCGGCCGGCCGTCGTCGTTCCGGATCACCAGGCTGAGCTCGCCGTCGAGGCCATAGGACTTGGTGGCGGCCGCCTCGTTGCGATAGAGGCGGTAAAGATTCTCGAGTAGCCGCCCCGGGACGAAAGCCCACAGTTCCCGGCCGGTGCCGGCGTCGAAGGCGTGCAGGAAGCCGTCATTGGTTGCGAGGAAGACCGAGGCGACGGGACTCGCGGCCGTGCCCGAGTAGAGCAGTGTCAGCGGCTGGACGTGCAGGGCATCGCCCAGGTCCTGGCGGGCCTCCGTCACGTCGCCATCCCCGTCGGTGTCCCGCACGTCCCGGCCAAGGGCCCAGTTCAGCACCGGCACCCGCTCGTCCACCGGCACCGTGCCGAGGGCGGCCTGGATCGAGGCCTCGTCCGGGTCGAGGGGCACGAGGTCCGTGCCGCCGAGGTTGGTGAGCACGGTGCGGGCCGAGGGCAGGGGCAGGCGGCTGGCGGCGCCGCCGGCACCCACCCTGTCGCCATCCGGTTCGGCGGACCAGAAGCTGAAGGCGTCCCGGGCGAACAGGCCCGTGTCCGGGTCGATCGCCGGCTCGCCGTCCTGGCCCACGAGGCCATCGCCGGTCAGCCGGTACTTCTTCAGGTTGCCGAGCCAGCGCGCCGTGTCGCTGGGCTGGAAGACGGAGAGGAAGACCTCATCCAGGTTCTGGGTGCGGTTGAAGGCGTTCACCGGCACGGCAGGCGCCGCGAACGTTCCCGCATTGTCGAAGATCGACAGCACGATGCCGCTCAGGGCCGTGGAGAGGGTGGCCGTGTCGTCGGCCAGGTGATATTCGCCGCCACCCCGCGTCGCCGTGGCGACGAGCAGGGGAAAGTCCGCCTCGAAGCCGATGGTGTGGGTCACCACGTTCTGCACGCCGGGGATCCCGTCGCTGAGGTCCTGGCGGACCAGCCAGGCCGCCAGGTCGTCCAGGCAGCGCCCCTCGCCGCTGCCGTCGCAGGCCGCGCCGACGAGGTCAGCGAAGCCGGGCAGGCCCTGGATCTTGGTGACGGCACCGGCGTCGTTCGAGGGCTCGCCATCCGTGAGCAGGATGATGAAGTTCCGGCTGCAGGCCTCGGTGATGGGCGAACGGTAGAGATCCGACGAGGCCGAGTTGCCCGTGCGGGACGCGGCCACGCTGAGGTTCGGCGTGAAGTTGCCGAAGTCCACGTTGGCGCCCCGGAAGACCTGTGCCGCCTCGTAGAGCGCCTCGGACAGGGGCGTCTGGCCGCCCGTGGTCAGCCCCTGCACGATGCTCGTGAGGGATTCCCGGGACGTGGCGATGTCCTCGATCGGGCCCACCATGGCGCCGCCATTGCTGCCGTTGAAGCGCATGACCCCCACGTTGACGTCCTGCAGCCCCGCCAGGAGCTCCGTGACCGCGTCCTGCACGACGGCGAGCCGGGACTTCTCGACGGTGGGCGGATTGCTGCGCCAGTTGAGCCAGTTGCCGTCGTAGACGGTGTACTGGGTGGTCCAGGCGGGCTCGCTGGCGGCTGTTGCCGCCCAGGGACCGTCGCCGCCGTTGGCGGCATAGCGGCCGCCGGCGGCACCGTCGCCATCAACGCCCCGGTCGCTCTCGCACTCGAGTTCGCTGGCGGTGCTGTCGGCGACGATCTCGCTCCAGCGCTGCTCCGCAGCCGTCCAGGCGAGGAGGAAATCGGCGTAGTAGCCGAGGTTCGCCAGGGGCGGTCCCGACGCGGCGCAACGGTTGGCCGATTTCGGGAGCACGACGGGGTTGTCGCAGGCCGGAATCGTGCCGTTCTCCGAGAAGTAGAGCTTCGCCCCGTCGTAGCAGCCCGCGTAGTTGGTGCCGGTGGCGAAGGGGGCCTGGGTGGCGACGAGGGTGTCCATGCTGCCGGAGGTGTCGATGATGAACAGCACGTTGGCCCGGCTCGTGATCGCGTCGGGGTCGCTCAGGAACAGCTCGGCGTCATCGGCCCGCGCAGCCACGGCCAACAGGCAAGCGGCCAACAGGCAAGCGGCCCGCAGGATGGCCAGCGGCTGGCCGGTCAGGCGGCTCACCGGCGCACCCCCGGTGCCGGGGTGTCGAGCACCACGCGCCGGACCCGCCGGGAGCCGGGCTCATAGTAGATGTACACCAGCATGCCCGGCTTCGCCGCGGCCGCCCGGAAGGCGGCGAGGACCGCGGCCTGCCCCGACGGTTCGCCGCCGTGAGGCCGCTCGTACCAGCGGGTGGCGGCCGTGACCCGGAGGGCCACCGGCCGGCAGCCGTCGCAGGGACGGACGGTCAGGGTACCCGCGGGACCGGCGGGGAGCTGGACCTGGTCCCGTCGCAGCTCATAGGCCTGCTCGATGGTGCGGAGCGCAGCGCCCGCCGGCAACGCGGCCAGCACGGCGAGCAGGCCCGCCAGGGCCAGCGTCCGGATGCCCGGTCCACCGTTCATTCGCCGGGCACCCCGATGAGGGCGAAGCCCTGGACCAGGGTGGCCCGGGCCTCCCGGGCGTCCGTAAGGCCCGTGGCGGCCACCTCGTAGTTGAGACACCGGAACGAGGCGCTGTAGCCCTCGCAGGGCGATTCGTCCCGGTAGCAGAGTTCCGTGACGTAGCTGCCGCCAAGTGCCGGCACGGCCACCGCGGGGTCTGCCACGGCAGCCGGGCAGTCGGGCACCGCGGCCGGCGCGGGCACGTTCACCACGGCATCGATGCCGTCCTGGGCGAGCCGGAAGGCGTTCTCCCGGAACTGGGTGTTGCCGGCCATGAGCAGGCCCTGCCGGGCCGTGCCGAGGGTCGACACCGCGAGCACCGTCAGCACCATGAGCAGGATGAGGCTCACGATCAGCGCGGCACCCGACTGGGTGGCGGCTGGTCCGGTGCATGTCCCGCGCTTCTTCATCTAGACACCCTGGTTGTTGAGGTAGATGGTCTTGGAGATCTCGAGGCGCCGGAAATTGGCCGGGTAGCCATCGCTGCCGGCCTCGATGTCGCCCCGGTCGGCGTCGGGGGTGGCATAAGCCCGCTGGTCCACCCACGCGGGGTCATCGGCCGGGGTGCCCACCAGCAGCCACAGGCGGACTGCCACCACCCGGCCGTCCGGGTCGAAGCCGGCGGCGCCGGGGGTGACGAGCGGATGGTCCCCGTCGACGTACCGATCCACGTTGCCGTCCCGGTCGGTGTCGATGCCCAGCTGGACCTGCAGGTTCTCGACGCCGGGGATGATTTCCTGGTCGTCGAACTCGGCGTCCGGGCCCAGTGTGAGCCGGCGGAGCGAGGGCAGGGCGGGGTCGAAGCTGGACTCGTCGCTGACGTAGTAATAGTTGACCGTGACGTTGTTGATGCTGGCGTCGGCCCCCAGGGGCGCCGTGCCATCGTTGAACAGGATGCCTTCGGCGAGTGTCGTCTGTACCTGCAGGCGGCCGGCCTCGGCGGCGGGCTGGACGTTGCCGGCCCAGGGCTCCGCGTGCCGGAGCATGAGCACGTCGCTGCCGTCCCGGGCCGCGTCATTGAACGTGCCGCAGGGCAGGTCCCAGGCGTCATCCCGGGTGTCGGCCGCGGCCGACAGGTCGGCGAGGGCCTCCGGCGCCGCGACGCCGTCGCAGGTCGCCTCGATCGCGCCCGGATTGCGGATCCGGGCCGGCTGGGCATTGAAGCCCCAGTAACGCGCGAGGCGGATGTCCGGCTCGAGGGTGTCGAGCGCGAAGCGCGCCGTCTCCTGCAGGCGGGCCAGGCTGTCGCTGGCCCGGTAGGTGTTGCGGCTCTGGTTGTAGACGTAGAGCGCGCCACCGATCAGGAAAAGGCCGATGGCCATGGCCACCGACAGCTCGACCAGCGTCATGCCCCGCTGCCGCATCATGGCTGCACCTGCAGGGAGTAGCTGGCGGGCTCCTCCTGGCCGATCTCGGGCCAGGCCACGGTGATGGTGAAGACCGGCCGCGGCGCGCCGGCGACGGTCACCTCGCCGGTGGCGCCCTGGGGCAGCTGGCCAGCCAGCCGGTTGCTCCAGTCGGCCCAGTCATCGGCGGCGAGGTCGGCGGCGCTGCAGTCGTCCGGGCCGTTGACGCAACCGCCGGCGGCGCCCGGCCCCGTCCCGGCATAGGCCGCGCCCGCGTCCACATTCGCCCGGATGCGGTCCGCCATGTCGGCGGCGAGGGTGACGGCCGTCGTCCGGTACTGGGCCGTCCGGCCAGCCCGCAGGCCCTCGAGGTAGAGCGCGGCGATGCCGAGCATGCCGACCGACATGATGACCAGCGCCACCAGCACCTCGACGAGGGTGAAGCCGGACTGGCGGGGGGCGCTAGCAGCCACGGAGGGGATTCCGGTCGGATTGCAGGCTGGCCCGGTCCCGGACCAGCTGCTGGCGGCCGAGCGGGGACACCTGGATGAGCCGTCCCGCCGCGATGCCGCCCCCCGTGTCCACGTCGCCACGGGGGTCGCAGAGCTGGATGAGGTATTCCGCATCGCCCCGGCCCGGGTCGGGGCGCAGGGTACCTGCGGCCGTGAAGGCCAGGGCGGCAGTGGTCCGGCTGACACCGGGCTGCAGGGTTGCCGCCATCGGGCCGTGGCGCTCGAGGACCACATCCTCCGCGTCGAGGGCGGCGTCATCGTCCCGGTCCACGAAGACCGTCCAGCCGCTCGCGAGGCTGGCGCCCTCCTGGCAGGCGCCCGCGCCGTCCGGGGTCGGGCAGACGACCACCGGAACCCGGCGGGTCAGGGCCTCGCTGCGGGCCCGGTGCACGCTGGTGACGAGGTCGTTGGTGGCGCTGCTCATGCGGCTGTTGGCCACCAGGTTGCCGAAGCCGGGCACGCCGACACCGAGGATGACCGCCACCACGGCGAGCACCACCAGGAGTTCGATGAGGCTGAGCCCCCGCTGTTGTTGTGTTCTTGGGGTCGGGTACCGCACGGCCGCCGGCCAGTCGTGACGTCAACGCCCGCTATCCTGCACCGCGCCGGCCCGGGCCGGGGCAACGGCCGACAACCGGACGCTACGGGAGGATGAATCGTGGTTCTGTCGTTCATTCAGCCGCTTAGCCCGGACAGCTCCGGGCGCCATCAGCTTCCGCCACGGGAACCGCGCGGGGCCTGCCGGTGTAGCTCACGACGACGGCTCGCGCGGCCCGGTCACCGCGCCGGTCGCAGGCGGTGAACGTGCCATTGACCGACCGGCTGAAAGGGCGGAACACGAACGTCCGCCGGTTGGCGCTGAGCATCGCGAGACCGAAGGCGGGCTCCGCCTGCAGGACGGTCTCGCCCGCATCCACCCGGGGCGGGTCGTCCCGGTCCCGGTTCACGAAGACGATGAGGCCCTGGGTGAAGTCGCCGGTTTCCGTGCACTGGCGACCCGTGCGGCTGCGGCAGAGGACCACGTCGGCCCCGGTCTTCAGGGCCTCGTGGCGCGCGACGTGGATGCCGTGCACCAGGCGGTTCACCGCCGCGACCAGCCGGGCGTCCAGCACGAGGTTCGTGAAGGCGGGGACCGCGAGGCCGAGCAGCAGGGCCGCCAGGGCCAGGACGACCAGCAGTTCGGTGAGACTGTAGCCGGCATTGCGGGGCATGGATGACGGGCAACCGGGGGAGGGCCTGCACGGTAGACGAGCGGCGTGCCCGGGTGCCAGCCGACTATCCAGCGGCTCCGTGGAGATTACGGACTTGCGCTAGACTCGGCCCATGACCTCCCGGGCCGACGTCGAAGCGCTGCTGCGCGCCCGCCGTGTGCAGCCCACGCCCCAGCGCGTGGAGGTCGGGCTGCTGCTGCTCGCGAGGCCCTGCCACCTGTCGGCGGACCAGATCCTGCAGACCCTGCGCCGGGCCGGCAGCCGGGTCTCCAAGGCCACGGTCTACAACACCCTCAAGGTCTTTTCCCGGGCCGGGATCGTGCGGGAGGTCGCCGTGGACCCCAGCCGGCTCGTTTACGACTCCACCACCACGCCCCACCACCACTTCCTCGACGAAGACAGCGGGGAACTCACGGACATCGACCCGGCGGACCTCGCCCTGGCCTGCCTCCCGGCCCTGCCGGAGGGCGTGGAGGCCACCGGCGTCGAGGTGCTGATCCGGGTCCGCCGCCGCTGACGCCGCCGGTTTGCCGGCCCGGGGCCGATTTCCTATACTGCGCCGCTTCGCCGGGGTAGCTCAGTTGGCAGAGCACCGCATTCGTAATGCGGGGGTCGGAGGTTCGACTCCTCTCCCCGGCACCA
>ERZ761602.5827-NODE-5827-length-14265-cov-6.714286_pt1 | contig 14265 bp, 15 predicted proteins | sample MGYA00512165_ERZ761602 | MGnify/ENA primary metagenome ERZ761602 (study PRJEB28899, sample SAMN02445085) | bioreactor sludge metagenome | biome: EBPR sludge; isolation source: Thorneside wastewater treatment plant | place: Australia: Brisbane, Thorneside...
TTCCAGCCGCTGGCCCAGCGACCGCAGGTCGGCCGGGCCGTCGATCTGCACCGGCCGGTCGAGCCGGTTCTCGCCGAGGCCGATCACCGCCTGCTCGAGCCGCCGCAGCGGCCGCGTGAGCCAGATGCCGAAGCCGAGGGCGGCCCCGGCGGCCAGCACGATCGCACCGGCCACCTGCTGCGCAAAGCCGCGGCGGGCGTCCTCGAAGCGGTCCTGCAGGCGCGCCGCGCGTGCATCGCCGAGCTGGCGCACCTGGGCCGTGATGGCAGCACTGGCGGCCTCGAGCTCGCGGAACAGCGGCGCCAGCGCCGACTCGTCCTCCAGCCGCAGCCCGCGCGGGCCGTCCAGACGCTCGGCGATGGCGGCGATCTGCGTGCGCCAGCGTGCCACCAGCGCAGCCGGCAACTCGGCGGCCAGCGTGCCGTCCAAGGCCGCGGTGGCGTCGGCACGCGCGGCCTCGAAGCGCTGGCGCAGCGCCGGGTCGCCCAGCACCAGAAACTGGCGCGCCGCGCGCTCCATGTCCACGCCCTGCTCGGCCAGGCGCTGGGCGGCGGCGCGCTGGGCGGCGGCCCGTTCGGCGGCGGCGCGGCCCTCGGTGCCCAGCTGGTCCAGCGCATACAGCCCGCGCAGCGACACCGCGGCCAGCAGCCCGGCGACGGCCAGGAAGGCCACCAGCAGCAGCTGGCGGAACGACATGCGGGACGGTCTGAACATCGGGTCGGCCATGACGGCGGCGGCCGACTGTAGCGGCACAATGCCTGCATGACGCTGACCGAGCTGAAGTACATCGTCGCCGTCGCCCGCGAGCGCCATTTCGGCCGTGCGGCCGAAGCCTGCTTCGTGTCGCAGCCCACGCTCAGCGTGGCCATCAAGAAGCTCGAGGAGGAGCTCGACGTCAAGATCTTCGAGCGCGGTGCCAGCGAGGTCTCGGTGACGCCGCTGGGCGAGGAGATCGTGCGCCAGGCGCAGCAGGTCATCGAGCAGGCCGCCGCCATCAAGGAGATCGCCAAGCGCGGCAAGGACCCGATCAGCGGTCCGTTGCGCCTGGGCGTGATCTACACGATCGGGCCCTACCTGCTGCCGGACCTGGTGCGCCAGGCCATCGAGCGCGTGCCGCAGATGCCGCTGATGCTGCAGGAGAACTTCACCGCCAAGCTGCTGGAGTCGCTGCGCACCGGCGAGCTGGACTGCGCGATCCTGGCCGAGCCCTTCCCGGAGACCGGCCTGGCGATCGCGCCGCTGTACGACGAGCCCTTCATGGCCGCCGTGCCGGTGGGCCACCCGCTCGCGAAGCGCGCCTCGGTCAGCGCCGAGGAGCTGAAGCAGGAGACCATGCTGCTGCTGGGCACCGGCCACTGCTTCCGCGACCATGTGCTGGAGGTCTGCCCGGAATATGCGCGCTTCTCCAGCGACGCCGAGGGCATTCGCAAGAGCTTCGAGGGCAGCAGCCTGGAGACCATCAAGTACATGGTCGCCAGCGGCATGGGCGTGACCGTGGTGCCGCAGCTCAGCGTGCCCAAGGACGCGCAGCCGCACGTGCGCTACATCCCCTTCGCCGACCCGGTGCCCACGCGCCGCGTCGTGCTCGCCTGGCGGCGCAGCTTCCCGCGCTACGAGGCCATCGCGGCGCTGCGCAACTGCATCTACGCCTGCCCGCTGGAAGGCGTGCGGCGGCTGACGGCTTGAGCACGTAGCGGCAGCGGACCACGACGCGGCGTGCGCCGGCGCACCCGCGGGTTTCAGTGCACCGCGCCGCCGCCGTCGCCCGCGCCGGGCTCGCCGGACAGCGGCTCGCCGCCCAGCGCCGCTTCGCAGCGCGCCAGCACGACCTCGATGTCGTCCTGCAACAGCCGCCAGGGCAGCAGCGCCGCGTGGCGTGCCAGCGCGTCGGCCAGCATGTCCTCGTGCAGCATCCACACGCCCTCCAGCACGCACAGCATGTGCTGGCGCGAGACGGGGGCCAGCGCCGGTTCGCCGACCAGCCCGATCAGGTCGCGCAGCAGCTCGCAGCGCTGGCGGACCGTGGTGCCGGCGTGCGGGTCTTCCGACAGCTCGGCCAGCGCCGGCAGCAGCACCTGCTCGTCGACGGCCTGCTGCGCGTGCATCGCCAGTGCCAGCCGGCGCAGCATGGGCGCGGCCTCGGCCGATGGCGCGGCACGCGCGGCGTCGATCAGCGCCCGGATCTTGGCCGACAGCACGGCCAGCCGCGACTGCACGGCGCGCCGCGGCCCGCGGTCGACGTCGGCCTTCACGCGCTGGCGCGCACGCGGCGCCGTGCGCCGCCGTGCGCGGCGGGCGGCGCGTCGGCCGCCGTCGTGGCCAGGGCCGGCAGCGCGCCGCCCTCGCCTTCCCAGGTCTGCAGCGCGCGGGCCTGGGTGCGCGCGAGGCGTTGCGCCTGCTGGCGCCGCCACCAGTGGTGGGCGAGGGCCGCACCGGCCGCCAGCAGCGCGGCCACGGCGGCAGGAACGTACAGCGGTGTCTTCATCGGAGGCTCCTTGCTTCGGGAATGGAAAGACGGACCCGGTCGGGGCGGGGTTCGGCGGCGGGCTCGGCGTCCGGTGCGCGGGCAGGAGCCGGCACGCCGTCGCCAGACCACGCTTCGGCGGCCTCGGCGGCGAGTTCGCCGCAGGGCACCGGCGGTTCGCGCGGCGGCTCGTCGTCGCCGGCGAGCAGGCGCGCCCAGGGCTCGGCGCCCGGCACCTGCTCCAGCGCGACCTTGGTCAGCACGACCAGCGCCGGGCCCAGCAGCAGGCCCCACAGGCCCCACATCGCGCCCCAGAACATCAGGCCGATGAACAGCAGCGCGGCGCTCATGCGCGAGGCGCGCGACTGCAGCCAGGCGGTCATGAAGGTGCCGACCAGCGTCGCCGCGACCACGATGCCGGCGGCCATGCCCAGCGCGCCGCCGGCGCTGCCATGCGTGAGCCAGGTCTGCGCCGCCGCCAGCGCGCTCATCACGGCCATGCCGACATAGGGCACCACGTGCAGCACGGCGGCGGTGACGGCCCAGCCGGCGGGGTCGGGCAGCCCCGCGGCATGGAAGGCGGCCCAGACCATCAGCCCGAGCGCGAGATTGGTGACCAGCAGCACGACCACGTACAGGCGCGTCTGGCGCGCGGCCTCGGCGAGCACGCAGGCGGCGCGGCGGCGGCCGCGTTCGCCCCACAGGTCCAGGAAGCGCTGCGCCAGCGTGCGGCCCCCGGCGAGCACGAAGAAGGCGCTGAAGAAGGCGAAGGCCAGGTCGCCGGCGGCACGCAGTGCGAGGCCGGAGCCGACGAAGGCGGTGTCGCGCAGCACGGTCGCGGGGTCGGGCGCCACGCGCACGGCCTGCACGTGGTCCGGGGCGGCCACCGTCTCCAGCTCGCCGAGCGCGTCGCGCATGCGCGCCAGCGGCGAGGCGGCGCCGTCGACGCTGCCGCTGGCGAGCTCGCGCGCAGCGACGCGGATCATCTCCGGCACGCGGTCCAGCACGCGCAGGATGGGCTCGCCGAGCAGCCAGGCGGCGGCCGCGAGCATCAGCGCGAAGGCCAGCAGCACGCCGGCCACCGCGGCCAGTTCGCTGCGCAGCACGCGCTGCAGCCGCGCCACCGCGGGGGCGGCCAGCAGCGCCAGCAGCAGCCCGGCGACCAGCGGCGCCAGGAAGCGCTGCCCGGCCCAGACCGCGGCGCCGACGCCCAGCACGGCCAGGGCCTGCAGCGCGAGCGCGGTGCCGCACGCGGCCTGCGGCCGTCCTGCGGGCGAAGCGAAGAGGTCCATCGCGGGGCTGCCGCCGGCGTCAGCGCCTGAACAGGCCGATCACGAAGCTGGCGACCGCCAGCACGATGAACAGCACGAACAGCAGTTGCGCGATGCCGGCGGCCCCGGCGGCGATGCCGCCGAAGCCGAACAGCGCGGCGATCAGCGCGATGACGAAGAAGACGACGGCGTAGTGCAGCATGGCTCGCTCCTGGTCGGTGGCGGCGCGCTCCGGCGGGGCCGGCGCGGCCGCGGTGGATGGGGTGCAGGCAGTGTCCGCCGCGTGCCGCGCGCGGCCCATCGGGCGCCGCGCCGTCGTGCTGTAGTCGCGCCGCGCCGGCGCCTGTCGGACTGGGACTACAAGGACGGCCGCGCCGGCCGGCGCGACCGCGACGGTGCCTTCAGCCGACGCTGCCGGGCCTGCCGTCCGGGGCGGCGGCGCCGGGTGCGGCGGCCTCGGCCGCAGGCGCCGGCGGCGAGAGCGGCAGCCAGGCACGCAGCCGCGTGCCGCGCCCGGGCGCGCTGTCGATCTGCAGCCGCCCGCCCAGGGCCTGCAGGCGGTGGCGCATGCCCAGCAGGCCGTGGCGGCTGCCGTGCATCGCGCCGGGCGCGAAGCCGGCGCCGTCGTCGACCACCTCGACGGCCACGCCCGGCAGCGCCGGGTCGTGCGGCGCCGGCGCCGCGTGCAGCACGACGCCGACGCTGCGCGCGCGGGCATGCTTGGCGATGTTGGTCAGCGATTCCTGCACCATGCGGTAGACGGTGATCGCGAGCCGCTCGTCCAGCGCCAGGTCCTGCAGGTCGGTGCGCAGTGCGAGCTCGCTGCGGCGCGCGAAGTCGCGCGTCAGGATCTCCAGCGCGGCACGCAGGCCCAGGTTGGTCAGCGCCGAGGGGCGCAGGTCCTCGATGATGCGGCGCTTGAGCTCGATGCCGCGGTTGATCGTCTCGTTGAGGTGCGCCAGCCGCGCCTCGGACTCCGGCACCGGCCCGCCAAGGCTGCGCTTCAGGCGCGCGGCGTCCAGCTTGGCCGCGGTGAGCAGCGCGCCCAGTTCGTCGTGCAGCTCGCGCGCCAGGCGCGCCCGCTCGTCCTCGCGCGCGGTCTGCAGGTGCTGCGCCAGTTCGCTCAGCTCGGCGGTGCGGCGCTCGACCTGGCGCTCGAGGTGGTCGCGCTCGGCCTGCAGCTCGTCGGCATGGCGGCGCTGCGCGGCGTCGAAGGCCAGCGACTGGCGCAGGAACAGGAACAGCGCCAGCACCGACAGCGCGGCCATCGCATTCAGCCCGTGGCGGCTGATGCGCAGCGTGTCGGCGACGCGGTCGCGCCCGGCGCCGACGCGCGCCGTCTCGAGCGCGATCAGGCGCTCGGTGGCCGAGCGCAGCGCGTCCATCTTCTCCTTGCCCAGGTTGGTGTTCAGCAGCTCCTGCCAGGCGTCGTGGCGCTGCTCGCGGTACAGCGCCAGCGCGGTCTCCATCTCGGAGAGCTTGAATTCCGCGGCGTCGGCGATCTCGTCGACCAGCGGCGTCGCCTCGGCGTCGCCGGCATACTGCTCGCGCAGCCGCTGCACCAGCGCGCGCACGCCGACGCTGGACGCGACGTAGGGGTCCAGGTACTCGTCGCGGCCGGTCAGCAGGTAGCCGCGCTGGCCGCCCTCGGCGTCGGCGATGCGGCGGCCGAGCAGCAGCACGTCGCGCCGCACCTCGACGCGCGCGTCCAGCGCGGCCAGCGAGGCGCCGGCGCTGCGGTAGGCGGTCTCGTTGATCGCCAGCACGACCAGCGCGCCGGCCAGCGCCAGCGGCAGCGTCCAGCGGCTGCGCCGCACGCGGTCGGCGATTCTCATCGGCATGGCCAGACCCTACACTGCGGCGCCATGACGTGCACGAGGCCCCCGGGATGATCCGCATCGCGATCGCCGACGACCATGCCGTCGTGCGCGCCGGCCTGCGCCAGTTCCTGTCCGAGCACGAGGACCTGCAGGTGGTCGCCGACTGCGCCGACGGCCGCGCGCTGATGGACGTGGTGCGCGCCGAGGGCGCCGATGTGGTGCTGCTGGACATCGCGATGCCCGGCCAGAGCGGGGTCGACCTGCTGCTGGCGATCAAGGCGCGCGCGCCGGCGCTGCCGGTGCTGATGCTCAGCAGCTACCCCGAGGAGCACTACGCGACGACGCTGCTGCGCCAGGGCGCGGCCGGCTACCTGGGCAAGGACACCGACCCCGACGAGATCGTGCGCGCGATCCGGCTGGTCGCCGGCGGCCGCCGCTACATCACGCCGGCGGTGGCCGAGCAGCTGGCCGCCGGGCTGGGTGCCGACGACCGGTCGCCGCACGAGAAGCTGTCCGAGCGCGAGCTGCAGGTCTTCCTGCACCTGGCGCGCGGCGAGACGGTGGGCCAGCTCGCCGAGAGCCTGGCGCTGAGCGTGAAGACGGTGTCGACCTACCGCAGCCGCGTGCTCGAGAAGATGGGCCTGGCGTCCAACAGCGAACTGACCTACTACGCGCTGAAGCACGGGCTGCTGCAGTAGCGGGGGCCGTAGCAGGCGTCCTGCGCGCGCCGGGTCAGCCGAGCGCGCCCGGCACCGTCGGCGGCGCCCCGGTCGCCACGCGCTGGCAGTAGGCGATCAGCTCGTCGACCTCGTTGGACTTGTCGAAGACGCGGTCGGCGCCCAGCGCCAGGCAGGCTTCGCGCATGTCGCGCGTGGCGTAGTTGCTCAGCACCACGCGGCGTGCGGCCAGGCCGCGGGCGGCCTTCAGCACGCCCAGGCCGGAGCCCTCGCGCAGGAAGATGTCGACGATCATCAGTTCGCAGTCGTCGCCGTGCTCGTCCAGCCAGCACCGCGCCGCGGCCTCGCCGTCGGCCCAGCCGACGACCTGCACCGGCGCCAGCTCCTCCAGCGCCGCGACCAGGCTCTCGCGGATCAGCGCGCTGTCCTCGACGAGGAAGGTGCGCAGCGCGGGCGCGCCATCGGGCAGGGCAGCGGGACGGGGGATGGGCATGGCGGGGGCGGTCGCGGCGACGCCGGCCGGCAGCGGCGGCAGGCACCACGGCGCAGTGTGCCGTGGTGCCGGCACGCCGGCTGTGGGTCGAGGCCGCGGCGACATGTAGGACCCGTCCTACACCAGGGCCGCCAGCGGCACCGCCGCCGGTGCCGCGGCCAGCGCCGCGGCATCGGCCAGCAGCGCTGCCGCGCCCAGGGCCAGCAGGCTGGCCAGCGGCCAGGCCCAGGCCCGCAGCGAGCGTGCGCGGGGCTTCATCAGCCGCTCACCATGATGTCGTTGCGCACCGCGGCGACGCCGGGCACGCCCTTGGCGATGCGCTCGGCGGCGGCACGTTCCTCGGCACTCTTGGCGAAGCCCGAGAGCTGCACGACGCCCTTCATCGTCTCGACGCTGATGGCCATCGCGCTGACCTGCGGGTCCTCGGCGAAGCGCGCCTTGACACGCGTGGTCAGCGTCGTGTCGTCGATGCAGGAGCCGACGGTCTGCTGGTCGCGCGCGACGGTGCAGGCCGGCAGCACGGCCACCGCCAGCGCGGCGGCCAGCAGCGTGGTGGCGAGCGAGGTCTTCATGGCGGGTTCTCCTTGCACTCAGAGGGTGGCGGCGGGCCGGGCACCGCCCGGCCCTGGGGGCGGTCTCGAGGTGAAGCGGCTTCGCCGGGCACCTCGAACCCCCGCGGGGGGCGGGCGGGGCGCAGCCCGGCCCTGGGGGCGATCAGCTGCGCGGCTCGACGGTCAGGCGGTTGTCGACGGCGACCACGCCGTCGATCTGCGCGGCCAGGCGGGTGGCGCGCTCGCGCGACTCGGCATCGGGCGCGCTGCCCTTCAGCGCGACGCGGCCGTCGACGGTGTCGACGTCGATGCGCATCGCGCTGAGCTTGTCGTCGCTGGCCAGCTTGGCGTTGACCTCGGCGGTGATGGCGACGTCGCGCGTGCGCTCGGCGGCGGTGTCGACCGCCTCGCGCACGGCCTGGCCGGCTTCGCTGCCGGCCTGCGCGACGCCGTCCTTGATCTCCTCGGCCTTGCGCTCGGCGGCGGCGATGCCCTGGTCGATGCGCTGGCCGACGGTCGGCTCCGGCGGCGGCGGCTCGGGCTTGTCGCAGGCGGCCAGGGCCAGGGCGGCGACGGCGGCGGCGACGGCGGCGAGGGTGCGGGGGCTGCGTTGCATGGGGATCTCCTTCTGGCGGTCAACAGGGGTGGGGACTCGTCGGAACGGCCTCTCGGGGCCGGTGCGGCAACGATAGGCAGCCCCTGCGCCGCGGCCCATCGTCCGGCGCCGCGCCGGCGTGTCGGACGTGGCCTACAGGCGGCGTCGGACAGCGGCGCGTGGCCGCTGCCACGGCGGGCACGGCGCCGGGGCGGCGGCAGCGCGCTGCTATGCTCGACGCGACCCGCAGTGCCGTCGGCACGACGGCCGAACCGCATCACAGGAGCACCCCGCATGGCCAAGAAGTCGAGCGCCGGCGCCACGAAGGCGCCCAGCATCAACATCGGCATCAGCGACAAGGACCGCGCCGCGATCGCCGGCGGGCTGTCGCGCCTGCTCGCCGACACCTACACGCTGTACCTGACGACGCACAACTTCCACTGGAACGTCACCGGCCCGATGTTCAACACGCTGCATGCGATGTTCATGGAGCAGTACACCGAGCTGTGGAATGCGGTCGACCCGGTCGCCGAGCGCATCCGCAGCCTGGGCCATCCGGCGCCCGGCAGCTACGCCGCCTACGGTGCGCTGGCGTCGATTCCCGACGCGCCGGCCACGCCGCCGGCCGCGCTGGAGATGGTGCGCATCCTGAAGGAAGGCCACGAGGCCGTCGCGCGCACCGCGCGCAGCGTCTTCCCGCTCGCCGACAAGGCCGGCGACGAGCCGACCGCCGACCTGCTGACGCAGCGCCTGACGGTGCACGAGCAGACGGCGTGGATGCTGCGCTCGCTGCTCGAGAGCTGAGCACGCGCGGCCGCGACCGCCGAGCAGGGCGCCGCCTCCAGACATCGCGGACCTTGCGCGGGCGCAAGCCGACGCATCGACCGGGGCCCGCGCGGCGCCGAAAGTCCGGCAGCAGGGTGCCTGGTGTGCTACTTTGACGACATGAGTTCGCCAACCGAACGCGACGAAAGCGCCGACAGCGGCTCGACACGCCGCGCGCACGGCGGCGGCGACGCCAGCGCGCTGGCCGCGCTGGCGCCCGAGGTGGCGTCGGCCGTCGTGCGCGTGGCCGGCGACATCGCGCTCGTCGTCGGCGAGGACGGCGTCATCCGCAGCGTCGCCGAATCCGGCCTGCCGCTGCAGGGGGCCGGCCAGGACTGGGTCGGCCGTGCCTGGACCGACGTCGTCGACGCCGGCACGCGGCGCAAGGTGGAACTGCTGCTGCAGGAGGCGCGGCAGCAGGGCTGGTCGCGCCGGCGAGAATTCAGCCATCCCGGCGCCGGCGGCGGCGAGATCCCGTTGTCCTGGGCCGCCGTGCGGCTGGGCGCGCACGGGCCGCTGCTGGCGGTCGGGCGCGACCTGCGCGCCGTCGGCGCGATCCAGCAGCGCTTCCTGGACGCCCAGCAGGAACTGGAGCGCGACTACTGGCAGCGCCGCCAGTCCGAGAGCCACTACCGGCTGATGTTCCAGGTCGCCCACGACGCCGTGCTGGTGCTGGACGCGGCCAGCGGCGAGGTGCTCGACGCCAACCCGGCGGCCGGCGCGCTGTTCGACAACCCGCAGGCGGGCTGGCAGGGCGCGGCGCTGCGCGGCTTCGTCGACCCCGCCGTGCAACCGGCCTTCGACGAACTGCTGGCCGGCGCCCGCAGCAGCGGCCGCGCCGCCGAGGTGCGGCTGCGCGTGGCCGCGTCGGGCGCGCCGGTCGACGTCTCGGCGACGCCGTTCCGTGCCGAGGGCCGGCGCTGCCTGCTGCTGCGCGCGCGCCGCGCCGTGGCACCGGCCGGCGACACGCAGTCGGTGCTGGACTTCGTGCGCCAGACGCCCGACGCCGTCGTCGTCACCGACGCCGGCGGCCGCGTGCTGTGGGCCAACCCGGCCTTCGCCGAGCTGTGCCAGGCGCCCGACGCCGCGCGGCTGCGCGGCACCGGCATCGCGCAGGCGCTGGGCGACGATGCGCAGCAATGGGCCACGCTGCTGGCGCGCGTGCGCGCGCGCGGCATCGTCGGCCATGCCGCGGTGCGACTGCGCCTGCTCGGCGCGCCGCCGCTGCAGTGCGAGGTCTCCGCGGCGCTGCTGGCCGAGGGCGACCAGGAGCACATCGGCTTCACGCTGCGCCCGCAGTCGCGCCGCGGTGCGACGGTCGGCCTGGCCGAGGACCTGTCGCAGGACGTCGGCGCGCTGGTCGCGCGGCTGGGCCAGGCGGCACTGCCCGACCTGATGGCCGAGGCCGCAACGCTGATCGAGAAGCAGCTCATCGGCGCCGCGCTGCAGCGCGTGGGCGGGCGGCTGGACGGCGCCGCCGACCTGCTGCGGCTGTCGGCCGAGCAGCTGGTGCTGCGCATGCACCGGCTGGGCCTGGCGCCGCCGGACCTCGACGGCCGCAGCCGCGGCGTGCACTGAGTAGCCGTGAACGAAGCCGACACACCCGATCGTGCCGCCACAACGCGGCCACTCGTCGCTGCAACTGCTCGCCATGGCCCGAGCCACGGCTGCGCGTTGCGCCTGGATCGGCCACGTTCCGGCAACCCGCCCGGGCGCGCCGGGTTCATCCGCAGCCGCTGAGCGTCCGGGAGCCCTGGCGTGGACAGCCCGGCCTTCGGTCAGGCCGACCTCAGCAACTGCGAGCGTGAACTGATCCACCTCGCGGGGTCGGTGCAGCCGCATGGCGCGCTGCTGCTGCTGCGCGAAGCCGACCTCGTCGTCCTGCAGGCCAGCAGCAACTGCGACGCGGTGCTGGGCGTGCCCGCCGCCAGCCTGCTGGAACGGCCGCTGTCGGCCGTGGACGCCGACCTGGCGCGCGAGGTCGCGATGCGCGCCGGCGCGCTGGCCGCCACGCCGCTGCCGCTGCTGGTGTCGCTGAAGGTGCCAGCGGCGACCGGCCCGGGGCCGCGCCGGCTGGAAGGCGCGCTGCACCGCCCGCCCGGCGGCGGCCTGGTGCTGGAACTGGAGCAGGTGGACGAGGCCGCCGCGCCGCCGCCGCCGCTGGACGTGCCGCCGCAGCGGCTGCGCGAGCGGCTGGCGCAGGCCGTGCAGCGTTTCAGCGAGGCCGCCAGCGTGGGCGCGCTGGTCGACGCGATGGCCCAGGTGCTGCGCGACCTGACCGGCTACGACCGCGTGATGATCTACCGCTTCGACCCCGACGGGCACGGCAAGATCATCGCCGAGGCGCGCGACCCGCGGCTGGACTCGCTGCTCGGCCACCACTACCCGGCCAGCGACATCCCGCAGCGCGCGCGGCAGCTGTATCTGCTCAACCGCGTGCGCGTGCTGGTCGACGTGCACTACGCGCCGGCGCCGCTCGTGCCGGCGCTGCGCCCGGACAGCGGCGAACCGCTGGACATGTCGCTGTGCCACCTGCGCAGCATGTCGCCGCTGCACCTGCAGTACCTGAAGAACATGGGCGTCACCGGCACGCTGGTCGCGTCGCTGGTGCGCGACGGGCGGCTGTGGGGCCTGATCGCGGCCCACCACTACAGCCCGCGGCGCATGCGCTTCGCGGTGCGCGCCGCGGTGGACCTGCTGGCCGAGGTGGCGTCCACGCGCATCGCGGCGATCGAGAACTACGCCCACGCGCAGGTCGCGCTGATGGTGCGGCGGCTGGAGCAGCGGCTGATCGAGGCCACCTCGGTGGAAGGCGACTGGCGCCAGGCGCTGCTGCGCAACCCGCGCACGCTGCTGCAGCCGCTGGAGGCCAGCGGCGCCGTGCTGTTCCACGGCGACGAGGTGCTGACCACCGGCGAGGTGCCGTCCACGCCCGAGCTGCGTGCGCTGCTGCGCTGGGTCGACGCGCAGCCCGGCGCCGGCGTCGACGGGCCCTTCGCCTGCGCCGCGCTGGGCAAGGCCGAGCCCGCGCTGGCCGCGCTGGCCCCCACGGCCTGCGGCGTGCTCGCGGTGCGGCTGTCGACCAGCCGGCCGGACTGGCTGATGTGGCTGCGCAAGGAGCAGCTGCAGACCGTCACCTGGGCCGGCGACCCGGCCAAGGCGGTGGACATGAACGACCCGCTGCAGCTGTCGCCGCGGCGCTCGTTCGAGGCCTGGAGCGAGATCGTGCGCGGCACCGCGCTGCCCTGGTCGCAGGCCGAACGCGTGATGGCCGGCGCCATCGGCTCGGCGCTGGTGGACATCATCGTGCAGGTGCATGCGGTGCGCATGCTGATCGCCGAGCACCAGCTGGCCGAGATCCGCGCCGCGGTGGCGGCGTCGCTGGAGGCGGTGCTGGTGGCCGGTGCCGACGGCGCGCTGCTGTTCGCCAACCCGGCCTTCGTCACGCTGTGCGGCGCCGGGGCGGCGCCGGCGCCCGGCACGCCGCTGGCCACGTTGTTCGAGCAGCCGCAGGAGGTGCAGCGCGTGCTGCAGGCCACGCCGCTGTCCGCCTGGCGTGGCGAGTGGGCCCTGGTGGCCCCCGACGGCAGCGTGCTGCCGGTGGCGGCGCACCTGGAGCCGGTGTCCGGCCGCGGCGGCCTGCTGCTGGGCTTCATCGTCACGCTGGCCGACCTGCGCGACAGCCGCCGCACCGCCGCGGCGCGCCGTCACCTGGAGGCCACGCTGCTGGCCGCCGGTGCCGGCGTGCCGGCCGGCGATGCCGTCGTCGGCGCGATCTTCACGAATGCCAGCCTGGCCGCGATGGACATCGCCGACGGCGCCGGCGGCACCGCGGCCGCGGCACCGCTGCTGCAGGAGCTGGAAACCTCGGCGCAGCGTGCGGCGGCGCTGTACGCGCAGATCCGCAATTTCGGCGGCGCCGGCTGAGCGCCGGCCGCGGTGCCGCGGCCGGCTACGCCGACGGCTGCAGCTGCTCGAAGATGCGCCGGTGCTGCACGAAGGCCCAGCAGGCCTCGTCGACGACGGCCTGCTGCTCGCCGGCGCCCAGCGGCAGCGCCGCCAGGCGCTGGCGGAAGGCGGCGCGCAATGTGCGCACGCGGGCCGCGTCGCCGAAGTCGTAGAAGCGCGTGCCCGGCGCAGCCGGATCGACGGCCGTCGCGGCGCCCGGCGCGTCCAGCCCGAGCGCGCGCCGCACCAGGCCCCGCAGCACCTGGCCGCCGTGCAGGTCGCCCAGGTAGCGCACGTAGGCGTGCGCGGCGAGTGCGCGCGAGCGGCCCTGCACCAGCGCCTGCAGCCGTTCGACATAGGCCTGCGTGGCGGCGGCCAGCGCCAGCTGCTCGCGCCAGCGCGGCCCGTGCAGGTGCGCCAGGTCCTGCGCCAGCGCGTCGGCGCGGTGCAGCGCGGGGTCGACCAGCGCGGCGTCGTTCGCGGGCTCCAGCACGGCATAGATCGCGTGCAGGTTGCGCAGCAGCGCGCAGTAGGCCGCGCGGCCGACCTGGCCCCGCAGCAGCGCGGCCATCAGCCCGCTGCGCTCGGCCTCGGCGTGCAGCGTGCGCGTGGCGGCACGCAGGCGCGCCGGCAGGTCCGGCGGCAGCGGGGTGTCGGCGGGACCTGCATCGACGGGGTCGGGCACCATGCCGGCCATGGGGGCGCCGCTCGGGCGCGGCTCTCGAAGCGCGGGACCGGCGCAGCGGCCGGCACGGGGCATCATAGCCCCGGCGGCGATAATCGCGGGTTTTCCCAGGCGCCGCCATGTCCTCCGACAGCCTTGCCCGCATCCCTGCCGAAGTGCGCCGCCGGCGCACCTTCGCGATCATCAGCCACCCGGACGCCGGCAAGACCACGCTGACCGAGAAGCTGCTGCTGTTCAGCGGCGCGATCCAGATCGCCGGCAGCGTGAAGGCGCGCAAGGCCAGCCGCCACGCCACCAGCGACTGGATGGAGATCGAGAAGCAGCGCGGCATCTCGGTGGCCAGCTCGGTGATGCAGATGGAATACCGCGATTGCGTCGTCAACCTGCTCGACACCCCGGGCCACCAGGACTTCAGCGAGGACACCTACCGCGTGCTGACGGCGGTGGACGCGGCGCTGATGGTGATCGACGCCGCCAACGGCGTGGAGCCGCAGACGCGGCGGCTGCTGCAGGTCTGCCGCGCTCGCAACACGCCCATCCTGACCTTCGTCAACAAGATGGACCGCGAGGTCAAGGCGCCGCTGGACCTGTTCGACGAGATCGAGCGCGAGCTCGGCATGGGCGTCGTGCCCTTCACCTGGCCGGTGGGCATGGCCAAGTTCTTCGGCGGCGTGCTGGACCTGCGCCGCGACCAGATGCGCGTCTTCGCGCCCGGCGAGGATCGCGCCGGTGGCGACGAGGAGGTCATCGACGCCGGCGACGGCGCCACGCTCACGCAGCGCTTCGGCGCCGCCTTCGAGCAGGCGCATGGCGAGGTCGAGCTGGTGCGCGAGGCCGCCCCCGCCTTCGACGAGGCCGCCTTCCTGGCCGGCCACCAGACGCCGATGTTCTTCGGCAGCGCGATCAACAACTTCGGCGTGCGCGAGGTGCTGGACG
>ERZ761602.5830-NODE-5830-length-14259-cov-4.398338_pt1 | contig 14259 bp, 8 predicted proteins | sample MGYA00512165_ERZ761602 | MGnify/ENA primary metagenome ERZ761602 (study PRJEB28899, sample SAMN02445085) | bioreactor sludge metagenome | biome: EBPR sludge; isolation source: Thorneside wastewater treatment plant | place: Australia: Brisbane, Thorneside...
CCGGGAGGCAGCGCCGGCAGCGGCTCGTGCCCCTGGCCGGCCGCCCCGGCCTCGTCGAGCGCCGTCACGCGGGTCGTGTCGGTCACGCGTTTGATGAACAATCCCGCCGCGAGGACCATGCCGACCTCCACCGCGATGGTGAGGTCGAAGACCACCGTGAGCACGAACGTCACCAGGAAAACCGCGGCGTCGCTCCGGCTGTGGCGGTGCAGCAGGCGAAACTCCGTCCAGTCACCCATCTTCGCGGCGACTGCGAGCAGGACCGCCGCCAGCACGGTGAGCGGGATGAACTTCGCCGCCGGCGCCGCCGCCAGCACGACCGCCAGCAGCACGCCGGCGTGCACCATGCCGGCCACGGGAGTCGCGGCGCCGTGCCGGACATTGGTGGCCGTGCGGGCGATCACTCCGGTCACGGGGATGCCGCCGAAGAACGGCACGACGACGTTCGCCACGCCCTGCGCCATCAGTTCCTGGTTCGAATCGTGCCGGTCGTCGATCATCGCATCGGCCACCACCGCCGACAGCAGCGACTCGATCGCGCCGAGCAGCGTGATCGCCAGCGCCGGGCGGATCAGCTCCCCGATCCGGTGGAGATCGAACGCAGGCGGTTGAAACTCGGGCAGCCCGCGTGGAATCGCGTCCGCGCCGAAGCGCGAGCCGATGGTCTCGACCGGCAGGTGCCAGAGTTGCACGGCCGCCGTGCCCGCCACCACCGCGACCAGCGTGCCCGGCACCACGCGGGCCCACCGCGCCGGCCAGAAGAGGATCACGAGCAGCGCCGCCAGCCCCACCGTCACGGTGGCGCCGCCAACGGTGGGGAGCGCGCGGCCCAGCGCCGCGACGCGCGCGAAGAACTCGGCCGGCGGGGCCTTCACCGCCAGCCCGAGGAAGTCGCCCACCTGCGACAGCATGATCGTGATCGCGATGCCGCAGGTGAAGCCGGTCGTCACGGGATGAGGGATGAACTTGATCAGCGATCCCAGCCGCGCCGCCCCCAGCAGGAACAGCATCGCCCCCGCCATCACGGTGCAGACCATCAGCCCGGACAATCCGTGTTCCTGCACGATCGCATACACCAGCCCCACGAAGGCGCCCGCCGGCCCGCCGATCTGCACGCGCGAGCCCCCGAGCGCCGAAATCAGGAACCCGCCGATGATCGCCGTGTAGAGCCCGGCGCCGGGCGATACGCCCGAGGCGATGCCCAACCCGATCGCCAGCGGGAGGGCCACGATGCCCACCGACACGCCGGCGAAGAGGTCGTGCTGGCAGCGCTGCCGGTCGTAGCCGCGGACCGCTTCCCACCACTTCGGCCGAAACGCGATCATGACCGTCCTTTCCGCCCGGCCGCCGGCCTGCTGTCAACCGTTCGTCACCGGCCCGGCCCAGCTCATGCTGGACGCCTCCCGCCGCGCTGGCACGCTCCATCCGCTTGAACTGGCTGCTCGACCTGCTTCGACACGACTCGGTCGCCCACTCGATCGCCGCCCTCGGCGTGGTGATCGCGGGCGGGCTCGCGCTCGGCCACGTGCGCGTCGCCGGCGTCAGCCTCGGCGTGGCCGGCGTCCTTTTCGCCGGCCTGCTCGCGGCCCACCTGGGGCTCCAGGTCAACGCGACCGTGCTCGAGTTCACCCGCGAGCTCGGCCTGGTCTTCTTCGTCTTCACCATCGGCCTGCAGGTCGGCCCCGGCTTCTTCGCGTCGCTCCGACGCCAGGGCTTAGCGCTCAATCTGATGGCAGCGGCGGTCGTGCTGCTCGGCGCCGGGCTGACCCTCCTGCTCGCCCGGCTCGCCGGCGTGCCGCTGCCGGCCGCCGTGGGCGTGTTTGCGGGTGCGACGACCAATACGCCCAGCCTCGCGGCCGCCGGCCAGGCGCTGCGGCAGTTGCCGGACGTCGCCGACGCCACGCTCCGGCTGCCGGACGTGGCCTACGCGATCACGTATCCCTTCGGCATCGTCGGCACCATCCTCGCCATGCTCGCGGTGCGCCGGCTCTTCCGGGTCGACCTCGAAGCCGAGAAGCGCGCGCTGCGGGCCGACCACGCCGCCGCGCAGCGGCCGATCGAGACGCTCGCGCTGCGCGTCACCAATCCCAACCTCGCCGGCATTCCCATCGGCCGGATTCCCGCGCTGCGCGAGAACGAGGTCGTGGTCTCCCGCCTCGCCCGCGGCGGCACGGTGCGCGTGGCCGGTCCGGACGTCCGGCTCGAGCCCGGCGACGACCTCCTCCTGGTCGGTTCCGCCGGCGGGCTCGCCGCCCTGCGACTCGTGATCGGCGAACCCAGCCCGACGGACTTCCGCACCACGCCGGGAAACGTCGACGTCCGGCGCGTGCTCGTGACCAACCGTTCCGCCCTCGGCCGCTCGATCGAGGAACTCGACCTCGCCCGCCGCCTCGGGGTCAATGTCACGCGCATCGCGCGCGGCGACCAGCAGTTCACCCCGACCTCCTCGCTGCGCCTCCAGTTCGCGGATACGCTGACGCTCGTCGGACCCGAGGGCCAGCTCGCCCCGGCCGAGGCCCTGCTCGGCAATTCGCCGAAGGAGCTCAACCAGCCCAACCTCGTCGCGCTCTTCGTCGGCATCGTGCTCGGCATCCTCCTCGGCACGCTGCCCGTGTTCGTGCCCGGCCTGCCCGCGCCGGTGAAGCTCGGCCTCGCCGGCGGCCCGCTCATCGTCGCCCTCCTGCTCGGCCGGCTCGGCCACTGGGGGCCGCTCGTCTGGTACATGCCGCCCAACGCGAACTACATGCTGCGCGAGATCGGCATCGCCCTTTTTCTCGCCGCGGTCGGCCTCAAGTCCGGCCACGCCTTCTGGCCGCTGCTGGCCGAGGGTCCCGGGCTCGCCTGGCTGGCCCTGGGCGCCGCGGTTACCCTCGTCCCGCTGCTCGCCGTGGCGCTCGCGGCGCGGTTGATCTGGCGGATCAACTACGTGCGCCTCTGCGGCGTGCTCGCGGGCAGCATGACCGACCCGCCCGCCCTCGCCTTCGCCGGCACGCTTTCCGGCAGCGAGGACGTCGCGATCGCATACGTGACCGTGTATCCGCTCACCATGCTGCTGCGGGTCTTTGCAGCCCAGGCCATGGTGCTTCTCCTGCTTTCGTGAGCAGGGAGGGGCCCGCTCCGGCGTATCGGGATTTTCACCACATTGGCGGTTGGGCTCGACGCCGCCGCGCGTGGCGTTTTCGCTGCCGCGTCGCGTGAAAACCCCCGCGTCCCGCGCCTACGTCCTCCTGCTGCTCGGCCTCGCCTCGGCGCTCGGCATTTTCGCCGGTGCCGGGTCGTACACCTTCTACTATGCCGAGGGCCTGTCGTATTTCTCCAACGACCCGAAAGCGTGCGTGAACTGCCACATCATGCGCGAGCAGTACGACGGCTGGCTCAAGTCGCCGCACCACGCGGTCGCGACGTGCAACGACTGCCACACCCCGCCGGACTTCCTCGGCAAGTATCTCTCGAAGGCGGAGAACGGCTACTGGCACTCGAAGGGATTCACCCTGCAGGATTTTCACGAGCCGATCATGATCCGGCCGCACAACGTGGCCGTGCTGCAGCGCAACTGCGTCGCCTGCCACCGGGAGATCGTCGCGGAGATCAACACCCATGCCGGCAACCGCCGGGAGATGCTCGACTGCATGAGCTGCCATCGGGACGTCGGCCACGGTCCGGTGAAGTAACCCCGTTTACGCGTCATGACCACCACCCCGCGCTCCCGCCTGCCGCTCCGTCGCGGCCTCGCCCTCTGGGTCTACGTCGCCGTCCTCGCCGGCGTCGCCGTCGCCACCGTGCTCGTGCTGCTGCTCTATCAGAACATCATCGAGCGGAAAGCCGAGGCCACGCAGCACGTCTTCCGCGTGGTCGAGGTCGACGACCGCACGACCGACCCGGTGCTCTGGGGCAAGAACTACCCCCGGCAGTACGACAGCTATCGCCGGACCGTCGACGTCACGGAGACGAAGTACGGCGGGAGCGAGGCGTTCCAGCATCTCGACCGCGATCCGGTGTGGCGCACGATCTTCAACGGATACGCGTTCGCGGTCGATTACCGCGAGGAGCGCGGTCACGCCTACATGCTCAGCGACCAGCGCGAGACCGAGCGCGTGCACCGTTTCAAGCAGCCCGGCGCGTGCCTGCAATGTCACTCGTCCGTGATCCCGACGTACATCGAGGCCGGCCTCAAGGCCGGCGCCCCGGCCGGGCCCGAGCACCGCGAAGCGCAGATCCAGAAGGGCTTCGAGGAGATCTGCCGCCTGCCGTTCACCGAGGCGGAGAAACTCGTGCAGCATCCCGTGTCGTGCATCGACTGCCACGACGCCGGGACGATGAACCTGCGCGTCTCCCGCCCCGCGTTCCTCAATGGCATTCGCGCCCTGGCCCGCTCCGAGTTTCCCACGCCCCACCTGCCGAGCATCGAGCGCTGGCGCCGCGAGGGCCGACAGGGAGCGTACGATCCCAACACGGAGGCCACGCGCCAGGAGATGCGCTCGCTGGTCTGCGCCCAGTGCCACAACGAGTATTACTTCAAGGGCGAGGGCAAGCGGGTCACCCACCCCTGGGACCACGGGCTGCGCGTCGAGCAGATCGAGTCCTACTATGACCAGGCGGGCTACGGCGACTGGACTCACCAGGACACCGGCGCCGCCGTGCTGAAGGCGCAGCATCCGGAGTTCGAACTCTGGAGCCAGGGCATCCACGCGCGCAGCGGCGTCTCATGCTCCGATTGCCACATGCCCTACCAACGCGAAGGCGCGATCAAGGTGAGCAACCACCACGTGCGCTCGCCGCTGCTCAACATCGCCGCCGCGTGCCAGTCGTGCCATCGCATTCCCGAGACGGAGCTCAAGGCGCGCGTGGAGCTGGTGCAGGACCGCAACCGCGCGCTGCTGAACCGCGGCCAGGACGCGCTGGTGGCGCTGATCAGCGGACTGGCCGCCGCACGCCAGGCGGGCGCCTCGGACGCAGCCCTCCAAACCGCGCGCGCCCTGCAGCGGAAGGCGCAGTGGCGGCTCGATTTCGTCTACGCCGAAAACTCGATGGGTTTCCACGCCCCCCAGGAAGCCGGACGCATCCTCGCGGAAGCGATCGATTACGCCCGCCAGGGCCAGCTCGCCCTGCCCAAGGAGACGGCGCGCTGAGCGAGCCGGAAGTCGCGGCGTCGGCTCCGACCGATGGCAGCGATATTGCTTCGGAAGCCGCCGCTCCGTCGGCGCCGCGGCTGCGACGGAGGACACTCTCCGCGGGCGCGCAGTCCCTTCAAATCGTCCGCGAATGCTGCAATGCACCCGGCGCCAGCGTGCCGTCGAAGCGCATCGCGATCACGCGCAGCAGCGGGATGCCCGCGGGCGTGACCTCGACGCCGGTCGCCGTCGCCCGCACGATCCCGTCCGCGGCGAGGTCGGCCAGGCCTGCCAGCTCCGCGGCGTAGGTTCGCGCGAAATCCACGCCAATCTCGCGCGAGAGCGCCGGGAAATCGAGCCGCCGGTCGCACATCAGCCGCATGATGATCGTGCGGCGGCGGCTATCCTCCACGCCGAGGCGCAGCCCGCGTTCGACCGGGAGCCGGCCTTCGTCGAGCGCGCCTCTCCACTCCGCGACCGTCTTCAGGTTCTGGCGGTAAGTGTCGGGGGTATTCGAAATCGAAGAAATGCCGAAGCCATACAACGAGGCGCCGGCCTGCGTGCTGTAACCCTGAAAATTCCGGTGCAAGGTCCCCGCCCGCTGCGCCAGGGCGAGCGAGTCGTCCCGCCGCGCGAAGTGGTCGAGCCCGATGTCCACGAAGCCGGCGGACGTCAGCCGGTCGTGCGCCACCGCGAACATCGCGAGCTTCTCCTCCGCGCCGGGCAGTTGCTCCCGGTCCTCGAAGATCTTCTGCGCCGGCTTGATCCACGGCACGTGCGCGTAGCTGAACACCGACAGCCGGTCCGGCCCGAGCCCGAGCACGTCGTCGATCGTGCGCGCGAAACTGATCCGGGTCTGCAGCGGAAGCCCGAAGATCAGGTCGACGTTGATCGAGCCGAAGCCATGCGCGCGGAGCCAGTCGAACGCCTGGGCATTCACCGCCTGCGGCTGGAAACGATGGATCGCGAGCTGCACGCGCGGGTCGGTGTCCTGGACGCCGAGCGAGGCGCGGTTGGCGCCGATCTCCCGCAGCGCCGCCACGTGATCCTCCGTGAGCCGGCGCGGATCGATCTCGACGCTGAACTCGCAGTCCTCCGCCCGCTCCGGAAACGTCTCCCGGATCAAGGCGCCCAGACGCCGCAACTCGTCGGGCGGAAAGAAGGTCGGTGTGCCGCCGCCGAAGTGAATCTGCGAGACCGGCCGGCGACGGTCCATCCGCGCCGCCGTCAGCTTCACTTCGCGCACCAGATCGTCGAGGTACTCCCCAGCCGACTCGCGCCGGAGGGTGATGACGGTGTTGCAGCCGCAGAACCAGCAGCGCGTCTCGCAGAACGGCAGGTGAAAGTACAACGAGAGCGGCGCCGTCGGATCTGCGTTGTCCGCCGCAATCGCATCCTCCAGCCCCAGGCCGGCCCACTCGGCGGTAAACTTCGTCGCCGGCGGGTACGACGTGTAGCGCGGACCCGGGATCGAGTACTTGCGGATCAGGTCCAGGTCCAGGGGCCCGGTCACGGGTGAAAGGTTGTCAGTCGGCAGGATCATGGCGACAGGTGGGAGGCCGTCATCCTCTCACGCCCGGGTCCGACCCGCTGCGCCCCCCTTGCGCGAGACTGTGCAGATTTTGCTCGAACCCGAAGCCGGTTTTCAGGGAGGCGCCGGAGCCGGAACCGCGGCAGGCCGCGGGAGGATGCCCCACCCTTCCGTTCTCCCATGAGAACGACCGTACGGAAGGGTGAGCGGCATGGCCTCACGCCGCTGCGGTCCATTCTGTCGCACGTCAGCCGCCTGGGGACAGGCGGCTCCACCTCAACTGCAGCGGCCCGGCTCAAATCCGCCGCACGGCATCGAGCTCGATCTCGAAGAGCAGCGCATCCCGGCAGACGTCGGCATGGAGGCAGATCACCGGCAGGTCCGTGAGATCGCGCTCGGCGCACCAGGCGGCGAAGACCGGTTGATCCGCCGCCGACTTGAAGTAGGCCGTGGCGCGCGTGATGTCCGCGTAACCCATCCGGCGCGCCTGCAGGAGAGCAGCCACGACCTCCATCGTCAGGGCCACCTGCTTGCGGATGTCCCCCACCCAAGCGGTGGTGCCGTCGGGGTGAATGCTCGCGGTGCCGGAGACAAAGAGCCGGCGCGAGCCCCCCGACGCCACCTCCATCGCCCGGCTGAACGCGCTGCCGTAGCGCGGGGCGGGACATTGGAGGGGCGAACCGACCTCCCGGGCGTACGCGGCGCCGCCATCCGGCTGCATCGCCCACGCGGCTACCACAAGGGCCGCACCATCGGGGTTCCGCGCCCCGATGCCGGTGCTGGCCGGCAGCGAACCCGTCCGCCAGGGCACCCGGGCGTAGTGCGCCGAGCGCACCTGGTTGAACGCGTCGTACCAGTCGAGGATCGCGTCGTTGTAAAACCAGGTGCGGACCACGTCGGCCAGGGTGAAGCCCGCCTGCGCCAGGGCCGTCTCCAGGGTGACCAGCGTCTCCTGCGCCTGCACCGTCCGCGGCAGGTTGGGCGCGGTCGGTCCCAGGCCGCCGAGCACGCAGTGGCGCGCCCCGCCGTCATTGTACACCGAGCCCACGACCCGTCGGCCGATCCGAATCCGGTCCACCGGCCTCCCCGCGAGCACCCAGGCCTGCACGCCCGCGAGCGGCGCGCCGCCTCCGCCGAGGTCCTCGATCCAGGTCACGGGCCATTCCGTCGGCCCGAGTTCCGCCGCCATCGCCACCTCGATCTCCCGGCGCGCGGCGCTCGTCGCATAGATCATCAGGCTGACGGTCGCGGCCTCCATCGCGGCCAGGCGGAGCGCCAGCCGGCGGAAGATCGCCTGCGCGCCGTCGCCCGGCCGCGGGCGCTCGGTGATCACCTGTTCCGCTTGCAACCCGGGGACGCGCCGGCCGCCAGTCACTTCCCGCCCGCTCTGCCCCCGCCTCAGGATCATGGGCTTCATGGCGCCCGCAGACGCGCGCCCGCCCGGCCGGTTACCGAGCGACGTCGACGAGCGATTGTCCTACGATCTTCAATACGCCGCGGAATGGCGCGCATTAGCGCGGTTGCAAAGCGCCCGCGCGCGGTAGCGGCGCCCCCGCGCGGGCGTCTTCGAACCCGGCGACGTCCGGGCCGCGCGCGCGGCCCGGGGTCGCGACGCCATGCTCCGCCCTTCTCGCGCCACCCTCGGCCTGCTCCTGGCCTCCGCCGGCCTCGCCTCCCCCGGCGCCCCTTCGCCCGAGGCACCGTTCGAGCAGGCGCCGCCGGCCTCGCGTCATCCGATCGACACGCTCGTATCGTCCCGGCTCGCCGCCCGCGGGATCGAGCCGGCGCCGCTCTGTTCCGACGCGGTGTTCGTCCGCCGGGTCTTCCTCGACGTCATCGGCACGCTGCCCACCCCGGCGGAGGCACGCCAGTTCCTGCGCGAGCGCGGCCCGGCCCGGCGTGACGCGCTCATCGACCGGCTGCTCGCCCGGGAGGAATTCGCCGACTACTGGGCGATGAAGTGGGGCGACCTGCTCCGCATCAAGGCCGAGTTCCCCGTCAACCTCTGGCCCAACGCCGCCCAGGCGTACCACCGCTGGGTGCGGACCGCGCTCCGCGACAACCTGCCCTACGACCGCTTCGCCCGCGAACTGCTCACCGCCAGCGGCAGCAATTTCCGCGATGGACCCGTCAACTTCTATCGCACCACCGGGAGCCGCGAACCCGAGGCGATCGCCGCAAGCGTCACGCTCGCCCTGATGGGCGCGCGGGCGGAGCGCTGGACGCCGCAACAACGCAGCGCGCTGGCAATGTGTTTCCGCTACCTGGGTTTCAAGGCGACGGGCGAGTGGAAGGAGGAGATCGTGTACTTCGACGCGGATAAATTTCCCGCCGGCGGCCACGCGACAGCGGTGTTTCCCGACCGCACGGTCGCACCCCTGAGCGCCAGCCGCGATCCGCGGGAGGATTTCGCGGACTGGCTCGTGACGCCCTCCAACCCCTGGTTCACGCGCGCCATCGTGAACCGCGTCTGGTCCTGGCTGCTCGGCCGCGGCATCGTGCACGAGCCCGACGACCTGCACCCCGACAACCCGCCGTCCCATCCCGAGCTGCTGGACCGGCTCGAACGCGAGCTGGTCGCAGCGCGGTACGACGTGAAGGCGCTGATGCGTTTCATCCTCACGTCGCAGACCTACCAGCGGTCGTCGATCGCGCGCAGCACCCATCCCGAGGCCGCGGCGCTCTTCGCCCATTATCCGCTGCGCCGGCTCGAAGCCGAGGTGCTGATCGACGCGCTCAACCAAGTCACCGGCACGACGGAGAAGTATACCAGCGCCATCCCGGAGCCGTTCACCTTCATCCCGGAGAACGCACGGGCCATCGCCCTGCCCGACGGCAGCATCACCAGCTCCTTCCTCGAAGCCTTCGGCCGGCCCGCGCGCGACACCGGCCTCGAGCGCGAACGCAACAACGCCATCTCCGCGCCCCAGCGCCTGCACCTGCTCAATTCCACCCACGTCCAGCGCAAGCTGGAGCAGGGGCCGAAGCTCCAGGCCCTCCTCCGCGCCCGCGGCACGCCGCGCGAGCGGGTGGACTCGCTCTACCTCGCGATCCTGTCCCGTCCCGCCACGGCGGAGGAGCAGCGGCTCGCCGCCGACTACGCGACCCACGCCGCCGACGGCCGCACGGCCACGCTCGATCTCGCCTGGGCACTGATCAACAGCGCCGAGTTCCTGTACCGGCATTGAACGCCTATCCGCCCATGAACCTGCATCACAGCGTCGATCCCCGGCTCTGGGGTTTCGCAAACGAGCTCCGCCTCCTCGGGCTGGGCGGCGGCGCCGGGCTTTCCCGCCGCGAAGCGATCCGCCTCGGCCTGCTCGGCGCCGCCGGGCTGTTCGCCGGCGCGGCGCTGCCCTCGTCCGTGTCCGCCGCGACGCCTCCACCGCCCGTCGCGGCCACGGCCCGCGCGAAGTCGGTGATCCAAATCTGGCTCTGGGGAGGGCCGTGCCACATCGACACCTTCGATCCCAAGCCGGAGGCGGGCCACGACTACCACGGTCCGCTGAAGGAGCCGCTCACGACGAAGGTGCCCGGCCTGCGCGTCGGCGAACTGCTGCCGCTGCTGGCGGGCCAGGCCGACAAGTACGCGCTGATCCGCAGCCTCACTCACGGCGTGAACGCGCACGAGACCGCGGCCTACACCGTGCAGACCGGCCGCCCCGCCGGCGGGCGCGACGTGTTTCCCGGCGTCGGCGCGATCGTGTCGCTCTTCAAGGGCTACGAAGCCGGCTACCGGGGCCTGCTTCCGCCTTACATCGTGCTCACCGAACTGCAGGGCAGGTTTTCCGAAACCGGCTTTCTCGGTCCGCGTTACAAGCCGTTCGCCACCGGCGGCGATCCCGCGGCCGCGCGTTTCCTGGTCGAGGGCGTGGTCGCGCAGGGCGTCAGCGACGAACGCCAGCGCGCGCGCCGCGAGTTCCTGCACCGGCTGAACACGTTCGAACGCGCGCACCGCAGCGGCGATCCGCGCCTCGCCGCCCTCGCCCAGTGCGAGAGCGATGCCTACGAGATGATCCTGGGCGACGCCGGCAAGGTCTTCGATCTCAGCCAGGAAACGGACGAGCTGCGCGAACGGTACGGCCGCAACACCTTCGGCCAGTCGTGCCTGATGGCCCGCCGGCTCGTCGAGCGCGGCGTGCCGTATGTGACGGTCAACTACAAGGGTTGGGACACGCACAAGCAGCACTTCCCGATCATGCGCCGCAAGCTGCCCGAGCTCGACCGCGGGCTGGCTACGCTGCTGCAGGACCTCGCGGAGCGCGGGCTGCTCGACCAGACGGTCGTCTGGACCGGGGGCGAGTTCGGCCGCACGCCGCGGGTGCAGTGGGAGGCGCCGTGGAACGGCGGCCGCGGCCATTGGGGCCGCGCCTTCTCCGCCCTGGTCGCCGGCGGCGGGTTCAAGGGCGGCCACGTCGTGGGCAGCACCGACGCCCGCGGCGAGGAGGTCGCGTCGAGCCCCCTGCATCCGGCTGAGCTCATCGGCCAGATCTACACGCAGCTCGGCATCCCCGGCGACGCCAAGCTGCCGCACCCCGAGGGTCGCGACGTGCGGGTCATGCCTGCCGCCGAGACCCGGGCCGCCGTCCACCCCGCGCTCGCCGCCATCGTCTGAACCACGGAGGCCCCCATGCTGCCACCTCCCCATTTTCGCGCCCGCCACGGGTGGCACCGCGCCGCCGAGTTTCTGCTCCTCGTCGCGCTGGGAGCGGGAGCGCCGCCGCCGCTGCGGGCCCAGCCGGCGCGGCCGGGCCCCACCGTCGGCTTCGTCTATCCGGCCGGCGGCCAGCAGGGCACGACGTTCACCGTGGCGGTCGGGGGACAGAACCTCCAGGGTGCCAGCGGCGCGACCTTTTCCACGCCTGCCGCGGTGGCGAAGGTCACCGGCTTCGAACGTCCGCTCACCCAGAGGGAGATCAACGACCTGCGGGAGAAACAGCAGGTGCTGCAAGACCGGCGCGCCGCGGCGGGAACCGAGGGCGCCAGGCCCTTCACGACGGAGGACGAAAAGACGATCGCCGAGATTCGTCGGCTGCTCGCGACGCGCGGCAATCGCCAGGCCACCCCGGCGCTCGCCGAGACGGTCACCCTCGAAGTCACGCTCCTGCCCGAGGCGCCAGCCGGCGACCATGAACTGCGGCTGCTCACCCCGGCCGGCCTCTCGAACCCGCTCGTGTTCTGCATCGGCCCGTTGCCCGAGCACGTCCCGCCGGTCATCACCGCCACGTCCGCTCGCGCAGTCCAGCGTCCGAGATCCGGTGACCCGCGCGATGCCGACGCCCGCGAGCTCTCGCTGCCGGCGACCGTCAATGGCCAGATTCTCCCAGGCGAGGTCGACCGGTTCAAATTCACCGCGCAAAAGGGGCAGCGGCTGGTCTTCGCCGTCGCCGCCCGCGCGCTGATTCCGTACCTCGCCGACGCCGTGCCCGGCTGGTTCCAGGCGACGCTCGCGGTGTACGACGCGAAGGGCCGCGAGCTGGCGTACGCGGACGACTATCGTTTCAACCCCGACCCGGTCGTGAGCTGCGAGATTCCCGCCGACGGCACCTACACGCTCGAGGTGAAGGACGCGATCTACCGCGGCCGCGAGGATTTCGTGTACCGCATCGCCGCGGGCGAACTGCCCTTCGTCACGAGCATCTTCCCGCTCGGCGGCACGGTCGGTCAGCCGGTCACGCTCGCGCTCCAGGGCTGGCACCTGCCGATGCCCCGGCTCGACGTCACCGAGCCCGGACGCGGCCCCGGCATTTTTTCGCTCTCGGTGCGCGAGCACGGCCTGCTCTCGAATCCCGTCCGCTTCGCGCTCAGTCCCCGGCCTTCGCAACTCGAAGCCGAACCGGATGAGCCCGGCCATCCACCGCAGACCGTCACGCTGCCCGTGATCGTCGACGGCCGCATCGGCCGCGCCGGCGATGAGGATGTCTTCCGTTTCGAGGGCCGCGGTGGCACGGAGTTAGTGGCCGAGGTGCTGGCGCGCCGGCTCGGTTCGCCGCTCGATTCGACTCTGACCCTGACCGACGCGAGCGGCCGCCGGCTCACGTCGAACGACGACTGGGACGACAAGGGCTCGGGCCTGCTCACCCACCACGCCGACTCGCGGCTGCAGCTGACCCTGCCGGCCGACGGCACGTATTTCCTGCGCATCGCCGACACCCAGCGGCGCGGCGGCACCGACTACGGCTACCGGCTGCAGATCGGTCCGCCGCAGCCCGACTTCGAACTCCGCGTCGTGCCTTCCGCGATCAACGTGCGCGCCGGCGCCACGGTTCCCGTCACGATCCACGTGCTGCGCCGCGATGGCTTCGGCGGCGAGGTCGTGCTCGGATTGAAGGATGCGCCCGCGGGCTTCGCCCTGAGCGGCGCCCGCATTCCGGCCGGGCAGGATTCGGTGCGGCTCACGCTCACGGCCGCCGCCACCGCCCGGGAGGGCACGGTGCCGCTCACCGTCCTCGGCGCCGCCACGATCCTCGGGCAGCAGGTGATCCATCGCGCCGTGCCCGCGGACGACCGGATGCAGGCCTTCGCCTACCGGCATCTCGTGCCCGCCCGTGAGCTGCGCGTGAACGTCGCCGGCCGCGGGTCGACCCTGCGCCTCGCGGAGCGTCCGCCGGCGCGCTTCGAAGCCGACGGCAGCGCGCGTATCCGGATTTCCACTCCCGGCCTGAAGCAGGTCGGCACGCTGAACTTCGAACTGCTGGAGCCGCCCGAGGGCATCAGCGTCCGCCGCGTCCTGCGCCGGGGCGAATCCACGGAGATCGAATTCTTCGCCGACCCGGCCAAGGTCAAACCCGGCGCCCAGGGCAATCTGATCCTGCACGCGTACGGCGAACGTCCCGCCGCCGGCGGCGCGAAAACCAAACCGGCCGCCGCGCGAAATTCGCTGGGCATCCTGCCCGCGATCCCATTTGAGATGGACGGTCCCGCTTCCCCCCGCACGTGAGGTTACGCTTCGTCCCGTTCCACTTCCTCCTGGCCAGCCTGCCGCGGCTCTCATCGGTCGCCGTACTCGGGGCGCTGCCCCTCGCGGTCGCAGCGGCCGACGCCGCCCCCGAGCGGCGGCCGCATCACACGATTGCGGACCTCGGCCTCGAGCTGCGGTGGGTCGCACCGGGAACCTTCACGATGGGCAGTCCGGCCGACGAACCCGGCCGGCACAAGGCCGAGGGCCCGCCGGTACGCGTGACACTGACCCAGGGCTTCTGGCTCGGCCGGACCGAGGTGACCCAGGCGCAGTATCGCACGATCACCGGCACGAACCCGTCCACGTTCCAGGACGCCGGCGCAGACGCACCCGCGGAGCGCGTCTCGTGGCTGGATGCGATGGCCTTCTGCCGGAAACTGACCGAACGCGAACGCGCCGCCGGCCGGCTGCCGGAAGGCTACATCTTCACGCTGCCGACCGAGGCCCAGTGGGAATACGCCTACCGCGCGGGAACCACCGGCGCGTATCCAGGCGAGCCCGACAGCATGAGCTGGAATTCGGGGAACAGCGGCGGCAAGACCCACCCGGTCGGGCAGAGGAAGCCCAACGCGTGGGGTTTCTTCGACATGGCGGGCAACGTCCTCGAGTGGTGCCGCGACTGGTACGGCGATTATCCCCGCGGTGCGGTCACCGAT
>ERZ761602.5834-NODE-5834-length-14254-cov-4.428551_pt1 | contig 14254 bp, 14 predicted proteins | sample MGYA00512165_ERZ761602 | MGnify/ENA primary metagenome ERZ761602 (study PRJEB28899, sample SAMN02445085) | bioreactor sludge metagenome | biome: EBPR sludge; isolation source: Thorneside wastewater treatment plant | place: Australia: Brisbane, Thorneside...
CGCCAAATTAGGCATGTCCCCGTTCGACCTCATCGTCGTCGGCGGCGGCATCAATGGCGCGGGGATCGCCCGGGACGCGGCGCTGCGGGGCCTCTCCACCTGCCTTCTGGAGCAGGGTGACCTCTGCCAGGGCACCACCCGCTGGTCCAGCCGGCTGATCCACGGCGGGCTGCGTTACCTGGAGTTCGGCGAGCTCGGGCTGGTGCACGAGTCGCTGCAGGAGCGGGAGACCCTGCTCCGCAACGCGCCGCACCTGGTGCGGCCGCTGCCCCTGCTGATCCCCGTGTACGAGGACGCCCGCCGGGGCATGAACACGGTGGACTTCGGCCTCTATGTCTACGACCTCCTGTCCATCGGGCGCTCCGTGCCAGGTCACCGGCGCCTGTCCCGGGGGGAGGCGCTGGCCGAAATGCCCGGCCTGAAGGCCGACGGGCTCACCGGCGCGGTGGTCTACCACGACGCCCAGGTCACCCACGTGGAACGGCTCGTGGTGGAGAACGCCCTCGCCGCCGCCGCGGCTGGCGCCCGGATCGAGACCCATACGGCGGTCGACAGGGTGCTGCTCGACCGCAACCAGGTCACGGGCGTCGAGGTGCGGGACAGCCGCACCGGCGAGCGCTCCACCCGCCACGCGCGGCTCATCGTCAATGCCGCCGGGCCCTGGGTTGACCGGGTGCTGGCGGCCGCGGGCCGCCCGCTGCCCCGCTTCCTCGGTCCCACCAAGGGCACCCACATCGTCGTCCGGCCCTTCCCGGGCTTCGGGGCCACGGCCTGCTACGCCGAGGCCCGCTCCGACGGGCGACCCTTCTTCATCCTGCCCTGGAACGGCCTGGTGCTGATCGGCACCACCGACACCCGCTGCGACGAGGACCCGGCCCTGCTCCGGCCGACCGCCGCCGAGGTGGACTACCTGCTCGCCGAGACCCGCCACACCTTCCCGGACTCGGGCCTCACCCGGGAGGCGGTGCTCTACGCCTACAGCGGCGCGCGGCCCCTGCCGCGCCAGGGCCTGAAGGAAACCGGCGCCATCACCCGCCGTCACCTGATCCGCCAGCACGGCCGCTCGGCCCGGGGCCTCGTCTCGGTCATCGGCGGCAAGATCACCACCTACCGGCACCTGGCCGAGGAGGTGGTGGACCTCGTCGTGCCCCGCCTCGGGCGCACTGCCCGGGGCTGCGAGACGGCCCGCCTGCCCCTGCCCGGCGGCAGTGCCACCACCGCCCAGGTGCTGAAGGAACTCGCCACCTTCCCCCACGTGCCGGCCGGCAGCCACGCCCACCTCCATGCGCTCTACGGCAGCCGCGCCCCGCTGGTGGCCGCCCTGACCCGGGACGCGCCGGAGCTCGGCCTCCCGCTCTCGCCCGGGGCACCGGCCCTGGCGGCGGAGGTGGTCTTCGCCGCCCGGGGCGAGTTCGCCGTCACGCTGGGCGACATCCTGCTGCGCCGTTGCATGGCGGGACTCGGTCCGGACCTGGGCCGCGGCGCGATCGCCGGGGCCCTGGCCACCGCGGCCCGGCACCTCGCCTGGGACCCGGCCCGCTGCGCGGCGGAGGAGGCGGCCTACCGGACCGAGATCGCGGCACTGGCCCCGCCCCCCTGACCTGTGGCCTGATGGCCGGGATGGCCTCAGGGAGGAGGCTCAAGTCGCGATGCGTCCCCGGCGGAATCCCGCTGCCTGGCTCCTCTGGGCCTGCCTGGTGGCAGGGCCGGGGGCCCGCGCGGCCGACGACCCGGTCGCCGGCACCGGAGGCGGGCCGCCGCTCGAGGCGGATGCGCCGATGCCGGAGGTCGCCACCTGCGCCGAGCCCGGCTCCGACCAGAACGCCTGGATCGACAAGGTGCAGAAGGGTGTCTACACGAGCGTGTGCAGCACGGCCCGCTGGTTCGATGGCCTGTTCGGCAACCCGCGCTTCGACCAGGACTCGGACGACACCTTCGGCCGGCTGGGCCTCTTCGAGCAGTACGACCGCCGGGACCAGCTGGACACCCGGGTCCGGCTCCGGGCCCGCTACGCCTTCCCGAACCTCAAGAAGCGGGTGCGCCTGACCCTCGGCCGGGGCGACGAGCAGGAGCTGGTGGAGGAGCGGCCCACGGGGTCGGACAACCCGGCGCCCGCGAGCTTCCAGTCGGTGGACGACGATGCCTGGCTGCTCGGGCTCGGCTACTCCAAGCAGGACGGGCTCGAGAACGGCTTCGACTTCGGCGTCGGGGTGCGCCTGCGGGCGCCCGTCGACCCCTACGTGAAGGCGACCTACCGGCACAACTTCGTCTTCCGCGGGGACACCCTGCTGCGCTTCCGCGAGACCCCCTTCTGGCGGGACAGCCGGGGCTTCGGGGCCACCACGCAGGTGTCGCTCGACCACCTGGCCACGGACCGGGTGCTGCTGCGCTGGAGCAACCTCGGCACCGTGGCCGAGGACACCGAGGGCCTCGACTGGGGCACGAGCTTCTCCCTGTACCAGGACCTGTCCGGCCGCAAGGCGATCAGCTACACCGCCCTCGTGCAGGGCGAGACGGGGGCCGACGTGCCCCTGCAGAACTACGGCGTCGAGACCCGCTACCGGCAGAACGTCTTCCGTCGCTGGCTGTTCATGGAAGTCTCCGCCAGCCTCACCTGGCCCCGGGAGGAACTCACCGAGGACCGGGAGATCAACCCGGGCATCGGCATCGGCTTCGAGATGTACTTCGGTCCGGTGCCCGAGCTGGAGATGCGCTGAGGGCTGGTAGACTGCCGCGCCCGGAAACTTCCGCCGCGCATGCCGGACCAGGCCACCCACATCCTCCGCACGGTCTTCGGCTACGAGGCCTTCCGGACCCCGCAGGGGGAGGTCGTCGCCCACCTCGTCGCGGGCGGCGATGCGCTGGTGCTGATGCCGACCGGCGGCGGCAAGTCCCTGTGCTACCAGATCCCGGCGCTGGTGCGCTTCGGCACCGGCATCGTCGTGTCGCCGCTCATCGCCCTGATGCAGGACCAGGTGGCGGCCCTCGTGCAGGCGGGCGTGCGGGCGGCCTTCCTCAACTCGTCCCTCCGGCCCGACGAGGCCCGCCGGGTGGAGGCCCGGTTCCGGGCGGGGGACCTGGACCTCCTGTACCTGGCGCCGGAGCGCCTGCTGCTGGATCGCACGCTCGACATGCTCGCCGGCGCGCCGCTGGCGCTCATCGCCATCGACGAGGCCCACTGCGTGTCCCAGTGGGGCCACGACTTCCGGCCCGAGTACCTGCAGCTCGCGGTACTCCGCGAGCGCTTCCCCGGTGTCCCCCGCATCGCCCTCACGGCCACGGCCGACGAGCGCACCCGCACGGAGATCCTCGCGAAGCTCGCCCTCACCGACGCCCGGCTGTTCATCAGCAGCTTCGACCGGCCGAACATCCGCTACCGGATCACCGAGGCCCAGGGCAATGCCCGGGAGGCGCTGCTGCGCTTCATCCGCAGCGAGCACCCGGGCGAGGCGGGCATCGTCTACTGCCTGTCCCGCCAGAAGACCGAGGACCTGGCCGGCTGGCTGGCGGGCCAGGGTGTGCCGGCCCTGCCGTACCACGCGGGCCTGCCTGCCGCGGAGCGGGCGGCGAACCAGGCGCGCTTCATCGGCGAGGAGGGCCTCGTGATGGTCGCGACCATCGCCTTCGGCATGGGCATCGACAAGTCGAACGTGCGCTTCGTCGCGCACCTCTCGTTGCCGAAGAGCGTCGAGGCCTACTACCAGGAGACCGGCCGGGCGGGACGCGACGGCCTGCCCGCCGACGCCTGGATGAGCTACGGCCTGCAGGACGTGATCATGCTGCGCCAGATGCTGGCGGAGTCCGGGGCGGACGAGACGCACAAGCGGGCGGAGCGCCACAAGCTCGATGCGATGCTGGGGCTCTGCGAGCTCACCACCTGCCGCCGCCAGGCGCTGCTTTCGTACTTCGGCGAGACGCGGGACCAGCCCTGCGGGAACTGCGACACCTGCCTCTCGCCACCCGAGACCTGGGACGCCACCGTGGTGGCCCAGAAGGCCCTGTCCTGCGTGCACCGCACGGGGCAGCGCTTCGGCGTGATGTACCTGATCGACGTGCTGCTCGGGAAGGACGACGAGCGCATCCGCCGCTTCGGCCACGACCGGCTGCCGACCTTCGGCATCGGCACCGAGCTGGACGCGAAGGCCTGGCGGGGTGTCTTCCGCCAGCTCATCGCCCGGGGGCTGCTCACCGTCGACGTGGAGGGCCATGGCGGGCTGCACCTCACCGAACTCTGCCGGCCGGTGCTCCGGGGCGATGCGTCCCTGTGGCTGCGCCGGGAGGTGGCGGCTACCCGGCGGACGAAGGCAGCCCGGGGCGGGACCGGCCGGGAGAAGACGGCCGCGGGGGGCTTCGAGTCACCGGGTGACCAGGCGCTCTGGGCGGCGCTGCGCACCCTGCGCCTGGAACTCGCGAAGGCCCGCAACGTGCCGCCCTACGTGATCTTCCACGACGCGACGCTGGCCGAGATGGTGCGCCGCCGGCCGGCGACGCTCGGGGAACTCGGCGCGCTCTCGGGCATCGGCGAGCGCAAGCTCGCGGCCTTCGGCGAGCAGTTCCTGGAAGTCATTGGCAGGAGCGCCTTTAGGCGCGACGGCCCGGAATTCCCCTCGCTCGCTAGATGAACACGCTCGCTACGGGAATTCCGGGCCGTCGCGCCTAAAGGCGCTCCTACGAGCTTCCTACAGCTCGCCGAGCGGCCGCACGAAGGTGAAGCGGGCCGGGTCGACGATGAGCTTGTCGGCGGCCTCGCCGATGTTGCCGCCGAGGGCGCTGAAGGGCAGGGTGACCACCCAGATGGCGGTGCCGACCACGGTAGCGCCGAGGCCGAGGGGCCGGGCCACCGCGCCATCGATCAGCATGCTGCTGAAGGACGGGTCGCCGTACCGCACCTCGTCCGCCTGGACGGCGGGGGCGGCCGTGAGGAGGGCGGTCAGCAGGACCGCCGCGAGCGGCCGGGAAACAGACGGGCACTTCATGGGCGGTCCTCGCAGGTCAGTGAATGCTGGAACGCTAGGCCGCAACCCCCGGATTGTCAACGGAAGATCGCCGCCGATCCGGACTGGTTCACGTTTCGTCGTCGAACGGAAAGTACGCGAAGCGCAGGTCGCCGCCGGGTTCCCGACCGGCGTCCTGCCAGCCGGCCACCCGGTAGAAGCGCTCCGCCCGCGTTCCGGGGGCGGTGGTCAGCCAGGCGGGGCCGTCGCCCCGGGCGAACAGCCAGTCCAGGAGCTCGTCGTGCAGGGCCCGCCCGATGCCGCGCCCCTCGAACCCGGGGGCGACGAACAGGGCCCACAGGTTGCGCGACGCCCCGTCGGCCATCCCGAAGCCGGCGAGCTGGCCGTCGACCTCGGCGACGACCCCCCAGCCGGGACCTGCCAGCAGCGCCGCGTAGTCGCCCGGCTGGACCCGGGAGGGATCCCGCAGGACGTTCTCCCGCACGGCCAGCCGCACGGCGTGCATCGCCGGAATGTCGGCGACGGTGGCGGGCCGGAGCGAGAAGCCACCCGCCGTCATGACGGCGTGAGCCGGGTCACCATCCGCCGCCGGGACAGGGCCGTGAAGCCGTGCCGCGCGTACAGGGACCGGACCCGCTCGTGGTCCGGCTCGATCTCGAGGTCGATGGCGGCGCAGCCGGCGCCCCGGGCCGCGGCGAGCACCGCCTCGAGCAGCCGGGCGCCGAGCCCCGACCCGCGCCGGTCCGGCACCACGTACAGCTCCTCGAGCCAGGCGGCCTGGCCCCCGTGCTCCAGGGCCCAGAGCAGGGAGACGTAGGCGACGCCGACGCAGGCACCGTCGTCCTCGGCCACGAGGAAGAAGCCGCGCCGGGGCACGGCGAGCACGCCCTCGATGGCGGCCGCCAGTTCCTCATCCGGGATGACCACGTGATGCTCGGCGAGCTGGACGGCGAGCAGGCGGCAGATGGCGTCCAGGTGCTCCGGCCCGGCCCGGCGGATGCTGGCGGTCACCGGCTCTCGGCGGTGGCCTTCAGCGCCGCGAGTCCGGCCTCGAAGTCGGGGCCCACCATGTCCTCGGTGTCGATGAAGAGGCCGATGAGCTTCGAGAGGTAGGGCTGGGGGCCGAACATGGCCCAGGTGACCTTCGTGCGGTCGCCGTCCGGCACCAGCAGGAACTCGACCGTGTTGCGGGCCTCGAAGGGCGCAGTGAACCGGAGGTCCACCACCACCTTCGACGGGGGCACGGACTGGATGATCTCCATGCGGCCCGCGCCCACGTCCGCGTTGCCCGACCACTCGTACACCGAGCCGACGCCGCTGTCGGCCCCGCCGTATTCCCGCTGCATGTCCGGGTCCTTCCGGTCCCAGGGCGACCAGAGGGCCCAGCCCCGGTAGTCGTTGATCAGGGGAAAGACGAGCTCGGGCGGGGCATCGATGGCGGTGCTGCGCTCGATGCGGAAGCTGTCGGGCTGGCCCGCCGCGTAGGCGAGGATGCCCGCGATGATCGCGAGCAGGATGAGCAGTACGGTGCGCATGCCGGGCCTCCCGCTCGACCCGCCGGGGAGCGCCTATTCAAGCACAGGTGGGGCAGGGGCGGTCAGGGGGACGGCCGGGAACTGCCAGCCCCGCTGCTCCCGGCGGGCGGGACCCGGGATGACGTGGGGCGGGGAGCCGGGCGGGAGGGTGGCGAGGGTGCCCGTGTCGATGCGCCAGCCCCGCGCTTCCCACGCCTTCAGCTTCCGCCGGTACGCGAGCTGGATCGCGTCGGCCTGGACGGAAAAGTCCGCGGCCGGGCTCTCGAAGGGGATGGCGGGCTCGAGCTTCTCGATGACCCGCCGGTCCTCCTCGATGATGGCCCGGTTCCGGCGCTCGGCGATGAAGTCGAGGGCCGGCGACGTGAAGAAATTCCGGGCGCTCACCAGGAAGGAGCGGGTGGTGGTGAGGTCCACCGGGGTGTCGAAGGCGTACTGGTAGGCCGACATGCGCCGGTCGATGTGGATGCGGGTGACGAACTGGGAAGGGCCGTGGAAGGTGGTGCCCGCCACCGTCTCGCCGCTCTGGTCCCGGAAGTACTTCCAGAACCCGCCCGCCTGGTTGCGGAAGCGCACCTCCATGCCGGCGCCCCACTCGGACCCCGTCACGTCGTAGGTGGGCACGGCGTAACCGGGGTCCGCGCCCTTGCGGCCCACGACATGGACGAACTCGGCGTGGGCCGGGTCGAGGGCATTCTCGACCACGCGCCGGTAGTTGGCCTGCAGGGTGAACGCCGAGGTGGTGCAGCGCCACCCGGGCTGGTCCCACTCGGGCACCGGCATGAGCGGGGGGCGCAGGTCTTCCGGCAGGTCCCCCAGGAAGGCGAAGACGATGCCGTAGCGCTCCACCACGGGATAGGCGTCCACGCGCACCCGGGGCGGGACCGGGGGCTGGCCGGGCCCGAGCGAGGGTATCCGCTGGCACTGGCCGCTGCCGGCGAATTCCCAGCCATGGTACGGGCACACCACCCGGTCGCCCCGCACCCAGCCGTCGGCGAGCGAGGCGCAACGGTGCAGGCAGATGTTGCTGAGGCAGCGGGCGGTGCCGCCGCCGTCCCGGAACAGCACGAAGTCCTGCCCGAGCATGCGGACCTTCACGGGCCTGTCCCGCAGGTTCGCCGAGAGTTCGGCCGCGTACCAGAAGTTGATCAGCATCGGCTGCCTCCGCGGGCCGTCAGAGGGCCGGGAACTCCGCGATGCCCGCCAGGCTGCGCCGCTGTCCGCCGTGGTCCGTCTGCACGTGGGCCACGACCTCGCCGGTCGTCAGGCTGAACTTCACGGCGACGCCGGTGAAGATGTTGGACGCGAGGCCGTGCTGCTGGTCGTGGCACACGGCCACCTGGGCGAAGCCGTAGCCGAACTTCCCGAGGTCGTAGGTCTGCATGACCTTGCCATCCTCGTCGTAGCACTCCACGGTGGCGCCCCGGCTGACCAGCAGCCGGCCATCGTGGCAGTAGGCGACGGCGATGAACCAGTTGCGGTCGAAGAGGGTGCCGCCGGCGATCGTGGCCAGGTCCGGCATCTGGCGGCGCTCCACCAGGTCGTAGCGCATCAGCCGCTTGCCCGTCTCGGTGGTGTAGGCCACGTACCGTTCCGACGGGTGCAGGGCGATGTGGGTCACGCCCTTGAAGCCGGACAGCTCCACCGCGGTCTCCGTCGCGTACTCGTCGACCAGCCGGAAGTCCCGGTCGAAGCGGAAGAGGTGCCCGTCGCCGATCCGGTCCGTGCCGGGCAGGTACTTCATCATCGAGCCCCAGTAGGGCTTGGTGCCCTTCAGGGTCTCGCCCAGGTAGATGCTGCCGTCCCGGCCGAAGGCGGCCGTGCCGAAGGCCCGGTGGGCGAAGGTGTGGTCTGGCATCTGCCGGCCGTACCGGTCCACGCGGATCACCTTCTGGGTGTGGATGTCGAAGCCCCAGAGGGTGCCGGCGGGGTCGAAGACGAGGCCCATGACCAGGTGGCGATGGCCCTCGGTCCAGAGCACGCCCTTGGGCTTCAGCGCCGCGTCGTACTGCAGGATCCGGCCGAGCCCCGCGTGGTCGTCGGTCGGGTCGTTGAGGTAGGTGCAGCCGAGCACGATGTCGCCGGGCGCGAAGGGCTGGATGGTGTTCTCGAGCACGTAGCCGTAGCTGCGCGCCACGAAGCGGTTGAAGTCCGTGGCGGGCTGGGTGTCCACGAGCTGGGCCGTGGGCCGGGCGGGGTCGGCGCCGTACTTCGGGGTGGTCGCGGGCGTGGCCGTGGGGGTGGACTGGCTGGCCATGACGCTGCCTCCTAGAACACGAAGCCGTAGATGTACATGGGGATCGCCGTCGCGCCCGAGCCCAGCATCAGCACCATCGCCAGCCGGCCGAAATGGCGGTGGGTGGTGAAGTACTTCGGCTGGGGCGGACTGGGGAACTTGATGAGGCTGGCGGCCACCAGCAGGACCCACACGATGGTCGAGCTGATCGCGAAGGCCGTGTGGGTCCAGATCCAGAAATTCAGGGTGGCGGTGCCCTCGTAGGCGCTGCCTGCCGTCACGGCGAAGATGCCGCCCATCTGGTTCAGGTCGATCTCGAAGAGCAGCACCACGATGCCGAGCACCAGGGCGGTGCTGAGCTGCACGCGCTTGTGCAGGGTCCACTGGCCCTGCCGGGCAAGACGCCAGGACCAGACCAGGATGGGTACGACCGCCACGATGGACAGGATGCCGATGTCGATGAGGGCGTCGCCGCGGGCGCCGAGGAAGCTGGAACCGAACATGTGGGATCTCCCTGTTGCCGGGCGATCCTAGCTTGGCGACGGATGAATGGGAAGTGTAACGTAAAATCCGGGGCGGTCCTCAGCCCCGCCGGAAGGCACCGAACACCTGCCGGTGCCCCGCGAGCAGCCGCTCACCGGTGACCGCGTCCGGTTCCACCGACCACGTGTCCGGCTCGTAGGTCCCGCCGAGGAGGATGCCGTCCTCGCGCGGCATCATGTACAGCCCGCGCGGGCCCACGGTGATGTAGTCGACCTCGGGCTGGGGCGCGAGCACCACCAGCTGGCCGCGGACCGGGGCGACGTCGGGGTCGTTGCACAGGCGCCCGGCGCCGAGGCCCGTGCAGTTCACGACCAGCGGCTCGGGCAGGGCCACCACCGCGGCCCGGTCGGCGAACTCCCGCACCACGACCAGGCCGCCGGCCAGGCGGAAGTCCGCGAGCAGCTGCGCGAGGTACACCCCGGGCTCAATGTGCATCGTGAGGAAGCGCTGCACGTGCCGCTGGGGGAACGGGTGCTCCCGGGGGTCGACGGGCACGAGGGGCAGGAGGTCCGCGATGAGCTGCCAGTCCCAGGCGAGCTTCGGCTCGGGCGAGTCCGTGAGCAGGTAATTGTCCCGCCACCGGATGCCGTAGCGGGTACCGGCGAGCGCCTGGAAATGCCGGTGGGCGAGGCGGGAGGCCTGCACGAAGCGCTGGTCGAAGCCGGGCGCCCGGGCCGCGGGGTCGGCGACCGACACGGGCGCCCACTGGGCGCCGGCGATGTTCGACGTGGTGTGGGGTGGCAGGTCCCGGGCGTAGATCGTCACGGCGAAGCCCGCGTCCTGCAGCAACCGGGCGGTGGCGAGGCCCACGGCGCCGCAGCCGAGCACGGCGGCGGAGCGGTGGCCGCTCGCGAGCGCGAGCGCGCGGGCCTGCTCCGCCGTGCCCCAGGACAGCGACACGCCGCCGCCGCCATGGCCATAGTTGTGCACCACCAGCTTGCCGTCCCACATCTCGGCCTCCACCCGGAAGCCGCTGCGCCGGAACGGGCGCAGGCCGGCGACCTGGCGGATGACCCGGTCGGGCGACACGCGCACCGGCGCGAGGCGCGGGACGGCGTGCGGACGGGTGACGCAGGCGGGCAGCAGGGGCAGGGTGGCGCCGGCGAGCGCGCATTTCAGCAGCGTGCGGCGGGAGGTCCCTGGATCGTGCATGGGTGTAGCGGGGCAGTCGGCGCCTGCTCAGAACCCCGTGTCCACCGGCACCAGGGGCAGCACCCCGGGCACGACGATGGGCGTGGTGGCGTCCGGGATCGAGACTTCCGTGAGGGCCAGGTGGTCGACGCCGGTGACCGGGATCGGGAAGCCGCCGCCCTCCACGTAGATCACCACCTGCAGGCTGTAGTCGCCGGGCAGGGTGGCGCCGTCGAGGCTGACGGGGATGTTGTAGCTCCGGGTGTCGCCGGCCACGGCGGCGGCGGCGAAATTGAGGTTGAGGAACACCAGCGGCGCCCCGGGCGCGGGCTGGCCGGTGCCGGGCGGGTAGAGCACCGCCGCGCCGAAGAGCGGCGTGTTGAGGTTGGCCGGGAACTGCAGCGTGAATGCGAGGGTGGTGTCCGTGCCGGCCAGGGCCCGCTCGGTGCCGCCGCCCGGGGGTGGCTCCTCCCGGGGCGTGACGGGGTCGAGCGACTGGAAGAAGTCCCAGATGGCGGTGTTGGCGAAGCTCGGCCAGGCGTGGGCGGAGACGCCGTCGCCCTCCTGGTGTAGGCACCACTGCACGGGGAAATCGGTGACGGCGCCGCCGGTGCGATCCACGCACTCGGCCACCACGCCGGGCGTGGCGCCAGGGATGTCGAAGCCGTTGTACAGCACCCAGAAGCGCTGGGCCTGCTGGCCGATGACCTGGGGCACCAGCGAGTCCTTGGCGCCCTGGATCTGCAGCACGGCGATGGCGCCCACGCAGCCGAAGGACGTGAGCCCGCCGGCCACCGGGGCGATGCCCCGGATGCGGTTGCCGAAGCGGCAGCCGATCTCGTTGGCGATGCCGCCGCCGCTGCTGTGCCCGGTGACGAAGATGCGCTCGGAGTCGAAGACGAGGTCGGTGGGCAGCTGCGCCATCAGCTCCTCGAACATCCGGAAGTCGTCGGCGAAGTCCCACTGCTTGGTGCCGGCGCCATTGGGCCGGGCGTCCGGGTACACGAGGATCGCGCCGTCGCCCACGGTCTCCCGGAGCCGGTAGAGGTCGAACCAGGACTCCCAGCTCCCGCCGGTGCCGTGGTAGCCGAGGATGAGGGGCTTCGCGGGCCCGTCCGGGTCATAGTCCGCCGGCAGGTCCAGGTAGTACTCCCGCTCCTCGCCATCGACCGTGAGGGTCTTCAGGCCCGACTCGAGGGGCTCCTCTTCGGCGGGCGCGGGGGCGCCGCCGGAGTCGATGTCGAAGGGACAGCCGGCGAGCAGGAGGGCGCTCGCGAGGACGAGCAGGCGGGCGAGGGACAGGAGCGTCGTGGACATTGTTCTTGTTCTGGTCCGGAGGGCCGCCGGGTCATCATGGACCGGGCCGGAGGACCCCGCAAGGCCGGCGCACTTCAGCCGTCCGCTGCTCAGTCCCCGGCGCCGGCGAGCGACAGCACGAAGCCGATCCACAGCGTCACCACCACCAGGAAGCCGGCGATGTAGACGCGGAAGCGGTGCATGACCTTGTTGTAGGTGCACTGGATCCAGGAGTGCGCCACCCGGAGCGCCACGAACACCCAGGCGCCGATGACGAGCCAGGGCGGCACGACGCCCGTGCCGATGGCGGCGGCCACCAGCGCATAAAAGAGCACCGGGACCTCGAAGAGGTTGCGGAAGTTGTCGGCGGCCTGCACGTCCTCGACCCTGGCGGCCATCTGCAGGGAGGTGGCCACGGCCTGGGGGTGGAGCCGCTTGCCGCGGAACTCCCGCACCCGGCAGTAGAGCATGCGGCAGCCCACCGCGAAGGTGAGCAGCACGAGCGCGAGGGCGGCGGCGGCGAGGGCGATGACGTTGATGGGCACGGGAGATACCTCCGCCTGGCTCAGCGAACCCGCTCGATCTCCCCCGGCCGCCAGCTCTTGTCGAAGAACGGCTCGAGCGGGCTGTAGAGCCGCAGGATCACGAACCAGCCCTTGCCGGGCACCGTCTGGATCCAGTTGCCGCGCGCGACCCCGTCGGGCTGCTGCGGGCCGAAGTACACGGTGGTGGCGCCGGACGCGTCGGCCGCGGCGGCGGGGGACGGGTAGCCCTGGCTGCCGGCGCGCGGATAGCGCTGGGGCGTCTCGAGCATGGAGCGGGACTGGTTGTCGTAGACCGTCAGCGACCAGAACTTGGCCTCGGGGATGCCCTTGGGCAGCGTCACCTGGTAGGTCTTCGAGCCGTCGAAGAACCGCCGGTCCGCGTCCTGGAACGCGAGCAGGTACTGGGAGCCGATCCCGGGCAGGCGCATCGCCATGGCGGGGGTGATGCCGGTGATCCCGTAGAAGAACGCCGAGCGTGCGTCGAGGGTGCGGTACCCGGTGGGCGGGAACGGCTTGACGCCCTCGGGGGTGATCATCGGGATCGGCGTCTCGAATTCGTGGCCGCTCACGAACAGGAAGTTCGACCACGCCGAGCCGGGGTAGTAGTACCAGTCGGCCGCGCGCGGGGCCATGAGCAGGCTGCGCGAGGTCGCATTGCCCACGGCGAGCGCGTCGGTGAGGATCCTGCGCATGCGCGCGTCCGGCGCGAACGGCTTGCCCTTGACGATGCCGATCGCCGCAATCGGGCCCATCAGCTCGGGGTCGAGCGCGGTGGCGGGCTCCTGCTGCACCAGCTCGTTCAGCAGCTCGAAGTAGCTGAAGTCGTTGGGCGGGATGGTGTTCATCACCGTGCCGCTGCCCTCGTGGAACACGGTCTCGGGTGGCGCCGTGATCCGGCCGAGCCCGGCCCTGCCGGCCAGGAACCCGGCGATGCTGGTGCCCACGCCGCCAGCCTCGTAGGGGTAGATCCTGGTGAACTTCCGGATGGCCGCCGCGGCCGGTGCCGGGTCGTCGTTCTCCATGAACATGCGGCCGAGGATCAGCACGCGGGTCGTCTTCGAGCGGGCGACGTAGAAGCCGCCCTCGGGGACCGGGCCGTCGTAGCCCGGCGGCAGGACCAGGTACCTGCCGCCGGCGCCCCGGTCCGGGCCCGGTGCGCCGAAGTCGGTCACCCAGCGCCACCACATGTCGTCCAGCGTGCCGAGGGCGTTGGGCGGCGTCTCGAGCACCATCGGTCCCTTGGTGAGGTCGAGGATGCCGACGAAATACACGGTGTCCGCATTGGCCGTGAGGAACAGCGACTTCGCGTCCATCAGGCGGGAGAAGACGAGGATCTCGTTGTCCTTCACCCCGATGTCGAGGAAGCCCTTGCGGATGGCGGCCGCGTTCACGCCCTGCATCGTGTTCACGAAGGCCTCGAAGGCGCGGGTGTAGTCGAGGTTGTCGTAGACCTTGTCCAGCGTGGCCGGGGTCGGTGCGCCGTCCCGGAACTGCAGCGTGCCGATCCGGCTGTCGGCGCGGTCGGGGGTGCTGATCGCGGGCGGGATGGCGGGCGAGGCCGCTTGGGTCCCGGTCGGGCCCGTCAGCGCCAGCAGGGTGCTGGCGAGGAGGGCGGCGGGTGAAGTGACGGGTCGGGTCATCGATTCTTCTCCGTTGTTCTGCAGGGCTTCGGCCGGCTGCCGGGAGGGTGCCGCAATATACCAAAGCGGGCAGACGTCGCCCGGCGACGGGCTGGCCCTGCCCGCGCGCGGCTGCCCGTGGTCAGGGCAGGGCCGATCCCGGGGCCTGAAACTGGTACTCGGTGAGGGATGACTCGCCGGCGAGCAGTGTGAACCGGCTGTCGTGGACCTTGACCATGAGGGCGTTGCGCCGCCGGCAGATCGAACAGTCGCACCGGGTGAGTTCCGCAAAGTCGGTCTCGATCTCGAAGCGCACCGCCCCGCAGTGGCAACTGCCGTGGAGGGTCGCGCGTTGAGTGAGGGGTTAGGCCTCGCTGCTGCTGGGTCAGGAGTGGTA
>ERZ761602.5835-NODE-5835-length-14253-cov-7.012678_pt1 | contig 14253 bp, 11 predicted proteins | sample MGYA00512165_ERZ761602 | MGnify/ENA primary metagenome ERZ761602 (study PRJEB28899, sample SAMN02445085) | bioreactor sludge metagenome | biome: EBPR sludge; isolation source: Thorneside wastewater treatment plant | place: Australia: Brisbane, Thorneside...
AAGAGTTCTATCACAACAAGTTCATCGCCTCCAACCCCGAGGGCACGATGCTCTTTATGTCCAGCCAGAGGTGGATGAGTTCGCCCTTCGACAGCGGATCGCACGCCATGTACACAGTTCGAGATGGAGTCACCCGCTACTTGGGTCCAGGATACGCCCACGATCTGAATGATAACGGAGACGTCCTCTATTCGATTGGCTCGGGTCCGATGTACGTCCAAGACCGCTTTGGGAACAGCCGACTAGCCGCCCCGGAGAATGATGATGACAATCTTTCCGTCGATGGCGGCCAGATTGACAATCTGGGCCGCGTTCTTTCATGGGATGCCCCTAGCCTAACAACCTTCGTCAGTTGGGGAGACCGGTGGTACAACCTGAAGGACTGCATCGAAGGCGGGTGGCAAGGCGGTATACCTCCCATGCTCGACCCCGTCACCGGTTATCTCTACACCGGTGGTGGCCGCATCTACGCCCCCGTCCCCGAACCGGGGACGATGGCCGCGCTGGGGCTGGGGGTGGCCGCCGTGCTTCGCCGGCGGCGGCCGAGAGCCTAGGACCGCTCAGCCCAGCGTGTCGGTCTTGAAGGCGTGAGGCAGAAGGTCGCTGAGGGTCAGGATTCGCCCAACTCCGGCGGGGGTGGCGAGGGCTACCTCCAGATTCGGGCCGGCGAATTCGGCGATGACCTGCAGGCACATCCCGCAAGGCGAGCCTCCGTCGGCGGTGACCACCAAGAGTTGCCCTATCTGCCGTTCTCCCGCCGCCACCATCGTGACGATCGCCGTCCGCTCGGCGCAGATCGTGCCGCCAAAGCTGATGTTCTCCACGTTACAACCCGTAAACACCTGCCCCGAACCCGAGACGAGCGCGGCCCCGACGTGATATCGGCTATAGGGGGCATAGGCCCGGGCCTGGGCCGCCACCGCGGCTTCCAATAAAGCGTTCCAATCCATCATTGCAGCACCGCGATCGTGACGCCCGATCCGCCCTCGCTGGGTTCGCCGTCCCGATAGCTGGCGACTCCTCGGTGCGCGCGCAACCGGTCGTGGGTCAGCTTTCGGAGAATGCCCTCACCCTTGCCGTGGACGATCCGGACGCTGGGAAATCCGGCCAAAAGGGATTCGTCGAGAAACTTGTCGAGTTCGACCTGCGCATCTTCGGCCCTCATACTGATCAGCACGAGCTCCATGCCGGTGGTCTGCACCTTTTGCAACTGAAGGTTCGGGCGCGATTGGGGCTTGGGGGCGGCAATGGCCTCCTCGGTGGGCTGAAGTTGGGCGATGGGGAACCGCATCTTGACGCTGCCGAGCTGGACGTAGGCCTGGCCGTCACGGGGCTCTTCGACCACGGTCCCGACTTGGCCAAATCCAACGACCTTGACCTTGGCCCCCTTGTGCAGGGGGGCGGATTCGGTCTTGGGGTTCGCCCGGGGCGCTGGGCGCAGGTCGCGGGCGGTCTGCTGACCGATCTGCTGCAGGTCCTTGAACCGAGACCGGGCCTGTTCGATCCCTGTTTGGGTGGGGTTGGCCTTGATCTGGTCAAAGATCTGCTCCGCTTCGAGACGAAGCTCGCGAAGAGTCTCCTCAAGCTGTTCGGCGGCCTTGCGCCGGACTTCCCGGCGGGCATCTTCAATCTCCCTCAGCTTCCGCTCCGATTCGCGCTCGACTTCGCGCAGCTTGGCCGCGAGTCGGTCGCTTTCGCTCTGGGCTTTTCGGGCGCGCTTTTCGGCCTGGTCCAGCTTGTCCAGCATCTGGCTGACCTCCTGCTGTTGCACCCCCGCTTCCTTTTGGGCGAGTTCGATGACCTCTTTGGGCATCCCGGTGCGCTCGGCGATCATCAGGGCATGGCTTGCGCCGGGTGATCCCATCAGGAGTCGGTAGGTCGGTCGGAGCTCGCGGCGGTCGAACTCCATGCTGGCATTGATGAAGCCAGGGGTATTGGTGCCAAAGACCTTGAGTTCGCCGTAGTGGGTGCTGGCCATCACCTTGGCCCGACGAGCTTGGATCGTGAGGAGAATGGCCCGGGCCAGGGCGGCCCCTTCAGCGGGGTCGGTTCCGGCGCCGACTTCATCCAGCAAGACGAGGGCCCCCGGTTGAAGTTCCTTGACCGCGGTGGCGATATTGCGGATGTGGCCACTAAAGGTCGAGAGCGATTGTTGGAGGCTCTGCTCGTCGCCGATGTCGGCCCAAATCTGAGTGAACGGACCCATCTCGACCTCCAGCGCGGGGGGAAGGATGCCCGATTGGATCATCGCGACATAGAGCCCCACGGTTTTGATGGCGACAGTCTTTCCGCCGGTGTTGGGGCCGGTGATTAGCAGGCCATCGTGCTGGGAGCCGAGGTCGATGCTGAGCGGTACGGCCTGGGCCGGGTCGAGCAGAGGATGCCGGCCCTGGTGGATCACGATGCGGGCCTCGCCCCGGATCCGGGGTTCGCAGGCACGGGTCTCTTGGGCGTGGCGACCCTTGGCGAAGGTCAGATCCAGCCACCCGAGAGCCTCGATTCCGGCGGCGATGGCGTCGCCATGGACTCCGACGAGTCCGCTGAGTTTGGTCAGAATCCGTTCGATCTCAGCGACTTCGGCCGATTCCGCCTCTCGCAACGAGTTGCCGAGCTGAACGACATCTTCGGGTTCGACGAAGAGGGTGGCTCCGGTGGAGCTGGTGTCGTGTACGATGCCGCGGATCTTGCCCCGATGTTCGCTCTTGACGGGGACCACGTATCGCCCCGATCGGGTGGTGACGATGGGGTCGCTCAGCAGGTCGCGGCTGGCGCCGGTGGTGTAGCTGTGGATCCGCTCCTGGAGCCGTTGGGCGAAGTTTCGCTTGGTTTGCCTGAGCCGGGCGAGCTCTGGGCTGGCGGTGTCGAGGATCTCACCATCGGGGTCGAGGCTCTCTTGCAAGCGGGTTTCGAGCTTGGTGTCCTCGGTGAGCTCGGTCGTCCAGTGTGCCAGAGCATCGGCGGATTCGGCGTACCGGCGCACGAGGCGCATGGCGCTGAGCACGCGCGCCATCTGGGCTAATTGCAAGCTGGTGAGGACCCCGCCTCGGGCGGATTTCTTGGCTTCTTGGCGCAGGTCGGGGAGTTCGTGGAGACTCGGGGCGGGATCTTGGTCGAGTAGCTTGAGCCCGGCCAGAGTCTGGTCGAGCTGGGCCCTGACGGCCTCGGGATCAAAGGTCGGCAAGGTCTCGAGAGCCCGCTGGCAAGCCAGGGGCATTTGGCACTGGGCTGCGACCTGTTGGAGCACGCGGTCGAACTCAAGTACTCGGAGCGCGTGGTCCATGGTCGCCTCAAATCTGGTCGAGCACGCTGAGGGCTTCGATGACCGCGGCGGCGGCTTCTCGGCCCTTGTTGCCCATCTTGAGTCCCGCGCGGTCGAGAGCTTGTTCTTGGGTGTCAGGGGTCAAAATGCCCCAGCCGATGGGCTTCTTGGTTTCGACCTGGAGTCGCATCAGTGCGGAGCCGACGTCGCCGGCCAAAAGCTGGGCATGGGGGGTCTGGCCTTGGAGAATGCACCCCAGGGCAATCACCGCATCGCAGTCTTTGTGGAGCATTTGGGCGGCCACGGCTGGGATCTCCCAGCTACCGCTGACGGTGGCGAGGGTGACCTTTTTGCATCCGGAATCCTCAAGGACTTCGAGCGCACCTTTCCGCAGTTGGTCGGTGATGATCTCGTTCCAACGGCCAACGATCACCCCGATGTGCTTATCGGCGGCGTTCATTCTCCCTTTGATTTCTCGTTTCTCCACACTCTAAAGTATGGCTGGTTCGCTGCGCGGGCGGAGTCGGCTATCCTAGCGAGGGATGCCAAACGGCTGGACGATTCTCCTCGATCTGATCATCACGCTCAGCGCGGCGCTGGGCTTGGGGCTCTTGCTCGAAAAGCTCAAGCAGAGCGCGGTGATCGGCTATCTGCTGGCCGGGGTTCTGGTCGGGCCGAGCCTTACTGGGTGGGTCAAGGATATCGAGATCGTGAACCTTCTGAGCGAATTGGGAGTGGCTTTGTTGCTCTTCACGATCGGGCTCGAGTTCAGCTGGCGGCGGCTCTTGCGGCTGGGGAAGATTGCCTTCATCGGAGGGACGCTTCAGATCGGCCTCGTGATGGCGGCGGTGATGGGGCTGGCGATGCTCTTTGGCATCGATTGGCGGGCCGCGCTCTTGCTCGGTGGGGTGGCCAGCATGGCTTCGACCAGCATTGTATTACGGCTTTTGAAGGAGCGGAATGAGCTCGATAGCTCGGCCGGCAAGGCAAGCATCGGGGTCCTCTTGGCCCAAGACATCGCGGTCGTTCCGCTGGTCATGATGGCAACCTTCCTCACCGGCGGGATCGGGGGAGGAAGCAAGGGGGGCGGCTCGGTCGGCGAGCTCCTGCTGAAGTCGGTCGTGTTTCTGCTTGTCCTATGGCTGGTGGTGATCAAGATCCTTCCGAAGGCGCTGGATGCCCGGCTGGTGGCAAGAAATCGGGAATTCGTCTTTTTGACCGCGATCTGTACTTGCATCGCGGCCACCTGGGGCGCGCACTTTGCTGGATTGTCCCCCGCGCTGGGGGCGTTTCTCAGCGGGATGCTTTTGGCTGAGTTCGTTTTTGCGGACCAGATGCGCAGCGACGTGAACAGTCTCAAAACTCTCTTCGTCACGGTCTTCTTTGCCAGTGTTGGAATGGTTTTGGACGTCAACTTCTTCGTTAAAAACTTGCCCTTGGTCATCGGGGTCTTGGTATTGATCTTGATACTAAAAGCGATTCTGACGGCGGTCGCGGTCAAGCCGTTCTTGCCCAGCGTGATCGCTAGTGGAGCGACCGGGATCATCCTCTGCCAAGTCGGGGAGTTCTCGTTCCTTTTGACCAAAATCGGCCACGAGGGCAAGTTGCTCTCGCCCTTCCTTTTTCAACTCGTGATCTCGGTGAGCGTCTTGAGTCTGGTGATGACCCCTTGGTTGGTCTCCAAGGCGAACCCAGTGGCGCGGTGGATGGCGATCCGGTTGATCCCCACCCGCAAACTAGCCGAAGCGGAAGAGGCCGGAGTCCCGAAGCTGGGCGGCCACATCTTGTTGATCGGGTTTGGCGAGTCGGGTCAGAAGGCAGCGGCGAAGCTGACCGAACAATCGCGCCCGATCATGGTGGTGGATTACGACCGGAGGCTGGTGGCGCTGGCCAAGGAGCGCGGATTCCACGCCCACCTGGGGGATGCGAGTCAAGCAGAGATTCTGATGGAATGCCACCTGCCCGAGGCGGCCAGCGTGGTCATCACGATTCCCGAGCCGGTCTTGAGCGGGGGGATCGTGGGGCTCTGCAAGACTCTCGCCCCGCACGTTCCGGTGGTGGCGAGGGGGCGATACCACGTGATGGTCGGGGAGCTGGATTGCAAGGGTGCGGATCTGGTGGTGGACGAAGAAAGCCTCGTCGGAGAGCAATTGGGTTCGCGGGTCATGGAATGTCTGGTGCCGGATCGAAAATTTTAACTTGGGTTTTGGAGCCAAACCTGGTATCATAAGGGCAGTCGCGAAAGCTCGCTTCACCTCCGATTGATCGAAAGCTCGTTCTTATCGCCATCCGAAAAGTGAAAGTTAGAGGGATTGTCCCTGAAAGTTAGTGACCGCGATAAGGAAAAAGTAAGTTGTCGAAGAAGAGATTGTTTGTCGGGAGCCTTTCGTACTCCACGACTGAGGAAGGACTCCTCAACGCGTTTAGCGCCTACGGCGCCAGTTCCGCCCGCATCATGGAAGGCCGAGGTTTCGGCTTTGTCGATGTGGACGAAGATAAGATGCAAGCCGCGATTGACGAGAAGAATGGGGCAACCCTGGATGGCCGTACGCTCGTAGTGAACGAAGCCCGACCGAAAGAAGACCGACCGCGACCCTCGGGTGGTGGCTACGGTGGCGGTGGTGGCGGCGGCTACGGTGGTGGCGGCGGTGGTCGCAGCGGTGGCGGTGGCTACGGCGGCGGTGGCGGCTACGGTGGTGGTGGCGGCGGACGCGGCGGTTATGGTGATCGCGGCGGACGCGGCGGACGCGACCGACGACGGTAATTCTAAGCGGTTTTTCTGCGTAGGCATACGCAGGTAAACCATGAAGTGCTTCTCACTTTGCTTGGGATCAACAATTCTTGCGGCCCTCACGATTGTCTCGTGTGGGTCGCATTCCGTTTCTGAATCAGCCGGTTCGGGGGCCGTTCCCGCCGGAGTCGACGGGGATAAGGCGCCCGAGGCGAAGGGCTACAAGGTGGATCTGGTCGTCGAGGGCTTTGATCGCCCCTGGGGACTCACCTGGCTTCCCGATGGGCGGATGCTCCTCACCACTAAATCGGGCGGAGTCTATACGGTCACCGGCGACACCTCGACCCCGGTTGAACTGGTCGGCTTCCCGGAAGTCTATGATGGCGGCCAGGGCGGACTCATGGACGTGGCCGTTCACCCTGACTTCGCCAAGAATGGCTGGGTCTATTTCACGGCTTCGACCGGATCGGGGCAGGCCAACCACACGACCTTGATCCGCGGCAAACTCACCGGCAATCGCTTGACCGAGGTCAAAACCCTCTTTGAGGTCACTCCCCTCAAGAACGGCGGACAGCACTTTGGCAGCCGCATCGTCTGGCGCAAAGACAAGACGATGTTACTGGCGATCGGCGACGGAGGGAACCCGCCCACCAAGCTCGATGGCGAGTGGATTCGCAACAATGCGCAGAACACTCAGAACCACCTCGGCAAGGTGTTGCACCTGACCGAAGAAGGCAAACCACCGGCCAAGGCAGCGGTCTCTGGCGGTCGGCCGGAGATCTATAGCTACGGTCATCGGAATATCCAGGGGATGTGCATCGACCCGCGCGACGGAACGGTGTACGCCACCGAGCATGGTGCCCGCGGCGGAGATGAACTCAACAAGATCGAAGCCGGCAAGAACTATGGCTGGCCCAAGGCGACCTATAGCAAGGAGTATTCCGGGCCCGAGATCAGCCCCGACCGCAGCCTCCCGGGGATGGTCGATCCGATGTTGATCTGGACCCCGAGCAAGGCTCCTAGCGGACTCGCGATCTATACCGGCGACAAGTTTCCAGAATGGAAAGGGAACCTCTTTAGCGGTGGTCTGGTGACCCGCGACGTGCGCCGGATCGTGCTAGACAAGAGCGGAAAGGTGACCTCGCAAGAGAGCATCAAGATCGGGGCGCGGGTTCGGGATGTCCGCCAAGGTCCGGACGGCTGGCTCTACGTGATCACCGACGAACCCGGCGGCCGGGTGCTGCGGATCTCGCGCTAAAGCTGGCTTTGCGGCCCCCTCCGGATCGGTCCGGAGGGGGCCGCTGTTTGTTTAGCGGGCGAGGACCGTGTAGGTCTTGAAAGAGCTGGTCATCGGAGGCTCTTCGCTGCGCTCGCGGTATTCCTTCAGGTCCGCAAACGCCCGCTTATGGCCTTCGTGGAACTCCGGCGAGCCAACCCAGGCCTCGAAATGGGCTTTGGTTTCCCAGTAGCTAACGACCAGGTAGGGCTGCCCTTCCTCTTCGCATTTGAGGACTTTCATGCCGATGAAGCCAGGCATGTTGTCGATCATTCGGGCGCGGGAGCAGAAGAGGCATTCGAAGCGCTCGACGTAGTTGGGCTTGCAGTCGATGTAGTTGACGGCGACAAATCCGGCTCGGGTCTCCTCTTCGGGGGAGACACTGGGTCTCGCGGAGGAGAGTGAGCAGGACGATACGGGTTGAAAGCCACGTTCTTCCATCCCCGCACTTTACCTAGGGGTTAGGGGTTAGGGGTTAGGGGTTAGGGGTTAGGGGGTAGGGCGTAGGGCGTAGGGCGTAGGGTTGCTGCTGGTCGGCAAAAGAAAAGCCCCGGAGTTGGACCTCCGGGGCACGAGCGGTCTACTTCTTAGTACCGATACGTTTCCGTCTTGAACGGGCCTTCGGTCGGGACGCCGATGTAGGCGGCCTGCTGCGGGCTGAGGGTGGTCAGTTCCACGCCGAGCTTACCGAGCTGGAGCCGGGCAACCTTCTCGTCGAGAATCTTGGGCAGCACGTAGACGCCTGGGGCGTATTCGCCCTTCTTGGTCCAGAGTTCGATTTGGGCCATCACCTGGTTGGCAAACGAGCTGCTCATGACGTAGCTCGGGTGGCCGGTCGCGCAGCCGAGGTTGATCAGCCGGCCCTTTGCGAGCAGGATGATCCGCTTGCCGTCGGGGAAGATCACGTGGTCGACCTGCGGCTTGATCTCGTCCCAGGTGTACTTTTCCAGCGAGGCGACATCGATTTCGTTATCGAAGTGGCCGATGTTGCAGACGATGGCGTTGTTCTTCATCGCGGCCATGTGCTCGTGGGTGATCACGTGGTAGTTGCCGGTGGCGGTGACAAAGATGTCGGCCTTGTCAGCGGCATATTCCATGGTCACGACTCGGTAGCCTTCCATCGCGGCCTGCAGAGCGCAGATCGGGTCGCACTCGGTGACCCAAACTTGGGCGCTGAGTGCGCGCAGAGCCTGGGCGCTGCCCTTGCCGACATCACCATAGCCGCAGACGACCGCGACCTTACCCGCGATCATCACGTCGGTGGCGCGCTTGATGCCATCGACCAGCGATTCGCGGCAGCCGTAGAGGTTGTCGAACTTGCTCTTGGTGACGCTGTCGTTGACGTTGAAGCAGGGGAAGGGGAGTTCGCCCTTCTTCTGGAGTTCGTAGAGTCGATGGACGCCGGTGGTGGTCTCTTCGCTGACGCCCTGGATGTTGGCCTTGATGCGGCTATAGAACGTCGGGTCGACGGCGAGCTTGGCGCGGATTGAGTTGAAGAGCGCGGTCTCTTCTTCGCTGCCCGGGTTGTCGAGAACGGTGATGTCCTGTTCGGCGCGGGTTCCGAGGAGGACGAGCAGGGTCGCGTCGCCACCGTCGTCGAGGATCATGTTTGGGGTTCCGCCGTCGCTCCATTCAAAGATGCGGTGGGTGAACTGCCAGTACTCGTCCAGATTTTCGCCCTTGAAGGCAAAGACCGGGGTTCCGCCTTCGGCGATGGCGGCGGCGGCGTGGTCTTGGGTGCTAAAGATGTTGCAGCTAGCCCATCGGACGTCGGCTCCGAGCTCTCGGAGGGTCTCGATGAGGACGGCCGTTTGGATCGTCATGTGGAGCGATCCGGCGATGCGGGCGCCGGTGAGGGGCTTGGTCGCGCGGAACTCCTCGCGGATGGCCATCAGACCGGGCATCTCGGTCTCGGCGATTTGGATCTCTTTGCGGCCCCATGCGGCGAGGCTCAGGTCGGCGACGTGGAAGTCGGTCTTGATCGGGTTTTCGAGCGTGTTCATTGCCATGGATTTTCGGTTTTCCGGGGCCATGGGTGCACAAAAAAGGCCCGTGGCCGACCGGAAGTGGTCGAGTCACGAGCGCCGTTAGTCGGTCTGAGACCTTCACTAGGATGCTGAGCCTGGTCCTCGCGAGGATCGCAACGCTCCTCAGCACATCTCAAGTATTCCACGAGAATCGCAGAAAAGTCAGCCGATAATTGGAGGACATGTCGCGGATGAGGCAAAAAAGCGCAAAGGATCCGCGCTGGCAAGATTACTGGGCTTCCCGGTGCCTTTATCATGGAATGGGAATAACGGGGCGACTATGCTAACCGGGGATTTCTTTCTGCAAGAGGGGTTGATCAATGACGATCAGCTTCAAGCAGCGCTCACTCGTCAAATCGAGTTGGGCGGTGAGGACCCTATTGCCAACATCCTGGTTTCTCTGGGATACATCACCGAGAAGGATCGGGTTCGATGCTTGGGCAAGGTTTGGGGCATCCCCTTCGTCGATATCTCCCAAAAAGCTCCCCATCCCGACGCGATCCACCTGCTCCCGGCGGCGATTGCCAACCGGTACAAGGCGGTTCCGCTCTTCGCCCAGGGCAACAAGCTCTTGGTCGCGATGGCGAACCCGCTCGATATCTTTGCGATCGACGAACTGCGGATCGCTACCGGACTCGAGATCGAGCCGCTCATCGCGGTGGCCGACGACATCGACGCGACTCTCGACCAATTTTTGAAGGGCGAGAGTCAGGTCACCTCCCAGCTTAACGATGTAATGAAGGACTTCGACGGGAACGTCGAGGTCCGCAATAGCAAAGAAGAGGAGATTTCCGAAGAGGATCTCCAGGCGATGGGCGAAGATGGGCCCATCATCCGGCTGGCGAACCTGATCGTGGCCCAAGCCGTGCGCGACAAGGCGAGCGACATCCACATGGAACCGCGGAAGGAAGAGATGGTCATCCGCTTCCGCCAGGATGGCGTTTTGCAGGAGGTGATGCGGCTTCCCAAAAAGGTCATCGCTCCTCTGACCAGCCGCTTCAAGATCATGTCGAACATGGACATCGCCGAAAAGCGAGTCCCCCAAGACAACCGGATTTCGGCGACCATCGATGGCCGCGAGTTCGACTTCCGGGTCTCAACCCTGCCGCTAGTCTATGGCGAAAAGATCGTCATGCGGGTTCTCGACAAGGGCGGGATCAATGTGGGTCTCAGCAAGCTTGGCTTCATGCCCGGAAACATGGCCATGATCGAGGACTTTGCCGACCGGAGCTACGGCATCATTCTCGTCACGGGTCCTACCGGTTCGGGAAAATCGACCACGCTGTACTCGCTTTTGAACCGGATCAACGACGGTTCGAGCAACATCATTACGATCGAGGATCCGGTCGAATACGAACTCGAAGGCATCAACCAGTGCGCGGTCAATAACCGCGCCGGAATGACCTTTGCCGCCGGTCTTAAGTCCATGCTGCGACAAGACCCCGACGTGATCATGGTCGGTGAAATGCGGGACAACGAGACGGCGACCATCGCGATGGAAGCGGCCTTGACCGGTCACTTGGTCCTCAGCACGCTCCATACCAACGACGCCTGTAGCGCGCCGACCCGCTTGATCGATATGGAGGTCGAGCCGTTCCTGATTTCGAGCTCGATCATTGGAGTTTTGGCCCAGCGACTGGTCCGGCAAGTCTGCCCGAACTGCAAGACCAGCTATAAGGCGACCCGCGACACCTTCGTCCGCTATGGCTTCCCGATCCCTGACGTGATCGAGGGCGAGGTGAACGGCGAGTTCGAACTGGTGAAGGGAGCCGGTTGCGATAAGTGCAAAGGGACCGGCTACAAGGGCCGAACCGGAGTCCATGAGATCATGGCCGTGACCGACGACATCCGCGATGAGATTTTGAAGAAATCACCGAGCCACATCCTGCGACGCCTGGCCGAGCAGAACAACATGAAGTCGCTGCAAGACGACGCGGTGGCCAAGATTTTGCTCGGAACGACGACGGTTGAAGAAGTTCTTCGGGTGATCTATGCCTAGTCGCTTAGGACCCGACAATAACGACTATGAGTTCAATGGAGGAGAAAAAGTGTCGAGTGTGCCACTAGACCAGCCCGAGAATCCGGTCGACAAGATCGTTTCGCAGGTTAAGGACGTGGCGGTTTTGCCGCAGGTTGTCTTCAAGATCATGGAGACGACGGGGAACACCGAGACGTCCCCGGCGGAACTGGAACGGGACATCATCGTGGACCCTGGCTTCAGCGCCAAGGTACTGGCGATGGCCAACTCGGCTCATTTTGCGCTGCCGAAGCGCGTGACCTCCATCCGAGATGCCATTGCCTTTTTGGGGCTGAAGCAGGTTCGCCAACTGGCCATGCACGCGGGGGTCTTTGACCTCTTCGTCGGAAAAACGGACAAAGAATCCCTTCGCCGCCGGGCGTGGTGGAGGCATTCGCTGGATACCGCCGTTTGCGCCAAATGGATGGCGGGGCAGCTGCGCGGACTGAACCCCGAAGAAGCCTACGCGGCCGGACTGCTCCACCTGATCGGGAAGACGATCATGGACCGCAGCGACCCCGAGATGTATTCGATGGTGATGATGGCCAGCGAAAAAGCGGTGCCGACGCTGATCGCGGAGAAGCACTTCTTTGGTTGCAACCACGTGGCCGTCGGGGCGGCAATCTGCGCCAAGTGGAACCTTCCGCCCGAATTGGTGGAGGCCGTTGCCTACGCCGAAGAAACGGATTCGGAACAAGCCGACCTGCGGGCCTGCATCGCGATTGGACACACGATCGCCGAACTTGCAACGCACGGAGTTCAGGGCGACCGTCCAGTTCAGGACTATTTCTATAAGTGGGCGGTGGACCGCCTTAATATCGCCGATACCTTGCCCCAGTGGCTGGATGCCGGGGTACAGATCGTTGGACAAGCACAAGGGGCCGCGGCCTAACTAAGAACAGGGAGAAAAGAAGATGTCGGGGAATTTCAATTGGGACCAAGTGATTCAGCAACCGGGTGAGGGCGATGCGGCCAACCCTCAAGGGAACGCGCTCAACGATATCCTCAACCAGATTCCGGATCGGAACGGGGCGATCCCTGCTCAGGATCCTTTTCTGACCCAGGCGACCCAGCCTGCGACTCCGCCGGTCGCGGATCCGCTGGCCGCCGAGGCAGCCTTTGACCAAGCTCCGATTGCCCCTCCTGCGGCAGCCCCGGTCTACCAAGAGCAATTTTATGAGCCAGCTCCGACGGGTTACGCCGAAGCCACGATTCCTCCCGTCGAGCAGGTTGCGGCCCCAGTTGTCGAGACTTATGCCGAGCCAGCCCCGGTCTATGCCGAGCCGACTCCGGCCTACGCCGAGCCCGCTCCGGCTGCCCCGCCCGTCGCGATGTCTCCGTATGAGCCAGAGCCGAGCGCCCCGCCGATCTATGAGCAGGTCGTCACGCCCCCGCCCCCGCAACTGCAGCCCGAGCCGCCCAAGATGCAGGTGGTCAGCGGTGAAGTCACGGTCAACGATCCCTATCGAAACTTTCCATCCGTTCAAGAGCTCCACATCGATGACATTCTGAGGATGGCGGTCGAAAGCCGGGCCTCGGATATCCACTTGACCAACGGTCTTCCGCCGATGACGCGGATCGACGGGGACATCGTCGCGATGCAGTACCAAAGCCTGAAGCCGATGGACATCCGGCGGCTGGTCTTTGACATCCTGAACGACGACCAGGTCACCAAGTTTGAAACGACCCACGAGCTGGACTTTAGCTATGGCGCAAAGGGCCTGGGGCGTTTCCGATTCAACGTCTATATGCAACGCGGCATCACGGCCGCCGCGATCCGGGCGATTCCGAGCAAGATCCCGAGCTACGCGGACCTCAACTTGCCCGAGATCTTGCGCGAGATCTGCAATCGATCCTCGGGATTGATCCTCGTGACCGGTCCGACTGGTTCGGGTAAGTCGACCACCATCGCCGCCATGCTTGACGACATCAACGAGCGGGAGCCCGGGCACATCATCACGATCGAAGATCCGATCGAATATGTCCATAACCACAAGCGCTGCATGGTGAACCAGCGCGAGATGCACGCCGACACCTACAGCTTCCACAACGCCCTGCGGGCCGTCTTGCGGGAAGATCCGGACATCATCCTCGTTGGTGAACTTCGCGACCTCGAGACGATCGAGGCGGCGCTGACGATGGCCGAAACCGGTCACTTGGTCTTTGGCACGCTGCACACCCGCAACGCGCCCAGCACCATCGACCGGGTGATTGACGTCTTCCCCAGCGATCAACAGGACCAGATCCGGGTGCTTTTGGGCAATACGCTCGAGGGAGTCATCTCGCAGCAACTGTTGCAGCGTGTCGGCGGAGGCCGGGTTGCGGCGATGGAGATCATGCTGGGGACTCCGGCCATCAAGAACCTGATCCGCGAAGGCAAAACCCACCAGATGTACTCGATCATCGAGACGAACAAGAGCCTGGGAATGGTGACCATGGACGCTTCTCTGAGCTACCTGGTCCAAACCGGCGCCGCTCACTACGAAGAAGCTCTGATGTGCGCGGTGGATAAGGAGAGCTTCGCCAAGCTCTGCAAACGCGTAGCGTAACGGTGGCGTGGTCGAAGAGATCGCGGATCTCGGGGACCGATGGGAGAGCAAGTCGGGAGTGGTGGCGGAGTGCTCGAGTCAAAAACCCTCCCACCGGCCCCCAATCGCTCCCCAATGCTCCCCGAGATCCTTTAGTCTCTCCCACCGCTCCCCCTGGCTCTCAAACCCCCACCATTCCCCACAATTCCGCGCTAACCCTTTCTCTGCCGGCGCAGCACAGCGGCAACCCCCAGGCCGAGCGCGGCCAACGTCCCTGGCTCGGGGACGGGGTCAAGGACGTAAGTCCTTCGGACGTTAGAGCTTGGGTCAAACTGAATTCGGGCATAGATCCTGTCGGTCACTGGGTCTTGCACCGCCGACCAGATCTTGGAGCCAGCCGGAATGCCGGGCGTGA
>ERZ761602.5836-NODE-5836-length-14252-cov-5.245545_pt1 | contig 14252 bp, 13 predicted proteins | sample MGYA00512165_ERZ761602 | MGnify/ENA primary metagenome ERZ761602 (study PRJEB28899, sample SAMN02445085) | bioreactor sludge metagenome | biome: EBPR sludge; isolation source: Thorneside wastewater treatment plant | place: Australia: Brisbane, Thorneside...
CCCCGACTGTGGCCTCAGCCGCCACGATTTCGACGCCGTTCACTGCAAGGCCTGCGGCCGGCTGCTCAACATCCGCAACGAAGGTGCCGTGTAGGAGGCAGGACAAGGGGCATGCAACCGCCGCGTCTCTAAAAAAGCAGTCTTGACGGTTTTTATTTCACCCCTATCATCCGCCCAAGATAAAAGCCGGGATCTGCCGGCTGCGAGGGAGGCGTTAGACATGGCGGTCGACGACATGCCGCGGGCCGGCGGACAGGCCCGCTGCCCCGGGACGAACTGGGACGATCTGATGGCGGCCGAAAGCCGCACGCCGCCCGACTTTCTCGTCAAGGACGCCTACGAATACATGGGATCGGCGCCGCTCGCGGCCGCGCGTTACACCTCGCCGGAGTTCTTCGCCAGGGAACGCGCCGCGATGTGGCCCAATGTCTGGCAGTTCGCCGCCCGCGAGGAGGAAATGCCCGAGCCCGGCGACGTCGTTCTCTACGAGAACGCGGGCCGCTCCTATCTGGTCACGCGCCAGCCCGACGGCTCCGTCCGCGCCTTCCACAATGTCTGTCTCCATCGCGGCCGCAAGCTGCGCCTCGACAGCGGCTGGTCGAAGGAATTCAAGTGCCCGTTCCACGGCTTCACCTGGAACACCGACGGCAGTCTGAAGGACATCCCCTGCCGCTGGGATTTCGGCCATCTCAGCGACTCCAGCATGCAACTGCCCGAAGCCCAGATCGGCCGCTGGGGAGGCTACATCTTCCTGAAGGAGGCCGAAGGCGGCCCGACGCTTGAAGAATATCTCGCGCCGCTGCCCGAGCACTTCAAGCGCTGGAAGCACGAGGACTGCTATACCGCCGTCTGGGTCGGCAAGGTCATCCGGGCGAACTGGAAGGCGACGGCCGAAGCCTTCATGGAGGCGTGGCACTCGGTCATCACCCATCCGCAGATCCTGCCGTTCACCGGCGACGCCAACACGCGCTACAATGTCTATGGCGACCATGTGAACGTCGCCCTCACGCCGTTTGCGGTGCTCTCGCCGCATCTCGATCAGGCGGCCCACAGCCAGCAGTGGATCATCGACGAGTTCTTGAAATACAACGGCCGGGCCGGCGGCGCCGACCTGAAGGTCGAGGTGCCCGAAGGCGCCTCGGCGCGCGCCCACATGGCCGCCGTCAACCGCGAGCGCTACACGCAGAACACCGGCCACGACCACAGCCACGCCACCGACGCCGAACTGCTCGACGCCTTCACCTACAACGTCTTCCCGAACTTCGCCCCGTGGGGCGGCTTCATGCCGAACATCGTCTATCGCTGGCGGCCTTGGCCCGATCAGGACTCGACGCTGATGGAAGTGCGGCTGCTGATGCGCGCGCCGCCGGGCGCGCCCAAGCCCTGGACCGCGGCGACCGAACTCGGCGCGCTCGGCCACATCTTCGAGCAGGACATGGCCAACCTGCCCTTCGTGCAGGACGGTCTGAAGGCGTCGAAGAACGGCGAGGTCCATCTGGGCGACTATCAGGAAATCCGCATCCGGCATTTCCACCGCACGCTCGACCGCTACCTCGAACGCTTCGGCTGACCGGCCGGCGCCGCTGCGCCGCCGCTCGCTCCCCGACCGACCGACCGAACGAACGAACGGAACCCGCGTGTCCGACATCGCACCGCTCAAGATGCCCAAATGGGGCCTCTCCATGGAGGAGGGCACCCTCGTCGGCTGGCTGAAGGCCGAAGGCGACGCCGTCGCCGTCGCCGACGAGATCGCCGAAGTCGAGACCGCCAAGATCACCAATGTCTGCGAGAGCCCGGCCGGGGGCATCCTGCGCCGCATCGTCGCCCCGCCCGGCACGACGCTGCCGGTCGGCGGCCTGATGGGCGTGATCGCCGCCGCCGGGGTGCCGGACGAGGCGATCGACGCCTTCGTCGCCGACTACCAGGCCCGCTTCACGCCGGGCGAGGACGCGAGCGAGGCCGGCGGCGGCCTCGTCCTCGCGACGATCGAGGTGGACGGACGGTCTCTGCGCATCGGCCGGGCGGGGGCGGGGGAGGGCGCGCCCGTCGTCCTCATCCACGGCTTTTCCGGCGATCTCGCCAACTGGATGTTCAACATCGAGGCGCTGGCGGCGCGCGGCCCGGTGCTGGCGATCGACCTGCCCGGCCATGGCGGCTCGACCAAGGATGTGGGCGATGCCTCGCTCGCCGCGCTTGCCGCCGCCGTGACCGGGGCGATGGCGGCCGAAGGCATTGCGGCGGCCCATCTCGTCGGACATTCGCTGGGCGGCGCGGTCGCCGCCTGGATCGCCGCCCATCGGCCCGAGGCGGCGCACTCGCTCACGCTGATCGCGCCGGCCTATCTGCCCGGCGGCGCGCTGGCTCAGGACTTCCTCACCGGCATCGCCGAGGGCGCCCGCGCCCGCGATCTCAAGCCCTGGCTCGAAATGCTGCTGGCCGATCCCGCCGGCGTTTCGCGCGAGATGGTGGAGGATGTCGTCAGGGCGAAGCGCCTCGACGGCGTCGAGGAGGCGCTGACGGCGCTGCGCGACCGCATGCTCGACGGCGCCGACGCGGCGGCGCTGCAGGCCGGCCTGGCGCGCATACCGGCCGCGCTGGTGATCGCCTCGCGCGCCGACCGCATTGTCGGGGCGCCCGACGAAAGCCGCCTGCCGGCCGGCTTCCGCGTGGTCTGGATCGACGGTGCGGGGCACATGCCGCATCTTGAGAAGGCGGCCGAGATCAACGCGCTGCTGCTGGAGGCGACGGGCCGCTAGTCGTCGTCGCCGAGGCCGTCCTCGCCCAGATACTGCTCGGCCGACGGCAGATCGAGCTTGCCGTCGCGCAGCAATTGCAGCGTGTTGGAGATGAAAGCCCGCAGCATCACGCGCCGCCGGCGGCCCTTCCACACGTCGCGATTGAGCAGGAGCCCTTCCATCGAGGCGATGCAGAAATCCATCGCCAGCTCGTAGCGCGCCGCATCCTTGTGCCACTCGGGGAAGGCGCGCCTGACCGTCTCGCGCTCGATGCGGTCGTATTCCTGATGCTTGGGCAGCAGGATCGCGCGCAGCTCGGCGTCGGTCCGCGCCGCCATCGACAGTTCAAGCGTCGCGTTGAACTCGCGGGTCAAGAGGCTCTTCCAGTAGAGCTCGATGCCGGCGTGGCGCTGCACGCGCTCGTCGTCGGTCAGTTCGTTGATGCGCGCCAGGAACAGTTCCATACGCCGGTAGAACGCATAGTCGATCAGCGAGGCGATCAGCTCCTGCTTGGTCGCGTAGTGATGCAGCATCGCGCCGCGCGAGATCTCCGCGGTCTGCGCGATCAGCTGCGTCGTCGTCCTGGCGTAGCCGTGCTCCTTCAGGCAGTCGATCGCCGCTTCCAGGATGGCGATGCGCGTCTGGGCGCTCTTGCGCTGTTGCCAGCCCTGACCCTCCGCGCCGAGGCCTTCCGGCTCGAGCGATGCCAGTGCGGTTACTTTGGGCATTACAGTCTCCAATGCCGCAATCAGGTTGTCCGGTTTGCGTTGCACCGCACAAACTACAGGCCGAGCGCCGCCCGCGCCAGAATATTGCGCTGGACCTCGCTTGACCCACCGTAAATCGTCGAGGCGCGCAGATTGAGATACCGCGCCGTCGGGGTCGCGGCATGGTCCGGACCGACCGGCGGCGTATTGGCCCCCAGGCCCAGCGCCGCCCGCTGGTCGGCGCCGGCATAGAAGCCGATCGCCTCCATCGCCAGTTCGCTGGCCGCCTGCATCGTCTCGGTGCCCTTGAGCTTCAGCAGCGAGGGCGCCCAGTCGCGCCCCCCGCCCAGCGAGAGCTGCGAGACGATGCGCGCCTCGGTCTCAGCGATCGCCTCGGTCTCGATCTCGATCGCCCCCAGCCGGCGGGCGAAGGCGGGATCGGCGGCCAGGCTGGCGCCGTCCGCCGCCTCCTGCGCCGCGATTCGCCGGATCTGCCGGATGAGGCCGCGGATGCGCGGCGCGTAGGCGCCGCCCCGCTCGAACTCCAGCAGGTACTTGGCGACCGTCCAGCCTTCGTTCTCGCGGCCCACCAGATTCGCGGCCGGGATGCGGACATCGTCGAAGAAGACCTGGTTCACCTCGTGGTCGCCGGCCAGCGTGACGATCGGCTTGATCGCGATGCCGGGCGTCGCCATGTCGAGAAGCAGGAACGAGATGCCCTGCTGCGGCTTGCCGCCGGCATCGGTCCGCACCAGCAGGAACATCCAGTTCGCGTAGTGGGCATGCGTCGTCCACAGCTTGGTGCCGTTGACGATATACGCGTCGCCCTCGCGCACCGCCCGGCACTGCAGCGCCGCCAGATCCGACCCCGATTGCGGCTCCGAATAGCCTTGGCACCAATAGTGCTCGCCGCTGAGGATGCGCGGCAGGAAGAACGCCTTCTGCGCCTCGCTGCCGCAGCCGATCAGCACCGGCCCGCACATCTGCAGCCCCATGGCCGGCAGCGCCGGCGCGCCGGCGGCGGCGCATTCGCTCTCCCAGATGTAGCGCTGCACCGGGCTGAAGCCGGCGCCGCCATGGGCCTTGGGCCAGGCCGGCGCCACCCAGCCCTTGAGATAGAGCGTGCGGTGCCAGCGCCGGTTGAGGTCGGCTTCGGCAAAGACGCCGGCCTGGCGGGCAGCGGCGGCCCGCAGGTCGTCGGTCAGCGCCTCGTCCAGGAAGGCGCGCACCTCATCGCGAAAGGCGAGGTCGCTCGGCGACAGCGCGATCTGCATGGTCTCTCCCGCTTTCGGCTGTAGACGCCGATGCGGCCAAGTGTATGATCGCATCAATAAAAAACAAGCTATCCGGTTTTTACACGGCAGCAGGGAGAGGGCAATGGATCTGGGTCTGAAGGGATTGAAAGCGGTGCTGGCCGGGGCCAGCAAGGGCATCGGCCGTGCGACGGCCGAGGCGCTCGCGGACGAAGGTGTCGATGTCGCGGTCTGCGCCCGCGGCCAGGCCGGCGTCGACGAGACCGTGGCGGCGCTGAAGGCCAGGGGCGTCAAGGCGACCGGCGCCAGCGTCGACATGACCGACGCGGCCGCCTATGGCGCCTGGGTGACGCGCGCCGCCGGCGAGCTCGGCGGCTGCGACATCTTCATCTCGTTCGCCTCGGCGAGCGGCGGCCCGGCCAGCGAGCAGACCTGGAAGGCGACCTTCGACCTCGACCTGCTCGCCACCTATCGCGGCATCCAGGCGGCGCTGCCCTTCCTCGAAAAATCGGCCGCCGGATCGATCGTCGCGATCTCCTCGACTGCGGCGCTTGAGGATTTCTTTGGGCCGCAGGCCTACAACGCGATGAAGGCCGCGGTCATCAACTACGCCGCCGCGCTGTCGCAGCAGCTCGCGCCCAAGGGCATCCGCGTCAACACCGTCTCGCCCGGTCCCGTCTTCGTGCCCGGCGGTTCGTGGGACATGATCAAGACGCACATGGCGGCGGTCTACGACCAGACGGTGAAGAACACCCCGGTCGGCCGCCTCGGCGACGCCGCCGAGGTCGCCCGCGCCATCGCCTTCGTCGCCTCGCCGGCCTGCCGCTTCATGACCGGCGCCAACATCGTCATCGATGGCGGCATCACCAAGCGCGTGCAGTACTAGGCCCGCGCCATGACAGCGCAAGGCAAGACGCGCATCGACTGCGTCCTCGTCGCGGGCGGGCGCTTCCACGACATCGACTTCGCCCGCCTCGAGCTTCTCAAGCTTCTCGCCGAGGACGAGCGCGTGCGCGTCCGGGTGTTCGAGGACTATGCCAATCTCGAGGCGATCGCCAAGGCGGACTTCCTCGTCAGCTACACCTGCGACGTGACGCCCAGCCTCGCCCAGCAGGAGGCGCTGCGTGCCTTCGTCGAGCGCGGCGGGCGCTGGTATGCGCTGCACGGCACTAACGCGATCCTGCGTTTCCTCGCCGACGGGCGGGTCGACAGCCCGCGCTGGGCGCCGCACTTCATGGAGACGCTGGGCTCGATGTTCATCGCCCATCCGCCGATCGCGCCCTATCGCGTGACGGTGGCCGATCCGGCTCATCCGCTGGTCGCGGGCGTCGAGGCCTTCGACGCCGACGACGAGCTCTATCTATCCGAGGTCTATGGCGCGCCGCACGTCCTGCTCGAAACCAGCTATGGCGGCGAGGCCAAGGGCTTCGTCGAGGACCAATGGCCCGAGGCGAAGCACCCGGTCTTCTACCTCAACCCGCGCGGCGCCGGGGCGGTGCTCTACCTGACCCTCGGCCATTGCCGCGGCCACTACGACATGCAGCCGATGATCGACTTCTACCCGGTGCCCGAGAAGGGCTCGTGGGCGCTGCCGGTCTTCTATGACCTGCTGCGCCGCGGCCTTGCCTGGGCGAAGGAAGGCGCTCCCCGTCGATGAGCGTCTACCTGCACGTGACGCTCGAGGTGAAGGCCTCGGGTCTCGCCCGCTTCAACGCCGTAATGGCCGAGGCGGTGCCGATCCTGGAGAGCGAGGGCTGGGTGCTCTTCGCCGCGCTCGTGCAGCGCACCGGCCGGCTGAACACCGTGATCGACGTCTGGCGGCTGGACGGCTTCGATCATTTCGACGCCGGGCTTCAGGCCTTCATCGCCCATCCGCGCTTCGCCGCCATCAAGGCGGTGCTCGACGAGACGGTCCTCAGCGAGACCATCGTCTTCGCCTCGGCTGCGCCCTACATGCGCTGAGGGCGTCCGCCCTCAGCCCTTGTCGTACTCGACATGCAGCTCCAGCACGCCGCGCAGCAGGATGTTGGGGCTGTAGCTGATCGTCGTGCCGGGCTTCAGGCGGATGTTCTTCAGGCGCTCCAGCAGGATCGGGAAGGCGACGTTCATTTCCTTGCGGGCCAGCGGCGCGGCGATGCAGGTGTGGATGCCCGCCCCGAAGGCGAGATGGGTGCGCGCGTTCTCGCGCGTCACGTCGAACGCCTCGGCCTGCGGGAAATGCGCATCGTCGCGGTTGCCGCTGCCGTAGCGCAGCAGCACCATGTCGCCCTTGCGGATCTCGACGCCGCCGATGCTGGTCTCGCGCGTCGCCACCCGCCACATATTGTTGGTCGGCGACAGGTAGCGCAGTGTCTCCTCCACGAAGCCCGGTATCAGGTTGCGGTCGGCCTTCACCTTCGCCATCTGCGCCGGGTTGGAGATCAGGAAGAACATCCCGGCGGTCAGCGAGTGCGCCGTCGTTTCGTTCCCCGCGACCAGGAGCTGCTGCATGATCGACAGCAGCTCGGCATAGTCCATGTGCCGGTTGTCGCCCTCTTCGGCCAGATTGGCGTGGACGAGGTCCGAGATGATGTCGTCGGTGGGGCGTGCCCGCTTTTCCTCGATCTTCTCGACGAAATAGTGCTGGAAGGCGACCACCTTGGCCGCCGCATCCAGCCGCGTCGCCTTGTCCGAGATGCCGCCCAGCTGGGCGACGAAGGCGTCGGACCACTCGTGGAAGCGGTCCATGTCGGCGCGCGGCACGCCCAGCGCGTCGGCGATCACCGTCATCGGCAGGTGGTTGGCGAAGGTCGACTTGAACTCGCACGCGCCGCGGTCCGCGAAGCCGTCGATCAGCCGGTGGGCGACCGCGGCGATGTAGTCGGCCATGCCCTCCACCCGCTTGAAGGTGAAGGCCTTGCTGACCAGCTTGCGGTAGCGGGTGTGGACCGGCGGGTCGGCGGTCAGCAGCGTGTTCGTGACCGGAAACCCCTTCGACAGGATCGCCGCCTCGTCGGGGTCCATCGCCTGGGTCGAACCCGATCGCAGCTGCGCCGAGAAATCGTTCGAGAAGACGGCGGGCTGCGTGTTCGCCTCGACGATCCGGTCATAGGTCGAGATCGAGACGATGCCGGTATTGGGGTCGCGCCAGACCGGCGCCTCGGCGCGCAGCCGCGCGAAATAGGGATAGGGGTTCTGCAGGATCGCCGGGCCGAAGGCGTTGATCTGGTGCAGCGGGCAGGTCGCGATGTCGGGCTTGGCGGTCTCGGACATGGGGCTCTCCTTCACGACAGCATGCCGCCGTCGACCGGCAGCATGGCGCCTGTGGTGAAACTGGCGGCGTCGCTCGCCAGGAAGGCGATGGCCCCGGCCGGCTCTTCGGGGCGGCCCAGGCGCTTCATGGGATGGGCGGAGGCGAAGCCGGCCAGCACCTGCTCGCGCGATGCGCCCTGCGCCTCGCCCGCCGCGACATAGCCCTCGACCATCTCGGTATGGATGGCGCCGGGCAGGATGCCGTTGACGCGGATGTCGTAGCCCTGCTCGGCGCAGTGCAGCGCAACGGCCTGGGTCAGCATCTTCACCCCGCCCTTCGAGGCGCAATAGGCGGTGAAGATCGCGCCGGCCTTCTGGCCCAGCGTCGAGCCGACATTGACGATCGCCCCGCCGCGCCCGCCCTTCAGCGCCGCGACGGCGTGCTTGCAGCCCAGGAACGTGCCGTCGAGATTGATCGCCTGGGTGCGGCGGAAGCCCTCCAGCGTCTCGTCCTCGATCGAGCCGGGCACCGAGATCCCGGCCGAGTTGACGACCGTCGTCAGCCGGCCGAAGCGGCGGACCGCTGCGGCGACGGCGTCCGCCCAGGCGGCGTCGCTGGTCACGTCCAGCGCCACATAGGCGGCCGCCTCGCCGATCGAGCGGGCGAGCGCCTCGCCCTTGGCCGCCTGGATGTCGCCGATGACCACGCTGGCGCCTTCGGCCGCGAAAAGCCGCGCCGTGGCCGCGCCGATACCGCTCGCCCCGCCCGAAATGAGCGCCACCTTGCCTGACAGTCGCATGCCTTGCCGCGCGGCGTCCGCGCGCTCCCTTCCTGGTGTTTCCGCTGGCCGGACTGAGCGCCGGCCTTGTCGATCACAATAAACAGATCATCCTGCTTATAACAAGCACGCTTGACTTTTTCTGGAGAGGCCCCAAGAGTTGCGACGTTCGCCGGAGGGTGCGGCCAGGTCAACGAGCGCAGCAGACGCTCAAGCCCCCCAGCCCGAGCGACAGGGGAGGAAAGCTATGAATCGCATCGAGCGAGTGCTCCGCGCGCGTCCTGTCATGGCGGCGCTAGGCCTTTATGTTCTGGCCGGACTGGGAGCGCCCGCCGCCGCCCAGGACCCGGCCGCCGCGCCCGCGCCCGAAGCCGCTGCGGCGACGGGCGAGGAAGAGGTCGTCGTCACCGCCCGGCGGCGCAAGGAGACGGTCCAGTCGACGCCGCTCTCGGTCACCGCCGTCTCGCCCAAGACGCTGGAGGCGGCGGCCGCGCCGGACATCCAGGATCTTGAGGGCATGACGCCCAACCTGGTGATCGATCCGGTCAACGCCGGTCCCTCGGCGGCCGCCATCTCGATTCGCGGAATCAGCTTCGAGGACATCGAAAAGTCCTTTGACCCCGCCGTGGGTGTGCTCGTGGACGGCGTGTACATCGGCACTAACACCGGGCAATTGCTCGATTTCTTCGATTTCGAAGCCATCGAAGTCCTCCGCGGCCCCCAGGGCACGCTGTTCGGTCGCAACACCACGGGCGGCGTCATCAATATCCGCCGCTCGACTCCCACCGGCGAGTTCGGCGGCAAGCTTGGCGTGACCGTCGGCGACTACGGCCGCCAGGAATACCGTGCCGTGCTGAATCTGCCTGAGGCCGGCAACGTGTCGTCGAAGTTCTTCTATCTGCGCAAGGAGTTGGACGGTTACTTCGACAATGTCACGCGCGGCACCGACGAACCGCATTCGCGTATCGAAAGCTATGGCGCGACCTTTCGCTACCAGGACAGCGAGGCCTTCGACGTCACCGCGACGATCGAACACCAGCGCCAGCGCAGCCAGACGGCGCAGGGTTCGCTGTCGCAGGATACCGACCTCATCTGCCTGCAGGTGCCCACGCCCGGCGGCCCGATCCGCATCTTCGGCATCCCCGACGAGGAGTGCAACCGCAACACCGGCGACGACCTCTACACCTCGTTCTCGAACGTGGCGGGCCCGGTCGAATACGACGAGACGGCGCTGACGGCCGAAGCCAACTACCGCTTCAACGGCCTGACGCTGACCTCGGTGACCGGCTACCGGAAGTCGGAGGAATCGGTCCGCCAGGACTTCGACGCCAGCTCGATCAACTTCTTCGATACGCTGCGCGTCCAGAACTACGACCAGTTCAGCCAGGAGCTGCGCCTCGCCGGCGATCTCAGCGACAGCGTCGACTTCGTCGCCGGCGTCTACTATTTCCGCAGCGCCTACGATCTCGACCAGATCACCAATCTGGGCTTCATCCCCGCCCAGACCCGCGTCTTCGTCGACCACGAATCGACCTCGACGGCAGCCTTCCTCGATGTCGACTGGCGTTTCGCGCCCGGCTGGCGGTTGTCGCTGGGCGGACGCTACACCAACGACGAGAAGCAAATCGTCAGCACGCTGGCCAACGGAACGGTCGTTTCCGCAAGCGATTCCTGGGCCGAGTTCACGCCCAAGGCCTCGATCGACTGGCAGGCGAGCGACGACATCATGGTCTATGCGTCCTACTCGCGCGGCTTCCGCTCAGGCGGCTTCAACGGCCGCGCCGCATCGGTCTCATCGGTGCAGACGCCCTACGAGCCCGAATTCGTCGATTCCTACGAGATCGGCGCCAAGACGGCGTGGCTCGACAACAAGCTGATTGTCAATCTGGCGCTGTTCCAGACCAACTACTCCGACAAGCAGGAGGACATCGTCGTCCCGCTGCCGGTCGCGCCGTTCCAGGAGACGGTGGTCGGCAACGCCGCCGAAGCGACCATTCGCGGCTTCGAGCTGGACATCACGGCCCGGGTCACCGACGCCTTTACGATCGAGGCCTCGCTCGGCCTGCTCGACGCCGAGTACGACACCTACGACAAGCTGGTGAACAGCCCCGGCGGTCTCGTCCCCGGCGACTTCTCGACGCTCAATCTGCGCCGGACGCCGGACGTCACGGCGGCGATCGCCTTCGACTACCGGATCGACACCTCCAACGGCGACGTCAATCTCTCCGCGTCCTACCAGTACATCTCGGAGTACGACACGACGATCACCCCGGCCTTCGGGACGGGCCAGTATGTCGGCCCCAACTTCGTGCCGCCGGTCAACGATCCGCGCGGCCGGGTCGAGGCGCAGAACCAGGTCGATGCGTCCATCACCTGGAACATCGACATCAGCGAGACCAACACGCTGAAGCTGGCGGCCTTCGGACGCAACCTGCTCGACGAGCGGGGCCTCAGCGCCGCGCTGCCTGTCGCCGGCCTCTTCGCGTTCGGCGGAATCCGCGCGCCGCGGACCTTCGGCGTCGAGATCGGCTACTCGTTCTAGGAGCGGTGCTCTGGACCGCGGGCGGCGCATCCGCCCGCGGTCCCTTTTTCCCGGAGAGGCACCCCATTGGCCGGATCAGGCGAACTCAGCGGAAAGGCGGCGATCGTCACCGGCGCGACGAGGGGCATCGGCCGCGCCGTCGCCGTGTCGCTCGCGGCGGCCGGCGCCGCCGTGCTGCTGACGGGACGCACCCCGGGCGACGGCGAAGCCGCTGCTGCGGCGATCCGCGCGTTGGGGGGGCGAGCCCGCTTCCTGGCCGCCGACCAGGGCAGCGACGCCGACTGGACCCGCACAATGGAGGAGGTCCAGGATGCCTTCGGCCGCCTCGACATTCTCGTCGCCAATGCCGGCATCTCGAAGCCGGCCGCCATCGCCGGCTTGGCGCTGGAGGACTTCCGCGCCCTCAACCGCATCAATCTCAAGGGCTGCTTTCTCGGCGTGAAGCACGCCGCCGCGGCCCTGCGCCGTCATGGCGAAGGCGGCTCGATCGTCCTGATGAGTTCGATCGTCGGCAAGGTCGGCGTCGCCGGCCACGCCCACTACGCGGCCGCCAAGGGCGGAGTGCGGCTGCTCGCCAAGGCGGCGGCGCTGGAACTGGGGCCGGAGAAGATCCGCGTCAACTCGCTCCATCCCGGCATGATCCGCACAGCGATGACCGCCGCCTATGACGAGCGCCTCCTTGCGCCGTCGATCCCGCTCGGCCGCTTCGGGACGCCGGACGAGATCGCCGCCGCCGCCCTCTTCCTCGCCTCGCCGCGCTCGCGATTCATGACCGGCGCCGAGCTCGTCGTAGATGGCGGGTGGATCGCCCAATGACCCGCCGCTTCGACGACCGCACCGTCATCGTCACCGGCGCGACCAAGGGAATCGGCCGCGCCACCGCGATCCTGCTCGCCGCCGAAGGGGCCCGCGTGATCGCTACCGGGCGCGACGCTGCAGGCGGGGCCGAGACCGTAACGGCGGCCGAGGCGGCGGGCGGCGTCTGCCACTTCGCCCCGCACGACATCGCCCGCGAGGACGACTGGGCCCGGATCGTCGATCTGGCGGAGCGCCGCTTCGGCGGTCTCTTCGGGCTCGTCAACAACGCAGGGCTGTTCTTCGTGAAGCCGCTGGACGAGACCACCGAGGACGATTTCGACCGCATCTACCGCACCAATGTCGAGGGCACCTTTCTCGGCGTCCGCGCCGCCTTCGCGGCGATCGCCCGCACCGGCCTGCCCGGCGCCGTCGTCAACGTCTCCTCGCTGATGGGCCAAGTCGGCTTTGCCGGCGCCAGCGCCTATTGCGCGACCAAGGGCGCCATCGCCGGCTTCACCAAGGCGGCGGCCCTAGAGGGTGCGCGGATGACCCCTCAGGTGCGCGTGAACTCGTTGCATCCCGGCGTCATCTGGACGCCGATGATCACCTCGCAGTTCGGCGACAGCCAGGACCTCGCGGACGCTTTCGCCGCCGACACGCCGCTGCGCATGATCGGCCTGCCCGAATACATGGCCGACGCCATCGCCTATCTGCTCAGCGACGAAGCGGCCTATGTCACGGGCGCCGAGCTGACGGTCGACGGCGGCCGCGGCGCGGACTGAAACAGGAGACCACGCATGCAACTCAACCGGGACGATCTCAAGCGCGCCTATCGGCGGATGGTCACCATCCGCATCTTCGAGGAGCGGGTCACGAAGGAATTCGCCGCCGGCAACATTCCCGGCTTCGCCCATGTCTATCTCGGTCAGGAGGCGTCGGGCGTGGGCGTCTGCTTCGACCTCACCGACGAGGACCACATCGGCTCCACCCATCGCGGCCACGGCCACTGCATCGCCAAGGGCGTCGATGTGCGCGGCATGATGCACGAGATCATGGGCAAGCGCGACGGACTTTGCGGCGGCAAGGGCGGCTCGATGCACATCGCCGATCTCTCCAAGGGCATGCTCGGCGCCAACGCCATCGTCGGCGGCGCGCCGCCGATCGCCGTCGGCGCCGCGCTGACGCACAAATACAGGAAGAGCGGCCGCGTCGCGGTCGCCTTCACCGGCGACGGCGCGTCGAACCAGGGCACGGTGTTCGAGGCGCTCAACATGGCGGTCGTCCTCAAGGTGCCCTGCATCTTCGCCTTCGAGAACAACGGCTATGGCGAGCACACCGCCGTCTCCTATGCCTGCGGCGCGCCTTCGATGGCCGAGCGCGTGCGCGGCTTCGGCCTGCCCTGCGAGGTGGTGGACGGCATGGACTTCTTCGCCGTGCAGGCGGCGATGAAGCGGGCGCTCGACCATGCCCGGGCCGGCAACGGACCTTATGCGCTCGAGCTCCAGTGCAAGCGCTTTCTCGGCCACTTCATCGGCGACCCGCAGGCCTACCGCACGCCGGAGGAACTGGCCGAGGCGCGCAGCCACGACCCGATTCCGAAGTTCCGGCGGCGGGTGCTCGAGGCCGGGCTGCTCGACGAGGCCGATCTCGACGCGATCGACCGCGAGGTCGGGGACGAGGTCGAGTCGGCCGTCGCTTCCGGCATGGCCGCACCCTCGCCCGATCCGGCGAAGGACCTCACCCGCGACGTCTACGTCAAGTACGCCTGAAGGCAGAACCCATGTCCAAGAAGACCTACCTCCAGGCGATCAACGAAGCGATCAAGCAGGAGATGCGCCGCGACCCCAACATCATCGTCCTCGGCGAGGACGTGGCGGGCGGGCAGGGCGGCTCGGGCGAGGTCGGCGGCGTCGGCTCCGTGTTTGGCCAGATGCAGGGCGTCTACAAGGAGTTCGGTCCCGAGCGCGTGATCGACACGCCGATCAGCGAAAGCGCGATCGTCGGCGCGGCGGCCGGCGCGGCGCTGACCGGGCTGCGCCCCATCGCCGAGCTCATGTTCGTCGATTTCGTCGGCGTCTGCTTCGACCAGATCTACAACCAGATCGCCAAATTCCGCTACATGTTCGGCGGCAAGGCCAAGACGCCGATGGTGCTGCGCACCGCGGCGGGCGCCGGCTTCCGCGGCGCCGCCCAGCACAGCCAGACGC
>ERZ761602.5837-NODE-5837-length-14250-cov-5.083832_pt1 | contig 14250 bp, 18 predicted proteins | sample MGYA00512165_ERZ761602 | MGnify/ENA primary metagenome ERZ761602 (study PRJEB28899, sample SAMN02445085) | bioreactor sludge metagenome | biome: EBPR sludge; isolation source: Thorneside wastewater treatment plant | place: Australia: Brisbane, Thorneside...
CGGTCGAGCCGGGCGACGTGTTCGTCCAGGGCGGCTTTCCGGGCCACGCCGTCATCGTCGTCGATGCGGCCGAAGATCCGAACGGGCGGCGCGTGATGCTGCTCGCGCAGAGCTTCATGCCGGCGCAGAGCATCCATGTGCTCAAGAACCCGGCCGGCGGGGTGTGGTACGATGCCGCGGCGGGCGACCCCGCGACCCCGGAATGGAAATTCCAGGCCGGCCAGGCCCGCCGTTTCAAGGGAGAGGGGCGATGAGCGCCGCGAATTCGCGGCCCTCCGGCGCGTGGACCGCCACCGTCGTCACGCTTTTTCCCGAAATGTTCCCCGGGCCGCTCGGCCATTCGATCGCCGGCAAGGCGCTCGCCGCCGGGCATTGGGCCTTGGAAACGGTGGACATTCGGGCCTTCGCACGCGATAAACACGCCACCGTGGACGACTCGCCGTTCGGCGGCGGTCCCGGCATGGTCATGCGCCCCGATGTGGTCGACGCCGCGCTCGCCTCGCTTCCGGCAGACGAGCGTCCGAAGGTGTTTCTGACCCCGCGCGGCAAGCTGCTCGATCAGGCCCGGGTCCGTGCGCTTGCCGAAGGGCCGGGCGTGGCGCTCTTGTGCGGGCGCTACGAAGGGATCGATGCCCGGGTGATCGAAGCGCGGGGGCTCGAGGAAGCGAGCCTCGGCGATTTCGTGCTCTCGGGCGGAGAGATCGCGGCCATGGCGGCGATCGACGCCTGCGTGCGCCTGCTGCCGGGGGTGGTGGGCACCGCGGCGTCGCTGGACGAGGAAAGCTTCGCCCAGGGATTGCTGGAATACCCGCACTACACGCGGCCGCAGGTTTGGTGCGGGCGCGCGGTGCCCGAGGTCCTGGCCTCGGGGCATCACGAGAAGATCAGGGCCTGGCGCCTCGCGCAGGCCGAGAACATCACCCGCGAGCGCCGGCCCGACCTCTGGGTCCGCTACGCGGCGCAACGAACGAAGAAAGGAACGGAGCGATGAGCAGCATTATCAGGCAGTACGAGGCCGAGCAGCAGAAGAAGCTGACCGCCAACAAGACGATCCCCGACTTCGCGCCGGGCGATTCGCTCCGCGTCAACGTGAAGGTGATCGAGGGATCGAAAGAGCGCGTGCAGGCCTTCGAGGGCGTGTGCATCGGGCGCAAGAATTCGGGCCTCAATTCGTCGTTCACCGTGCGCAAGATCTCGTACGGCGAGGGCGTCGAGCGCGTGTTCCCGCTGTTCTCGCCCAACGTCGACAGCATCGAAGTGCTGCGCCGCGGGCGCGTGCGCCGCGCGAAGCTCTACTACCTCCGCGGCCGCACCGGCCGCGCCGCGCGCATCACCGAGCTCGGCATGGGCCAGCGCCGCGAGGAAGAGACCGCCGCCGGAGCGCAGAAGTAGGGGCCGCCCTGCGCGGTCCGGCGCTGCCGGAAACGAAGGCGCAGCCTATGTCTTCGGCGTCGTTCCGCAGGGGCGGGTCCCCGACCCGCCCGTCGGCGTCGCCATAGGCGGGCGGGTCGGTATCCCGCCCCTACGCATCCCGCCGGGCACGACGATGTGAAGGTGTGAGCGAGAGCATGAGCACGAAGCCGCGCACGTTGTTCGACAAGATCTGGGAGAGCCACGTCGTCAACCGCCAGGACGACGGCACCTGCCTGCTCTACATCGACCGCCATCTCACGCACGAGGTCACGAGCGCGCCCGCGTTCGAAGGCCTGCGCACGAACAAGCGCAAGGTGCGCCGGCCCGATCTCACGCTGGCGGTGGCCGATCACAACGTGCCCACCACCGACCGCGCCAAGGGTATCGAAGACGCCGAATCGCGCCTCCAGATCGAGACGCTGCGCCAGAACTGCAAGGAGTTCGGCATCCAGCTCTACGACATGGACGACATCCGCCAGGGCATCGTGCACATCATCGGCCCCGAGCAGGGCTTCACGCTGCCCGGCCTCACCATCGTCTGCGGCGACTCGCACACCTCGACGCACGGCGCGTTCGGCTCGCTCGCCTTCGGCATCGGCACCTCCGAGGTCGAGCACGTGCTGGCGACGCAGACGCTGCTGCAGAAGCCGGCCAAGAACATGCTGGTCGAAGTAACCGGCAAGCTGCCGAACGGCGTCGGCGCGAAAGACATCATCCTCGCGATCATCGGCAAGATCGGCACCGCCGGCGGCACCGGCCACGTCATCGAATATTCCGGCGACGCGATCCGCGGCCTCTCGATGGAGGGCCGCATGACGGTGTGCAACATGTCGATCGAAGGCGGCGCTCGCGCCGGCCTGATCGCGCCCGACGAGAAGACGTTCGAATACCTGAAGGGCCGGCCGATGGCGCCCAAGGGTGCCGCGTGGGAGGCCGCCGTCGCCTATTGGAAGACGCTGCCCTCCGATCCCGGCGCCCGATACGACCGCGAGCTGCGCCTCGCCGCGGCCGAGATTCCGCCGCTCGTCACCTGGGGCACCTCGCCCGAGGACGTCGTGCCGGTCACCGGCATCATCCCCACGCTCGACGCCGCCAAGGACGCGACGCAGCGCGAGGCCTACGAGCGGAAATACGAATACATGGGTCTCAAGCCCGGCCAGAAGCTGAGCGAGCTCAAGGTCGATCACGTCTTCATCGGTTCCTGCACCAACGGCCGCATCGAGGATATCCGCTCGGCCGCCGCCGTCGTGAAGGGCCGCAAGGTGGCCAAGGGCGTGCGCGCGCTGCTCGTGCCGGGCTCGGGCCTGGTCAAGGAACAGGCGGAGCAGGAGGGGCTCGACCGCGTCTTCCGCGAGGCCGGCTTCGAATGGCGCGAGCCAGGCTGCTCGATGTGCCTCGCGATGAACGCCGACAAGGTGGGCTATGGCGAGCGCTGCGCCTCCACCTCGAACCGCAATTTCGAGGGCCGCCAGGGCCGCGGCGGGCGCACGCACCTGATGAGCCCGGCCATGGCCGCGGCGGCGGCGATCGCCGGCCGCCTCGCCGACGTGCGCGAATTGCAGTAGGGTCTCCCCGCGCTGAGAGGGGATCGGCATGCAGTATCCGAAAGCGTGGGAGCGCTTCGCGGCCGCGGCCGTCGATTGGCTGCTCTACACCGTGTTCAATTTCGGCCTCATCCTCGTGCTCACGTCGTTCGCGTTCGGCTCGGTGGCGATGCAGCGGATCATGGGGTTCGTGGCCATGCTGGCCGCGGCGCTGCTGATCGTGGCCTACAAGGTGCTGTTCGAGTCGGGCCGCCTCCAGGCGACGCCGGGCAAGCTCGTGTTCGGCTTGAAGGTGGCCGATGCGGGCGGCGGGCGAGCCGGCTGGGTTCCGGTGCTGCTGCGCACCTGGCCGTGGTGGGCCTTCTTCATCACCGCGATCACGCAGATACTGCTCGTCGGCTACTGGGTGCACGGCATCATCTGGCTCGGCCTCGTCGGCCTGTTCGCCACGATCGTGCTGCCGCCGGGCGGCCGCTGCCTGCACGACATCACCGCCGGTTTACACGTCGTCAAGGCCGGGCCGGGCATGGTGGGCCGCTGAACCGCGATCTGCTAAGCTCGCCGACACAGGATCAACCGAGGACCAGGGGACGAACATGCAGTATCCGCAGTGGTGGGAGCGGCTCGTGGCCGGCATCATCGATGGCGTCATCCTGGCCGTCGTGATGTTCATCATCATGGCGATCTTCGGCGCGATGGCCGGCAGCAGCTTCACGGCGCTGCGCATCCTCGGCTTCCTCGCGATGCTCATCAACACCGCGCTCGCCGTCGGCTACAAGGTGTTCTTCGAGGCCGGCAAGTGGCAGGCCACCCCCGGCAAGATGGCGATGGGCCTCAAGGTCGTCGACGAAAGCGGCCAGCGCGCCCCGATGATGCAGGCGCTGATCCGCTGCTGGCCGTGGGCGCTGAACCTGCTCACCGCGCTCGGCGCGCTGCTGCTCATCACCTGGGTGTTCAACCTGCTCGTGGCGCTCGCGATCATCGCGATCTTCTGCACCTTCTTCATGCCGCCGGGCGGGCGCTGCATCCACGACACGACGGCGAAGATGTACGTCATCAAGGCCGGCGCCGGCATGTTCAAGACGAGCTGAACGCGGCGCCGCAAGGGAAAGTCAGATGGACAAGTTCACGAAGCTCACCGGCGTCGCCGCCCCGCTGCCGCGGGTCAACGTCGATACCGATGCGATCATCCCGAAGCAGTATCTGAAGACGATCAAGCGCACCGGGCTCAAGGCCGGGCTCTTCTACGAATGGCGCACGAACCAGGACGGCAGCGAGAAGCCGGATTTCGTGCTCAACAAGCCGGCCTACAAGAACGCGCAGATCCTCGTCGCCGGCGCCAATTTCGGCTGCGGCTCGTCGCGCGAGCACGCGCCCTGGGCGCTGCTCGATTTCGGCATCCGCTGCGTGATCGCGCCGAGCTTCGCCGACATCTTCTTCAACAACTGCTTCAAGAACGGCATCCTGCCGATCGCGCTGCCGCAGGCCGAGGTCGACAAGCTGATGCAGGACGCCGAGAAGGGCGCCAACGCCACGATCTCGGTCGATCTCGAGAAGCAGGAGATCACGCGGCCCGACGGCGGCGTCATCAAGTTCGACATCGATCCGTTCCGCAAGTACTGCCTGCTGAACGGCTTCGACGACATCGGCCTCACGCTGCGCCAGAAGGACAAGATCGACGGCTACGAAGCCGAGCGTCGCCGCTCGATGCCGTGGCTCGACGGCAGCAGGGCGGCGTAAGTCCCTTGGTGCGGGACCGCGCGCGGTCCCACGGCGCCCTGCCATGCCGGTCAATTACGACAACCGCGTCTTCCGCTCGGTCGCCAACACGGCGAACGGCGAGGTCGGTGGCGAGACGCTGTTCCGCTATCGCCAGCAGGGCGATCTCGTCTGGGCGACGTACGACGGCAACGGCATCGCCCAGGGGCACCTGATCGCCACCGTCGCCCCCGACGGCGCGCTCGACATGCGCTATCACCACCGTTCGCCGTCCGGTGCGCTGATGACCGGGCTCTGCCGCTCGCGCCTCGAAATCCTGCCCGACGGCCGCTACCGCCTGCACGAAGACTGGCAATGGACCAGCGGCGACAAATCGCGTGGCACGAGCGTGATCGAAGAAGTAAGGAATTGAACAGGGAGGCGGGGAGACGGGGCGAAGCAAGAAATTGAGTCGCAGACGACGCGGAGGGTCCAGAGAGCCCGTTTTGGCGCGCCGTTGGCGCGCAATTCCTCTTCTCCGTGGTCTCTGCGGTTCGAAACTTTCTCTTGCTTCTCCCCGTCTCTCCGCCTCCCTGTGATCTTTCTTCAAGCCGCAACTCAAATCAGGACGATCGAAATGGCCGCCAACAAGAAGCTGCTCATTCTCCCGGGCGACGGGATCGGGGTCGAGGTGATGGGCGAGGTCGAGCGCCTGCTCGGCTGGTTCGACAAGAAGCGCGCGCTCCGCTTCGACGTGGAGTCCGCTCATGTCGGCGGCGCCGCGATCGACAAGGAAGGCAAGCCGGTCAGCGACGCCACGGTGAAGAAGGCGGCGGCGGCCGACGCCGTCCTGTTCGGCGCGGTCGGCGGCCCAAAGTGGGACAACCTGCCGTTCGACATGAAGCCCGAGCGCGGCCTGCTGCGCCTGCGCAAGGATCTCGGCCTCTTCGCCAATCTCCGCCCCGCCACCTGCTTCGAGGCGCTCGCCGACGCCTCCACCTTGAAGCGCGAGTACGTGGCCGGGCTCGACATCATGATCCTGCGCGAGCTCACGGGCGGCGTCTATTTCGGCGAGCCGCGCGGCGTCGAGACGCTCAAGGACGGCACGAAGCGCGCGGTCGACACGCAGGTGTACACGACGCCCGAGATCGAGCGCATCGCGCGCGTCGGGTTCGAGCTGGCCAAGAAGCGCAACAACAAGGTGCACTCGGTCGAGAAGGCCAACGTGATGCACACCGGCGTGCTCTGGCGCGAAACCGTCACGCGCCTCCACGCCAAGGAATTCCCCGAGGTCGAGCTGCAGCACATGTATGCCGACAACTGCGCGATGCAGCTCGTGCGCAATCCGAAGCAGTTCGACGTAATCGTCACCGACAATCTGTTCGGCGACCTGCTGTCCGATTGCGCCGCGATGCTCACCGGCTCGCTCGGCATGCTGCCCTCGGCCTCGCTCGGCGCGGTCGATCCCAAGACCGGCAAGCGCAACGCGCTCTACGAGCCGGTGCACGGCTCGGCGCCCGACATCGCCGGCAAGGGCGTGGCCAATCCGATCGCCTGCATCATGAGCTTCGCGATGGCGCTGCGCTATTCGTTCGACCTGCCCGACGAGGCGGCGGTGGTCGAGAAGGCCGTCACGCGCGTGCTCGGGCAGGGGCTGCGGACCGGCGACATCATGCAGGCCGGCAAGACCAAGGTCGGCACGCGCGAGATGGGCGAGGCCGTGCTGAAGGCGCTCGAGCAAGGCTGACGCCGCGCCGCCGCCGGCCGGTTTATCGCGGCGGGCGTTCACCGCTTGGCAAGCAACGCGGCTATAGGAAGATTGCGCATCGCACCGATGCCCGCATCGGACGTATAGTCGTTGCGCCATTCCGCGTTTCACGAGGCCAGCATGATCCGATTTGCATTGTTCGCGGCCGCGTCGCTGCTGCTCGCCGCCGCCGCCCACGCCGAAACCAAGCCGGCCGAGAAGCCGGCCGCGCCGCCCAAGGCCGAGAAGCCGACGCCCAAGGCGGACAAGACCGCGAAGCCCGACGCGAAGACCGCGGCGGCGCGCAAGCGCGTCACCTATGCCTGCGACGGCGGCGTGACGATGATCGTCACCTATCCGCCCGAGGCGCAGGCCAAGACCGGGCGCGTGAAGATCGCGTTCAAGGACACGACCTATTTCGTCCGCCCGACGCCGGGCGGCGACAAATGGGAGAACAAGAACATCAAACTGGTATTTCAGCCGAAGGGCGAGGACGCCGCGATCGAGCGCGAAGGCAAGCCGCTCGCGGAGAAATGCAAGGCGGGCAAACCGGCGAGTTGAACGCGCGCCCTCACGCATCCGTGAGCGTCGCGCACAGCCGCTTGACCGCTCCGAATCGCGGGCCTAGCCTTTCCGCCACGCAACCGAACGAGGGAGCGTAACGATGCGTATCGTGAAGCGTACTGTTCTTGGTCTGGCGCTCGCGGCCTTCACGGCCGGCGCCGCTCTCGCTTGCGCGGGTCATCCGGGCGGCCACGCCCAGAGCCAGAAGCCCGACACCGAGCAGAGCACGGTGACGAGCGACAAGAAGTAGGCGTCGCCGGCCCCGAAAGGGCCGGAGTCGCGGAAGTCGGGCGCGTCAGGGCCACACCGGCCCTGGCGCGCTTTTTTTGGGCTGCGGCGGGCAAGCCATGCAGCCCGCGCAGCCGGCGCCGTCGCAAATTCGGCAGCAGCCCGATTCAACTTCCGGTAGGCTTACCGTGCGATAAGTTTCGGCGCGGGGCAAACCCGCGCCGCGTGCCGCGGACCAGGGCGCAGGAACAACCACAGCAACGCGAAGCGACGCGGCGCCGACGCGCCGCGCGCGGCCTTGCGCGCATGCGAGGAGGCGGGTGGAGCGGCCGATGTTGCCGATCGGGCTGCGCGGCGGCACCGGCCGGCGACTCCGACAACAGGGCAAGACCGCCATGGCCTTGAGAATGCTCATCGTCGACGACGAGCCGGAGATCTGCGATTTCCTCCGCGATATCGCGACCGGCGTCGGCTACGAGGTCGTCACCACCAACGACGCCGAGGATTTCAAGCGCGCGCTCGCCGAAAAGCCCGCCGACGTGATTCTGCTCGATCTCACGCTGCCCGGCACCGACGGCATCGAATTGCTGAAGTACATGGCCGAGACGGGCACGCGCGCGCGCATCCTGATCGTCAGCGGCTTCGATGAAGGCATCCGCCGCATGGCGCACGCGATCGGCAAGGCCAACGGCCTCGACATGGCCGGCGTGCTGCCGAAGCCGCTCCGCGTCGCCGAATTGCGCGGCCTCTTGAGCCAGTTCATGCGCGACGCGCAGCCGCCGGGATAGGCCCGCGCCGCCTTCAGGCGCGCGCGACGATCCTGTATTTCCGCAATTCGCCGTCGAGGCCGCCCGTCAGCCACACGAAGAACATGCGGAAATCGCTGAACAGCGACCAGAACGGGTAGGTGAACGTCGCCGGCCGGTTGTGCTCGACGAAGAAGTGCGAATACCAGGCGAAGCCGTAGCCGGCCACCGGCATCAGCAGCAGCAGCCACCAGGCGCGCGTGCCGATCGCGGCGGCGAGCACGGCGAACACCAGCGCCGTGCCGATGAAATGGATCAGCCGCGTCGCGGGCTTGCTGTGCTCCTCGAGATAGAAGGGCCAGAATTCGCGGTAGGTCGTGATCGTGGCGGCCATGCGCGTCCTCCGAGAGGGCCGGGGCTGCCGCAGGTTTCGCGGCAGACGGCGGCGAATGCAAGAGGCCCGGCGCGCCCGGTCCCATTGAATTTCCACGGTTGCCGGCGTATGTGGGGCGCGCCGCTCGCTGCGCGAGCTTTCGGCAAAGCTTTGCTTCGCCCCAAGCCTGGCCCTGGCCAAGCGTCGGCTCGAACGTAACGTGTTGAAAGGAAAGGACCATGGGTTATCGGGTTGCGGTGGCAGGGGCCACCGGCGCCGTCGGGCGGGAGATGTTGAACATCCTCGCCGAGCGCAACTTCCCGGCCGACGAGGTCGTACCGCTCGCCTCCGAACGCTCGGCCGGCTCGACGGTGGAATTCGCCGGCAAGAAACTCACGGTCAAAGACCTCGCCAAGTTCGATTTCAAGGGCATCGACATCGGGCTGTTCTCGCCGGGCGCCAAGGTTTCGGCCGTCCACGCGCCGCGTGCCGCGGCGGCGGGCGCCGTCGTCGTCGATAACACCTCGCAGTTCCGCTACGACCCCGAGATTCCCCTGGTCGTGCCCGAGGTGAACCCGCACGCGATCGCCGGCTACACCAAGCGCAACATCATCGCCAACCCCAACTGCTCGACGATGCAGATGGTGGTGGCGTTGAAGCCGCTGCACGACATCGCGAAGATCAAGCGCATCGTCGTCGCCACCTACCAGTCCACCGGCGGCGCCGGCCAGGCCGGCATGGAAGAACTCGAAAGCCAGACCCACGCGCTGTTCCACGGCTCGAGCGTGGCGCCCAAGAAGTTCCAGAAGCAGATCGCGTTCAACGTCATTCCCCATATCGACGTCTTCATGCCCGACGGCTCGACGAAGGAGGAATGGAAGATGGTCCAGGAGACCAAGAAGATCCTGGACCCGGCCATCGACGTGATCGCGACCTGCGTGCGCGTGCCGGTGTTCGTCGGCCACTCCGAGGCGGTCGTGATCGAGTGCGAAAAGCCGATCGCGGTCGAGGCGGCGCGCGCGGCGCTGGAGAAGGCGCCGGGCGTCAAGGGCGTCGACGAGCGCAAGGACGGCGGCTACATCACGCCGCTCGAATGCGCCGGCACCGATCCGGTCTATGTCAGCCGCATCCGCGCCGACGCCACGGTCAAGCACGGCCTCGCCTTCTGGTGCGTGTCCGACAATCTCCGGAAGGGCGCCGCGCTCAACGCGGTGCAGATCGCCGAAGAGCTGGCGCGTGGCTATCTGCGCAAGGCCAAGGCCGCGTAGGCGCGCCCCGTTCGGCCTCGCTCAAGGGCGCGCGGCCGCTTGCGGCAAGCGAAATATCGAAAGGGATGCCCGTCGGGCATCCCTTTTTCGTTGGAGCGCCGGACGGTGCGTGCGGCGCGGCTTCAGAATGCGAGCGGCTTCGCGGCGTCGATGATGCGTTGGCCGATGGCGGTCGTGCTCAGCAGAACCACCACGCCGAAGAACAGGATCAGGCCGGCCGAAACGCGGTGAATGATCACGATGCGCGCGGAGTTGACCCTGCGGCGGAACAGCTCGGTGAGCGCGCAGAGCATCAGCCACCAGATGCACGAGCCCACCAGCACGCCGAGGATCAAGGTCCAGGCCGCCGGCCGGTCGTCCTTCGGCACCACCGCTCCCACCGCCAGGAAAACCGGGCTGAAGGTGAGGATCGTCATCGGGTTGGTCACGGTGAGCAGGAATGCGGAGATGGCGTCGCCGGCCGCGCCGCTCACCGAGGGCGTCGCGGGCGCCATCTTCGCGTGCTGCCTCAGAAGCCCGTGCATGCCGAGGATCAGCAGCAGGATGCCGCCGCCCAGCCGCATCCATTGATCGTGTCGAATCAGGAAGTCGGCGATGAAGGTGAGGCCGAACGCGGCGACGCCGCCGAAGATCATGTCGGCCACCGCCCCGCCCACGCCCGGCGCCAGCCCCATCACCATGCCCTTCGAGAGCGTGCGCTGGATGCAGAGAACGCCGACCGGGCCCACCGGCGCCGCGATGATGAAGCCCGCGACGATGCCCTTGATGAAGAGAATCAGATCCATGCGGCGAAAGCGGCGCCCCAGCCTGCCCGACTGCAGGTATCAGCTATCAGACGGCGCGGGCCAGTGATACCCGTCACATCGCCGCCGTCCCGAACCGGCCGCTACGCCGCCCACAGCGGCAGCGCCACCACCGGCACCGAATTCGCGACCAGCTCGTCCTGCGCGTCCACCAAAGCCAGCGCGTCGAGCTTCAGGGTCTTGGTTTTCTCGAGGACCGCGTGCACGCCGTGGACGGCGCGCGCCAGCGCGCTGCGCGCGTCGCCGCGCAGCAGGAAATGGCCGAGGAACAGCGCGCAGAAGAGATCGCCGGCGCCGTGCGCGTTCACGTCGATCCAGGGCGAGGTCGCCTGCCAGGCCTGGCCGCCCGACACGAGCAGCGCGCTGATCGAGCTGCCATGGCGCAGGCCCTTCACCACCACCATCTCGGGGCCGCGCTTCAGCAATTCGGCGGCGGCGCTGGCGGCCTGGTCGACGGTCGTGATCGTCTGGCCCGAGAGCAGCGCCAGCTCGTAGGCGTTGGGCAAGACGATGTCGGCCTCGGGCAGTGCCTCGTCGCGGAAGAACTCCGGCACGCCGGCCGCCACGTAGGTGCCGCTCGGCGCGTCGCCGATCACCGGGTCGAGCGCGTAGAACATGCGCGGGTTCACCTTGCGCACGCGCCGGACCGCGTCGAGCACAGCGCGCCCGATCGCGACGTCGCCGATGTAGCCCGAGATGATCGCCGCGCAGTGCGGAAACGCGTTGCGCTTCTCGATCTCGTCGATGATCTCGGCGATGTCGGTGGCCCGGTGAATGCCGCCCTTCCAGCTCTCCATGGCCGGGTGGTTGCTGAAGGTCACCGTGTTCACCGGCCACACTTCGTGGCCGAGGCGCTCCAGCGCGAAAACCGCCGCCCGGTTTCCCACGCGCCCGTAGGCGACGTGGGATTGAATCGAGAGTATCGGCATCCCGTGTCCATCCGGCCGGCGTTTCCCGCGTCCGGCCCGCCGCGAACATAGCACCGCGATGCGGTGTCGCGCTGCGACTCATAGCCGGGCCCGGCGAAAAAAGGCTAAATCCCCGCATCGGCCCGTCGAAACCCCGCGAGAGAGTACCGCGCGCATGCCGCTCGTCAACGAATCGCTCGAAGCCGCGATCGCGCGGCCGCGCCGCTCGATGCTCTACATGCCCGGCGCCAACGCGCGCGCGCTCGAGAAGGCGAAGACGCTGCCGGCCGATTCGCTGATCCTCGACCTCGAGGACGCGGTGGCGCCCGAAGCCAAGGCCGCGGCGCGCAAGCAGGTGGTCGAGGCCGTGAAGGGCGGCGGCTATGGCCAGCGCGAGCTCGTCATCCGCATGAACAGCCTGGATACGGGCTGGGGCCACGAAGACGTGCTGGCGCTGGCCAACGCCGGCGCGCACGCGATCCTGATTGCGAAGGTGGAAAGCGGCGAGCAGGTCCGCCACGTCGAGGCGCTGCTCGAGGAATACAAGGCGCCGCCCGATCTCGCGCTGATGGCGATGATCGAGACGCCGATGGGCGTGCTCGCCGCGGCCGAAATCGCGCGGTCCACGCCGCGCATGATCTGCATGGTCATGGGCACGTCCGACCTCACGAAGGATCTCCACGCCGCCCACACGCGCGAGCGCCTGCCGATGCTGACGAGTCTCGGTCTGTGTCTGCTCGCCGCGCGCGCGAACCGTATCGCCATCGTCGACGGCGTGCATCTCGATCTCGCCGACGACGATGGGTTCGCCTATTCCTGCAAGCAGGGCCGCGAGCTCGGCTTCGACGGCAAGACGCTGATCCACCCGAAGCAGGTGCAGGGCGCCAACATGGCCTTCGCGCCCTCGGCGGAGGAGGTCGCGTGGTCGAAGAAGATCATCGTCGCGCACGCCGACGCCGAGGCCAAGGGCGAGGGCGTCGTCCTCGTCGACGGCAAGCTGATCGAGAACCTCCACGTCGAGAACGCGCGGCGCCTCGTGGCGCTGGCCGAGCGCATTGCCGAGCTGGAGGCGGCCGCCTGACGGCCCGCGACGCGGCCCGGAAGAGATGATACGCAAGCCCTGCAAGCCTGCGCGGAGAATCCTCATGCTTCGACTTTCGGCCGTCGCCCTGCTGGCGCTCGCACCCGTCGCCGCTCACGCCGAAACCGCGGCGCGGCCGCAGCGGGTGGCCGAGATCGTCTCGGTCAAGGTCGAGCGCCTGCCCGAGGGCGGCAAGGAAACGCACCGGATCACGGCGGTGGGCAGGGTGCCGAGCGAAGGCTGGACCAAGCCCGCCCTGCGCGTGGTCCGCGAGCGGCATCCCAACAACGCGGTCGCCGGCTTCGAGATGGTCGCAGTTCCGCCCAGGAAAGGCGCCGCGAAGACCGCCGGCGAAGTGACCGCCGTGCTGGAGACGACGATCGGCGCCGTCCAGCACACGCTCGTCGTGCGCGGCGCCAAGAAATCGGTCGAATGCACGATGGCGGGCGAGATCCGCTGCGAATAGCGGCCGCGCGCGCCTCCCGCCCGAGGCGCGACATGATTCCATGCCGGCCTGCGCGAAGGTAGCGGCTAGGCTCCGCCGCCGCTCCGCAGCGCAGTTCGGGTGGATGCCATGACCAAGACCAGCACCGGCAATTTCTTCGAGGATTTCCGGCTCGGGCAGGAGATCGCGCATGCGACGCCGCGCACGCTGACCGACGGCGACACGGCGCTCTACACCGCGCTCTACGGCTCCCGCTTCGCGCTGAATTGCTCGGATGCGTTCGCCGAGAAGGCCGGCTTTCCGCAGGCGCCGGTCGACGACCTGCTCGTGTTCCACACCGTGTTCGGCAAGACGGTGCCCGACATCTCGCTGAACGCGGTGGCCAATCTCGGCTATGCCGGCGGCGTGTTCGGCGCACCCGTCTATCCGGGCGACACGCTCTCGGCGCGCTCCGCGGTGATCGGCCTCAAGGAGAATTCCAACCGCAAGACCGGCGTCGTCTACGTCCGCACCACCGGCACGAACGCGCGCGGCGAGGACGTGCTGCGCTACGTGCGCTGGGTGATGGTGCGGAAACGCGACGAGGCGGCGGCGGTTAAAGAGGAGCAGGTTCCGAGCCTGCCCGGCGCCGTCGCCGCGGCAGAATTGCGCGTGCCCGCCGGATTCAAGGCGAGCGGCTACGACCGCGCCGCCGCCGGCTCGCGCCATGGTTGGGACGATTACGCGCCCGGCGAGCGCATCGATCACGTCGATGGCATGACGGTGGAGGAGGCCGAGCACCAGCTCGCGACGCGGCTCTACCAGAACACCGCGCGCGTGCACTTCAACCAGCACGCGGAGGCGCAAGGCCGCTTCGGCCGGCGCCTCGTCTATGGCGGGCACGTGATCAGCCTCGCGCGCGCGCTGTCGTTCAACGGGCTCGCCAACGGGTTCCGCATTGCCGCGATCAACGGCGGCCAGCACGCGAATCCGGTTTTCGCCGGCGATACGATCTATGCGTGGAGCGAGGTGCTGGAGCGGATCGAGCTGCCCGGGCGCACGGATGTCGGCGCCCTGCGCCTGCGCACCGTCGCCGCGAAGAACCGCGCTTGCGCCGATTTCCCCTGGAAGGGTGCCGACGGCAAGCACCTCGCCGACGTCGTGCTGGATTTCGACTACACGGTGCTGTTGCCGCGCGAAGCGTAGCGCGTTCGTCGCGTAGGGGCGCGCGCAGCGCGCCCTCACTCCACCGGGACGGCGCGCCGCGCCGACAATCCTTGCTGCGATAGGGCGCGCGCAGCGCGCCCCTACGATGCGTACGCCTCGCTCAAGACGAAAAAGCCCCGGAGTTGCCTCCGGGGCTTTTCGCGTTGCCGCGTCAGCGCGCGGGCTCGGGGGGAACCGGCGGGGGAGCGCTCGGCGGGGGTGCGTCGCGGCGGCGGCGGCTTCCAGG
>ERZ761602.5838-NODE-5838-length-14248-cov-11.209258_pt1 | contig 14248 bp, 13 predicted proteins | sample MGYA00512165_ERZ761602 | MGnify/ENA primary metagenome ERZ761602 (study PRJEB28899, sample SAMN02445085) | bioreactor sludge metagenome | biome: EBPR sludge; isolation source: Thorneside wastewater treatment plant | place: Australia: Brisbane, Thorneside...
CGGCAGATCGCCCGAAGTACATCGAGGCGTTCTTCTCGAACATCAACTGGGACACAGTAAGCTCGCGGCTCTCGACCGCCGGCGGAGCCTCGGCTTAGTTTGTTCGTCAGTTAGATTTGGTGCCGGTATTTCAAGATGCCGGCACTTCTTTTTTCTGCATCAGTTCGCTTTCGAGGGACGGTTTTCTTGAATGCTCTCACCAATAACGGGCCAAATTTGGTATTCTTTAGTCTTATGATCGAAGAAAAGGTGCTGGTTCAGAAGTTTTTGAACCGGAAAGGCAGAGAGAGGCTGAAGAAGCCGGATTGGCTCAAGATCAAGCTTGGCGACCCGACGAATCAGAACAAGGTACTGAACCTGATCGACGGGCTGAATCTGCATACCGTTTGCCAAGAGGCGAAATGCCCGAATATCTTTGAGTGCTGGACGGACAAGACCGCCACATTCATGCTTGGCGGTGATACCTGCACGCGGCACTGCGGCTTTTGCGCGGTTAACAAGGGCAAGCCGATGGACCTTGACCCGATGGAGCCGACGCACGTTGCCGAGGCCGTAAAGCATCTTGAGCTCAAGCACGCCGTGATCACTTCGGTCAATCGCGACGACCTGGCCGATGGCGGCTCAATGCATTGGGCGGAGACGATCCTCAAGGTCCGCGAGCTAAACCCCGGCTGCAAGGTCGAGGTGCTGATACCCGATTTCAATGGCGACGAGGACGCGCTAAATAACGTCCTCAACGCCCGGCCCGACGTTCTCAATCACAACACCGAAACCATCGCCCGGCTTTACCGCCGCGTCCGGCCGGATGCGAAGTATGACCAGACGCTCGAGCTGCTCGAACGCTCGGCCCGCTGGCGCGACACGCATCAACCCGAAATGAAGACCAAGAGCGGCATAATGGCTGGGCTCGGCGAGACCTTTGAAGAGGTCGTCGATCTGATGCGTGACCTCCGCAGCGTTTCGTGCGACATCATGACCATCGGCCAATACCTGCAGCCCTACGAAAAGCGGCTGCCGGTCGAGCGGTACGTAACGCCCGAGGAATTTGCCGAGTGGAAACGGATCGGGCTCGAAATGGGCTTCAAACACGTGGAATCCTCGCCGCTGACGCGAAGCTCATACCACGCCCGCGAACAAGCGGCGTAGCTTTACTCGCGTTGCGAAATTAGCATTCGATTTAGCAACGTATGTTAAACTGGAAAGATGAAACTCGTCCGTGATATTCAAAGCCTGAGCGTCTTCAAGCGCGATACGGCAAAATTCAGGCGGCAGCTAAAGAAGACCAAACAACCGATCGTGCTTACCGTCAATGGAAAGGCGGATATGGTCGTGATCGACGCTGAATCCTACGACGAATATTTGCGTGAGAAAGAAAGCCTCGAAGTGGCAGCTAATGTGAACCGCGGTTTCGAAGACCTGAAAACAGGGCGAACCAAGCCGGCAGAGCAAGTGTTTCGGGAGTTCGAGAAGAAGCACAAATCGCGGCTCGGCAAATGAAGCGATTCGCTGTCGAGTTTACCGAAAAGGCGATCGCTGATCTTGACGCATCGTTTGAATGGGGCTGCGAGTTTTGGGGGGCTGAGCAGGCTGCGAAGTGGTACTTCGAGATGCGGGATCGCATCATGGAGCAACTCATTCTCGCTCCGCTCGCTTGTCCTTTAGCCCCGCAGCAGGATCTATACGCGGCCGAAACAAGAGTACTGGTGATCGGACGATACAACGTTCTTTTTCACGTTCACGGAAAGTTGGTATCGATATTGCACATCCGCGGCCCGTTCAGAGAACGATAGGTGGCTTGTAAACTATCGACAAGTAAAAGAAACCGAATCAATAAGATCGACGATACAGAGTATGAGGGGTTAATTATGAATAAGAGAGTTTTCTTGCGTCCATTTTTGTTGAGCTTTGCTATTTTTGCTTTGCTTGTTAACGGTTTGGCCGTTGCGGTTCCTGCCCAGACAGGGGCGAGGCTGCCGGAGGGCATCGTTAAAGGAGCGACCGTTGAGGGCATCACCGAATATCGGATGGACAACGGCCTTCGCATCCTGCTTTTCCCCGATCAAACCAAGCAGACGATCACGGTCAACGTCACGTACATGGTCGGCTCGCGGCATGAGAACTACGGCGAGACCGGTATGGCCCACCTGCTTGAGCACCTTGTTTTCAAGGGCACGCCGCGTCACCCGAACATCCCAAAGGAACTAACCGAACGCGGAGCAGCTCCGAACGGCACGACCTGGTATGACCGCACGAATTACTTCGAGACCTTTGCCGCCACCGACGATAACCTCGAGTGGGCGCTCGACCTCGAAGCCGACCGGATGGTCAATTCCTTCATCGCTAAGAAAGACCTCGAAAGCGAATTCTCGGTCGTCCGGAATGAGTTCGAGTCCGGCGAGAACAGCCCCTTCCGCGTAACGCTCCAGCGGATGATGGCCACCGCCTTTGAATGGCATAACTACGGCAAGACGACCATCGGCGCCCGCTCCGATATCGAGAATGTCCCGATCGAGCGGCTGCAGGCGTTTTATCGCAAGTATTACCAGCCGGACAATGCCGTCCTGCTCGTCGCAGGCAAGTTCGACGTCGATAAAACGCTCGGCCTTATCAAGAAGACCTTCGGAGCTATTCCGAAGCCGGAGCGTCAACTCCAGCCGATCTATACGGTTGAGCCCGTCCAGGACGGCGAGCGGATGGTAACGGTCCGCCGCACGGGCGACATCCAGCTCGTCGGTGCCGGTTATCGCATCCCGGCGGGTTCACATCCGGACGCTGCGGCCCTCAACATTCTTGCTGACGTGGTCGCGGGCGGGCCTTCGAGCAAGCTCTACAAGCTGCTCGTCGAAACTAAAAAGGCGACCAGCGTCAGCGGCAACGTCTTCGAGTTTCACGACCCCGGCTACAAGTTCTATGCGGCGACGCTCGCCAAGGACGGCAATGTCGATGAGGTTCGCGACATAATGGTCTCGACCCTGGAATCGTTTGCCAAGGAGCCGCCGACCAAGGAAGAGGTCGAGCGTTCGAAGACCGCGATCCTCAAGGATATCGAGCAGACGCTCAACGACCCGAACCGCGTCGGGCTCGGCCTTAGCGAATACATCGCAATGGGCGACTGGCGTCTTTTCTTCATCAACCGCGACCGCATCCGCAACGTAACTCCCGAGGATGTTCAGCGTGTCGCCCGGCAGTACCTGAAGCAATCGAACCGGACGGTCGCAAAGTTCATCCCGACCGAAACGCCCGACCGTGCCGAGATCCCGATGGTCTCGCAGGACGAACTGGCCAAACTTGTTAGCGAATACAAGGGCGGCGAAGCGATCGCTGCCGGCGAGGCTTTTGACCCGACGCCTACGAACATCGAGTCGCGTACCGTTCGTTCGCAGATCGGCGGCATCAAGACGGCGTTCCTCACCAAGGAGAACCGCGGTGATACCGTCTTTGCAAATATGCGTCTCCGGTTCGGCGATGAGAAGAGCCTGATGAACCGCTCGGCGATCGCCAACATGGTCGGCAGCCTTCTCACCCGCGGAACCGCAAAGCGGACGCGGCAGCAGATCCAGGACGAATTTGACCGGCTGAAGGCAACCGTTCGCGTTTCGGGCGGTGCTACGAGTGCAAACGTCAGCATTGAAACAACGCGGCAGAATCTGCCCGAGGTCATCAACCTTGTTGCCGAGATCCTCAAGGAACCGAGCTTCCCTGAGAACGAGTTCGATACGTTGAAGTCGCAGACCATTGCGGGGCTTGAATCGGGCCGCAGCGACCCGACACAGGTTGCCCTGCGTGCAATGCAGAAGCATTTCAACCGCTACCCGAAGGGCGACATCCGCTATTCGGGCACGCTCGACGAGGACATCGAAGAAACAAAGGCGATCACGCTTGCGGATGTTAAGGCGTTTCACAAGGACTTTTACGGTGCATCGAATGGCGAGCTTGCCGTCGTCGGCGATTTTGATCCGCAGGCGGTCAGCTCGCTCGTCGAGCGGCACTTCGGTAACTGGAAGAGCTCGAAGCCCTACGCACGCGTCATAACCGCACACGCCGATGTCGCGGCTGCCAATGAGACCTTTGAAACTCCTGATAAGGCAAACGCTTTCTTCCTCGCCCGGCTGAACATCCAGATGAACAACGATCATCCGGATTATCCGGCGATGCAGATCGCAAGCTCGATAATCGGCGGCGGCTTCCTCAATTCGCGGCTTGCTACCCGCATCCGGCAAAAGGACGGCCTCAGTTACGGCGTCGGAGCCGGGCTGCAGGTGCCATCGGTCGGCGATAGCGCGGTCTTTTTCGGCCAGGCGATTTATGCCCCGGAGAACCGCGACAAGCTCGAGGCGGCCTTTATGGAAGAGATGGTCAAGGTGATCAACGAAGGCTTTACTGCCGAAGAGCTTGCGAGTGCCAAACAGGGTTACTTGCTTGCACAGCAGCGTCAGCGGGCTTCGGATGGCTCCATCGCCTCGGGACTTGCCAGCTATCTTGAGATCGGCCGTACCTATCAGTGGAACGCCGAGCTTGAAGCGAAGGTCCAGGCGCTGACTCTTGAGCAGGTCAATGCGGCCGTTAAGCGGCACATCACGCCGAGCAAGATCTCGATCTTCAAGGCCGGTGATTTTGCCAAGGCAAAAGCGGCCGGGCAATAACGCCCGAAGTCATGAACGATACGGGAAACGCGGTCTTTTGAGGGCCGCGTTTTCTGCTTTATGAGCGTGTGAATTAGAATTCTCTTGAGAATATGAAATACGGCCTCATCGCGGGCAATGGGCAATTTCCGTTTCTGGTCGTCGAGGGAGCTCGGCGGGCCGGAGCTTCGCTGTCGGTCGTTGCGATCAAAGAAGAGACCGATCCGCGGATCGACGAGGTCGCCGATAAAGTTACGTGGGTCGGCATCGGCCAACTCGGCAAGATGATCGACTTTTTCAAACGCGAAGGCGTCGGCCGGGCGATAATGGCCGGACAGGTCAAGCATGTGCAGATCTTTTCGGGCTCGCTGCCCGATGTCCGTATGCTCAAGATGCTCTGGAACCTACCGAAGCGTAATACGGATGCGCTCATCGGCGGCGTTGCTGATGAAATGGCGAAGGAAGGGATCGAACTGATCGATTCGACCTTCTTTATTCAGGATCACCTTGCCCCGGCCGGCGCAATGACCAAACGCGCCCCGAACGAGACCGAGCAGGACAACATCGGCTACGGCCTTCACATCGCATCGGAAATTGCGAGGCTAGACCTCGGGCAAACGATCGTCGTCCGGGCGAAGGCATGCGTCGCGATCGAGGCGATGGAGGGAACGGATGCGACCATTCGCCGGGCGGGCGAACTCGCAAAGGGCAAATTGACGGTCGTCAAGGTCGCAAAGCCCGATCAGGATATGCGGTTCGATGTGCCCGTCGTCGGTGTTCCGACGGTCGAGACGATGATCGTCGCCGGTGCCACCTGCCTTTCGGTCACTGCCGGCAAGACACTCGTCTTCGACCGCGATGCGATGGTCAGCCTCGCCAATAAGCATAAGATCGCTATCATTGGGAGCTGAATCGAAACTTGCCGGGCTCGCCTTCCGTATTTACATCATCAGCTAACCACTTATTCATTGGAGAGATAATGAGAAAAAACCTATTTGCTCTACTGCTGTTCGTCAGCCTCCTTGCGCCGGGCTTTGCCTTGGCACAAGCACCCGTCCGGATAACGCCGGCCGAACGCCGTATCGCCGAGACCATTACCGCCGATAAGCTCAGCAACTGGCTGCACTTTGTCGCGTCCGATGCGATGGCCGGCCGCGATACGCCCTCGCAGGGCCTCGACGTAACGGCCGAGTTCCTGAAGATGAACCTATCGCGTTGGGGCTTTAAGCCCGCCGGTGACAACGGCACATTCTTTCAGAAGATGGCCCTCAGACGTGACGGCATCAATGCAGCAGAGACCTTCGTGACGGTAAATGGACAGAAATTCGACTATGGCGAGGATCTGGTCAGGGTTTCCGGAACAGATACCGGTACGATGTCGCCGAAGATCGTCTTTGCCGGCAACGGATGGATGGTCAAGTCAAAGAATCTGAATCCCTATGCGGGCATCGACGTGAAGGACAAGATCATCGCCGTCTATGGCGAAGGGCAGGTCGGCGGACGAAATCTGGTCCCGCTTCCGGCGGGCGTCACGCAGGCGGACCTGACCGGCGAACGCGGAACTGACTGGGCAGATGCCGTCACATACGCTCGCAACAACGGAGCCGCCGGCGTAATGGTACTCGCGTCGAGCTTCCTAAATGACAATTGGGGTGCAGTAGTTCAAAACTTTGGCCGTTCGCGAACGGTCGTCGATAAACTGCAGCCGGCCGTGGCCAATCAAGGCGGCGCGCCGCAGCCGACGGTATTCATCGCCTCGCGGAAACTGACCGAAGCGATCTTCGCCGGTGAGGCCGGGAACCCGGTTGCCGGAGCCGCGAACTCCTTTGAAGTAGGCAAGAACTTTAGCCTAAGCATTGCCCTTAAGCCGGAGATCGTTCACACGCAGAACGTCGTCGCCCTGTGGGAAGGCGGAGATCCAACGCTGAAGAAAGAGATGGTTGCCGTCGGTGCTCACTACGACCACGTCGGAACAAATCCGAACGCACCGGGCGAGGACAAGATCTGGAATGGGGCCGATGATGACGGCTCGGGCACAGTCGCCCTTCTTGCGATGGCCGAGGCGTTAGCTGTCTCAAAGGTCCGGCCGAAGCGTTCGGTGCTTTTCGTCTGGCACGCCGGCGAGGAGAAAGGTCTTTGGGGAGCCGAATACTTTAACAAATTTCCGACCGTCGATATAAAGAACGTCATTGCTCAGCTCAACATCGATATGATCGGCCGAAGCAAAAAGCCCGGCGATACGAACCCGCGGAACAAAGACCTCGCCGGTCCGAATGAGGTTTATGTCATCGGCTCTGAGATGATGAGCTCGACGCTCGGAGCCATAACAAAGGGCACTAACAACGGGTTTCTCAAGCTCGACTATAACTATAAATACGACGACCCGAAGGACACGAACCGCTTCTTCTTCCGTTCGGACCACTTCCACTATGCCGTCAATGGGATCCCGATCGCCTTTTGGTTCACGGGCGTTCATGAGGACTATCACCAGCCCGGCGACCACGCGGACAAGATCGATTACGCGAAGTATGAAAAGATCACCCGGACGATCTTTCTGACGATGTGGGAACTGACCGACCTAAGGGAGCGGCCAAAGGTTGATAAGGACCTGCCGCCGGAACTCCGCGAGCGGTAAACCGTCCCGTCACGGCAAAATAGATGAGGCCTCTGTGTTACGAGCATTAGAACACAGAGGCCTCTTTTCGTTTCGAACCGAATTCTGAAGTTAAGGTCTTACTTTTCAGATACTCGTGTTCGCCGCGATCTACTTGAAGACAAAGCCGATGCCGAATCGGAAGTTGTGGGTAGTGGCTCCGTCAAGACGGATCGGGTTGTAATCCACCTGTATCAGCCGAAGATCGACACGGTTGCTGAGCTTGACGTCAACGCCGCCGCCGAACGCACCCGCAAAGCCGGTCTCCGAGGTCGTGCCCTCGATCCCGGTGCAGATGATCTGCGGATTGCAGTCAACATTCTTGACCTTGACGCGGCCGTGCCCCGCACCCGCAAGGACATGCGCAAAGGGCTTTACGCGGGCATCCGACGCATTGTCCTTGAACTGAACTCCGCCGAGGAAGTTGTAAAGCGAATTGTTAGTATCAAAGGCAACGCGGTCTCCCGGAGGCACGGAAAAGCTGAATCGCGTGTTGTTGTAGGCTCCTGAAACATCACCCTTGATGCCGACGTAGCGGCTGATGTTGTAAACACCGGAAACCTGAAATCCGTTAAAAGGCTCGCGGCGCCCAAGTACGTCTCCAAAATCATCGTCCGGCGTAATACCGGTATCGACCTGCTGGTGGCTAAAGCCGACATAGACCTCACCTTTCTTATATTCATCGATCTGAGCGAATGCTGCGGTGCCGGCAAATGCGGCGAGTGCAAGAGATAAAATGAACTTTTTCATATGGAATAATGCTCCTTCGGAAAAATAAGCCCGTAGGCAAGCGAAAAGACCCAACAAATTTGGTACTGCTAAATCTGCCGAGCCTTTTCTGTTACAGTTCAGTAACGTGCTTGGGATGAGCGAAGTGATCGGGCAGTTGCCAATCTTTCTTTAGGAGAGAATGAAAAAGCGGGGAAGCCTTTCGGCCCCGCCCGCTTGGGTCAAAGCTAACTGTTGTTCACTTTGCTGCTGAGGTGAGAACGACCTCAACGCGAGAGACGAACTTGCCGATCAGCTCATTCTTAAGCTGGCCGAAGTTCTTGACCGCAGCCGGGTTCTTGTTCTCAGCGTTCGGGAAGATGCCGCTTTCCTCAGCGGTAAGTTCCATTTCTCCGGCACGTTCGGCCGTAATGGCCTCGTCGGCGTCCATATAGAACACTCCGGAAAACCGCTCGGCTATCTTGCGTGCATCGGCGTCGTCAATGATGCGGACGATCTTTTCCATCATCTGCGATGCCTGGTAGGGTTCCATTCCCTCGCGAAGCTGCTCGGCCATCTTGGCGACGAGCCGCGTATCGCCCCACCGCGAAACGAGTTCGATCAGGACCCGGTCACCCTCGGCCATCTGCGGAAATTCGTTGTCCTCGCCGGCCGGTTCCGCCTTGATCTCAAGTGCCAGGGCAAGCAGTTCGTCCTTCTGTGCCGCTGTAAGCGTACGGGCAAGCTTCGAGCTGCTGTCCTGCGGATTCGCCGTCAGTTCCTTCAGTTCCTCGGCTTCCCATTCTTCGAGGCCTTCGGCCGAAGCTTTTCGCTCTTTCAGATAATCAAGCCGCTGCTGGCGGTACTCACCGCTCTCGATCGAGGTCAAAAGTTCGAACACGCCTTCCCAGCGGGTCTGCGGGTCGCGGGCGACGTCCATAAGCCAACCGACCACCGCTTCGTCCTTGGGTTCGCCGTTAGCGAAAAGGCTGTTCAAGCTGCCGATCATCTTTTCGTAGGCAGACATTTGCTCGGCTTCGAGCTTTTTCTCGGCATCGCGGTAGTGCGAAAGCACGAGCTTGTCTTTGTTCTCTTCGTCACGCTTGACGAAAAGCATTACCGTATCGCCGACCTTGGTGCCGACCATATGCTCTTCCGGGCCTTCCTCGACCGGTTCGGGCTGCTGGCCGGTGTAGCGGTATTCCTGATCGTCGAAAGCGATGAACTTACGTGTTTCGCCCTTAAGCGTCGATGAGATCGAGAACTGCCGCTGAATGCCGACCACCTGGTAGTCGTCGCCGGATTCGATAATGCCGGTCTCAACCTCGCGGTCGAGCTTGGCGATATGTATCTCGGTGCTTTCGCGGTAAAGGGCAAGCACGGTCTTCGGCGGTTCTTCCTCGCAGCGGCGTGCTTGGGTGCTCAAAGGAGCGGTCAGGATGGAAACTACCGCCACGGCGGCGGATGCGGCTAGTGCTAGGCGTGATCTAAGCATGATCTTCGTTACCTCGGCTTTCAGCGAAATCTTAGGAGACTGCGCTTTCTCAGAATCCTCTTCTCGATCAAAAGTTGCTTGCGGACCCTTTGGTCCGTTCAGAAAATTTCAAAGTTTGAGCTTTTGGGGCGGAAGGCTAGTCGCCGTCGATATGCAAAAGCCTGTAGGCCTCGGAGCGGTTAATGCCCGCTTCCTTCGCCGCTTTCTTCAGTGCTTCGCGGGGCGAGAACCCCTCTGCCTCAAGAGCTTTGACCCGTTCTTTCAAATCCGGAGCATTCGTTTCGGCGTTTTCCGCCGCTGAACTGCCCCGGTCAATAACTAGAACGAATTCGCCTTTGGCTTTTGCATCAAATTTCTTTATGAGCTCACTTATTTTTCCGGTGAGCGTTTCTTCGTGGAGTTTTGAGAGTTCGCGGGAGATAGCTGAACGCCGGTCGCCGAGCACGGCGAGGCAATCGGCAAGGCTTGCGGCGATCCTGTGCGGCGACTCGTAGAAGACGAGAGTGGCGGGTATTTCGGCACATTCGCGAAGCCGCTTTCGCCGTTGGCCCGGCCGCGAGGGAAGAAATCCGCCAAAGAAAATAGCGTCGGTCCCAAGCCCTGAGGCCGCAACCGCCGCTGCCAAAGCAGACGGCCCCGGGAGCGATATCACTTGAATGCCGGCTTCGTGGGCAGCACGGACAAGCGGCACGCCCGGGTCGCTGATCGCCGGCGTTCCGGCATCTGAAACCAACGCGACCGAAAGGCCGCTTTCAAGCTTGCGGACGAGCTCGGCCGACCGCTGCTGCTCGTTGTGTTCGTGATAGCTGATCAGCTCTGCTTTGATGCCGAAGTGGTTGAGCAGTTTCTGCGTGTGGCGGGTGTCTTCGCAGGCGATGATGTCAACGCTCCGCAGTATCTCGACCGCACGCGGTGAGATGTCGCCGAGATTGCCGATCGGCGTCGGAACGACGTAAAGCGTGCCTGCCATATTCGTCACTCAAGCCACTTTAATACAAAAAAAGCCGGACGCGTTAACGCCCGGCCTTTATCTGATACGGCGATCTTTAACTTACTAGAAGGGCCACGGGAAGCCGCCGCGGTTATTACGCGGGAAGTTTCCGCGGTTGTTGTAGCCGTAGCCATAAGCCTGGGCGACAACGTTCAGATCCTGCCGAATGCGGTTCCACTCGTTCTGTGCCTGGCGGCTGACGCGAACCCGGCGCATCTCCTGCTCGATCTGCTGGCCGAGGTCAAGCACCCTGCGTGCTTCATCGCGGCTGTTGTTCAGATTGCGGCCATTGCCGTAATCGTCGCGAAGGTCGTCGGTCGCTTTGCGGAAGCGATCGGCAAGATCTTCAAGCCGGCCGACGTTGCCATTGCGGTTGCCGCCCCAGTTTCCACCCCAGCGGTCGTTGCGGTCGCGGCCGCCCCAACGGTCATCACGATCGTCACGACGGTCGTCGCGGCGGTCCTCAATGCGGTTGGTCGTGCGTTCAAAGTTGCGTGCCCGGTTCTTGAGATTCTCGAGCGTCCCGCGGATGTTGCGATTGTAGCTACCACGTCCGTAATAATCGTCGTTTCGATCACGGTCGCGGTCGCGCCACTGTGCAGCGGCGACCGTAGGCAGAGCCATCACAGCAAGTGCGAAAGCGGCGATCGCTATAGTTCCTTTAAGATTTTTCAACATAATTTCTTTACCTTCCTCTTTTGTACTTGCAATGGTTCTGCCATTGCCCGGTGATGTGATCGGCAAAGCGCGTGCCAAAACCGCGGCGTTCAGGCTGTACGGCGATAACACGTGCGTTTACAATAACTTACAAGACCTGACAAAAATGGAAAGAAAAAGGCCCCGCACCGTTCGATGCGAGGCCTGCTCCAAATCGTCGGTGGCCGACGGATATGGTCGAGCTCTATTTGGCGAGTGCCTTTGCGGCGTTGATGCGGCCGCCGGAGACGACCTTGCCGTTGAGCGAATCGATCTTATCGGTAGCTGCGAGCAGCCGCTTCCGGAGCGTTTCGACCGTTATTTCCGGATCAGCGGCGATCATCAGTGCAGCGATGCCCGAAACGTGCGGTGTCGCCATCGAGGTGCCTGACGCCTCGCGGAACGATTCCTTGAGCCAGGTCGAGACGATGTCGCGGCCCGGAGCGGCAACGTGTACCGTCTTTGCACCGTAATTCGAGAACGAAGAGAGCGAATCGTTACGGTCGAGTGCGGCAACGCTGATCACGTTCGGCAGATCGTAGTTCGAGGGGTAGTGCGGGCGGCTGTCGTTGTTGGTCGATGAATTTCCGGCAGCGGCGATGAAGAGAATACCGTTTTCGCCCGCGGCGCGAATGGCATCTTCGAGTGCTTTCGAATACTGCGTCGAGCCCCAGCTCGCCGAAATGATGCGGACGTTTACGCCGTTCTGCTTGCGGTCGATGGCATAGTTGATCGCCTCGATGGCGTCTTTCGTTGTGCCAAAGCCTCCGCGGCCGAGAAACTTGAGCGGCATGATCTGCACGTTCCAGTTGACGCCGGTGATCCCGAGGTCGTTGTCACCCTCAGCACCGATCACGCCCGCGCAATGCGTTCCGTGGCCATTGTCGTCCATCGGATCGGCAAGATTGCTCTGAGCGTTAAAGCCAAAGCGGTCGTTGAACGCGCCGAGCTGCGCGTCGGTGTATTGCGGGACGTTGTCCGGCCGCGTCCACATATTTGCGACGAGGTCCGGATGCGTGTAGTCAACGCCCGTGTCAAGCACGGCGACGACCACCTCTTCGCTGCCTTTGGTCTGTTCCCAAGCCTTTTGGGCATCGATGTCCGCACGCGACTTGCCGCCATTCTCGCCGCTGTTAAAGAGGGCCCATTGATCGTTAAAGTACGGGTCGTTCGGCGAATTCACCGGAGCTTCATCGCGGCGTTCGGCAACCGGCCGGAAATCCGGGAGATCGGCCTCGATCTTATAGTTCGGGTGGGCATAATCGACCAGGTCTGCCATCGCCCGATATTGTGCCGCGACCGTTTCAGGGTCTGCGTTGTCGAGGTCATCTATCGACTTCAGTCCGCGGACATATTCGATGCGGTCCTCGATCCGGTCATTGAAACGCCGTGCTAGCCGCTCGATCTCCGAACGCGAAACTCCGGACTTGAACCGCACCAGCACTTCGGGCTCGGCATCGGCACGAAACTGCTTGGCCTCGCCCGAGTTGTTGCGGGCAAGGTCGCGCGTTTCCGACGTCGCGGGCCTCAGGCCCGACCGCCAGCGGTCGATCTGGCCGAGCACGCCGGCGATGGTTATAAGCACGAGTGCTATGGCGAAGTGGATAAGAAAATTATTGCGGTTCATACTGCTTTACTCCGATCAATAAACGATAACGTGGTTGCGGCCCTTAAAGTCCTTCAGCCGGAGCTGATACTTGTCCGCGCGATATTCATACTCTTTGCCCTTTGAAGCAAGCCCGATCTTCCAACCGGTGGCGATCATCTGGGCCGCCATTTCGCCGTCCTCCGGAGCGCCGAGCGACATATCCGGAAACTCCGTGCTCGCGACACGCTTGACGCTGATCTCGCTTTCGGGGACGCCAAGGCGCTCGGCGAGGTCCTTTTTGGAACGCTCGACGGCACTTTTTTCATCAAACTTCATTGGTAACCTCGATTTTCTGATTTTTTGTGCACTTAAGTCAATATTAATACGCCTTAAGAGCGGTAAGGTTCCCATCTGATATCGGCCCGGAAAGGTCAGGCGGCGGCACGCCGGGCCGGCGGGCGGAAGTTGCGGGTAATTTCAACAAGGGCGGGCAGGATGTAAGTGCCGCAGGCAAAGCCGAGGATAAGACCGGTCAGCGTTCGTGTGAAGAAATTGTTTTCCCAAATGCCGAAGACCGTGAGGGCCCAGTCGATCGCCATCGGCACGGCCGAGAGCAGAAGCCAAATGCGCGGCAGCGGTTCGATATTCTCAACGCTTCGCCAGAGCGGATACGCGACCACCGCCGCAAAAAGCCCGGCATAGACGGCAAAACACCGCGAACAAACACCGAACTGGTGGCCGAAAGCGAAAAACGAACGTTCCGGTATCTGATGGCAGATGTAGCCGAAGAAGCTAAAAACAGAACTACCGGCCGAAGCATGTCCGGCGGCGTGAAGCACCGAAGGAGAAATGATCAAAAGAAGCCAAGCGGCCGCAACAAGGCCGGTGGCGGCAACGACCCGAACGGCCTGCCGCTGCAGAACGCCGGTCGTATCTATTGATGTGTATTCGTCAGCTCCGCGTGCCATCTTTTCCAAATCTATCATTTCCGGCCCGCGGCGTGTAAGCGGGCTCAGGCGCCGGTCGTTTCAGCCGAAGAGTTCATTTTCCGCTCGGTCTCAAGGATGTGGTGCGTAGCGCTGATGACCGTATCGGGGTTAAGCGAGATCGAATTGATGCCGCGTTCGACGAGGAAATCGGCAAACTCCGGATAGTCGGATGGAGCCTGTCCGCAGATCCCGATCTTTTTGCCGTTGCGGCGGGCAGCCTCGATCGCCATCGCTACCATCTTCATCACCGCTCCGTCGCGTTCGTCAAAAAGATGAGCGACCATTTCCGAATCGCGGTCGAGCCCGAGGGCAAGCTGCGTCAGGTCGTTCGATCCGATCGAATAGCCGTCGAAGACCTGCAGGAACTCATCGGCAAAGACCACGTTTGCCGGGAGTTCACACATGGCGTAGATCTCAAGGTCATTCTCGCCTTGTTTGAGCCCATGCTCGGCCATCAGGGCGATGACCTTTTCGCCCTCGGCGACGGTCCGGCAGAACGGGATCAT
>ERZ761602.5839-NODE-5839-length-14241-cov-3.821867_pt1 | contig 14241 bp, 16 predicted proteins | sample MGYA00512165_ERZ761602 | MGnify/ENA primary metagenome ERZ761602 (study PRJEB28899, sample SAMN02445085) | bioreactor sludge metagenome | biome: EBPR sludge; isolation source: Thorneside wastewater treatment plant | place: Australia: Brisbane, Thorneside...
CCCGCCACGTCCAGACCAGCGCGCGCTCGCCCGCCGCCCCGGCGAGCGGCGCGCGCAGCGCGTCGGCGCGGGCGGGGTCGGTGGTGAAGACCTCGATCTCGTCCGCGGCGCCCTCGCGGTTGAAGAAGGCCTGCGCCTCGGCGAAGGGCATGTAGACGCGCGTGCGGTCGATGTCGAAGCGGCCGACGCCGAAGATGTAGACCACCTCGTAGTCGTTGATCCGCGGCGTCGCGCCGAAGGGCGTCTCCATCCCGTCCGGCGAGATCAGCGTGACCACGTCGCCCACCCTGATCCCCAGCTCGCGCGCGACGCCGACGCCGATCGCGACGCCCTCGTCAAGACGCGACAGATCGCCCAGCCCGACCTCGGGATCGGCGATGAGCGGCACGCGGGCGAGGTCCTCGGGACGCACGCCGAGCACCTCCACGCCGGTGTTGCGGCCCATGGCGCTCGCCATCACCTGACCGCGGATCAGCGGCGCGGCCGAGGTCACGCCGGGGACGTCCCGAAGCCGCGCCGACATCGCGTCGTAGTCGAGGATCAGCCGGCTCGCCACGCCGCTCTCCGGGTCGACCTGCGGCGTCTGGAAGATCGTCACATGGGCGTTGGCGCCGAGGATGCGATCGGTGAACTCCTCGCGAAAGCCGATCATCACCGCCTGGACGACGATCAGCGTCGCGACGCCGAGCATTACGCCGACCAGCGCATACCAGGCGATCACCGATATCCCGCCGTCCCTGCGGCGCGCGCGCAGGTAGCGCCAGGCGATCTGCCATTCCAGGGCGGCGAAGGGCGGCGGGCTTGCGGGCAAGGCTCGGGGCTCCGGTCGAGGCGCGCGGAAAGTGTGGGCGCGGCGCGGCGAGGTCAACCCGCAATCCGGGAACCCCCTCGCAGCGCCCGGCGTTGGTCGAGCCCCCCTCATCCGCGGAAAGGAGCAGAGCCATGACCGCATATGCCGTCGCCACTCTTCGCGACGTCGCCATGGGGCCGGCGATCGAGGCCTATCTCGAGCGGATCGACGCGACGCTCGCGCCCTTCGAGGGGCGCTTCCTGGTTCACGGGGCCCGCGCCGAGGTGGTGGAGGGCGAGTGGTCGGGCGACCTGATCGTGATCGCCTTCCCGGACCTCGACCGCATGCGGGCGTGGTACGCCTCGGCCGCCTACCAGGAGATCCTGCCGCTGAGGCTCGACAATTCGGAAGGGTCCGTCGTCTTCGTCGAGGGCGTCTCGGTCAACCACCGCGCGACCGACATCCTCACCGCCTGACGCGTTCAGGCCCGTCGCGGAGGTCGTCCGGAGCAACCGCTGCCGGCCCGTCAGGTCCGCGGCGCGCGCTTGCAGCTCCGAGCCTTTACCTTGACACGCATCCTGCCTCTCGGAAGCCGTTCCAGCATTCGTCGGGGGTGAAGAGGTCGCAGATCTGGCCGATGGCGCGCCAGAGGGCGTCCAGGGTTCGGGGGGCCGATGCGGCGCAGGTGCGCCTTGAGCTTTGAGAAGGCCCATCTCGATCGGATTGAGGTCGGGCAAAAAGGGCGGCAAGAACAGGAGGCAGGCGCCACGTTTGCGGAGAATGGCTGCGGCCCCGGGGCTGCGGCGCACCGCGAGGTTGTCGAGGATGACGACATCGCCCGCCTGCAGGGTGGGGGCGAGCCGGGTCTCGACCCAGGCGTCGAAGGCGGTTGATCGGCCCGTCGAGGACCCAGGGCGCGACCAGGCGGTCGTAGCGCAGGCCGGCGATGAAGGTCTGGGAGCCCGCGTGCCGGAAGGGGGCATGGTCGCGCGCACCCGCTCGCCACGGCGGGCGCGGCCGCGCGCCCGGGTCATGTTGGTCCTGGCGCCGCATTCGTCGAACAAGACCAGCCGGTTCGGCTCCGCGCGCATCCGCGGCTGGCGCCGCCCTACCCAGTCCCGGCGCGCCGCGCGGACGTCCGCCCGCTCGCGCTCCGAGGCGTGGAGCGACTTTTTGTACGTCAGCCCGGCAGCACCCGCGAGATCGACGCGCGATGCGCCTTCACCCCCTCCGCGTCCAGCAGCGCCGCGGCGAGCTCGTCGAGCGTGATGTCGGGCGCCGTCTCGACGACCTCCGTCAGAAAGTCAAGGTACGGGGCGAGCTTGCCCGTTCCGAGCGGCCGTCCTGTCTTGCGCGGCTCCAGCGTCCCCCCTGTCTGTCGAGACTGCGGCATTGTGAAGGTGCGGAGGGGAGCCCGTCTCCCCGTCTGATTGGCGTCGAGGCCTGCGCCACGGCGCATCACTGGGCGCGCACGCTCTCGGCGATGGGGCACGAGGTGAAGGCGACCCGCCTTGCCGACTGGACCAGGGAGCTGCCTGCGAAGAAGCCGTTCCGGCTCGTCTCGGTCGCGCTCGCCAACAAGCTCGCGCGGATCGCATGGGCCGTGCTGACGCGCGGAGATACCTGCCGACCCCAAGCGCCCCGCCGCCTGAATTCCGGCAGCCGGGCCTACAAAATGGCAAAGGCAATCCATGATGCGTGACGATCGAGCCAATGGCGAGAAGAGCCCGTCTGATCCGCTGCGTCCCTCGAGCGCCCCAGGTAGATCAGGGAACTCGCCGGCGGATTTCCATCAAGGCCAGCAGCGAAAAAACGCCGCAAAAACAGGCCGACACATGAAGGCAATCGATCAGCGCAGAAGACAGAAAGCCCGTGCCAGAGGGGGCGTCCACACATGGATCAGAGCCTACGAAAAGGGGAATCCCGTTTATGGGGACAGACCCTAGGCCGCGCGCTCCGGCGTGTGAAGCGGCGCTCAGATCTGCTCGACCCTGGCGTTCTCGACCAGCTGGACCTTGACCCCGGCGAGGCGCTCGGCCAGCACCTTCACCCCGGCGACGAGCATGTGGCTGCCGTCCCAGAGCTCCGCGTCGCTCGGCGTCACGGTGATCAGCCGCAGGTCGGGGTTCTCGGGCGTGCTCCAGAACGTCTCGTCCGAGACGCGCCAGACCTCGTCGATCTTGGCCTGGTCGCGCGAGATCGCGGCCTCGCCGCGGATCACCACATAGTCATTGGCGCGCGCGTCCGAGAAGGCGATGGCGACCTGGGGGCAGGCCTCGATCTGGCCGAGCTTGTCGCCGGAGATGTCGGTGAGGATGTAGATGCGCCCCTCCTCGCGCCTGACCCGCGCGAAGACCGGCCGGACGCGGGCCTGCCCGCCGTCCTGCGTGACGAGCATGCAGGGATCCATCCGGTCGGCGAAGCTCCAGATCCTGTCGGTGACGGTGGGGTCATCATCGGGCATGGGGGTCTCCTCTTGTCCCAGGAAGAACCGCCCGCGCGGGGATGCGTTCCCGCCAGCGCCGGCTCAGTCGCCGTTCTGCGGCATCAGGAAGTGGCCCGTCGCCTGGGCGAAGAGCCGCCCGCGGTTGTCCTGCCAGGCCTCCACGTGGACCGAGGCGTAGCGCCTTCCCATCCGGTTGACGCGGGCGCGGGCGTAGGCGTCGCGCGGCAGGCCGGAGCGCAGGTAGTCGACGGTGAAGTCGATCGTCTTGGGCAGCGGCGGAAAGCGCCCCGCCTCGATCGCCTCCGCCGCGGGCCCGCCGCTCTCCATGCGCTCCCAGACCTGCGCCCAGGCGAGCTCCATGATCGCGGCGATCTCGAGAAAGGCGCCGATGGCGCCGCCGTGCAGCGCCGGCAGGCGCGGGTCGCCGATCAGCGCGTCGTCGTAGGCGAGGCGGGCGGTCAGCTCGTCGCCCATCCGCTCGAAGCCCACCCCGAGGAAGCGCGCGTAGGGCACCGCATCGACCATGCGCGAGAGCGCCGCGTCGCGCCGCTGCTTGATGACCTGGACCGGCTCGTGGGGGCGGCGCGTCATGCGGCGCGCCCCACGGTGAAGGCGCCGATCGCGGTCGCGACCGGCTCGTCGGCCGTGCGGGTCCAGGCGTTGGAGCGCACGAAGGCGACCGTCCGCGTCACCCGGAAGCACTCGGCGCGGGCGAAGAGCCGCCGCTCGGGCTCGGCGGGGCGCAGGTAGTCGATGCGCAGGTCGAGCGTCGCGGTGCTGGTCGCGCCGACCGGATGCAGCATCACCGCTGCCCCCGAGCAGGTGTCGAGGAGCGCGGTCACCACCCCGCCGTGCAGCACGCCGCTCGCCGGGTCGCCGACGAAGCGGGGGTCGTAGTCGAGCGCCAGAAGCGCCCAGCCGTCGCCCACCTCGAGCGCCTCCATGCCGAGGGCGCGGCAATGCGGCAGGGCCTGGATGAACTGGCGCGCGATCGCCGCCTTGCGGACGGCGGCCTCTGCTGGCTCCATGATTCCCCCCGATCGGATCGCGGCCGAACAGGCCACAGAAGCCGGCGGGGTTCAAACCCAAAGCGGCGCCCGCGAGAGCGCCGCGCCCCGGGTGACGTAGCGTCAGGTTGACGTGCGCGTAAGCCTTTCGCCTTGCGCCCGCCTGCCCCGGACGCCATGTTGCGGATAACGAGCAGACACCATCCGGTCGGAGGCCCCCTTGAGCGACGAGGCGACGTCCATCGGCGCGATGTGCGCCGAGTTCGACGTGACTCCGCGCACCCTGCGCTTCTACGAGGCGAAGGAGCTGCTGTTCCCGATCCGCGAGGGACAGAAGCGGCTCTACACCCGGCGCTGCCGGGCGCGGATGAAGCTGATCCTGCGGGGCAAGCGGTTCGGCTTCTCGCTCGAGGAGATCCGCCAGCTGCTCGATCTCTACGACCTCGGCGACCAGCAGATGACGCAGATCGCGCGCAGCGTCGAGATCGGCCGCGCCCGGCTTGCCGCGATGGAGGCGCAGCGCGACGAGTTGACCGAGGCGATCGCCGAGCTTCGCGACCAGCTCGCCTGGGGCGAGAGCATCCTTGCCGAGGGCGCGCCGGCCGCCGCGGAGTAGACGTCAGGAGACTTGCCATGGCCGCCTATTCCCCCCCGCTCGACGACCTCGACTTCGTTCTGCACGACGTGCTGCGCGTGAGCGAGGCCGCGATCCCCGGCTACGACCAGCTCGACCGCGAGACCACCGCCGCGATCCTCGCGGAAGCGGGCCGGCTCGCCGCCGAGGCGCTCGCGCCGCTCAACGCCGTCGGCGACCGCGAGGGCTGCCGGCTCGAGAACGGCGTGGTGCGCACGCCGGCGGGCTTCAAGGCCGCCTACGACGCGGTGGCCGAGGGCGGCTGGATCGGCATCGACCTCGACCCGGACTATGGCGGCCAGGGAATGCCGCACCTGCTCAACACCGCCGTCGGCACCATGCACGCCGCCGCCAACATGGCGCTCAACATGTACTGGGGCCTGAGCCACGGCGCCTACAACGCGCTGCACGAGCACGCGAGCGAGGCGCTGAAGGCGACCTGGCTGCCGAAGCTCGTCACCGGCGAATGGTCGGGCACGATGAACCTGACCGAGCCGCATTGCGGCACCGACCTCGGCCTGCTGCGCACCCGCGCCGAGCCGCAGGAGGACGGCAGCTACCGCATCACCGGGCAGAAGATCTTCATCTCGGCGGGCGAGCACGACCTGACCGACAACATCGTCCACCTGGTGCTCGCGCGCATCCCCGGCGCGCCCGCAGGCGTGAAGGGCATCTCGCTCTTCGTTGCGCCGAAGTTCCTCGTGAACCCCGACGGCTCGCTCGGCGACCGCAACGCGCTCTCCTGCGGCAAGCTCGAGGAGAAGATGGGCATCCACGGCAACGCCACCTGCGTGATGAACTACGACGGCGCGACCGGAGGGCTCGTCGGCGAGCCGCACAAGGGGCTGCGCGCCATGTTCACCATGATGAACGAGGCCCGGCTCGCCGTGGGCGTGCAGGGGCTGGCGCAGGCGGACGCGGCCTGTCAGATCGCGGCGAGCTATGCGCGCGAGCGGCTGCAGGGTCGGGCGGCCGGCGCGCCGGCGAACCCGGACGGGCCGGCCGATCCGCTGATCGTGCACCCCGACGTGCGGCGGATGCTGATGGACCAGCGCGCCTTCGTCGAGGGCGGGCGGGCCTTCGTGCTCTGGGCCTGCATGCTGATCGACGCGCACCAGCGCGGCGGCGACGCGAAGGCCGACGCGCTGGTGTCGCTGCTGACGCCGGTGGTGAAGGGCTTCCTGACTGACAAGGGCTTCGACGCCACGGTGCAGGCGCAGCAGGTCTTCGGCGGCCACGGCTACATCGAGGAGACCGGCGCCAGCCAGTTCGTGCGCGACGCGCGGATCGCGATGATCTACGAGGGCGCGAACGGGGTGCAGGCGCTCGACCTCGTCGGCCGCAAGCTCGGCGCGGACGGCGGCAAGCCGATCATGGGATTCTTCGAGGAGGTGAAGGCCTTCATCAAGGACAACGAGGCCGACGAGCGGCTGAAGGCCGACTTCCTCGACCCGCTCAAGGCCGCCTCCAAGGACCTCCAGGCGGCGGCCATGCATTTCGTCCAGACCATCAAGACCCCGAACGTGGCGCTTGCCGGCTCGACCGACTTCCTGCACCTGTTCGGCCATGTCTGCCTCGGCTACATGTGGGCGCGGATGGGACAGGCGGCGCTGGCGGGCCCGGAGGACGATTTCCGACGCGCCAAGCTCGCCACGGGCCGGTACTACATGGCGCGGCTCCTGCCGGCGACGGCCCTGCACCTCGCCCGGATCCGGTCGGGCGACGAGGTGGTGATGGCGCTGCCGGCGGAGGCGTTCTGAGGCGTCCGCCGGCCGGACGGGGATCCGAATTGCTGCCATATGAACCTTGCGGAGAGCGCTTCCGATGGCCGAATACCAGCTCTACTGCTTCGCCCAGTCCGGCAACTCCTACAAGGCCGCGCTGGCGCTGGCCCTGACCGGCGCCGACTGGGAGCCCATCTGGGTCGACTTCTTCAACGGCGGCGTCCGCACGCCCGAGTACCGCGCGATCAACGTGATGGGCGAGGCGCCCGTGCTCGTCCACGGCGACGTGACGCTGAGCCAGTCGGGCGTGATCCTCGACTACCTGTCGCAGCGGTATCGCGAGATCGCGCCCGGCTCGGAGGCCGAGCGGCGCGAGGTGCTGCGCTGGCTGCTCTGGGACAACCACAAGCTCACGAGCTATATCGCGACGCTGCGCTGGATGAAGAACTTCCTTCCCGCGGAGAAGCGCGAGCCCGCGGTGCTCGCCTTCCTCGACGGCCGGGCACGCGCCGCGATGAAGGTGCTGGACGGCCATCTCGCCGCGCGCGACTGGATCGCGGCGGACAAGCTGACCATCGCCGACCTCTCCTGCGTCGGCTACCTCTACTTCACCGACGAGTTCGACGTCGATATCGCCGCCTACCCCAATATCGGCCGCTGGCGCGACGCGATCGCCGCGCTGCCGGGCTGGAAACACCCCTACGAGCTGATGCCGGGCCATCCCCTGCCCGCCCCCGCCTGACCGGAGCGCCCCATGACCGACGCCTATATCTTCGACGCGATCCGCACGCCGCGCGGCAAGGGCCGCCCCGACGGCGCGCTGCACGAGGTGACCTCCGTGCGGCTGTCGGCGGACGTGCTGAACGCGCTCAAGGCGCGGTCCGGCCTGCCCGCGGATGCGGTGGAGGACGTCATCTGGGGCAACGTCACCCAGATCGGCGAACAGGGCGGCTGCCTCGCGCGCTCGGCCGCGCTCCTGTCCGACATCGGCGAGCGGGTGCCGGGCCTGTCGATCAACCGCTTCTGCGCGAGCGGCCTCGAGGCGGTGAACCTCGCCGCCAACCAGGTCCGCGCCGGCGCCGGCGAGGCCTATGTCGCGGGCGGGGTGGAGATGATGAGCCGGGTGGCCATGGGCTCGGACGGCGCCGCGATCGCGGTCGACCCCGCGCTCGCCATGCGCACCCGCTTCGTGCCGCAGGGGATCGCGGCCGACATCATCGCCACCGAGTTCGGCTTTTCGCGCGACGATTGCGACGCCTTCGCCGTGGAGAGCCAGAAGCGCGCCGCGCGGGCCTGGGACGAGGGCCGCTTCGCTCGCTCGGTCGTGCCGGTGCGCGACCAGAACGGCATCGAGATCCTCGACCGCGACGAGCACATGCGGCCCGGGACCGACATGCAGTCGCTCGGCGCGCTCAAGCCCGCGTTCAAGGAGATGGGCGAGGTGATGCCCGGTTTCGATGCGGTGGCGATCCTGAAGTACCCGCATCTGGAGCGCATCGAGCACGTCCACCACGCCGGCAACTCCAGCGGCATCGTCGACGGCGCGGCGGCGGTGCTGGTCGGCTCGAAGGCCTTCGGCGAGGCGCACGGACTGACGCCACGGGCGCGGGTGCGCGCGACCGCCCGGGTCGGCACCGACCCGACGATCATGCTGACCGGCCCGGTCCCCGCTACCGAGCGCGCGCTCGCCGCGGCTGGGATGGGGATCGGCGACGTCGACCTCTTCGAGGTCAACGAGGCGTTCTCGTCGGTGGTGCTGCGCTTCCTGCAGGCGTTCGAGGCGGACCCGGACAAGGTCAACGTCAACGGCGGCGCGATCGCGATGGGCCATCCGCTCGGGGCGACCGGGGCGATCATCCTCGGCACGCTGCTCGACGAGCTCGAGCGCAGCGGCAAGGGCGTCGGCCTCGCCACGCTCTGCGTCGCGAGCGGGATGGGCGCGGCGACGGTGATCGAGAGGGTGTGACGCGATGGGCGTGATCGACCCGGACAAGGCCCCGCTCAAGACCGGCTCGATCTATCCCGAGCCCTATGCGTCGATGATGGCCGGCCGCTCGTCGCTGCGGCTCGGCGACGCCGGCGGGCTGACGCAGTTCGGCGCCAACCTCGTCATCCTGCAGCCCGGCGCGCTGTCCTCGCTGCGCCACTGGCACGAGGCCGAGGACGAGTTCGTCATGGTGACGCTGGGCGAGGTCGTGCTGGCGCAGGACACGGGCGAGACGGTGATGCGACCGGGCGACTGCGCCGCCTTCCCGGCCGGCGATCCCGACGGGCATCACTTCATCAACCGCAGCGACGCCGAGGCGCGGTTCCTCGTCGTCGGCACGCGCGCCCCGCGCGAGGTGGCGCATTACTCCGACATCGACTTCGCCATCGAGATCGAGGGCGGCAGGGCGCGGTTCACCTATCGCGACGGCAGCCCCTGGGAGGGCCCGCGGTGAGCGGGCGCCGCTGATGCCGAAGGTGGCGATCCCCGACTGGACCGAGGAGCCGGAATACGTGCACCCCGCGATCGGCGCCCGCCTCGCGCCCTACGCGCATCGCGCGATCGGCGACGTGGCCGGGCTGACGCAGTTCGGCGTCCATGTCGAGCGGCTCTACCCCGGCGCGCGGTCGAGCCTGCGGCACTGGCACTCGGACGAGGACGAGATGGTCTACGTGCTCGAGGGCGAGATGGTGCTGGTCGAGGACGTGGACACGGTCCTGCGCCCGGGCGACGCGGCGGCCTGGCCTGCAGGGGCGCCGGTCGCGCATTGCCTCGAGAACCGTTCCGACGCGCCGGCGGTGTTCCTCGTCGTCGGGACGCGGGCGGCGCGCGACGCGGTCACCTATCCCGACCACGACCTGGTGACGCGGCGCGACGGCGCGCGGCGGCGATACGAGCGGGCCGACGGCGCGTTGATCAAGGAGACCTGAGACCATGGCGATCTTCACTTCCGAGACCGACGCGGACGGCGTCGCGACGATCGCCTGGGACCTGCCGGGCAAGTCGATGAACGTGCTGACCGAGGCGGGCATCGCCGAGCTGGACGCCGCCGTGGACGCGGCGCTGGCGGATGCGGCGGTCAAGGCGATCGTCATCACCTCGGCCAAGGCGGATTTCGCCGGGGGGATGGATCTCGGCGTCATCGCGCGGATGAAGGAGGCGGCCGGCGCCGATCCGGCAAGGGGCGTGTTCGACGGCGTGATGGCGCTGCACGCGCTCCTGCGCAAGATCGAGCGGGCCGGAATGGACCCCAGGACGCTGAAGGGCGGCAAGCCGGTGGCCTGGGCCTGTCCGGGCCTGTCGGCGGGGATCGGCACCGAGATCGGGCTGGCCTGCCATCGCCGCTTCGTGGCGGACGGGCCGCGGACCAAGGTGGGTCTGCCGGAGATCCTGGTGGGCATCTTCCCCGGCGCGGGCGGGACGACGCGGTACTCGCGCATGGTCGGCGTGATGGCGGCGGCGCCGGTGCTGCTCGAGGGCAAGATGCTGGCGGCCAAGGCGGCGAAGGCCGCGGGGCTGGTCGACGAGGTGGTGGCGCCGGAGGATCTGCTCGGCGCCGCCAAGGCCTGGGCGCTGTCGGCCAGGCCGGAAGATCTCGTCAAGCCGTGGGACGCCAAGGGGTTCAGGATGCCCGGCGGCGCGCCCTACAGCACGCAGGGCTTCATGACCTTCGTCGGCGCCTCGGCGATGGTGCTCGGCAAGACGCAGGGCGTCTATCCGGCTGCGAGGGCCATGCTGTCGGCGATCTACGAGGGGGCGCTGGTCGGCTTCGACGCGGCGCTGCGGATCGAGGCGCGCTGGTTCACCAGCGTGCTCCTCAACCCCTCGTCGGGCGCCATGATCCGCTCGCTCTTCCTCAACAAGCAGGCGCTGGAGAAAGGCGCGAGCCGGCCCGACGTGCCGGATGCGAAGGTCTCGAAGCTCGGCGTGATCGGCGCGGGCATGATGGGCGCGGGCATCGCCTATGTCGCGGCGGAGGCGGGGATCGAGGTGGTGCTGATCGACCGCGACCAGGAGGCCGCCGACCGCGGCCGCGGCACGGTGGAGGGCCTGCTGGCCGACGCGATCAAGCGCAAGCGTCGCAGCGAGGCGCAGGCGGCGGAGACGATCGCCCGCGTCGCCGCGACGCCAGACTTCGCCGCGCTCGCGGGCTGCGACCTGGTCGTGGAGGCGGTGTTCGAGGATCCCGCGATCAAGGCCGAGACGACGAAGCGGGCCGAGGCGGCGCTCGGGCCCGAGGCCATCTTCGCCACCAACACCTCGACCCTGCCAATCAGCGAGCTCGCCAAGGCGAGCCGCGACCCGGCGCGGTTCATCGGCATCCACTTCTTCTCGCCGGTGCACCGGATGAACCTCGTGGAGATCATCCGCGGCCGCGAGACCGGCGATGCGGCGGTGGCCAAGGCGCTCGACTTCGTGCGGCAGATCAAGAAGACGCCGATCGTCGTCAACGACGCCCGCTTCTTCTACGCCAACCGCTGCATCATCCCCTACATCAACGAGGGCGTGCGGCTGGTGGCCGAGGGCGTCGAGCCCGCGCTGATCGAGAACGCCGCCAAGCAGCTCGGCATGCCGCTCGGGCCGCTGCAGCTCGTCGACGAGACCTCGATCGACCTCGGCGTGAAGATCGCCAAGGCGACCAGGGCGGCGATGGGCGACGCCTATCCCGACGGCGCGGCGGACGAGGTGCTGTTCGCGCTGGCGGACGAGGGCCGGCTCGGGCGCAAGTCCAAGGCCGGGTTCTACGCCTACGACGACAAGGGCCGGCGCCAGGGCCTGTGGGAAGGCCTGCGCGACCGCTGGCCGCCGCGCGAGGACCAGCCGGGCCTGACCGAGGTGCAGCACCGGCTGGCGATGGTCCAGACGCTCGAGGCGGTGCGCGCGCTCGAGGAGGGCGTTCTGCTCGACATCCGCGAGGGCGACGTCGGCGCGATCCTCGGCTGGGGCTTCATGCCCTGGTCGGGCGGCCCGTTCGGCTGGCTGGACATCCTCGGCGCGGCCCGGGCGGTGGAGATCTGCGACGACCTCGCCGCCCGCCATGGCGCCCGCTTCGCCGCGCCGGCGCTGCTGCGCGACATGGCGTCCCGGGGCGCGAGCTTCTATGGCGGCGCGGCGGCCGCGGCGGCCTGAGCGATCAACTTGTGGTCAGCGCGCCGCCGCGGCGCTTGACCCGCAGCCTGTTTGCGGAACAGCCTCGGCGCGAGACGAGCAGCGAAGAGAGGCGGCCAAGCCCATGGACGGCAACGAGGATCGACTGACGCGGCGCGGCTTCGCGCGCCGTGCGCTGGCGGGGGGGATCGGGCTCGCGGCGGCGCCCGCCCTGGCGCAGGAGGCTGAAGCGCCGGTGCGGCGGCGCCTGTCCGGCGGGATCAGCCGCGACTGGCGCGATCACTTCGCATCGATCGAGAACGACGCGATCCTGTGCGACATCAACGACCGCGTGCTGCACTACTGGGGCGCGGACGGGTTCTACCGCATCTATCCGACCTCGGTGCCCATGAGCGAGGAGATGACGCGGCGCGGCCGGACCGAGATCGTCCTCAAGCGCCCCGAGCCGGAATGGCGGCCGACGCCCTCGATGATCGAGCGCAACCCCGACCTGCCGCGCTATGTCGGGCCGGGGCCGGACAACCCCCTCGGCGTGCGGGCCATGAACCTGAGCTGGCGGTACTATCTGATCCATGGCGGCAACGACATCCGCAAGATCGGGCGGCAGTCCTCGTCGGGCTGCATCGGGCTCTACAACGAGCATGTCCTCGAGGTCTACGAGCGGGCGCGGGTCGGCACGCAGGTGCTGGTGATCTGAGAGACCGTCCGAAAACCCGGCGGGCCGGTCCGACAGGTCTTCTCGCGCCTCGGGGCCCTGCCCTCGCCCGGCGTCAGACCGTCATCATCCGGCGCACCTCGTCGGCGTCCACCTCGGCGGCGACGCCGGCCAGGGCCACGCGGCCGCGGTCCATCACCACGTAGCGGTCGGCGAGCTCGGCGGCGAAGTCGAAATACTGCTCCACCAGCACGATCGCCATCCGCCCCTGCCCGCGCAGGTAGCGGATCGCCCGGCCAATGTCCTTGATGATCGACGGCTGGATCCCCTCGGTCGGCTCGTCGAGCAGCAGGAGCTTGGGGTTCGTCACCATCGCCCGCCCGATGGCGAGCTGCTGCTGCTGCCCGCCCGACAGGTCGCCCCCGCGCCGGTTCATCATCTCCGCGAGCACCGGGAAGAGGTCGAACACCTCGTCGGGGATGCTCCGCGCCCGCCGCGGCAGCAGCGCGAAGCCGGTCTCGAGGTTCTCGCGCACCGTGAGCAGCGGAAAGATTTCGCGCCCCTGCGGCACCGTCGCCACCCCGAGCCGCGCCCGCGCGTCGGGCCGCAGCCGGCTGATGTCGCGTCCCTCCCACATGACGGCGCCCGCGCTGATCCCCTCCCGCCCCGAGACGGCGCGCATCAGCGACGTCTTGCCCACGCCGTTGCGCCCGAGCACGCAGGTCACCTGCCCCGCCTCGGCGGTCAGCGACACGTCGCGCAGCGCCTGGCTGGCGCCGTAGGAGAGATCGATCTTGTCGACGTGCAGCATGTCCTCAGCGCCCCAGATACACCTCGACCACCTCGGGATTGGCCGAGATGTGGTCGAGCGACCCCTCGGCGAGCACCGCGCCCCGGTGCAGCACCGTCACCTTGCAGTCGAGCGCGCGGACGAACTCCATGTCGTGCTCGATCACCACCACCGAATGCTTGCCCGCGAGCGAGCGCAGCAGCTCGGCGGTGCGCATGGTCTCGGCGTCGGTCATGCCCGCCGCCGGCTCGTCCACCAGGAGGAGCTGCGGGTCCTGCGCCAGCAGCATGCCGATCTCGAGCCACTGCTTCTGGCCGTGGCTGAGCGCGCCCGCGAGCCGCCGCCGCGCCTCGGCCAGCCGCACCAGCTCCAGGAGCTCGTCGATCCGCGCCGCCTGCGCGCGGCTGGTGCGATGGAACAGGCCCGCCGCGACTCCGCGCGCGCCCGCCAGCGACAGCATGACGTTGTCCTCGACGGTCAGCGTCTCGAACACGGTGGGCTTCTGGAACTTGCGCCCGATGCCGAGCCGGGCGGAGCCGGCCTCGTCGATCCGGGTCAGGTCCACGTCGCCGTCCCAGAAGACCTCGCCCGAGTCGGGCTTGGTCTTGCCGGTGATGATGTCGAGCATCGTCGTCTTGCCGGCGCCGTTCGGCCCGACCACCGCGCGCATCTCGCCCTGCGCGATCACGAGGCTCAACCCGTTGATCGCCTTGTAGCCGTCGAAGCTGCGGTGGACGTCGTTGAGATAGAGCTGCGTGCCCTTCATGCCCTTCATCGCGCTACTCCGCCGGCTCGGGCGCCGCGGCCGCGGGCGCGGGCCCGCCCCCTCGCCGCAGCCGCAATCCCTCGATCACCCCCAGCACGCCCTGCGGCATGAAAAGCGTGACGAAGATGAAGAGCGCGCCGAGGGCGAACAGCCAGAGCTCGGGGATCCAGCCGGTCAGCAGCGTCTTGGTCAGCGCCACCAGCACCGCGCCGAGCGCCGCGCCGACCAGGGGGCCGCGGCCGCCGAGGGCGACCCAGATGACGATCTCGATCGAGTTCGCCGGGCTGAATTCGCCGGGGTTGATGATGCCGACCTGGGGCACGTAGAGCGCGCC
>ERZ761602.5840-NODE-5840-length-14240-cov-6.786324_pt1 | contig 14240 bp, 14 predicted proteins | sample MGYA00512165_ERZ761602 | MGnify/ENA primary metagenome ERZ761602 (study PRJEB28899, sample SAMN02445085) | bioreactor sludge metagenome | biome: EBPR sludge; isolation source: Thorneside wastewater treatment plant | place: Australia: Brisbane, Thorneside...
CTGCAACAAGGGTCCGTACATCGCGTTCTTCGATTGGGACAAGGCGGAGATCACCCCGGAAGCGGCCGCAGTGCTGGACAGCGCGGTGGTGGCCTATGGCAACTGCCAGAGCGTGCCGATCATGCTGGCCGGCTATGCCGACCGGTCCGGCACCGAGAAGTACAACCTGGCCCTGTCGGAACGCCGCAATGCTTCGGTCCGGGTCTACCTCGGCCAGCGCGGCATTCCAGATGCCGCCATGTCGAGCCAGGCCTTTGGGGAAAGCAACCCCCGCGTGCCCACCGCCGACGGGGTGCGCGAACTGCAGAACCGCCGGGTGGAAATCACCTACGGTCCGGGTTCGGGCATGTAGGCTTCGGAGACACTCCCTGTCCTCCGAAGAGGGGGCCGGCGCCAGTCGGCCCCCTTTCCCGTTCCGGCTGCCGCGTAACCTCGGGCCTTGATCGGGATCAATGCGAAGACCTCCCGCGTGCGTAACTTACGATACATTCAAGAGCAGGCCACACGGCCCGCTCCGACCGGGAAGGAGATGATCGATGCGCGCAATCAGAAAGCTGACCGTGCTTGGCGGACTTTCGGCCGTGGCCCTTGCCTTGGCAGGCTGCGCCACCACCGGCCCCTATTACCAGCCGCTCGAAGCGGGCCACGCCTCGCGCGGCGGCTATTCCGAAATAAGGCTGGGCGAAGACCGTTTTGAAGTGACCTTCGTCGGCAACCGGCTCACCTCGCGCGAGCAGGTCGAGACCTATCTGCTCTATCGCGCGGCCGAACTGACGCTGCAGCAGGGCCAAGACTGGTTCGTGATCGAACGGCAGGGCATGGAGCACACGGTCGAGCGCGAAACCTGGGTCGATCCGCGCTATTCGCCGTGGTTCGCCCGCGATTATGGCTATTGGCGGCCATACTGGCGCTATTACGGGCCGACCATCGGCTGGCGCAGCTGGTACCCCTATGGACGCGATCCGTTCTGGGCCGACCACATCGACGACCGCACTGTCGAGAGGTTTGAAGCGAAAGCTAACATCCAGATGGGCAACGGACCACTTCCGAAAAGTGGGCCAGGTGTCTTCGTGGCTCGAGAAGTAATTGAGCGGCTTGGTCCGAGGATCCAGCGGCCCAAACCCTGAATCATAAGGTCAGGGATCAGCTGCGCCAGTGCAGCCTTGCCGCTAAGACCGAGTTTCCTGGGCTTGGTTCTGCGACGCTTGCTCTTGCCCGTCGTCCGCACCGGAGGCGTTGGCTATGGGCGCCCAATCTCCGTCCTTGGTGAGGCGATAATATCAGTGCAACTATTGACCTGGGATGAAGGAGATCGAGATCCCGAATGGATCAACATCGATGAGCGAGTCCTGCCGCCAATCGCAGTAGAGAAGTTGGCGGAATTGGTCGAGGAACAGGTTGTGGAGCAGGAGGCAGAGCATCTGAAAAACCTCAGTTAGCGATGTTTTTGACGCTGCAAGGTATAGCAATCAGTCAAATCAACGATAGAAAAGCCATTACAAGTGAAAGGACAAAAATGTACAAAATGGCTTATTCGATATCAGAAGCAAAACTAGCGCTAGGCCTGGGAAGGACAACAATCTACAAGATGATCAAAGAGGGAAAGTTAAGGCCGATAAAAGTTGGCTCTAAGACCCTTCTTCGACATGATGACCTTATCGACTTTCTCGCTGAAAACCGTCAATAGCCCTTCATTCCCACTAAAGCTCTTCCCTTTATTTCATCAAGATAATCGCTCCACCATTGAGCCATTGAAACGCGCTCATCCCAATGCTGTCCGCGCGCGTAAATGCCGCGGACAGCATCGCTGTGCCCATGCGCCAGAGCCCGCTCGATTGCATCAGGATGCCATAGTCCGCTCTCATTGAGGATGGTCGAAGCAGTTGATCGAAAGCCATGTGCAGTAACCTCCTCGGCACCGAAGCCAAGCCGGCGATAGGTATTGTTTAGAGTGTTCTCGCTGATTGGGCTGAGATGAGATCTCTTGCCTGGAAACATTAAGTCAAAGCCGCCGCTGTGGGAGCGCAGCTCCTCAAGCAACCGAATGACCTGCGATGAGAGAGGCACGCTGTGGTTGCGTCGCAGTTTTGTCCGCTCGGCAGGAATGGTCCAGATCTTGGCGCCCCAGTCAACTTCACACCACTTGCCCATCCGCAGTTCGCCAGGCCGTAGAAACACATGAGGCAACAGGCGCATCGCTAACTTGACCACACCCTCGGCAGGATAACTCTCGACTGCAGCGAGGAATTCGCCAAGGCGATCGCCGTCGAGGATCGCCGCCCTGTGTTTTACAACTGGTGCCGAAAGGGCGCCTTTGAGCAAAGCCGCAGGGTCATGATTGCATCGAGCACTGGCCACACCGAAGCGAAAGACGCGGCTCGCAAAGTTAAGCGTCCGCTGGGCAGTCTCCCGCTTGCCCTGCTTCTCGAGCTTCTTGAGTTCATGCAAAAGCTCGGCAGCCTCAATTTGACTAATTGGCCGTTGCGCAATGAGACCTAACTGCGCGAGGAAGTACTTTGCCTTACCAACCGTCGAATTGGCCTTCCCATTGGCTTCTAGCCGAACTGCAATGAACTCTTCAGCGACGGACTTGAAGCTGTTGGCAGCAGCTTCATTTGCATTGCGCTTCGCCAACTTTCGCTCAGCTGAAGGATCTACACCCCGCGAAAGTTGACGCCTGGCCTCATCACGACGCTCTCTGGCCTCCCTCAAAGTCACAATGGGGTAAGCGCCGAGCGCCAACAGTTTCTCGACGCCAAGAAAACGATACTTGAAGCGCCAAAGCTTCCCCCCAGAGGGTGTCACTAACAGGAAAAGCCCGTGCGCATCGAATAGCTTGTAGGGCTTTTCCGCGCTTTGAGCTGAACGAATCGACACGTCGGTCAGCGCCAATCTACACCTCCGATCAGATAGATACCTCTGATCTGGGGGTATGGCAAATCTGCTCAGGCCTGGCTACCCCCACTGATACCCCTGGCATCAGCCGAATGCCCACGAACTGCGACGGCCCGAAGCGAACGGATATCCAGTAATGCTCTGAATTAAATGGATTTATCCGAACCGCTGCGAACGCCGGCGAAAATAGACTGGTGCCGCTTACGTGACTCGAACACGTGACCCCATCATTACGAATGATGTGCTCTACCAACTGAGCTAAAGCGGCGAACCTAGTCTGGTGCTTGGAGGCCCGAGCCGGAATCGAACCGGCGTAAACGGATTTGCAGTCCGGTGCGTAACCACTCCGCCATCGGGCCTCGCAAGAAGGGGCGCCACTAGCTTAGCCCGCGCGGCGGCGCAAGGCGATTCAGGATAGCCGGGCGAAGCGAACCGTGCGGCGGGCCGGATCGACCGCTTCGAGCCTGACGGTGATCCGGTCACCCGGGCGCACCCGGCGGGCGGCGGTGCGGGCCACGACCGGCAGATCGCACAGCTGGATCCGCGCCCCGGCCTCACCCAGATCGGTGACGACTGCCGAAAAGTGTTCGCCCTCTCGTCCGGCAAGGATGGCCGCTTCCGCGAGATCGATCACCGCGCGTTCGATCTGCCCGCTGCGGGCGCCGGCCTTGGCCATAACCGGGCCGAGCCGTTCGAACGCTGTGCTGACCTCGTCCGGAACCGGCTGGCCATTGGCGACGGCGAGGGCGGCACGGATGACAAAACGATCGGCGAGCCGGCGCAAGGGCGCGGTCATGTGGCAATAGATCGCGGCCATCGCCGCGTGCCAGGGTACCACTCCGGGGCGGTAGGGGACATAGCGCGCCCCTTCCCCGGCGCGCCGGACGGCCAGCAGGAAGGCGGCGGCGCGCGGCTCGTCGGGATCGAGCAGCCGTTCGAACTGGGCCAGGCTGGCCTCGTGCGGCCACTCGAGGCCGAAGGCTTCTGCCGTAAAGCGCAGCCGGGTTTCGCCCCCCGCATCAGGCCCTTCCATCACCCGGAACAGTCCGGTCCCCGCCGCCAGCAAGGCATCGGCAACCGCCAGGTTGGTGGCCAGTGAAAGGGCCGCGTTCTGCCGTTCGGCCCGGCTGAGCGGGCGCAGGCGGAGAGTGTAGTGACCGTCTTCCCCCCGCTCCACCTCCTGCTCGGGCGGGTCGACCCGGGCCGCGCCGCGGGCATCGTCGGCGGCAGCCACCCGCCGGGCGAGTTCGGCAAAGCCAGCGGGCAGGTCATCCGGCCGGACCGTCTCGTATCCCAGCTTGGCCCGGCTGCGGATCAGCGCGCGCTCGACCCCTTGCAGCACCGCCTTGCCGTCCGGGCCGATCCGGCTGGTGAAGATCACCGCGGGACGCGGGCCATCAGGCAGCAGGCTTGCCGCCGCCTCGCTAATCGCCTTGGGGTAGAGACCCGCTTTCCCATCGGGCAGATAGGTCGTCTCACCCCGCACCCAGGCTTCTCGATCGAGCGGGTCGTCATCGGCCACGAACCACGGCACATCGGCGATGGCATAGTGCAGCAACAGGTCCCCGCCTGCCGGTTGGATCGCGAAGGCCTGGTCAAGATCGGTCGAGCGGGCCGGATCGAGCGTGACGAAGGGCAGCCCGGTGCGGTCCGCGTGGGCGTCCGGCATCCGCCGTGCGGCAGCCTCAGCCGCAGCCTCAGCCGCCGGCGGAAACGCTGCCGGCACCTTGAACTGGGCGCGGATCGCGGCCAGCCCCTCGGCCAGCAGGCAATCGGGATCGCGCAACGCTTTCATGGCCTTGGGCTAGCGCGCGGGCACAGGCTTGCCAAGCGCGGCGGGGGATGGCGGGGCCATTTGACGTTGACGCGGCCCGCGCGCCCTTACTAAGCCGGGCAGGCATTTCCGGCCATGACCGGACAGGAGGGACAGTTCCATGAAGACCCGCGCCGCCGTTGCCTTTGCCGCCAAGCAGCCGCTTGAAATCGTCGAGCTTGATCTGGAAGGCCCCAAGGCGGGCGAGGTGCTGGTCGAGATCATGGCAACCGGGATCTGCCATACCGATGCCTACACCCTGGACGGACTGGACAGCGAAGGGATCTTCCCCTCGATCCTCGGCCATGAAGGCGCGGGCATCGTGCGCGAGGTTGGCCCCGGGGTGACCAGCGTGAAGCCGGGCGATCACGTGATCCCGCTTTACACGCCGGAATGCCGTCAGTGCAAAAGCTGCCTGTCCGGCAAGACCAACCTGTGCACCGCGATCCGCGCCACCCAGGGCCAGGGCCTGATGCCGGACGGCACCAGCCGCTTCAGCTACAAGGGGCAGACGATCTACCACTACATGGGCTGTTCAACTTTCTCGAACTTCACCGTCCTGCCCGAGATCGCGGTCGCCAAGATCCGCGAGGACGCGCCATTCCAGACCAGCTGCTACATCGGTTGCGGGGTGACGACCGGGGTCGGCGCGGTGATCAACACCGCCAAGGTCCAGGTCGGTGACAACGTGGTGGTGTTCGGTCTTGGCGGGATCGGTCTCAACGTGATCCAGGGCGCGCGGCTGGCCGGTGCCAACAAGATCATCGGTGTGGACATCAATCCCGACCGCGAGGAGTGGGGCCGCCGCTTCGGCATGACCGAGTTCCTCAACACGCGCGGCATGAGCCGCGAGGACATCGTCGCCAAGATCGTGCTGATGACCGACGGCGGCGCAGACTATACCTTTGATGCCACCGGCAACACCGACGTGATGCGCACCGCACTGGAAGCCTGCCATCGCGGCTGGGGCACCAGCATCATCATCGGCGTGGCCGAAGCCGGCAAGGAAATCGCCACCCGGCCATTCCAGCTGGTTACCGGGCGCAATTGGCGGGGCACGGCCTTTGGTGGCGCCAAGGGCCGCACCGACGTGCCCAAGATCGTCGACATGTACATGACCGGCAAGATCGAGATCGACCCGATGATCACGCACGTGATGGGGCTGGAAGAGATCAACACCGCGTTCGACCTGATGCATGCGGGCAAGTCGATCCGTTCGGTCGTGGTGTTCTGATGCGCCGGCCAATCAGCGCCGGCCTGGCCCTGCTGGCGGCCGTGGCGGCGCAAGCGCTTCCGCTGGCCGCGCAGGAAGAAGCCCTGCCGAAGTTCTATGTCTATGGCGAGGACGACGGGACCAGGGAACTGGTCGAATGCAAGGCCACCCATGCCTCGGCCGTCAGCGCGGTCCAGGCCGAGCTGCGCGCAGCCGGGATCGCCATTCAGGATGATGCCGGCGATCCCGAAGCGGTGATGGACGTCTATGTCAACGTTTCAGCCATGCCGATCACGGGGCAGTCAAGCTGCGCCTATTCGCTGACACTGGCGTTCGAATCCTTCGGCGAGGCACCGAACCCCTTCACCGGGCAGAAGGAGTTCAGCAAGCTGACCTATTGCACCAAGGGATCGCTGATGGTCTGGGGGCGCGGGACGGCCCAGGCCGAGATCAACTCCACTTTCCGCCGGCACACGCGCGATTGCCTGGTCAAGTACAAGGGCCGCAACGCCCGCTGATCGCCGGCCTCAGGGATCGACGAAGGTCGCCGGGCGCTTCTCCAACTGGCTCATCACCGCCTCGACCTGGTTCTTCGAACCGATCAGGGCCTGTTGCTCCACGCTTTCGGCCATCAGGATCTCATCGGCATCGACTTCAAGGTAGCGGTTGAACAGCCGCTTGGCGGCGCGCTGGGCATGCGGATTGCGGTTGGCGATGTCGGCGGCAATAGCAGTGGCGCGGGTCACCGGGTTGGCATCGACATAGGTGGCGAAGCCCAGCTCCTTGGCCTCCGCTCCCGAGAACTCGCGATTGGTGTAGGTCAGTTCGCGCAGCACGTCGTCGCGCACCACGCCCTTCCACAGCGCATAGCCGGCCATGTCCGGCACCAGGCCCCACTTCAGCTCCATCACGGCCATGCGCGCGGCCGGGTCGACCACCCGGATGTCGGCTCCGCTGGCGATCTGCAACCCGCCGCCAAAGCATACCCCGTGCACGGCGGCGATCACCGGCACCGGCAGCTTGCGCCACTGCAGCGCGACCTGCTGGGCATGATTGGCATTGCCATGGGTCCGCTCGGTCAGCGGCACCCGGTCATGTCGGGCGGTGTTGGCCATGCTGCCCATGTCGAGCCCGGCGCAAAAGCTGCGGCCCTCACCCGACAGCACCACCGCGCGCAGGCCCTTCAGATCGTGGAGCACCCGCCCGGCATCGATCAGCGCGGCGAACATGTCGGGATCGAGCGCGTTCATCTTGTCCGACCGGATCAGCCGGACCTGCGCCACTCCATCATCGCCCAACGAGATGCTGACCCGGTCCGCGGGCTTCACTTCCAATGCCATGTCCTGCTCCTCGAAACCTATTTCGTTCGGATTTCCGCAGCGCTTGCCGCGTCCCGTTTGCCACCGATAGGCACGGACGGGCCGGGCATCAAGCTGTGCCCTTGGACAGGCATACGATTCTGACCGCCGATCCGGTAACTGCCGTCGGGCAACGTTTCCACCAGGCCATCGATCCCGGCAAGCCGCAGCTTGGCCCTGAGGCGGCTGACGTGGACCGCCAGGCTGTTGGTTTCCGGCCGGAACGACAGGCGCCAGACATCGCTGATCAGTTCGCGCGGAGAGGCCGGTTCGCCCGGCGAATCGGTCAGCCGCCACAGCAGCGCAAACTCGCGCGGGTGCAGGCCAACCGGACGCCCGGCAATGAAGGCATCGCGGGCCAGCAAGTCGATCTGAAGTGCGCCAAGCCGCCGATAGCGCGGCAGCGACTGGGCAAAGTGAGCCATCCGCTGCACACGGAATTCCAGTTCCTCCAGCGAAACGCCGAAGTCGAGAGCATCGCCGAACCCCAGCCGGAGCATCCGCGCTCGCTCGGCCGAGTCCGGAATATCAAGCATCATCATCCACTTGCGTTCGGCCGATGCGGCGCTGGCCAAGCGCAACCATTGGCTCAGTGGCAGATCACGGGGGCGCCCGAGCAACACATGCGCCTTGCCCGTGCCGGATGCGTGGTCATCGCCCAGCAGGCGCCAGCCGAGCCGGCTCAGGTCATAATCGGCAGGAACCGGTCCCGCCGGGAACCAGCGAAACAGCCGCACGTCTTCCTCTCACAGGCGACCCTGCCCGTGGTTAATGGCTGCACCGATCAGGCTGCCAGCGCAAGCGCAGATGCAACCGATTTAAAGGCAATCCCGGCACACCGGGCTCAGGCAGCGGAGGTATTGACCCCCATGCTGGCCAGATAGCGCCGGACATTGCGCGCGGCCTGGCGCAGACGCTGCTCGTTCTCGACCAGGGCGATGCGGACAAATCCTTCGCCTTCCTCGCCATAGCCGACCCCGGGGGCGACCGCGACTTCGGCATGGGTGAGGAGCTGCTTGGAGAACTCCAGGCTGCCCATCTCCTTCAGCGCCGGAGGCAATGGAGCCCAGGCAAACATCGAGGCTTTCGGGCTGGGGATCTCCCAACCGGCCCGGCCAAAGCTTTCCACCAGCACGTCGCGGCGCTTCTGATAGAGGCTGCGGTTCATCTCGACGATGTCCTGCGGGCCGTTGAGCGCAGCGCAGGCCGCGGCCTGGATCGGGGTGAAGGCCCCGTAGTCGAGGTAGCTCTTCACCCGCTTGAGCGCGGCGATCAGCCGCTGGTTGCCAACCGCGAAGCCGACCCGCCAGCCCGCCATGCTGAAAGTCTTGGACATCGAGGTGAATTCCACCGCGACATCCTTGGCCCCCGGCACCTGCAGGATCGAAGGGGTCGGATTGCCATCGTAATAGAGTTCCGAATAGGCCAGGTCCGACAGGATCCAGACCTTGTTCTCCTTGGCCCAGGCGACCAGCCGCTCATAGAACGCGAGGTCGACTGTTTCGGCCGTCGGGTTGGACGGATAGTTGACGATCAGGATCGACGGGCGCGGCACGGTGAAGGCCATGGCCCGGTCGAGCGCGGCGAAATAGGCTTCGTCCGGGGTGGTCGGCACCGAGCGGATCGTCGCCCCGGCGATGATGAAGCCGAAGGTGTGGATCGGGTAGCTGGGATTGGGTGCCAGCACCACGTCGCCCGGCGCGGTGATCGCAGTGGCGAGGCTGGCAAGCCCCTCCTTGGAGCCCATGGTCATCACCACTTCGGTTTCGGGATCGAGTTCCACGCCAAAGCGGCGACCATAGTAGTTGGCCTGGGCCTTGCGGATGCCGGGAATGCCGGAACTGGCCGAATAGCCATGGGCGTCAGGCTTCTGCGCCACTTCGCACAGCTTGTCGATCACGTGGGCGGGCGGCGGCAGATCCGGGTTGCCCATGCCAAGGTCGATAATGTCCCTACCGGCGGCGCGTGCTGCGGCCCGCATGCCGTTGACTTCGGCGATGACGTAGGGCGGCAGGCGCTTGATGCGGTAGAATTCCTCGGACATTGGACCTTTCCTGGTGACACGCGCCACGCGGCGCAGGGCTGCCTTATCGGGGATTGGCGGCGAATGCGCCAGTGCGTTTGAGAAAAATCGCCATGGCCGCCAGCGGCAGCGCCCAGGCGATCCAGGCATCGAGCGCATAAAAGGCCTGATAGTGGCGCGGATTGCCGTAGAGCGCATAGAGCGAGAGGTAGATCCGGAAGAACAGCGCGCCGGTGGTGGTGGCGGCCATCAGCAGCATCATCGCCCGGTGGCCGGCCATGTTCCCGCGCCGCACATGACGCAGGCCGAGGCCCAGAAAAAGCAGCCACAACAGGCCCTGAACGGTGAAACCAAGGGCAGACAAGGGTGTCACCGGTGCCACCAAGGCCACAGGGAAAGCCGTCACGCCCGCCACCAGCACCACCGGCACGGTCACGCGCCCCAACCGGCGGTGCCAGTGCGGGCGATGGCGCAGCAGGATCATCGCCGGGATCAGCAGCAGCACCAGCCCGCCGGTCACCATGTGCAGCGGAAATGTCCAAGGCAGCAGCTCGGTCTTGATGTACAGCGCTTCGGGAAAGTCGTCGATCTGCCAGGGCGCGCGCATCGCCTGGATGGCGGCATCGATCAGGTAGAGGCCCAGGGCCGCCACCGCCCCGCCCCCCGCGATGCGCCGCAGGGCCGGGTAAGGATCGGTCCGCTTGCCGAAGGAGCTTGCCATGACCGCCTTATTCCACCGCCGCGCTGCCGTGTCGATTGGCCTTGCCGCCGGCCTGTTGCTGGCCGCTCCGGCGATGGCCGCACCGGACAGCCCGTTCTGGGGCCGCTGGCAGGTCAGCGATCCGGACGCGCCGTTCTCGTCCCGCGGGCGCGAGTACAAGACGATCGACATCGCCCCCTGCGGCAAGGACTTCTGCGGGGTCAGCGTGGGCGCTGGCGGCAAGTGCGGCCCCACCCTGTTCCGCTTCCTGATGAAGCGCGCCGGCGGGGACCAGGAACTGCGCGGCACAGGCAAATGGGGCTCGGGCCGCAAGAACGTGATGATCTGGCTGTTCCAGGGCGCGCAGGGCGAGGTCCGCGACCAGTTCCAGCTCTATCTGGGCGATGGCTGGGACTTTGGCGAGAGATCCCCGAACATGCCGAAATTCGATGCGATTTATCGCAAGTCGGGAGTCGCGCGCTGCAAGGCACGCTGATACAAGGGGCGCATGACCCAGCCCAAGGATCCCGCGGAACTGTTCGGCACTTTCCTGCAGATGCCGCAGCAGCTGTTAAGCCAGTTCATGCCCGGCGCGCTGATGCCCGGGCAGGATGGTGGCCCCGCGGTGGGAGACATGGCGCAATGGGCCAGCGTGGCGCAGCGGATGCAGGCTCTGTGGATCGAGTTCCAGCGCCAGCAGGCTGAAACCGCGGCAGGTAAGCTGCCGGCGATCCTGTCCGATCCGGGCAATTTCATGGGCATCATGCAGGACTGGCTGAAGGCCCTGCCGATCACTTCGATCGAAACCCAGAAGCAGCTGTGGGAAGACGGGCTGGAACTGTGGCAGGGCGTGCTGGGCCAGTACGGCATCGGCCCCAAGGCCGGCGAAGCCCAAGGCGGTGCGCCGGACCTGCCGCGCAAGGACCGCCGCTTTGCCAACCCCAAGTGGCGGGAGCAGCCGTTCTACGCGCTGGTCCACCAGACCTACCTGATGCTGGCCGAACAGGTCATGGCCATGGCCGACCAGGTCGAAACGCCCGATCCGGCCCGCAAGGAACAGCTGAAGTTCGCGGCCCGCACTCTGGTTGAGGCGCTGAGCCCGGCCCATTTCCCGCTGCTCAACCCGCTGGTGATGGAAAAGGCCGCCGCCACCCGGGGCGAAAGTCTGGTCAAGGGGTTCGAACACCTGCTGGCCGACCTGCAGCGCGGACAGCTGACCCATGTCGATCCCGAAGCGTTCAAGGTGGGGGAAAACATCGCCACCACGCCGGGCAAGGTGGTGCATGAAACCCCGCTCTATCAGCTGGTCCAGTACAGCCCGACCACCGACAGCGTGCTGGAAGTGCCGCTGGTGATCTTCCCGCCGTGGATCAACCGGTTCTACATCCTCGATCTGTCCCCCCAGAAGAGTTTCATCCGCTGGGCGGTGGAACAGGGGCTGACCGTGTTCGTCGTCTCGTGGAAATCGGCCGACGAGAGCATGAAGGATCTGGTCTGGGACGATTACATCCGCAGCGAGATCGACGCGATCGACACCGTCCGCGCGCGTCTTGGCGTTAAGAGCGTCCACACCATCGGTTATTGCGTGGCCGGCACCACCCTGGCCGCGGCGCTGGCCGTGCTGGCCCGGCGGGGCGAGGCCGACAAGGTCAAGAGCGCGACCTTCTTCACCGCCCAGGTCGATTTCGAGAAGTCGGGCGAGCTGAAGGTGTTCATCGACGATGCGCAGCTCGAAGCGCTGGAAAAGCTTTCGGCCGAAACCGGCTATCTCGACGGGCGCTATATGGCCGCGACCTTCAACCTGCTGCGCGGCAACGACCTGATCTGGAACTACGTCGTCAACAATTACCTGCTTGGCGATGACTATCCGGCCTTCGATCTGCTGCACTGGAACGGCGACGTCACCAACCTGCCGGCCAAGTGGCACATGAGCTACCTGAAGGACCTCTACCGCGACAACAAGCTGGTGGTGCCCGATGCCCTGTCGGCCGATGGCACCCCGATCGACCTGACCCGGATCGAGACCCCGGCCTATATCCAGGCCGGGCGCGAGGATCACATCGCCCCGGCCGAAAGCGTCTGGCGGATGATGCACCATCTGCGCGGACCGAAGACCTTCCTGCTGGCCGGATCGGGCCATATCGCCGGGGTGGTCAACCCGCCCGCGGCGAAGAAGTACCAGTACTGGACCAATCCCGGCCCGGCCGAGAGCTTTGCCGAGTTCGTTTCCGGCGCGGTCGAGACGCCGGGCAGCTGGTGGCCGCACTGGATCGAGTGGATCCGCGCCCGCGATGCGGCGGAAGTGCCGGCCAAGGGCAAGCGCGTGCCCGGCAGCAAGGGCGATCATGTGATCGAGGACGCCCCGGGTCGCTATGTGAAGATGCGGTAAGTCATTGCATCATAAAGGCAAATGCCATTTATGCTGCACTGCACAAAAATTCCTTGACTTCGCAGGTGCAATACCTATTTTGTGCACTGCAACATGAGCCGTGTGGATTGTCCGCGTGGCCCCTGCGAAGGATTTGACCGATGGCTGAAGCCACCGAAAGCAAGATCGACGCCGCCAAGGCCGAAGCCGCGGCCGAAAAGGCCTATGCCGCTGCTGCCGCCGCCACCCCGGTGAAGGCGGAAGCCAAGCCCGAAGCCAAGCCGGCGGCCGCCAAGGTTGCCGCGCCGGTCGCCAAGAAGGCGCCGGCCAAGGCCGCTCCGAAGAAGCCCGCCGCCAAGCCGGTTGCCGCCAAGAAGGTTGCCGCGCCGAAGAAGGCCCCCGTCAAGAAGAAGGCAGCCGCGCCCAAGGCCGCGAAGCCCGCTGCCGCCCCCGCCCATTCTTTCAAGGACACCATCATGACCAAGACCAAGATCGCCACCGAAGATTTCACCGCCAAGGTGCAGGAAACCGTTGCCGAAGCGCAGGAACGCGCCAAGGCCGCTTTCGAAAAGAGCCAGGCCCTGTTCGGCGATGCCGGTGAATTCACCAAGGGCAACGTCGAAGCGCTGGTCGAATCGGGCAAGGTGCTGGCCGCCGGCATGCAGGACCTCGGCAAGGACTATGTCGCCGAAGCCAAGACCGCGTTCGAAACCGTCCAGGCCGACATCAAGGACCTGGCCGCAGTGAAGACCCCGGCTGACTTCTTCAAGCTGCAGGGTGAAATCCTGCGCCGCAACTTCGACGCTGCCGTCGCTTCGGGTTCGAAGCACTCGGAAAAGGTCGTCAAGGTTGCCGGCGAAGCCTTCGCCCCGATCCAGAACCGGGTCAGCCTGGCGATCGAAAAGGTCAAGCAGGCCGCCTAAGGGCAGCCGTTCCTCGCGGTCTGGCGACCTCTCCTCTCTCCCCGCCGGACCGCGAGCTCAATCGCCTGGGGCCGGACAGCGCAGCGGCGCTGTCCGGCCCTTCGCTTTTGGACAGGTGTCAGAACACTTGTCCTTTACCCCTTCGATGCGATATTTGCCCGCAATGATCTTCAGCGCCGACCTTGAATTCCCGCCGCTCCGCCGCGCGATCCGCGCCGCCGGGGACGAGGGCGATTCGGGTGATGGCCAGGGCCAGATCGGCATTGCCACCAAGACCCGGGCCAAACCCAAGAAGCCCAGCCAGTTCAAGGTGCTGATGCTGAACGACGATTACACCCCGATGGAATTCGTGGTGATGGTGCTGAAGCGGTTCTTCAACATGGATCTGGAACAGGCCACCCGGGTGATGCTGCACGTGCATCAGCGCGGGGTCGGCGTCTGCGGGATCTATCCCTATGAAATCGCCGAAACCAAGGTGAACCAGGTGATGGACTTCGCCCGCCAGAACCAGCACCCGCTGCAGTGCACGCTGGAAAAGGCCTGAGCCGCGCCTTTGCCCTTTGCCGCTGCCTGCCCTGCGGTTAAGGAAGCGGCAGAGCAGCTATTCCGGGCCGATCCCTTTTCGTGAAATCCATCCCCGCCATTGACCGCTACATCTTCCGGCTGGTGCTGATGCCCATGCTGGCGGTCTTTGTCGTCGCCGCCTCGCTGTTGGTGCTCGACAAGATGCTCAAGCTGTTCGAGTTCGTCGGCAATGAAGGCGGGCCGATCGGGGTGGTGTTCCGGATGCTGGCCAACCTGCTGCCGGAATATGCCAGCCTGGCGATCCCGCTGGGGCTGATGCTGGGCATCCTGTTTGCCTTCCGCAAGCTGGCCACCACCAGCGAACTGGACGTGATGCGGGCGCTGGGGCTCAGCTATACCCGGCTGCTGCGGGTGCCTTACCC
>ERZ761602.5841-NODE-5841-length-14235-cov-5.904372_pt1 | contig 14235 bp, 15 predicted proteins | sample MGYA00512165_ERZ761602 | MGnify/ENA primary metagenome ERZ761602 (study PRJEB28899, sample SAMN02445085) | bioreactor sludge metagenome | biome: EBPR sludge; isolation source: Thorneside wastewater treatment plant | place: Australia: Brisbane, Thorneside...
TTCGATCATGCCGCGTAGAATTTTCAACACATCCGGCTCGGTCAATGGGGTATCACCGAGCACCGATTTGATTTCTTCATCATCTAATTCGAAATTTTTTGTCGAGCCATCTTTATCTGTCGTTTGATACTTGAAGACCCAATGAATATGCGGGTATGAAATTAACAAAGTGAGGAAGGTGGTCCCGACATCGCCCAGAGGCATCCGGTCAATGTGACTGTGACGAAAAGACGCCTCAATATGCGTGCCTTTGCCGGGTTCTGTTTCCAGGCTTAAGCCACCCTCGGTTTGTTCTGCCGCCAACCTCAAGAGCGGAATGCCCAGCCCAACCTTGCGTGTGGTGCGCGTGGTATAGAACGGGTCGAGTACTCGTTTGGCGGTTTCTGCATCCATACCTCTGCCATCATCGCGGACGGATACGCGTAACACATCACTTTTCAGATCTTCCACTACATCAATGCGGATATTTCGGCTTTCCGCCGCGACGCTGTTTTCAGCAATATCCAAAAGATGCAGTGCAATTTCGCGCATGATTAGCCTTGAACCTTCTTCAATACCTGCGGGAATTTATTCGGGCGCAACTTCCCTTGCACTTCTTCGTTTACCACCACTACCGGCGCCTGACTGCATGCACCCACACAGCGACATTCTTCGAGTGTGATCTGTCCGTCGGGCGTGGTATCGCCGAGGTCAATGTTCAACATCTGCTTGGCTTTTTCCACTAATTGCGGTGTGCCTGCTACATAACAAGCCGTGCCCAAACAAAACTTGATGGTGTGCTTGCCGCGCGGCTTGGTCTTGAAGAACGAATAGAACGTCACCACGCCGTGGACTTGTCCCAGCGGGACTTTCAAGTTCTGTGCGATATACACCTGCATGCAAGGGGAGATGTGCCCGATCTTGGATTGCACTTCATTTAGTACAAGCATGACCGCGCCAGGGCGGTCTTTGTTCTCATGTATCACCTGGTCGATCAAAACCCTTAGGTCTCCAGAATTCAACGGGTCAGTGGGGGGGATTTCTTTGTTCAGTCGTGTCATTGAAGTTCCTACTAAAGTATTGTGATAAATTTCACAATATAGTTTACAGGTTCCTTTGAAATTCGTCAATGAAAGATGTCACGTGGCAACTGTGTAAGTTGTCAGGCAATTTATGGAACCAAAATTTGGATATTTCGCGAATTTTCCCTGCGAAATGCTTTGAGGATTTCGTCGAGGGTCGGTGCTTCAAGTTTAAAAAGTGTTGTTCCCAAGAACTCGTCCAATCGATGTACGTCACCGCTTTGAATAAGCGGGTGGTTTTGCGATGAAGGGAAATTTTCTTGTAATCGTTCCGGCGTGGTGTGGCGTGAGATATCCAATGCAGGGAAATGCCACCAATCGGCAAGAAAGCCGAGAGTGGGGAACAAGCCGAACGATTTCCGATCAACATGTGCGGGAATCACTGCGCCGTTGAGGCTGGTAACTTTTTCAAGTACTTCCTCTATGGAATATTCGGTGGAGGTGAGCAGGAGGCGCGGTTCAGACCTAATAAAATCTCCGTCTGCATTGACTACGAATTGTTCGCCAAAATACTCGGGTTGATTCGATGCGTCGGGCAGGGCCTGGTCTACGTTTTGCTGCCAGGTTTCGAGGTCCGATAATGAAGCGAAAAGGCAGAGCAGGTGAATATCCTCATAGGTCTGCACTTCCATTCCGGGGATTACAGTCAGCCCGGTTCCTTCTGCTGCCAGTTGCACGGCCCCTACATTTGCGCTGGCATTGTGATCGGTGACGGCTATGATGTCGATATGGCGTTCGAGCGCTTCCTGTACGATGAGCGGGGGGATCATTTCCACTTCGGCGCAAGGCGAAAGAACTGTATGAACGTGCAGATCGGCGCGGAAGGTTTTCATCGCTACCGGATGTTCATTTCCCATAGATTTCCGCAAACTTCGTAGCTGCGTTTTGGAGTGGATAGCAGGATGACGTTCTGTTCGTTTGCCTTGGCGATGACGGCTTCTTCGAGCTGCGCGTTTTCGGTGATGATGACGGCGGCGACATCCAACATTGCCGCGACGGCAATGATATTCATGTGTGCTTGCAGGGTGACCCAGATGTTGCCGCTCTTCGCGCCAGCCATGACGCATGAGAGCAGGTCGGAGGTGTAACCGCCCTGGGGTGTGATATTGGAAAGATTGCGAGGCTCCGTGAGGACGGTGAGTTGAAGCCGGTCGACGATGGTTTGAAGATTCATGATGATCCCTTTTTGCTGTTTAGGGTTTCTGGCGGGACGACGATGCGCATGGTAAGTCTGGTGCCTTTCCCAGGGGTCGAGTCGAGTTCCATCTTGTCCACGCAGCGTTGAATGTTGACCAACCCCATGCCTGCACCGAAACCCATCTCGCGGACTTTGTCGGTTGCGGTGGAAAAGCCGGGTTGTTGGGCTTTTTGAGTATCGGCGATACCAGGACCGTCGTCAGTGGTGATGAGACTGATGCGATGTGGCTCCACTTCCAGTTTTAGGATGCCGCCATTGTTTGTGTGGATGATTAGATTCATTTCGGCTTCGTAGGCGGCGATACCGCAGCGCCGTGCCAGTTGCTGGTCTGCACCGAGGCGCAGCAGTGCGCGTTTGATGTGACTGGATGCGTTGCCCCCGTTATTGAAATCCCCGACCTTGATGTTGTAGCGTAAGACAAGCGTCGTGCGATCGGAGATGATGTCTTCAAATAAATGGCTGGCGCGATACCGGCGGACTTCTTCTTCTTTGTAATCGCGTTCCAATGCCAGTAAAAAGCCGCGGTTGATATCGCCTTTGGTGATGATACCTGCAAGCTTGTGATGCTCGTCGATCACAGGCAGGCGCCCCAATCTCTTTTCGTTAAAGGCTTTGATCGCCTTCATGATGCTGTCGAAGGTGTTGACCGTAACCAGCTGGGTTGTCATGTAATTTCTGACAGGCATTGCAAGTTCGTTCTTCTGCAAGGCACGCACCACATCTTCCAGACTGATAACGCCGAGGAGGTTCGCATCTGCAACGACAGGCACGCCAGAGATGCGGTTGGCGCGCAGCAGGTCGAGCACACTGGAAACGGGTACATCCGGCGAAGTTGTGATGATCTTGGATGCCATCACTTCGCGCACTTTCAGGTCATACGAAAGTTCCTCGATGCGATTGATCTCATGCGCGTCGCGGTCGGTCAGCGGGCGGTGCCGTCCGAATTTTTCCTGCTCGGTTTGAGGTCTAGTCGGCGCCATTGTTTTCGTAACTTTTCAGCCCGGCATCGTGCAGCCTGCCGCTCAGTTCGAACATGCCCAGAGGGCTGGAGATAAGCGGAATATTTTCCTGAATGGCAATGTCCATCGTTTCCTGTTGAGGGTGTTTTCCGCGCACAAAGATGATGGCTCGGAAATCCGCCATTTGAGCTGTACGGACGACCTGCGGGTTGGTCAACCCGGTGATCAAAACCGCGCGTGGGCGGCTGTACGCCAGCACATCACTCATCAGGTCGGCGCAACAAGCTCCATGGATGTTCAAGCCTGTTGCGAGTCCGGGAGTTAATACTGTTCCTTCGGCGATGGTAATGATATCGGTAAGGTTCATGTTCATATAAAGTCGGTTCCTTTCGGTTATGCATAAATTATTCGCTACCTTATCTGATTCCGTAAGTTTCATTCTTCATGCTTTGAAGGTGATAATCTGCCTAAAATGTGATAAATTTCACAAACGTGAATAAAAAAAGAAGGTCATCGAGACCTTCTCATAACCCAACCCTTTCGCCATATGAATAGATATTGAAGCGGTGTTTGCGCGCGTATCCAATCAGTGTGATGCCATACCGTTGCGCCATCTCAATCGACAGCGATGATGGGGAGGTGCGCGAGATCAAAATGGGAGCATTGAGTTGGGCAGCCTTTTGCAGCATCTCCGAACTGATGCGCCCGGTGGTGATCAGTATGCGGTTTTCTGGCCAGACATTCTGCATCAGGCACATGCCAGCGATCTTGTCGAGTGTGTTATGCCTGCCGATGTCATCGACCGCCAATACGATTTTTTCCCCATCGCTCAAAGCGGATGTATGGACACCGCCGGTATCACGATACAGCTCCTGTGACTCGAACAGCTTCTCGACCAATCCCATCACCGCTTCTGGCTGGACCTTGAAGCTGTTTGCGGCGAGGTTGACATTGGGTTTCGCGAGAAGGTCAACAGCCGTCACACCGCCGGTGCAGCCGGATGTCCTGCGCCAGTTGGTCGGTTGTTCTGCGTTGAAATTCAACCAGACATCCACATTGTCGCCATGTTCGCACAAGCGGACATCGGCGATATCCTGCCTGCTTTTGACGATGCCTTCATTGTACAGAAAACCCACCGCCAATTCCTCCAGGTGGGTTGGCGTACACATGAACGAGATCCAAACCCCGCCATTTACCGTAAGGGAGACGGGAGTCTCGACTATCGTCTCCGAGTTGAAATGTTCCCATTTCTTGAACTCATACCGTTCATACTCAATCGCTTTTCTTGGAGGGATCATACTGACTCCATAAACTGATAAGATGTTCGATCTCTTGTTTTGTGCGGGTGGCTGCTTTTTCGGAATTGCGATGGACCTTGCAGAACACATCCGGGTCGGCTTGAAACGCCCCCAGGCAGGCTTCGGTGCAGAGCATGATTTTCTTTCCGCGGTGTTGCGCCGACGGGAAATACTGCGGGTCGGTATCTCGGAAGATTCGTCCGCACAGGGTGGCGAATGGACTGGGTCTTTTTGTCGAGGCGGTCATTTTTATTGGTCTTCCAATACGCCGATCAGTTTCACGCATTCGTGTTTGAACACTTCCGCGTTGTGCGGCGCATCTTCTAGTTCATTGGTAAGATCCTGTCCGGGAAAATGCAAAAATTCGTGCAAACCCAGCCGCCATTTGGGGCAGTCGGTTACGTCGTAGACAATGCCTTTGAACGCGATCCACATGCGTGTACCGCGTTCTCCGGTGTTGCGTTTCAATTCTGGCAGGGTGACCCTCCGATCGCTGTTCATGCCGGGTTGATCAGTATTCCTGACGGGAGGTAGGTCTTCAAATATTCCAGCAACGAATAGATTAAGAAAGAACAACCGAACATTTCCACGGATTCTTCGAGGCTGGCCACCACGGCATAGGTGAAATTCTTCAAACCCATATTGGCGGCAAAGTAGCCGCTGACCATTTCGCCGCCGATCACGCCGGAAAGATAGATTGTAAGGGAGAAGAAAAATAGCAGCTTGAACCGCGTATCGAGGTGTAGAAAAAAACTCAAATACGCAATCAGAAAAACCGCGACTGCGATCAACCCTGGGACGATCCAGGCAAAATAGAAGATCCCCTCCGCGCCAAAGACCGCGCGCATTGGCTTGATCAACCGTTCGTGCAGAGTCGATACCTCGTCGATGGAAAGCAGGAGAAATATCAGAGCAAGGATGATCCATTGGAAGCGGAATTTATCCCTGACCGAATTTTTCCATGCGCCGATCATAGCAAGCAGGAGTGCGGGGATGAAAAGCATCAGGGAGTTAATGAATGTAGGGATGTTGCTTTCCGCATCCATGTAGAAGGGAGTATTCATGAAATCCATGACGACTTCCTGCCAGTAGCTATGAATATCCCAACCGCCTATGAAGCGGAGGTGTTGTCCCCAAATGCTCATTCCCACCAGAATGACGACGAGGACGATGCAGAAGATCAGTGTGCGTTTTGGGTTGATTTTTATAATGGGAGTTTGATTTGTCATGTTAACCTGCGGCGTTGATTATATCCATTCCTGCGGATCAGGTACCGGCTGAGTCTGAACCGGGGACGACCACTGTTCGGATGCCGCTCCCAAATCGCTCCAGTGCATCCAGTGTATTATTGATGGCATCGGCATCAAGGGGAATCAAGCGGGTTACGATCTGCGATGTATCCAGCACCTTGCGCCGGGCAAGGTCAAGCAAAAGGGGGAGTTCCTGCAAGTGATGGTCGTTCGAGCCGATCAATTCGACTTCATTGCCGAGCAATTCGGTGTAGGTTTGAATCTCGAGCGGCTGGTTGGAAAGACCCACGATCACCACGCGCCCCAGCACGCCAGCGACCTGGAGTGCCTGTTTCATCGTTTTGGAAAGGCCGATCATTTCTATGGCGACGTCCACACCTTTGCCGTTTGTCAGGCGTTTGATCTCAACGACGGGGTCGGTCTCTTTTGCATTGATGGGGATGGCATCGTATTGCGTTGCGAGACTCAATTTCTCTTCATTTAGGTCCACCGCAAATACTTCCACCGCACCAAAGGCTTTTGCCAGTTGTATTGCAGACTGACCCAGCCCGCCCGCGCCGAAGATGGCTACGGTCTCGCCGCCTTTCAAGCGGCTCTTCCGAAGCGCATGGAATGCGGTTGCGCTGGCGCACATCAACGTCGCACCCTGCTCGAATGGGATTTCATCAGGTAAAGGGATCGCGTTTCGTGCCGGTACGGCAATGAATTCAGCGTAGCCGCCGTTCGTGTAATGCCCGATCATTAGGACTTTTTCGCAAAATTGATCGTTGCCGGTCGTGCAGTGATAGCAATCACCACAGGAGAGATTGTAGTGAAGGCAGACACGGTCCCCGGGCTTTAAGTGGGTTACGTCTGCACCGGCGCGTTCCACGACGCCTGCTACTTCATGTCCAAGCGTGAGCGGTACCGGTCTTACCGGCGAGATGCCGGCGCGGGAATGCGCGTCGGAATGGCAAACTCCGGCAGCTTTAACTTTCACCAGGACGTCCCGCGCCCCGATTTCGGGGATGGGAATTTCCTGCATTTGTAATGGCTGGTTGACGCCAACGAAGCGTATGGCTTTCAAGACTCCTCCGGTTGAGTGGTGTGGGTGGGGATTATACAGGGGAATAAAAAATCTCCCCGGGATTTAGGAGATTTCGATCTTATCGCAAAGCCGCAAGGACGCCAAGTAATTTTTTGCTTTGCGTCTTTGCGATAAGTCTGACTCTAGATCTGCAACCCAATATCGAAAACTGCGGAATATCCCGAACCATTCTGGATCACATCCAGGAGCAGTTGACTGCCGCCATTCCCGTAGATTCCGTCCCGGTCATTACGCACATTGCGTTCACCGCGCTGGCTGTACGGCTCCTGTAAATACACCTGATCGGTGAAGGCGTCGTCGAAGAAAAGCTGAGAGGTGAAGTCGTAACCGTTGATGCGGATCTTGAAGTGAATATGCACAGTGCGCCCCGGATACCAGCCCGGATAAACCGTCACGAATTTTGCCCCTCCATTCGCGTCAGTGATTTGATATCCGCGCAGGAACTTTTTGCCTCGAGCATTTTCCACATCCGAGTACACGCCGAAGGCATCGCAGTGCCAAATATCCACCTGGGCGTTCGAAAGGACTGCGCATCCGTTCGAGTTCACTTGCGAGACGTTAAAGGTTAAATCCAGTGGCGCGCCACTGGATTTAACTCCGTCGCTGGGATCCACGCGGATGTCTGAGCGGTTAAGCATTTCATCCACAAAGTAAGGACCTTCAGTCATTTCGGGGCGCACCACACAGGCGGGAACGGGAATGCTCACCGAAGTTGCCGTCGTTGAAATAGGAGCCTCAATTGATGTGGCACTTATATCGGTTGCAATGGGTGTTATCGTCTCGATCATGCCTGGCGCACAAGATGCCATCAATGCCGCTGCACTGCCCAACCCCAGTAATTTGAGCACATCTCTTCTGCTTAAAACTGTTCCAATTGGCAGGTCGTCATTGTCCATGTTTCTCTCCTCATTAAAGTTTGTTTCAGTCTATCCAATTGAATTAATAGCTGCATGAACAAATTATGTTTTTATTGTGAACTCCCGTCACCAATAATTTTTCATTAACTCTGTTGCCCATTCCGGCTGATGGACTTCCTCCCTTGGCAGGAACTCGCGCATGACCGGTTTAATATCAAGGACAGGCGTCCCGGCGACCGCATCCAACCCCTGAACTTGGAGTCTGCGCCCATCACGCTTCAATACCTTGACGATGGTCGCCCCAAGCCTGTTTGGGCGATTCTTGCCCCGTTGGCTGAGAATCCCAACCTTGGGCCAAGCCGGGTTGTTGCGTGGATGACGGGCCCCAGTTTCGATTTTCGAGTCTGGCACGAGATGGAATAGAAAGATGATCTCGGCGTGCGAAAAATCCTCCAGCCCGAACAAGGCTTCTTCTGGCAGGGATGGATCGAGTTCAATGACCGAGATTTCTTCGCCCCAATTATCGTCTTCGACTTCAACCCGCATGTTTCTGACCGTTGCAATTGGCAATAAATTGATCATGGCTGTCTTTCCTCGCGAAGTTCTCCGAATTGCACGGTTTCACCAATGTAAATTACCGCACATTGAGCTTGAACACCGTTGACCACGTGCTCCAATTTCCGGCGGCATCTCTTGCACGTACCCGCCAGTAATATGTGCGGCCGATCAAGGTCTTTGATTGGACGAAGGTCCGGGTTGGCGTTGACGAGAATTCCGGGCTTGAGAAATCTGCGTTGTTATCGACCTCAATCTGGTATCTCACCGCACCCGTAACCGCTGACCACTCGAAGTTTGGCCTTGTCGGTGTGGATGCGTTGTTTTTTGGCGATTTCGGCTTGGGTGCGGCGGGAGGCGTGCCGTCTAGTGTGAAGAAATACGATGCGCTGAATTTGCCAGGGTTGAGTTCCGTATTGTAAGCACGGACTTTCATATAATAACCGCCATCTACCAATGGCGTTTGTGTCGTTAGTGTTGTACCTTCAATAGTTTGGGTCAGGACGATCTTCGAGAAGTTGCTGTCGCGCGCGATGAAGACCTCATATGCTCGTGCGTTCGGAACCGACGACCAGGATGGAGGAGAATAAGCGGTATTGGTCAATGCGCCTGGTATTGGTGTAATAACCGGCGCTGGAAAATCCATCGGAGTTTTTGCGAGCGAAAAACTTTCCCCTTGTGTATATCCGTTGTTGGCAAGCGGATTACCTGCCCGGTCAGTGATGTTGCCGTTGTCAAAGAGGTCCAAGCGGATCGTGCCCGAGCCCGCGCCTGTCTGGACCGTCAACCAGTAAAAGGGATCTGCATTTTGCATTGTGAGGATAGAGGAAAGGATGACGTTCGACCCTGCAATCGTAAAATCTGTCGATTCTGCCCCAAGCACAGGCTCCGAAAAAGTTACGATAAAGTCAGCGGTCGGGTTGATCGTGGGGTTGTTTCCAGCTCGAATGATCGATGTTACCCGCGGCGGCGTGCGGTCAATCGTAAAGGTTTCTCCGGAGAAATTTCCATTGCCTCCGCCGTTACCGCCGAGCGTAATCCCCTGGGCATTATGAATGCTGTCGTTATCTATAAGATCAAGTCTCATCGCTCCATCCGCCATGCCGGTGTTGACATTGACAATGAAGAACGGACTTAAGTTTTGGATATTATTGATCGACCCATTCAACAATATGAAATCGCTTGCGTCCACACCATCGACGACTTCGGAAAAAGTGACGATGAAAGCCGCGGCAGGCGCATTGGTCGGGTTTGAGCTGGCGCGGATGATCGAGGTAACGATGGGTGTTTCGATGTCAATGTTGAAAATCCCACCCAGTGCGTTGCCGTTTGTCAACCCTGCCCCGCCGAGCGGGTTACCGATCCCATCGAGAATGCTGTCGTTGTCGATCAGGTCGAGTCGCAGGCTGTCACGTCCGGGTTGGATCGAAGTGGAAACGACGTATTGACTGCCGCTGCCCGTGATATTTGTGATCGCTGCGCCGTTCATGGTGAAGAAGGAGAAGTCGCTTCCATCTACGCCGGTAACTGGTTCTGAAAAACTGACGGTGAAGTCTATGCTCGGAGCATCTGTCTGTCTTGAAGGGATGATCGAGAGGACGGTCGGTGCGGCACGGTCTACCGAATACGAATCCCCTGCGGTGAAGCCCGTTTGGGTTGTGTTTCCTGCTGTATCGAAGATCGAGTCGTTATCGACGAAGTCGAGTCGTAAGCTGTCATTGCCGTTTCCCGTCAGGGCGGTTATTGTGTAATTCGCTCCCGAGCCGCTAATCCCAATAAGAGTCGCTCCATTGAGGGTCGATAGTGAAAAATCTGCCAGATCGACTCCTGAAACGGATTCGTTGAATGTGACGGCAAAATCGACCGATGCTGCATTTGTCAGGTTGGGGGAGACGCGCGTGACCGAGAGTACAGCTGGGGGAGTTTTGTCGATAGTGTACGGTTCACCGGAGAGATTGCCGTTTCCTGCGCCTTCCCAACCCAAAGGCAGACCGAGGTTTGTAATGATGGAATCGTTATCGGTGAGGTTGAGCCGCAAGGTTCCATCCCCGTTCCCGGTATTGACCGATACTATATACGAACTTCCCGTACCTGTAATACCAGCGATCCCCGCGCCGGGGATGTTTGTATCGAGGGTGAAATCCGAAACGTCGACACCGCTCACTACATCAGTGAACGTGACCTGATAATCGACGCTGGCAGCGTTGGTGGGGCTTGTCTTCATGCGTGTGAGCGACGCAACCGAGGCAGCCTTCGCTCCGATAACATATTCATCGACGAGAGTCCCGGTACGTGTGAACATGCGGAAGCGCATATAGAGGCTGGAAGCTTCCACACGCATTGCACCGAAATCGCCATTGAAATGCGATTGACTCTGGGGCAGGATGTTTTCAAATCGATAGATCTCTCCGCCGCCAATCCCATTAACGAAGTACGGAAGTCCGTCCACTAATAACCGCTCGTATGTGTGGTCGTGGCCGGCGAGCACGACATCCGCGCCCCATTCCTTGAAGGGCCAGCGCATGTACTCTGTTGAACCGTGCCAGCCGGAAGAATACGGCGCATGGTGAAGGACAACGACATTGTAAACAGATGTGGATGCGGCAAGTCCCTTGCGCAGCCAGGTGCCCTGCTGCGAGTCAGGCGTGATGCCGTCTGGCTCTTCCCGGTCACTGTCGAGCATGAAGAAGTGGACCGGTCCTTTTACAAAGTCGTAATAATTCCACACATTGCGACGCCCGAAATAATCGAGGTACGGTACGGATCCGTTCGCGCTCCAGTCATGATTGCCGAGAGATGGGTAGAACCGCATGGTGGGAGATCCTGCCCCGTATTTGCCTGAATATTCATAGATATATTCGTGAAAGTATTGACCGATGTTATCGTCGATGGTGACGGCGGCACCGTCGGGGTAATTATTGTCGCCGACGGTCACAATGAAGTCGGGGTTCCAGCTTTTTATAAGGTTTGAAACATCCAGAAGCGGCTGCCCTGCCAGCCCAAAATCGCCGATGACGGCGAAGCTGATCCGGTCGCTTTGGGCTTGGACCTCAAATGGTTTGGTGGTAATGACTGCCAAGGTAAGTGCTGCGATGATAGCGAGAATTTTCAAAGGCGTATGTTTCATTACTTTTCCTTTTCACTGGTTTGTACAATTTCATTATATGGGGCGGAAGGTTATCTCTCCTGTCTGGCATGGACTTAATATGGAATCGTGCATGAAGTAAAATTATTCCACGATGAAATTCCTCCGATATGCGGTTTTCACACTTCTGATCGCTTCGTGCAACCTTCCGATTCCCCAACCTGTCAAAATTGAAAGTTTTACTCCATTACCTTTGATAACTATTGCCGCGAGCTCGACTGCGACTTACATACCTTTTGAAACACCGACACCCATTCCGCCGTCTCCAACAGAGACGCTTACCCCATGTGATCCCGTTTTAGGTTACTGTATTACGGCTGGCAATTTTGTTTTAGAAAGACCCATTCAGCCTCCTGGCAGTGACGTAATTGATCTGTCCTATCCATACGCATCCACCCAAAAAGGTAAGCGCGATGCCCATCACGGGGTTGAATTCCAGAATGCATTCGGTACGGAAGTTCATGCTGCCGGAGACGGAGAGGTCGTATTTGCGGATTCGGACTCAGCTGTTAAATTCAGCCCGTGGAATAATTTTTATGGGAACGTAGTCGTCATCCGTCACCCCAATGAGTTGTTCACTTTATACGCCCATCTATCGAATATCCTGGTTATGCCAGGGCAGGGGGTTCGTGCGGGGGATGTGATCGGGAATGTCGGACAGTCCGGGGGCGCGACGGGTCCGCATCTTCACTTTGAGGTCCGTCAGGGAAACGATTACACCGAATATTTTTCCACCCAAAACCCCGAGTTATGGCTCCGCCCTCAAACAGGGATGGGCGCGATATCCATCACATTGAAAAGTGGTGAGGATCGAAATTATGAACGTCCGCTCGTTATTACACGACTGGCAGAGGATGGGATGACAGTTCTTTTCACGCATTATCTGACATCCTATGCCAAGGGATTTGAGCACAACATTGAAGATGCCGTGTTGAACAACCTGCCGCCAGGGACCTACAAGATCGCTTTCAACGATACATCCGGTTTGAGAGAACGGATCGTCGTAGTGCAGGCTGGTAAGCTTACCGAAGTTGTCTTTGAATTGAAATAAATAAGATGCCGTATGTTGTGGATAAAACTGACGATAAAAAAGTGCATCCTCCGAAGAAGATGCACTTTTTGTTTATTAATTATGCGGCAATGCTGGGAACCATCGTCAGGTATGTAATGATCCCCGCCACAAGCGCAATTGCGCCAAGAATGGCAAAGAACACGCGCATATTGCTTTCCGCGCCAAGCAGGGACGCCCACGCCACAAAGGCGAGACCAAGCGCTGTGATGAGCATGACGAGCTGTAATTGGTCGCCGCGTTCGTCGTATTGGGAAGCCAGGTCGAAGTTTGTATCGGATTCGTCCCATAAGGAAGTCGCATCGGCGTACATCTCGTTGTAATAGTCATCGTCCCATACTCCCTGATCTCTCTCGAAGGCGGCAGTGAGAGCTTCGGAGAAATTTTCCTCGTAATAGGACGCGATCTCAGGGCGTTCATCCACATTGAGATACCAGTTGTCGAAGTAGTTGTAATCCTGGGTAATGTCCTGGTTGGCACGCAGGTATTCAGCGTTGCCATCGTTAAGCTGCTGCATACCGAGTATCTCGTATTTGTTCTGTTCCGAGTCAGACATGGCACCCTGGTAGCTGGCAAAGGCAGTGAATACGCTGAGGATGGCGATCATCGTCCCCAAAAATATCTCGTTGCTAAAAAACTTTTTCATTTCCAATTCTCCTGGATGGGTTTAATTATTACAGCAGGGGATTATATTGGAGATTGTCTGTTATTCAACTTGCAGATTTGTTATAAAACAAAACCGCTCCGAGACTTTCGTCTGTCCCGGAGCGGTTCTACGATTACCAATTATCAGCCGTCCTACTCTTCCAACGTACTGATATCGCCTTCAGGCAGACCTTGAGCCCGTGCCTTCAATACACGGCGCATGATCTTGCCGGAGCGGGTCTTGGGAAGTTTATCCACGAATTTGACATCCTCCGGTCTGGCAATGGGACCCATGTGCTTGGAGACGTGCTGGCGCAATTCCTCCGAAAGTTCTGGCGAGGGTGCAAATCCGGCGCGCAACAACACAAATGTGAAGATAGCTTGCCCCTTGACTTCGTGCGGCAACCCGATGGCAGCGGCTTCTGCCACCGCGGGGTGGCTGACCAGCGCCGACTCGACCTCCGCAGTGCCGAGACGATGACCGGAGACTTTGATGACGTCATCCACGCGCCCGATGATCCAGAAGTAGCCGTCCTTGTCGCGCTTGGCAGAGTCGCCGGTGGTATAACGACCCGGATACTTACTCCAGTATTGGTTCACGTATCGTTCATCATCCCCATAAATCGTTCTCAACATTGAGGGCCATGGGCGCAGTAATGTAAGGTAGCCTTCAGTATCATCTGGCACGGGGTTACCTTGCTCGTCCACGATCTCGGCTTTTTGACCAAAGAATGGCCTCGTGCCGGAACCCGGTTTGAGAGGCACAACAGGCGTCGGCGTGATCTGAAACGCGCCGGTCTCCGTCTGCCACCAGGTATCGATGATCGGATTCTTCTCCTTGCCAATGACGCGGTGATACCACTTCCATGCCTCTGGGTTGATCGGCTCGCCAACGGTACCTAGCAAGCGCAGGGACGAGAGGTCGTGCTTGTTGGGCCATGATTCGCCGAAGCGCATCAAGCCGCGGATGGCGGTGGGGGCGGTGTAGAAAATGGTGATGCCGTAGCGTTCAATGACCTGCCACCAACGATTTGGGTACGGATACGCTGGGCCGCCTTCAAAGAGCATCGAAGTAACGCCCGCGATCATGGGACCATACACGAGGTAGGAA
>ERZ761602.5842-NODE-5842-length-14233-cov-12.039004_pt1 | contig 14233 bp, 6 predicted proteins | sample MGYA00512165_ERZ761602 | MGnify/ENA primary metagenome ERZ761602 (study PRJEB28899, sample SAMN02445085) | bioreactor sludge metagenome | biome: EBPR sludge; isolation source: Thorneside wastewater treatment plant | place: Australia: Brisbane, Thorneside...
TCGCCCCTGTCGGTGCGCTTATTCGCGCATCAAACTGGCGGCGATCATGCGGACTGCCTTTTTTGTCCGCAAAGGACGCAAAGAGAGCCAAGAACCAAGGTGTTGATGTTCTGCTGGCCTTGCTTTCCTTTGCGTTCTTTGCGTCCTTTGCGGAAAAAGCTTTTCTTTCAGATACTTGCGTTATGATTGGTGAGGTCCCCATCGGCTTCGAGTGCACTCAATCTCTGGCGCAAACCGCCGGCACGCATGCTGACCTGCGCCAGCGCGGCACCGAGGCTCTCCGGGCTGCTCCAGATTTCGACGCTGCGGCGGGCTCGGCTGATCGCGGTGTAGAGCAACTGGCGCGACAGGATGCGGTTGTCGGCGGCAGGCGGCAGCAGCACGGCGACATGGCCGTATTCGGAACCCTGGCTCTTGTGGATCGTGATCGCGCCGGCCAGATCGTGCTCAGGCAGTTCGCGCGGCAGCAAATGGCGCAGTCCCGGACGACCGTCGGCGTCGGTGGTCTCGAACACCACGCGCAGCGACGCGCCGCGGCCGATGGCCAGTCCGACGTCGCCGTTGAACAGTCGCCTGGTGTAGTCGTTGTGGCGGATCAGTACCGCGCGCCCGGGGTACCAGGTGCCGCCGCTGCGACGCCAGTGCGCGTCGAGCGCCAGACTCAGCGCCTCGGATCCGAACGGCCCGTTGCGCAACGCGGTCAACAACTGCAGCTCGCGCAATGCGGCGAAGGCCACGCCTGGATCGCGATCGCCCGCGCAGGCGGCGAACAGGGCCGCCCATTCCGGGCGCGTCAGCCATTGCTGCACGCGCGCCGCCAGTGCGCGCGTGTCGCTGACGACTTGCATGCCGCTGTCGCGAACGCGACCGAGGCCGAGCAACATTTCGACGCCGTCGCCACGCCCGACCGCGGCGTTGACCCGCGCCAACGCACTGCCGGTGCGCCAGACGTGCACCAGCCGTGCGCGATGGCGGGCGAAGTCATTGGCGCTGCGTCCCGCGACCGCCGCGATGTCGGCCAGCACCGAACCGGCCGACACCGAGACCAACTGGTCGGGATCGCCGACCAGCACCAGTAGAGCGCTGGGCGCCAGGGCATCGAGCAGCGCGCGCATCAGCGCCAGGTCGACCATCGAGGCCTCGTCGACCACCACGATGTCGTGGGGCAGCAGTTGCCCAGGGTGATGGCGGAATGTGTCGGATTCGGGCAGGGCGCCGAGCAGCCGATGCAGCGTCTGCGCCCGCTCCGGTATCGCTGCCAGGGCATCGCCCCAGCCCTGGTGGCTGGCCAGCGCCGCAGCGAGCTGAGCCTTGCCGTCGCGCACCGCCTGCGACAGCCGCTGCGCTGCCTTGCCGGTCGGCGCTGCCAGGGCCATTGTCGGCGGCGTGCGCTCCGCTGCGACGGCGACCCGGTGCTGCAACAGAAGCAGGCGCAGCACGGTGCTGGTCTTGCCGGTGCCGGGGCCACCGGTGAGCACGAACAGGCGCTTGCCGAGTGCCCGCGACACCGCATCGCGCTGACCGGCGCTGTCGTGGGCGTCCATGCCCTCGAACAACTGCGCATGCGCAGCGCGCCAGCAGCTTGGATCGATCTCCTCGGCCTTGGCGATCCGACTACGCAGAGCGTCGCCGACCACCTGCTCGTGGCGCCAGTTGCGCCACAGGAAGAAGTCGCCCTGCGCCGTCAGCACCGCCGGCGTCACCAAGCTGCCATCGCCGACCCACGGTTGCTGCCGCAGCCGCGCGAGGTCGATCGGCTGTTCGTCCGGATGGTGGTCCGCCAGGCGCACACAAGCATGGCCATCGGCTTCCGCACGCACGGCCCGTGCCAGCGCCTGCGCGAGTTCCGGCGATTGCCGTTTGCGCAACGCCCAATCGTGCACGGCATCGGCCAGCGGCAACGCTTGCGGGTCTCGCACCCGAGACTGGTCAACCGCGCTCATGCGCTCACCTGCGCGCCGTCGAACAGCGCATCGACGGCGCCGATCAGCGCGGGCGGGAAACGTCGGCGCCAGACACCCGCATCGGCACCCAGGCCGATCGCGCGCACGAACAGGTACCAGGATTCGCCGAGGTGGCGCTGCGGGTCGTAGTCGTCGATGCGACGACCGAGATAACGATGCAGCGCGACCGTGTAGATCAGCGCCTGCAACCCGTAGTGGTGCGCGCGCATCGCCAGATCGAGCGCCTCGCTGCGATAGTCGGCGGTGCGCGTGCCGAGGAAGTTGGTCTTGTAGTCGAGCACGTGGTAGCGCCCGTCGAAGGCGAACACGAGGTCGACATAACCCTTCATCAGTCCGCGCAGTTGGCGGCCGGCTTCGACCTGCGGCCACCAGTCGCCGAGTCCGTGCGCGGCCAGCACGCGGTGCAACTGGCCCCAGCGTGCGGCGTCCAGCGCAAATGCGAATTCGAACTCGGCGCGGCGTGCCGCCGGGGTCAGCGCGCCGAGCGACAGACCTTCTGCCAGCGGTGTTTCCAACGTGCGGTCGAGCATGCGGGCAATCGCAGCAAGTTGCTCTGCGCTGCGCTCCGCGTCCAGACGCACCGCCTGCGCGGCGAGCGCCTGGGCGATGCGACCGGGTTGCTGCGCGAACGGCAACTCGCCCGGGCCCTGCTCCAGCAACAGATGGATGGCATCGCCGAAGCGCGGGCCCTTGACGCGTTCCAGCGCCAGCAGCGCCGAATGCGGCGCCGTTTCCACGCTCGGCGTGGACAACTCGGCGCTGACCTCGTCCTCGGCGCCGCGTTCGCCGTCGCCAAGCGTGGGCGCAGCTCGGGTCAGCGCGCTGAAGCTGTAGAGACCGTAGGGCTCGCGCAGGTCCGGTTGCGGTGCGCGCGCCTGACGCCGCCTGCCTTGGCCTGCGTCCACAACGGAGTAACTGGCGAAGACCGGCTCCGAGGTATCGAGCGCCAGCGTCGGCACGAGCGCTGCCAGGGCGTCCCAGGGATTCCCTCCCGCGTCGGCAACGCTGGCGAGCGCTGCCGCCAGCAGCAGGTCAAGGCCGGAACGCTTCGGATCGTCGGCATCGACGCCGGGCTTGAGGTCGTCGAAGGCATACAGTCGCGTGGCATGACAGGCCCGCGTGAGTGCCACGTACAACTGACGCAGCCGCTCCTGCAGGTCTTCGATGCGTTCAAGCAATTTGTGGGTGGCGAACTGCGGCGTGCCGAGGTCCAGAACCAGGCGGTGTTCGGCATCGTGGAATCGCGCCAGATCCTTGCCGACGTCGTTGCGCTCGCTGCGATAGCGCCAGGCCAGCGGCAGGAACACGATCGGGAACTCCAGTCCCTTGCTGGCGTGAATGGTCAGCAGTTGCACCCGGCGCGCTTCGCTCTCGATGCGCAACTGCATGTCGCGCGCAGCCTCCTGCTGGTCCCCGCTTTCGCGCGCGCGCATCAACCACTGGTAAAGCTCCTGCGGGCCATAACACTCGGCAGCGGCATTCTGCAGCAGCTCGCCGAGGTGGCGCAGATTGGTCAGCGCGCGCTCGCCATCGGCGGCGGCGAGCAGCCGCGGTGCCTGCTCGGCAATGATCGCTTCGATCACCGCGAGGATGCCGCGGCGTTCCCAATCCTGGCGCCAGTCGCAGAAGCGCTCGAGCGTGTCCTCCCAGGCGCCGCCATCGGTCGCCATGCAACGCAGTTCGCTGGCGCTGACGCCGAGCAGGCGCGTCGCCAACGCTCCGCGTACGGCGTGCTCGTCGCCCGGATGCAACAGTGCGTGCAGCAGCAACTGCAGGTCCTGCGCCCACTCGGTGTCGAGCACATGCGCGCGCCCGGCGCCGACCACCGGCACCCGGCGCTGGATCAACAGTGCGCGCATCTGGCGCAACTGGTGATTGGTGTCGACCAGCACCGCGATGTGGCCGGGTACCACGCGTTCTGCTCCGATACGCGCCGCGGGATCGTTCAACATCCGCGCGATGTCGTCGGCACATGCGGCCAAAGCGACTGGGTCGCGATCGGTGACGTTGCCCGACACGCTGTTGAGCAAACGCAGAACCAGCGGCGGCAAGACCGCGGTCGCGAAGCTGGCCGGGCGTCCGGGGCTGACCGCGACGTAGTCGATGCCGCTGGCGCCGAAGGCGACCGAGCCGGCCAACTGGTAGATGCGGTTGAGCGCCGCCAGCAGGTCCGGGTGCGAGCGGAAATTGCGCTGGATCGAATACACGCGATCTGCCGGCAACTGCTCGCGTGCGGCGAGATAAGTGTGGATGTCGCCGCCACGAAAAGCGTAGATCGACTGTTTCGGATCGCCGATCAGAATCAGGGTACGCGCGCTGTCCTGCGCATACAGGCGGCGAAAGATCGCCCACTGGCGCGCATCGGTGTCCTGGAACTCGTCGATCAGCGCTGCCGGCCAGGTCTGCGCCAGACGTTGCGCCAAGGCGTCGCCGCGCGTGCCGTGCAGGCGGTCGTGAACCTCGGCGATCCATTGCGAAAAGCTGCTCTGCCCGCGCGCGCGCAGGCGCAGCTGCAGTTGCTGCGCCGTGAATTCGGCCGCACGGCAGGCGGCCTCCTGGACAAAACGCAGCTCGACGCCGACGAACAGCTCACGCGCCGCCATCAAGGCCTGGAACTCGCGGCGGTGGATGAACGGACGGGTCGGACTCTTTTTCCACGCCCAGTTCAGTTTGTCGTGCGTCAGCACGCGCGCCAGCAGCGACCACGGCACGCCGGCCGGATCGCCAGCCGCAACCGCCGCGAGCAACGCTTTCAGTGCGCCATGGAGCCCGGACCGGGTGCCGTTCTTGAAGCTGGACAGCTGGTCGAGCGCCGCGACCAGCGCAGATTGATCCGCCAGCGCGAACTGCGCCCACCATTCGCGCAGCGGCAGCGTCGAAACGCTCAGCCGTTCTGCCTGCGGCGCCGCGATCAGGGCAGCGACGCGCGCTGCCAGCGTCGCCAGTCCCTGCGGCAATACCAGCGCGGCGTACCAGGGATCGACCGTCGGCGCAAAAAAACTCTGGCGCCAGAAATCCTCGACGCATTCGCGCACCAGAGTCGCTTCGTCGGCCACTTCGCCGAGCGCGAAGGCGACGCCGGTATCGAAGGGAAATTCGGTGAGCACGCGCCGGCAGAAACTGTGAATGGTCGAGATCGGTGCCAGATCGACATCGGCCTGCGCCAGCCGCAGGCGCGCCAGCAAACTCTCGCTGCCCTCGACGGCAACCCGATCGGCGATGAAATCGGCCAGCTCCTGGTCGTCGGTTGCGAACGCCGTGCCATCGGCCAGTTTCAGCGCCACGCGTTCGGCGTCCTGCAAACGCAAGCGGATGCGCGCCTTCAGCTCATCGGCGGCGGCATCGGTGAAGGTGGTGACGAGGATCTGGCGCACCGTAAGTCCGCGCTCCAGCAACAGGCGCAGGTGCAGCAATGCAATGTTCCAGGTCTTGCCGGTGCCGGCGCTGGCCTCGATCAGCGTGGTCCCGTTGAGCGGCAGCTCGCGCCAGGCAAGTTCGCGCGGCGCGCTCATGGCAACTCGGCTGTTGCCGCGCGGGCGTTGATCGCGGCGTGCAGGGTGATCGCGGTGGCGATGAAGCTGCGGCCGTCGGCGTCATGCGGGTCGAGGAAATGGCCGTCGCCGGCCAGCAGCGCATTGTAACCGGGCGCATGATCGCGCTCGCCGGGCTTGGCGTAGCCGCCGAACCAGACCGCGTGCGCTGCCTTCAGCGCAGCGCCGGTGGCCTGTTCCGGCTGCCCCTCGGCCTGATCGAGCGCCTGTTGCCAGCGCAGCGCAAAGGCGTGGCTACTCGCTGGAAAGTAAACCGCGCCGTGGTTGCTGGCGTCGCGGTAGACCGTCAGCAGCGTCTGCAGTCCACGCTGCAGGTCCGGCAATTCCTGGTAGAACCCGCTGAGGTCGTGCGCCTGCGGCGTCAGCAACGCGACCTCGCAGACACGCTGCGGATGTGTGGCGCGCAACGCCGCCCACTTCAGGTAGAGCGGCAGCAGTTTGCCGAAGTCGATGTGTTTGCTGTTGACGAAGGCGACCAGCCACAGTTCGTCGCCAGCGAGATACACATCGCCGAGTGTACCGATCAGGCGCTGGCCGCCCAGGACCAGGTCGATGGCCACCGTTGTCGGTCGCGCCGCACCGCGCTGGAACGGCGGCAGGGCGCGCGCGGCGTCGAGAAACGGCTGTGCCACCGCCCGCAACTCGTCCCAGGCGCGCGCACCGACGATGCCGGCTGCGAGCTGACCCGAATGCAGCAATCGTGGCGGCGCCTGTCGCGGCAGCTCGATGGCACCGCCGCGCAACGCGTCGCGCACCAGATCGAGCGGCGTGCCATCGAAGCGTTCGCGCTCGCTGGTCAGCGGCTCGCGGTCGCTGCCGAACTGATCCTCGAGCGCTGCGCGCGACAGGCCGAGCGCCTGCCGACAACGCCATTCGGCCGGTTTCCGGTAGTACAGCGCAAGCGTCGACAGCTCGACGATCGTGGTCTGCTCGACGTCCGTGGCTGCCTTCGCTGGTTCGGCGAAGCGCCACTCGCGCGCCGCGCCTGGCGCCACCGCCGATGCAAACTCGGCGGAGTACGAAAACAGCCGCGGATCGACCGGCCCATGCGCCAACGGGCGCGAGCGGTCGGCGTTGGCAGCCTCGAAATAGCGGGAGTCGAAGGGCTGCAGCGGATGGCGCACATACCACGCGCGTTCGCTGGCCTGATGCTCGCCATCCAGCGCGTGCAGCTCGTCGAGAAAGCGCATCAATTCGGCCAACGGCAGCGCCGGATTGCGTGCCTTGCCGTCCTGCACGCCCTCACCGATGAAACTCAGGTGCAGCGCCCGGCGCGCACTCATCAGGGCTTCGAGGAACAGATAACGATCATCGCTGCGGTTGTCGCGATCGCCCAGTCGCGGATGCTGCTGCATCAAGTCGAGTCCGCTGTCCACGCGCGGACGGGGGTAGTCGCCGTCGTTGAGGCCGAGCAAGGCCACCACCGCAAACGGGATCGCCCGCTGCGGCACCATGCCGCAGAAGGTCACGCCGCCGGCCAGAAAGATCTGCCGCTCGGGAATGCCATCGAGGCCCTGGCGCAGTACCTCGCGCACGACTGCCCAGTCGACCTCCGGGTCGACGCCGGCAGCCTGCGCATCGCGGGCCAGCCCGGCGACCAGTCGTTGCGCCGCGTTCAACGCTTCGGTCTCGGCTGCATCCTCGCGATCGGCCTCGAACAGGCGCTCGCACCAGCCCGACAGGCACAGCGACCATTGCGCCAGGCTGCGCGCCCGAGCGCTCGCCGCACGCCATTCGCGCAACAGCTCGATCAGCGTCCACAGCGCTCCCAGCCCCTGCGCATCGGGCCCCGCCACCGGGCGCGCGGGCAGGATTTCGTCGAGCATCCAGTCGGCGTCCTCCTCGCCGATCAGGTATCCGCCAAGCATGCGGTCGAGCCCGAAGGCAAAGCTGTGTTGATCGACCGTCGCCGCGCCGAAGTCGGCCTTCATTGCACCGTCCAGACCCCAGGCGACATGGCAACGCTCCAGCCACCGCTGCAGGGCAGCCTGCTGTGTGCTGGACAGTTGCAGGCGCCGTGCGACCGCCGGCAGGGCCAGGAGCGCCAGCACCTGGGAACGCCCGACGCGCTGTGTCGGCAGATCGAGCAGTCCGCCAAAAGCAGCGAGCAGCGGGTGGGTGTTGACCAGCGCCACGTCGGCAAGGTGAAACGGCAGCGGCCCGCGCTGATGCCCGGCGCCACCGAACACCGCCGGCAGCAGGGGCGCATACAGCGCCATGTTCGGCGCCATCACCACCATGTCGCGCGGATGCAGCGAGGGATCGGCGGCGAGCTGGTCGAGCAAGGCATCCTTGAGCACTTCCAGTTCGCGCAGGCGCGTGTGGCACGCATGGACCCGCAGCGAGGCATCCAGGCGCGCATCCGCAGCCAGCGCCTGCGCGCCCGGCCGCGCCCATTGCGGTTGCAGCGTGCGTACGCTGTGCTGCACGCGCGACAGCAGCGATGCACCGGCATCGAGCGGTCCGTCGAGGCTGCTGTCGGCGTGGTCGCGGTCGTCGCTGGTCACTTCCAGTTCGTTCAGCAACAACGCGAAATGCTGGCCCATGCGCCCGAGCGCAGCCAGCAGGGGGTGGCCGATGGTCAGGTAGGCGCCGCCATCGAGCTGCGCGCGATAGACCTCGCGGCGCGTGCGCAGGTCCTCCCACAGTTCGCGGCAGGGGTCGGGGAAATACAGGCACACGTCGCGGGTCGCCGCCAGCCGCTGCAGGGCAGTCAGCGCATCGCGCGGCAGGTGGCTGATGCCGAACACGTGCAGCGCCGGTTGCTCGGGATCGACCGGCAGTTGCGCCAGTCGATCGAGCAACTCGGCCATGCGCTGGCCGCGATGGCTGCGCCGCACGCCATCGACGATGCGCCGCCACAGTTGCCCTTGCCAGTGATCCGGCGCCTGGACGCCGCGCTGTCCCTCCCAGGCGGCCAGCCAGTCGCGGCGGTACACCAGGTACTGCCCGTACAGGCCGGCCAGGCGATCGGCCAACTGAAAGCGCCGCCGTGCGCCGTCGTCGCCCTCCAGATAACGGGCGACATCGGGGGCTTCCAGGGTCGGCAACAGGGCATGGATACGCCAACGCAACGCCGCCCGCCGATAAGGCGCAATGGCGATGGCTTCGGTCTTCAGTACCTGCTGCGCCAGCGTATCCAGCCACTCGCTGGGCAACAGCATGTCGAGGTTGGCGCTGATGCGCGGCAATCCCGGCCAGCGCTGCTCAGCGAGGAACTGCACCAGCCAGCGCTTCATGCCGAGGTGACCGACGATCAGCGTCTGCGGTGTCAGCACCGAGGCCGGTCGCGACTGGTGCAGGCGCACGGCCAGCAATTCGGCCAGCGTTTCGATGCGGCTGCTGCGGTAGATCTCGAACATGGACAGTGGCTGCGGGCGGAGCGTGGCGAGAATGACACAAGCGCCCAATCGGTTGCAGGCAGACGCAAGGCGGCGCTCGTGGTCCGTCGACAGCAGCCTGCGCGGTTGCTTGATCCAGGTCCCGTCGACGCGGCGATTCCGGCGTAGGATTGGCGCAAACGCCTGGGCTGGCCAGCCGATCGCGACCCCCACGGGACTATAATCGAGACAGAGAGGGGCCACTGATGTCAGCAGCAGCACCCTGGAACATCCGCCTGGCCGGCGAGCTGATCGCGGCCGAGATCGACGCGGCGCGTGCGTTCTACGGCGACGACGGCGAGGGCGCCACCGCCCTGTTGCCGATCCTGCACGCCCTGCAGCGCACTTTCGGCCATCTGCCGGCGGACGCGCTGCCGCTGATCGCCGAGCGTCTGAACCTGTCCAGGGCCGATGTCCGCGGCGTGCTCAGCTTCTACCACGACTTCCATGACGCCATGCCGGGTGGCTGCGTGCTCAAGCTGTGTCGCGCCGAAGCGTGCCAGGCGCTCGGTTCGGAACGCGTCGCCGAGCATCTGGAAGTCGCCCATGGCCTGCGACCTGGTACCGGAACGCGCGAACTGACGCTGCAGAACGTCTACTGCCTGGGCAACTGCGCGCTTGGGCCGGCGGCGCTGGTCGACAACGAATTGCACGCGGGCTTCGACGAGCAAGCAGCAGATGCGCTGCTGGCGCGTCTGCGCGGAGCGCCGGCGTGAGGATCTTCATCTCTCGCGATGCGGCGGCGCTGTCGGTTGGTGCCGAGAAAACGGCACAGGCCATCGCCGAACAGGCGCAGGCGCTTGGCCTCGAGCGCACCATCGTGCGCAACGGCACACGCGGCATGCTCTGGCTGGAGCCGCTGGTCGAGGTGGAAACGCCGTCCGGTCGCGTCGCCTACGGACCGGTCACGCCGGACGATGTTGCCTCATTGTTTGCCAGCGGATTCCTCGATGGCGCAGCGCACCCGCTGTGCCACGGGTTCACCGAGCAGATGCCGTGGATGGCGCGCCAGCAGCGCCTGAGCTTCGCGCGCGTGGGTCTCATCGATCCGCTGTCGTTCGATGACTACGTCGGGCATGGCGGTTTCGCCGGACTGACGCGCGCACGTACGCTGACGCGCGCGGCGCTGCTGCAGGAAATCATCGACTCCGGCCTGCGCGGACGCGGTGGTGCCGGCTTCCCCACCGGCATCAAGTGGCGCACCGTCGCGTTGGCCGAAGGGCCACGCAAGTACATCGTCTGCAACGCCGACGAGGGCGACAGCGGCACCTTCGCCGACCGCATGCTGATCGAGGGCGATCCGTTCGCCTTGCTGGAAGGCATGCTGATCGCCGGGCTGGCGGTGGGCGCCAGCCGCGGCGTGATCTACATCCGCTCGGAGTATCCGCAGGCGATCGCCACGCTGCATCACGTGATCGCGACGGCGCGGCATCGTGGCGTCCTGAGCGACGCTTTCGATATCGATGTGCGTGTCGGCGGCGGCGCCTACATCTGCGGCGAGGAGACCTCCTTGCTGGAGAGCATTGAAGGCCGCCGCGGGCAGGTGCGCGCCAAGCCGCCGCTGCCGGCGCACCATGGCCTGTTCGGGCGGCCGACGGTGGTCAACAATGTGCTGTCGCTGGCCGCCGTGCCGTGGATCCTTGCCAATGGCGGCAAGGCCTACGCCGATTTCGGCATCGGTCGCTCGCGCGGTTCCATGCCAGTGCAGTTGGCGGGAAACATTCGCCGGGGCGGGCTGTTCGAATGCGCCTTCGGCATCACCCTGCGCGAGTTGATTTTCGATCTCGGCGGCGGCACCTGCAGCGGCCGTCCCGTGCGCGCGGTGCAGGTCGGCGGTCCGCTCGGCGCCTACTTTCCGGAATCGCTGCTCGACACACCGCTCGATTACGAAGCGCTTGCCGCCGCCGGCGGCCTGCTCGGCCACGCCGGCATCGTGGTGTTCGACGACAGCGTCGACATGGCGAAGCAGGCGCGTTTCGCCTTCGAGTTCTGCGCCATCGAGAGTTGCGGCAAGTGCACGCCGTGTCGGATCGGCTCCACTCGCGGCGCCGAGACCCTCGACAAGGTCGCGCGCGGCATCGAACCCGAGCGCAACCTCGAACTGGTCAAGGACCTGTGCACGGTGATGACCGACGCCTCGCTGTGCGCGCTCGGCGGGCTGACGCCGCTGCCGGTGCTGAGCGCGATCACGCACTTCCGCGAGGACTTCGGTCCGAGGCGGGCGCTATGAACCAGCATGGATGTAGGTCACGTTGGCCGTGCTTTTCGGCCTACGTGACATTCGAGACACGATGTCACGTAGGCCGGCGAGCCGGCCAACGTGACCTACGCTTCGGGCACACGCGAGGTACGCCATGACCCTTCTCAAGGAACCGGACACCGGCACGCCACTGCGGCTGGGCACGGACATGGTCACGCTGACCATCGACGGTGTGCGCGTTTCGGTCCCCAAGGGCACCTCGATCATGGCTGCCGCGCGTTGCCACGGCACCGCGATCCCCAAGCTGTGCGCCACCGATTCGGTCGAGGCCTTCGGCTCGTGCCGCCTGTGCCTGGTCGAGATCGAAGGCCGTCGCGGCACGCCGGCCTCGTGCACGACGCTGGCCGAGGACGGCCTGGTGGTGCACACGCAGACGCCGCGACTGGCGACGCTGCGCAAGGGCGTGATGGAGCTGTACATCTCCGACCATCCGCTCGACTGCCTGACCTGTTCCGCCAACGGCGACTGCGAACTGCAGGACATGGCCGGCGCGGTCGGCCTGCGCGACGTGCGCTACGGTTATGAAGGCGCAAAACACCGCACCGAGGCGAAGGATCAGAGCAATCCGTACTTCACCTTCGATTCGTCCAAATGCATCGTCTGCTCGCGCTGCGTGCGCGCCTGCGCCGAAGTGCAAGGCACCTTCGCGCTGACCATCGAAGGTCGCGGCCTGGATTCGAAGGTCGCCACCGGCACGGCGGATTTCCTGTCCTCCGAATGCGTGTCCTGCGGCGCCTGCGTGCAGGCCTGCCCGACCGCCACGCTCAACGAAAAGAGCGTCATCGAACTTGGCACGCCGACCGGCTTCGTCACCACCACCTGCGCCTACTGCGGCGTCGGCTGCGGTTTCCGCGCCGAGACCCAGGGCAATCGAGTAGTGCGCATGGTGCCGTGGAAGGACGGCCAGGCCAACGAGGGCCATTCCTGCGTCAAGGGCCGCTTCGCGTGGGGTTACGCCACGCACAAGGACCGCATCACGAAACCGATGATTCGCGCGAAGATCAGCGATCCCTGGCGCGAGGTGACGTGGGACGAGGCCTTCGCGCACGCCGCGTCCGAGTTCCGCCGCCTGCAGGCGCAGTACGGCCGTGATGCCATCGGCGGCATCACCTCGTCGCGCTGCACCAATGAAGAAACCTTCCTGGTGCAGAAGTTGATCCGCGCCGGATTCGGCAACAACAATGTCGACACCTGCGCGCGCGTCTGCCATTCGCCGACCGGCTATGGCTTGAAGAACACTTTCGGCACTTCCGCAGGCACCCAGGATTTCAAGTCGGTCGCACAGTCCGACGTGATCCTGCTGATCGGCGCCAACCCGACCGATGCGCATCCGGTGTTCGCCTCGCGCATGAAAAAGCGCCTGCGCGAGGGCGCGAAACTGATCGTCGCCGATCCGCGCCGCATCGACCTGGTGCGCTCGCCACACGTCGAGGCGACGCACCACCTGGCGCTGCTGCCGGGAACCAATGTCGCGTTGATCAACGCGATCGCGCACGTCGTCGTCACCGAAGGACTGGTGAAAGAGGACTATGTGCGCGAGCGCTGCGACCTCGCGGCGTTCGAATCGTGGGCGCGCTTCATTGCCGAGGATCGCAACTCGCCCGAAGCGATGCAGGCGATAACCGGCGTGCCGGCGTCCGATGTGCGCGCGGCGGCGCGGCTTTACGCCAGCGCGCGCAACGGCGCGATCTACTACGGCCTCGGCGTCACCGAGCACAGCCAGGGTTCGACCATGGTCATGGGCATGGCGAACCTGGCCATGGCCACCGGCAATATCGGTCGCGACGGTGTCGGCGTGAATCCGCTGCGCGGCCAGAACAATGTGCAGGGCGCCTGCGACATGGGCTCGTTCCCGCATGAGTACTCCGGCTACCGGCATGTGAGCGACGACGCCACGCGCGAGCTGTTCGAGCATCTGTGGGGCGTGCCGCTGTCGAAGGAACCGGGCCTGCGTATTCCCAACATGCTCGACGAGGCGGTGTCGGGCGGCTTCAAGGGCATCTACATCCAGGGGGAGGACATCGCCCAGTCCGATCCCGATACCCAACACGTGGTGGCGGGGCTGGAAGCGATGGAATGCGTCGTCGTGCACGACCTGTTCCTCAACGAAACCGCCAAGTACGCGCATGTGTTCTTCCCCGGCTCGTCGTTCCTGGAGAAGGACGGCACCTTCACCAATGCCGAGCGTCGCATCAGCCGCGTGCGCAAGGTGATGCCGCCGCTGGCGGGCCTGGCCGACTGGGAAGTCACCCAGCGCTTTGCGCAGGCGCTCGGTTTGGACATGCACTACACGCATCCGTCCGAGATCATGGACGAGATCGCGCGGCTGACACCGAGTTTCGCCGGCGTCTCCTACGCCAAGATCGAGGCGATGGGCTCGCTGCAATGGCCGTGCAACGACAAGGCCCCGCAAGGCACGCCGATCATGCACGTCGACCATTTCGTGCGCGGCAAGGGCCGCTTCATGCTGACCGAGTTCATCCCCACCGACGAACGCACCGGCGCGCGTTTCCCGCTGCTGCTGACCACCGGGCGCATCCTGTCGCAGTACAACGTCGGCGCACAGACCGCGCGCACGCCGAACAACCAGTGGCACGACGAGGATGTGCTGGAAATCCATCCATTCGACGCCGAGAACCGCGGCATCAAGTCCGGCGACCACGTGCTGCTGCAGAGCCGCTCCGGCGAAACCTCGCTGCGCGCGGTGATCTCCGAACGCATGCAGCCGGGCGTGGTCTACACCACCTTCCACCACGCCCGCACCGGCGCCAACGTGGTCACCACCGACTACTCCGACTGGGCCACCAACTGCCCCGAGTACAAGGTCACCGCGGTGCAAGTCTCGCGCACCAGCGGCATCAGCAGTTGGCAGCGCGAAGACCGCCAGCGCGACGAATTCCTGCGGCGGATCGAGCGGAGCGCGGCCGATGTTGCGCGTTGAACCTGTGGGAGCGGGTTCGCCCCACGAGCCCTTGCCCTCTGTGGGAGCGGGTTTACCCCGCGAGCTCTTGCTCTCTGTGGGAGCGGGTTTACCCCGCGAGCTCTTGCTCTCTGTGGGAGCGGGTTTACCCCGCGAGC
>ERZ761602.5843-NODE-5843-length-14233-cov-3.414939_pt1 | contig 14233 bp, 11 predicted proteins | sample MGYA00512165_ERZ761602 | MGnify/ENA primary metagenome ERZ761602 (study PRJEB28899, sample SAMN02445085) | bioreactor sludge metagenome | biome: EBPR sludge; isolation source: Thorneside wastewater treatment plant | place: Australia: Brisbane, Thorneside...
GGCGTGCAGGACGTCACCGAAGAGGACATCGCCCGGCTGGTCGATCTGTTGCACTGTCGCACTTCCTGCCAGCTCGGCGAGCCGAGCCGGGTCGACCTCGAAACCGTGCGGTGCGTACACCAGCTCGAGCCGGTCGACGCCGCGCTGCCGGGCCACCTGACCCAGGGCGTGCTCGAGCAGGTCGGGCCGGCGGGGGGCCATCACCACCGAGACCGAGGGCCGTTCGGCGGTGCGGACCCCGGCCAGCGCACCGAGCCGCCGGCGCCAGGCGCCACTGGCGTACGTCGTGAGCGCGGCCCGGCGGAGCACCACGCTGTGCTCCTCTCGCGCCTGCGCGTCGTCGAGGTCGACCGCCGCGGTGATCGCCGCGGTCACCGCGGCGCCGAGGTGGGCGGCGACTCGTGGGGCAACGCCGTCGGGAGCGTCGACGGTGAGGGGTACGCCGGACATCGCCAAGCCGGCGATGAGGCGCGCCGCACGCACCGGGTCGGCCTGGGGCAGCACCGCGCGGACCCCGGCGGCGCCCCGGACCCCGCGGACCAGCGCCTCGGTGGGACCGCGACCCCAGTCGAGCTCGGCAAGCTCGAGCACCGGGAGGGTGACCTCGCGCCGGAAGCCCGCGGGGTTGAGGATCCGCTCGTCGAGCGGTCCGAGGGCGAGCACCGGGTCGGGATCGGTGATGTCGCCGGGTCCGACCGGGTCGGCTGCGACCTTGTCGGTCGACTCGTCCTCGAGCACCACCCCACGCTGCCCGGCATGGTCCGGCCACACTGCTTGGCGGCCGAGCTCGGCGACCACGCGATGGACGGGGACCGGCGCCGCGAAGCGGAGCACGGTCAGCCAGCCCCCGTCGACCGCGCGCGAGCGGATCAGCTGCAGGGCGGGCCATTCGGGGCGCGGGGTGAGCGACAGCGCCGACGTACCCTCGTCGAGCCACACCCCCAACGCCGCTGTGCGGGTGCCCCTGGTGACCCGCAGCGCGCGCAGTTCGGCGCGGTCGCGGACCACCACCGCGACCCGGTCGAACCGCCCGGACCGGCCGCGCCCGTCGGGGCCGATGCCCAGGAAGGAGTCGGGCGCTTCGCGCAGGAACGCGTCGAGTGCGGGTCCGGGGCCCATCAGCGCCGAACCGGCCGATCGGCCTCGGCCAGCTCGAGGCGCAGGGTGAGGGGTCTCGGCTCGAGCTGCATCCACTGCCGGGTGACGTAGTCGACGACGTGCACGCCCGGCGGCGCCTCGATCCGGGTCAGCCCCTCGACATCCTCCGGGCGCCCCTCGTGAAGCGCCCGCATGACCTCCAGCTCACGGGCCTTGCGCGGCGTACGGACCGGATCGAACTCGGTGTGGCTCCAGTGCGCGAACTCGTCCTGGTCGAGCCACTTGAGCTCCACGCACATGCCTTCGGGGGCGACGATCCGCTCGCTGCTCGGCGGGAACTCGCGCACCTCCCACTCGAAGGCCTTGACGAAGGTGAACTCCGGACCCATCGGATAGACCCAGGGCTCGAGGAACCGGTAGCCGAGATCGAGCCACGCCACCGACTCGCTCTCGACCGACATCGGGTGCCGCGGGATCGCGACGACCGCGTCGGAGTCCTCGAGCTGCCAGGACAGGTCGCGCAACAGCTCGACGCCCTCGGCGGTGAGCACCATGTCGCCGTCCCACTTCATGGAGTACGACGTGCGCACGTGCGAGAACGACCAGTTGTAGAAGTAGGTGAGCGAGTGCACCGAGTCAGGCGGGGTCCGCAGGTGTTCGGCTCCCGCACGCGCGACTCGGAACGGGTAGCTCCGCAGGGTGAACCGGTCGGTGGCGCCATGCTGCTCGGCCACCTGCTGCGCGACCTCGGCCGTCCCGTCGTCCGAGCCGTTGTCGACCAGGACGACGTGGTCGACGGCGTCGAACATCGGTGGCAGCACCCACGGCAGGTTGCGGGCCTCGTTCTTGACCCGGAAGACACAGCTGAGCCCAGGCGTGAGCGGGCCTTCCTCCCAGGCCCACCGGATCGGGAAGTCGGCGGGGTCCGGCTCTCCGCTGGTCGAGCCTGTCGAGACCTCCGTGGCAGCCACGCTTACTGACCCAGCGTCCTGCGAATCTTGTTGCGCGCCCTCGAAGTGAACGTCGCCGGCGGCGGCTGCCGCTCCTCCGACGCCTGCTGGCGACCCTCCCGGCGGGCCGCGACCACGCTCGACTGGGCGACCGCTTCGGCCTCGTCGTAGAACTCGACGTACGCCGCGCGCACCTCGTCGAGGAGGGCGTGTACGTCGGGCGTGTCACCACCCGGCTCGGCCAGCTTGGCGAGCCCTTCCCACGTCGACTCGGCAAGCTCCTGAAGCCGGGCCGGCACCGGCACGTCGGCCCAGGTCGCCTGCACCCGCTTGAGGTCGGGGTCGATGAACTGATGCACCGCCCGGATGGAGTTGGCGCTGGCCGACTTGACCGCTTCCAGGTCGAGCTCCTGCCCCAGCCGGAAGACGGGGACGGTCCAGTCGGTGAGCAGGTCGTCGTAGCGCACGAAGGCGCGCGTCCCGTCGCGGGTCGCCCGCTCGGTGTGCAGCATCATGTTGACCCACGCAGCCGTGCGCTGGACGTGGCTGCCGGTCGTCGTCTGTCTGGCATTGGTGGCCTGGGAGTAGTAGCGCTGCTTGCTGCCGACGACCTCGGTCACGTGCCGGAGCATCGTGACGTACGACGGCTGCGCATCGGTCCGGAGCGCGGCTGACTTCCAGAGCCCGAGGAACCACGCCAGCCGCGGGTCCTTGATCACCAGCTCGTCGATCGCGGGCTCCTCGCCCTGCGCGGTGACCTGGGCCTCCTTGAACTGCGGACCGAGCCACTCGGTCAGCCGGGCCCGGGTGATCCCGGACGCGCTGGCCTTGCCGGTCTCGTACCACGCGCCGGGCCGGGCGTCGGAGACCTGGACGTGCCAGCGCTGCAGCAGCTCGTGGTGGAGGTCGACGACCCACTTGGACTCGGCGAAGCCCTTGGGGTTGGTCTCGTCGGCGCGTACCTCAGGCTGCGGGACGTGCATGCCGAGCGCCTGTAGCGCACCCGCCATCGTCGAGGTCCCACTGCGCCCGGAGCCCACCACGAACACCACGCGGCGCTTGCTCTCGGACATGGGAGCGAGCCTAACGGTGGCCGCGCAGAAGCTCGGCTCGGACCGGGCCGACGCTCAACGAGCTTGTCGAGATGCCCGCTGGGTCGCCGGGTGGTCCAGCAGGTGCCCTCGCTGCGGAGGTTTCGACACCGAACGCGCTAACGCGTCTTCGGGCTCAACCACCGTTCGGTGGTTCAGTCAGCGAGTTGCTTCTGGGTCTCGATGAACTGGCGGTACCACTCGAAGGATCGCTTGGGGATCCGCTTCTGGGTCTCGTAGTCGATGTAGACCAGGCCGAACCGCTGGGTGTACCCCTCGGCCCACTCGAAGTTGTCCATGAGCGACCAGGCGTAGTAGCCGCGGACGTCGACGCCGCGCGCGATGGCGACGGCAACCGCCTCGAGGTGCGCCTCGAGGTAGTCGATGCGGGCCCAGTCGTTGACCTCGCCGTTGTCGTCCGGGCCGGTGTTGTAGGCGCAACCGGACTCGGTGATCATCAGCGGGGGCAGCGCGGCGCGGAACCGCGCCCGCGTCATGACCAGCCACTCGCGCAGCGCGTCGGGTACGACGGGCCAGCCGAAGTCGGTGACCGGGTAGCCGAGCACCTCGCGGAACTCGAACGGCATCTCCGAGTCGGCCTCGGTCGCCGCGATCCGCATGGGGTTGTAGTAGTTGACGCCGTAGAAGTCGAGCGGCTGCCGGATCGTGGTCAGGTCGCCGTCGCGGATGACGTCCTCGACCAGCGGCAGGCAGTCCTCGGGGTAGCGGCCGAGCAGCATCGGCTCGATGAACAAGCCGTTCCAGAGCCCGTCGAACAGCTTGGTCGCGCCGATGTCGGCCTCGTCGTCGCTGGCCGGCCACATCGGGGCGTGGTTGTTGGCGCAGCCGATGCTCGGGATCCGGCCGCGGACGCTCTCGCGCAGCGCGATCGCGGCGCGACCGTGGGCGAGCAGCAGATGGTGGGCCACCGGCAGCGCCTCGAACAGCAGCGCGCGGCCGGGGGCGTGCATGCCGATCCCGTAGCCGAGGATCGTGACGACGTTGGGCTCATTGATCGGCACCCAGTGCTCGACCCGGTCGCCGAACCGCTCGCCCACGATCGCGGCGTACTCCGCGAAGTGGTCGATGGTGGCGCGGTTGAGCCAGCCGCCGTCGTCCTCGAGCGCCTGCGGCAGGTCCCAGTGGTAGAGGGTCACCATGGGGTGGACGCCGCGCTCGAGGCACTCGTCGATGAGCCGGTCGTAGAACGCCAGCCCCTTGGGGCTCGGCCGGCCCTTGCCGGAGGGCTGGATGCGTGGCCAGGAGATCGAGAAGCGGTAGCCGTTGGCGCCGAGCTCGCCCATGAGCGCGACGTCCTCGGCGTACCGGTGGTAGTGGTCGCAGGCCTGCGCGCCCGACGAGCCGTCGATGATCGCGCCCGGCTTCGCGGTGAAGGTGTCCCAGATGGAGGGGCCCTTGCCGTCGCTAGAGACGGCGCCCTCGATCTGGTAGGCCGCCGTGCTCGTGCCGAAGCGGAAGCCCGGTGGGAACCGGGGCATGCCGTCGGGCAGTGTGTCCCCCACGTGGACAATCTTTCACGTGCCTGTCGAGATCCGCCGAGGAACCGACCGATTTCTCGAACGAGAGCCCGGTCGACTGACCGCGCACGCCTTCTCGTTCGGGTCGACGTACGACCCGAACCACGTGCGGTTCGGGCCGATGATCTGCCACGACGACCATCTGCTGCGGTCCGGGGAGGGGTTCCCCGACCACGACCACGCCGACCTGGTGATCGTGACCTGGGTGCTCTCCGGCGCGCTGGCCCATACCGGACCAGACGGGCCGGCCCGGGTCGAGGCCGGTCAGGCGGCCGTGCTGCACACCGGCGCGGGCATCACGCACTCCGAGGTCGCAGCAGCGCCGCAGACCAGGTTCGTGCAGGTCTGGCTCACGCCCGCCGAGCCCGGCGGGGCGCCGTCGTACGCCGTGCTCACCCCCGACCTCACACCCGGGTCGTACGCGCGGGTGGCCGAGCCGGAGCCCGGCGCGGCCTTCTCGATGGCCCGGCTGGAGGCCAACCAGACCCTCATCGTCCCGGCCTCGCCGCGCACCCATGTCTTCGTCGGACGCGGTGCGCTGCTGCGCTCCTCGCTCGCCGAGCCGCTGCACGACGGCGATGCGTTCCTGTTCACCGACGAGCCCGCCCACGAGCTCACCGCCGGGGTGCCGAGCGAGCTGCTGATCTGGTCCTTCGACTGAGCTTCGCGGGCTTCCTAGCGCTGGACGCGGTAGACGTTGTGCGTTGCGAAGGGTGAGGTGAACACCCGATCGATCTCGAGCTCCAACTCCTGGTCGAACCCCTCGAAGAGCTGCTTGCCGCCGCCCAGCACGACCGGTGCGGTGGAGATCGCGAGCACGTCGACGACGCCGGCCCGGAGGGCCTGACGGATGGTGTCGGCGCCGCCGGAGATCCCGACGCCGCGGTCCCCGGCTGCCTCCCTGGCGGCCGCCAGCGCGGCCTCGAAGCCGTCGACGAAGACGAACCCGGTCGCCGGGTCCGGCGCGTCCTCGGTGTGGTGGGTGAGGACCACGAGCGTGCCGTCGAAGGGGTTGGTGCCGCCCCAGTGACCGGCCGCCTCGTACATGCCGCGGCCGCAGACCCCTGCGCCCAGGCCGTCGGTGATCGCGTCCATGTACTCCCGGTCGGCGCCGCTCATGCCGGCGCCGGGAGTGTGCTCGGAGTCGTAGGTCCAGGGCCCACCCATGACCCAGTAGTGCAGCCGCTCACCCCCGATGCCGAGTCCGCAGCCCGGTCCGTCGTCGGGTCCGGTGACGTAGCCGTCGAGCGAAGTGGTGATGGTGGCGAGTACGTGTCCCATGCCGTCTCGACCCTGGGCGACACGCGAACTCATCGCGAACTCATCGCGAGCTCGGGTCAGTCAGCTCAGCAGATCACCGCGAGCGCGCCGGGCCGCACCTCGACCACCGCGGGCTTCTCGCTCAACGGCGGAAGCGTGCCGAGCGGCTCGCCGTCGCCGCCGATCGGCACCGGCACCTTCGCGTCGGCGCGCAGCTCCACCCGGCGCCCGGCCAGCACCGTGACCTCGGACAGGTCGACGTGCCCGCCGTCGTACACCTTCGGCAGCGAGCGCATCAGGGCCACCCGGGAGGCGGCCTCGATGACGACCACGTCGAGGACGCCGTCAGAGACCGCGGCCGCGGGCGCGATCTTCATGCCCGAGCCGTAGTAGGCGGAGTTGGCGACCACGACGTTCGCGGCGTCGTACGCACGCTCGACGCCGTCGACCGAGACCACGAACCGCGCGGGTGAGTAGGTCGCGAGCGCGCGGAGCGCTGCCCATGGGTACTGCGCCCGGCGCGGCAGGAGGTGCGAGCGGTCGACGATCTCGCCGGCGCGGGCGTCCACGCCGGCGTAGACCGAGCCCGCGACGACCCGCGCGGGGGTGCCCGGCAGGGTGAGGGAGACGAGGTCGACCTCGCGCACCTCACCGGTCAGCAGCAGTGCGGCCACCTCGGCCGGTGCGGTCGGCAGACCGAGCATCCGGGCGAAGTCGTTGCCGCGTCCGGCGGGTACGACGCCGAGGGTGCCGCCGGCGGCCGAGACGAGACCGGCGAGCGACGAGAGCATCCCGTCGCCGCCGACGGAGACCACGACGTCGCCACGCCCCACTGCGTCGGTGACCAGCTCGGCCATAGCGAGGGGACCGGGCGAGTACGTCACGTCAACCGAGGCGCCCGCCTCCCGGAGCGCCCGAGCCACCGGGACTACAGCGGCGGGTGCGGCACCGCCACCGGAGGCGGGGTTGACCAGGAACGTGAACGATCTGCTCACGGGATGAGCACGCCGGGGTTGAGCACGCCCGTGGGGTCGAGGTCGGCCTTGACCGCGCGCAGCACCGACACACCGAGCTCGCCGATCTCGGGCTCCAGCCACGGCTTGTGGTCGGTGCCGACCGCGTGGTGGTGGGTGATCGTGGCACCGGCGGCGACGATCGCATCGCTCGCCGCGGCCTTGGCGTCCTGCCACTGGGCCAGCGGGTCGGCACCTTCCTTGGCCGCCACGGTGAAGTAGAGGGAGCAGCCGGTCTCGTAGACGTGCGAGATGTGGCAGAGGACCAGCGTCCCCTGACCCAGCGAGCTCTCCAGCGCGGACTTCACGCCGGCATACAGCGCCTCGCGGTTGGACCAGAACGTCGCCGTCTCGAGCGTCTCGACGAGGACGCCGACGTCGAGCAGCGCGTCGCGGAGGTACGGCGCCGTGCACCCACGCCTCGCCCGGGCCCTCGCCAGCCGGCGTACCCCCGAGTCCGGACAGCAGCGCGGTGACAGCAGACTGCTTGGCGGCCACGGTCTCCGGATCGCCCTCGTAGCCGACGATCATCAGGCAGCCCCCCGCGGCTTGCCCGCCGATCTCGTCGGGGCGGGCCAGGTTGATCGCCGTCTCGGCCTCGTCGGAGAGCCGGAGCACCGTGGGCAGCAGCCCCGACTGGGCCAGCGTGCGCATCGCGTCGGCGCCGGCGGCGAACGACTCCCAGCGCCAGCCTTCGTAGACCTTGCGCTCAGGGAGTCGGCGCACGCGGACCGTGACCTCGGTGAGCACACCGAAGACTCCCTCCGAGCCCAGGAACAACTGGCGCAGATCCGGCCCCGCGGCGTTCGCCGGTGCGGAGCCGAGCCGCAGCTCGCCGCGCGGGGTGGCCACCCGGAGGCCGACGACCAGCGAGTCGAATCGGCCGTAGCCGGCGCTGGACTGGCCTGAGGAGCGGGTGGCGGCGAAGCCGCCGATCGAGGCGAACTCGAAGGACTGGGGATAGTGGCCGAGCAGCACGCCCTCGGCCGCGAGCAGCGCCTCGGCCTCGGGACCCCGTAGCCCGGGCTCGAGGACGGCGGTCATGGACTCGTGGTCGACGGAGACCAGCCGCTTCATCCGCACCAGGTCGAGCGAGACCAGCCCGGCGAACCCGTCCCTCCGGGCCGCCAGCCCGCCAGTGACGCAGGTCCCGCCGCCGAACGGCACGACCGCGACGTGGTGCTCGACCGCCCAGGCCAACACGGCGACCACGTCGTCGTGTGAGCCGGGGCGGACGACGGCGTCGGGGGCGTCGGACAGGTCGCCGGCTCGGGCCCGGAGCAGGTCGGGGGTCGACTTGCCCCGGGTGCGCAGCCGGCGGGTCGCGTCGTCGACCAGCACGTGCTCGACCCCGAGCTTCGTCCGGAGTGGGTCGAGCAGCTCGTCGGTGAGTGCCGAAGGAGGCACCGACACCTCGTCGCGGGCCGGGGTCTCGTCGAGGCCGAAGGCCAGCTCGACGAGACCCCGGGCGGCGTCGGGAAGACCTGCGGCCGCGGCCGGGTCGCCCCAGCGCTGAGGATGCATCTCCACCTGCTCGGTCAGCTTGCTCTGCTCACTCACGTGTTACAGTGTTACATATGTCGTCACTTCGTCACAATGTGGTCGACCGGGAGCCGCGAGACGCCTACCTGGACGCCGCGCGCGACTGCATCCTCGACGTGGGCTGGCGCCGTACGACGCTCACCGAGGTCGCCCGCCGGGCCGGCGTCTCCCGGATGACCATCTACCGCACGTGGGCCGACATGCCGACGCTCCTCGGCGACCTGATGACCCGGGAGTGGGCGGCCGTCGTCACCGAGCACGTCACCGAGCACGCCACCGAGCACGTCACCGAGCACGCCACCGAGCACGTCGGCGGCGCGGACGGACTCGCGAGCGGCCGACAGGTCATCAAGCGATTGGCCGAGGGGATCGTCGGCACCGTGCGTCAGCTGCGCGCCAACGAGCTGTTCGTCCGCATCGTCGAGCTCGACCCCGAGCTGATCCTCCCCTACCTGTTCTCCCGCCGCGGCCGCTCGCAGGAGCTGATCCTCTCGATCACGACGCGGGCCATCGCGGAGGGACAGCGGTCGGGCGAGGTCCGAGAGGGCAACCCGGTCGCGATCGCCCGCGGCCTGCTCCTCGCTGCCCACGGCTTCGTGCTCTCGGTGCACACGATGGTCGACGACGATGCCTCCGAGGCCGAGCTCGACGGCGAGCTCACGCTGTTGATCGAGCGGACGCTCCGGGTATGAACGCCACCCGGATCACGCCCGGACTGGCCGGCGCGCCCACCAAGGTCGACCTGGTGGTCGTCGGTCTGGGCATCACCGGTGTGGGGGTCGCTCTCGACGCGGTCACCCGCGGGCTCACCGTCCTGGCCGTCGACGCCCACGACCTCGCCTTCGGCACATCACGATGGTCGTCCAAGCTGGTCCACGGCGGGCTCCGCTACCTGGCGGCCGGCCAGGTGGGCGTCGCCCACGAGAGCGCCGTCGAGCGCGGCATCCTCATGGAGGTCACCGCCCCGCACCTCACCCACGCCATTCCCACGCTGATGCCCTTCAGCTCCAACGTGCCCGGCCACCAGGCGGTGGCGGCGCGGGCGGCGACCTGGGCCGGCGACCTGCTCCGTCGCGGCGCGCGGACCAGCGTGCGCACGCTCCCCCGACCCCGGCACCTCTCGCCGACCGAGGCACTCCAGCTCGCCCCGTCCCTGCGCCGGCCGGGGCTGCGCGGCGCGATGCTCGGCTGGGACGGCCAGCTCGAGGACGACGCCCGGCTGGTGACCACGGTCGCGCGTACGGCGGCCGCTCACGGCGCGCACGTACGCACTCGCGCTCGGGTGCTCTCGGCGACCGGCACCTCGGTGGAGCTCCGCGACGAGCTCACCGGCGCGGCCCACACCGTCACCGCGCGCACCGTCGTCAACGCGACCGGGGTCTGGGCCGGCGACCTGGTCGACGAGGTCCGTCTGCGCCCGAGCCGCGGAACCCACCTGGTCCTGCGCGAAGAGACCGTGCCGGACCTGCGCGTCGTGGTCTACGCGCCGATCCCCGGCACCTTCAACCGGTTCGTGCTGGTCCTGCCCCAGCCCGATGGCACGGTGTACGTCGGCCTCACCGACGAGCCGGCCGAAGGCCCCGTGCCCGACGTACCCCAACCCACCGAGCCCGAGATCGGCTTCCTGCTCGACGTGGTCTCGGCGGCCTTCGAGCGCCCCATCCACCGCACCGACGTCGTCGGCGCGTTCGCCGGTCTCCGCCCGCTGCTCGACGTACCGGACGCCGCCCATGGTGCGCAGAGCACCGCCGACATCTCGCGGCGGCACGCGGTGCTGACCAGCCGCACCGGCGTCGTCACGGTCGTCGGTGGCAAGCTGACGACCTACCGGCGGATGGCCGAGGACGCTGTCGACGCCGCCGTCGCCCACGCCGGCCTCGACGCCGGGCCGTGCCGCACCCGCACGCTCCCGCTCGCCGGCGCCGCCGACCGGGTCACCCTCACCGGCCTCGAGCAGCCCGCGCGGCTGGTCCGGCGCTTCGGCACCGATGCCGGCCTGGTGCTCAACACCGCCCGCGAGGTCACCGGCCTCGGCGAGGACGAACTGCTCGCCCCGGGCGTGCAGGGGATCACCCTCGCCGAACTGGTCTTCGCCGTCACCCACGAGGCCGCAGCCGACGTCGACGACCTGCTCGATCGCCGTACCCGCGTCGGTCTCGTCCCCGCCGACCGCTCCCTCGCCGTGCCCCTGGCCGAGCGGGCGCTGGCCCTGGCCGCCCCCGCCCGCCGCTTGTAACTGAGTGTTACGCCGTCTACTTGGTCGTTAGAGCGCCTGGGTAGATGACGTAACACTCAGTTACAAGCGGCGCGAGTGACAGGTGGGGTCACCGCCACCGATGAGTTTCCGCCTCGACCGCTGTCGGTACCTCCAGGCAGACTGCGAGAGGACGGAGCAGGGAGTGACGACGGTTCAGGAGCGGCGCGTGACCACCCAGCAGGACGACCCGACCACAGAGCTCGGGGACTTCCCCACGCTGACGGAGAAATATCAGCGCGAGCTGCTCGCGCACTGCTACCGCATGAGCGGCTCGGTCCACGAGGCCGAAGACCTCGTCCAGGAGACGTTCCTGCGCGCGTGGAAGGCCTCGGCCAGCTTCCAGGGCCGCTCGTCGGTCCGCACCTGGCTCTACCGCATCGCCACCAACGTATGCCTCACCAACCTCGAGGGCCGTCCCCGACGGCCGCTGCCCGCGGGGCTCGGCACCCCGGATCAGATGGCCGGCGACGCGCTCGAGTGGGACCACGAGATCGCCTGGCTCGAGCCGGTGCCCGACGCCGCGGTCGTGGTCGCCGAGCGCGACTCCATCCGGCTGGCCTTCGTAGCTGCCCTCCAGCACCTGCCGGCTCGACAGCGTGCCGTGCTGATCCTGCGTGACGTGTTGCGCTGGTCCGCCGCCGAGGTCGCCGACGCCCTCGACACCACCGTCGCGGCGGTCAACTCCGCCCTCCAGCGGGCGCACGCCCAGATGAACGACCGGGACCTGACCGAGGACACCGTCGACGAGGCACTCGACGACGGGCAGCGGGTGCTCCTCGACCAGTACGTCGACGCGTTCTGGCGCAAGGACATCGACGCGATCGTGCGGCTGCTCAAGGCCGAGGCGACCTGGGAGATGCCGCCGTTCACGAGCTGGTACCTCGGCAACAAGAACATCGGCCAACTGATCGCCACCCAGTGCCCCGGCGGCACCAACGACATGCCGATGATCGAGACCCGCGCCAACGGGCAGCCGGCGTTCGGCCTCTACATGCGCACCAAGGAGGGCGACTTCGAGCCGTTCCACCTCCAAGTGCTCGACATCCGCGACGGTCAGGTCGCCCACGTCGGCGCGTTCTTCGAGCCGTCGCTGTTCGCCACGTTCGGCCTTCCCGCACGGCTGCGCGCCGACTTCCGGCCGGGTGACCCGGTGCCGAGCGACGTCGACGTTGCGCGCGGCGACCACGTGCCAACCGGTCACGAGGCGTTCACCGCGGCTCCGCCGACGAGCGGTCGGTGACCCGAGCGCCCAGCCCCGCGCTCTCCGGCGCCGTCGAGCTGCTCGAGCGATCGCTGGGCTACACGCGGGTGCTGCTCGTCGACGTGACACCCGACCAGCTCGACCGGTCCACACCCTGCGCCGGCTGGACCCTCGGTCAGCTGCTCGCGCACATGGAGGACGCGCTCGACGCGTTCACCGAGGCAGCGGTTGGGCGGGTCGAGGTCGACCCGGTCCCGCCCACCGAGACCCGGGTCGACGCGCTCCAGGAGAAGGCCTGCGCGCTGCTGGGCGCCTGGGCCGCGCCCCGGCCCGTCTCCCGCGACGTAGCGGTCGGCGACCTCGACCTCGACGGCCCGCTCCTCGTCGCCACCGCGGCGCTCGAGATCACGCTGCACGGCTGGGACGTCGGTCAGGCGACCGGCCGCCGGACCCGGATCCCCGACGACCTGGCCCGTGGGCTGCTCCCCCTGGCGCAGCACGTCATCGACGAGAGCGACCGGGGGCCACGGTTCGCCGACCCGCGGCCGACACCGCCGGTGGCTGCGGCCGACCAACGGCTGCTGGCTTGGACCGGCCGGGTTCCACCCCGGATGACTGAACCACTTGTGGGCAATCGAGCCGAACCGCCTACGCGCAGGGGCCTTGCTTCCTAACCTTTTCCCATGGCTGGGGTCCCGTCGCTGCAGAGCGCCATCGCGCGCGTCCGCGCCGGTGCTCTCGGCGAGGGCCTGGAGCAGCTGCTGGCCCTGCATGCGACCCACGGCCCGGACTCGCCCGAGCCGCTGCCTGACATCGAGTTGGCGACGCTGCTCAGCGCGCTGGTCGACTGCCGGCTGGCCCGCGGCGACCTCGCCAATGCGATGACCACCGGCGAAGAGTTGACCCCACTCCTGGCCGGACCCGGGCTCACCGGCGCCATCGCCCACCTGGCCAAGGGCGAGGTCGCGGCGGCCCTGGGCGACACCGAGGCCGCGGTCGGACACTTCGCGGCGGCCGGCCAACTGGCGCCCGACGCACCCCTCGACGCGCTCCCCTGGCGGGCGAGCGCGGCCCTGGCCCACCTGCGCAACGGCAACGCCCGGGCGGCCAGTGAGCTGGCCCACGAGCACGTCGAACTTGCTCGTCGCAGCGGCTCGCCGTACGCCATGGCGGGCGCCCTGCGGGCACTGGCCGCGGTCGACACCGGGCCGGATCGCATCCAGCACCTGCTCCGCGCCCGGGCCGTCCTCGCCGGCACCGAGGCCGACCGGCTCTCCGCCCAGATCGACACCGATCTGGCCGGCTTGCTGCTCCTGACCCACGCGCCCGAGGCCCAGGACCGCGCCTTGGCCCTGCTGCGCTCGGCCGAGGAGCACGCCGGGCGCCAGGAGCTGTGGCCGCTGCAGGGACGCGTACGCCGACTGCTCGACCGACTCGGTCAGCAGCCGCGCCGGGTCCAGACCGAGGCGATGGCCGCCCTCACCGCGTCCGAACGCCGGGTCGCGCGGATGGCGGCCGAGGGACTGACCAACCGGCAGATCGCCGCCGAACTCGTCGTCACCGTCAAGGCCGTCGAGTGGCACCTCTCGCACGTCTACCGCAAGCTCGGGATCTCCTCGCGCACCAACCTCTCCGCCACGCTGGGCGTCTCTGTCTGAGCACGGTCTGACCAGGGGGCCCATGGCTTCCTAGACTCTCCGGCATGCCGGAGCTCCTGCACACCGTGCGCCGGATGACCGGGCGCGACCCTGCGGAGTCGGGGCGCGCCTCGACGCCGCTCGAACTGCTCTTCGACCTGACCTTCGTCATCGCCTTCGGCGCCGCCGCCGACGCGCTCGCGCATGCCCTCGCCGAGGACCATGTCGGGGGCGGGGTGTTGGCGTTCTTGCTGGCGACGTTCGCGGTCAGCTGGGCCTGGATCAACTTCACCTGGTTCGCCTCGGCGTACGACACCGACGACTGGCCGTTCCGCCTCACGACCATGGTGCAGATGGTGGGCGTGTTGGTGCTCGCGCTCGGGATCCCGGACATGTTCGCGTCGGTGACCCACCACGAGGAGCACCTCGACATTCAGCTCATGGTCGTCGGCTACGTCATCATGCGGCTGCCGATGGTCTTCCAGTGGTTGCGTGCCGGTCGCGAGGACCCGGAACGGCGGGCGCTGTGCTCCAAGATGGTCGGCACGCTCGTCGTTGCCCAGGTCGGTTGGGTGCTGATGATCTTCGCGAACCCGCCGATGGGGATGGCCGTTCCGAACAGTGGGGCGGCCGTTTCGCCGAGCAC
>ERZ761602.5845-NODE-5845-length-14229-cov-4.342317_pt1 | contig 14229 bp, 17 predicted proteins | sample MGYA00512165_ERZ761602 | MGnify/ENA primary metagenome ERZ761602 (study PRJEB28899, sample SAMN02445085) | bioreactor sludge metagenome | biome: EBPR sludge; isolation source: Thorneside wastewater treatment plant | place: Australia: Brisbane, Thorneside...
ATCCCAACCCCTATCGCAAGCCCGACGGCAGCTATTATGGCGCGCCGTTTCCGACGGTCGCGAACCTCAATCGCGTCTATTTCGCCAAAGGCATCCCGGTGCCGCTGATGACGGCGCCGCCCGCCAACTGGAAAGGCTGCGTGCTGCAGCGCTACACGCCGGATTCCACCGGCAATGACGGCGACACCGAGATCGGGACCGGCACGTTCAACGGCAAGACCTACAAGGCCTGGCAGCCGGCGCCCAACAGCTTCCAGTGCCCGACGCAGGGCACGCGGCGCCTCACCAACGTGAAGGCGGAGGTGAAGTCCGCGATCGACCTGGTCGTCAATCCGGGGAACAACACCAGCCTCGCCGTCGGCCTCGTCTGGGGCTGGCGCCTGCTCGGCCAGACCGGAAGCCCGTTTCACGGCGACGGTACGCCGCAGCCCACCGATCCGGACAAGGAGCTGGTTCGCGCGCTGATCCTGATGACCGACGGCGCGAACACCCAGGCCACGGGCGACGCCTACAACAACTGGCTCTCGCCGTCTCAGCTCAACGGCCGCACGCAGGCCGTGGCAACGAAGATCAAGGACTCGGGCGTCATCATCTACGCGATCCAGTTCGGCTACAACGACGGGCCGCAGGAAGCGCTGATGAAATCGATCGCGAGCGGCCCGGGCTCGCCCTATTACCAATATGCGCCGGACGCGCCGGCGCTGCAGATGGTTTTCAAGGAAATCGGCAACCACCTCTCTAAGCTGCGCCTGTCGAAATAGGCGCGCAGGCGAGAGCGCTCGCGGGAGAGCCGCTCCGGACCCGCCTCCGGAGCGGCTTTTCTTTTTCCGCGGGGCGCCGCCGGCCACGGCCGCAAACGTCGGGAGCGGCGCACCGGTGCGATCGCGAGACGGCCCGCTCCGGGGGCGCGAGCCTCGCGCCGTCGCCGGCCGAACGCGAGCCGCGATTGGGGCCGAGCAGATTCCGGCGCGGGAGCCGGCCGGCTCGAGCTATTCGAGGGTGATGAGATCCACGAGGCGCGGCTGGTCGAACGAGCGGTGATAGACCAGCGTCGATCCGATGACCTCGGGAAACACGAACGGCGCGTAGGTCGCATACACTTCGACGGCGACGATCGTATCGCCCTGCTTCATCGTGACGCCCGTCGGCATCGTCGCCAGTCCGCCCTCGGTCCCGAGCTTACTGACCTGCGCCATGGTTCCGGCACCGCTGCGCTGCCACTGGATGCGGTAGTTCGAGTTCGTCTCGGCGACGATGAACGAGATGATGACCTTGCTCGTCGCACCGCCCATGTCGAACGGCTTGGCGATCTCGGTGGCGGCGGCCCACATGTTCGTGAAATCCACCGCCTTCATGGTACTCGACTGCGCCACCATGTTGCTGACCGAGGCGGAAACGCGGTCCATCTTCTGGTGCATCAGCGTGTAGCGGGAAAGCTCGGTCCCGCCGAGCAGCGCGAAGGTCAGCACCGAGGCGATGATGGCGAACTCGGTCGCGGCGACGCCGCGCTGTTCGCGACCGAAGCGCGCGAGCCGGCGCAGGAACGTGATGCGGCTGAGACGGATCATGGCCGGCTCCGGTCAATAAGGCTCGTTGCGGACCGCGACGGTGGCGGAAAGCGTCACGAGGCCGTTGTTCGGCCAGATCTCCGACGCCAGCGGCGTCCACAATTTCCACTTGTAGGACACGACGTAGGCGACGACGTCGCCGGGCCCGCCGACTCCGGCCTTGCCCATGTCGGCGTCCCACTGGCCGTTGTTGTTGATGTCGGTGAACGGCTCGCCGGCGTCGTATTTCCCGTTGGCATTCTGGTCGACGAAAGGCTCCGGCTTGCCCACGTCGGCGAAGCTCGGATAGACGAGATAGGCGATGGTGAGATCGGCCGGCTTGATGAAGCCGTAGCTGTGGTCCTTGACGATTTCGGCGATCCTCTGCTCGCGCGTCTTTCCGACCTCGACGTAGCCGGTGATCGCGTAGCGGCTGGCTTCGCGCAGGCCGCCCTCCATGACGTTCGTGATGAACATGACCATGGAGAGGTCGATGAAGATGCAGACCAGCGTGAACGCCACCGGCGCGATCAGCGCGAACTCGACCGCGGTGACGCCGCGCCGGCCGCGCCACAGGCGCGCCAGGCGCCGCGCGAACCGCGGGCGCCGCTTCCGCCCTGCGTTAACCGATTCCGTCGTCATGACCTCTGCCTCGATCGGGCCCGGGCCTTCGCGTTTTGGCCGCATTCCCGGGCAAACTACGAGGCGGGCCTTAACGACCCCTTCGCCGCTATGGTTAATCCCGTAAACCAATCTGCCGCACGCCGGGGTGCCCGGGCGGGGGCCTGTGGAAAGCCTGGGCCGGCCGGCCGCCGCGCTTGGCGCCGGCGCGAACGGCTTGCTATAAAGCCTTGCGACCTCATGGATTTCGGGAGCTCTCGTGGCCAAGCCGCCGCTCGTCTTCGTGCTGAACGGCCCCAACCTCAACATGCTCGGGCTGCGCCAGCCGAAGGTTTACGGCCGCACGACGCTGGCCGACGTCGAGGCGCTCTGCCGCCGGCGGGCCGAGGAGCTTGGCCTTGCCGTCGATTTCCGCCAAACCAACCACGAGGGCGAGCTCGTGGGCTGGATCCAGGAAGCCCGCAAGGCCGCCGCCGGCATCGTCATCAACGCCGGCGCCTATACCCACACCTCGGTGGCCATCCTTGACGCGTTGTATTCGGCGGAGAAGCCGGTGATCGAAGTGCATGTCTCGAACGTCTTCCGGCGGGAAAGCTTCCGCCATCACTCCTACGTCTCGCCGGCGTCCACCGGCGTCATCGTCGGCTGCGGGCCGCTCGGCTACGCGCTGGCGCTCGAAGCCCTGGCCGACCAGATCCGCGGCGCCCGCCGCAAGGCGCGCTAGATGCCGCCGCGCACGCCCATGAAAGCCATCGACGCCGACGCCGTCCGCGAGCTCGCGAAGCTGCTCGACGAAACCGGGCTCACCGAGATCGAATACGCGACCGGCGCGTTCCGCGTCCGCGTCGCGCGCCAGCAGGCCGTGGTGCACGAGGCCGCGGCGCCCGCCGCTCCGGCCGTGGCGCCGCCCGTATCCACGCCGGTGGCGGCACCGGCGCTGGTCGAGAAGGCCTACGACGCCACCCATCCCGGCGCGGTGAAGTCGCCGATGGTCGGCACCGCCTATCTCGCGCCCGAGCCCGGCGCGCCCGCCTTCGTCGCGGTCGGCGACCGCGTGAAGGAAGGGCAGACGCTGCTGCTCGTCGAGGCGATGAAGACGTTCAACGAAATCAAGTCGCCGCGCGCCGGCACCCTGCGCAAGGTCATGATCGAGAACCAGCAGCCGGTGGAATACGGCGACGTTCTGATGATCATCGATTAGGGCGCGCCCGTGTTCGACAAGGTGCTCATCGCCAACCGCGGCGAGATCGCGCTCCGCATCCATCGCGCCTGCCGCGAGATGGGCATCAAAACCGTGGCCGTGCACTCCACCGCCGACGAGCAGGCGATGCACGTCCGCCTCGCCGACGAGAGCGTGTGCATCGGACCGCCGCCGGCGCGCGACTCCTACCTCAACATGCCGGCGATCGTTTCGGCCGCGATGATCACCGGCGCCGACGCGATCCATCCCGGCTACGGCTTCCTCTCCGAGAACGCGAAATTCGCCGAGATCGTCGAGGAGCACGGCCTCACCTTCATCGGGCCCTCGCCCGAGCACATCCGCATGATGGGCGACAAGGTGGAGGCCAAGAAGGCGATGCGCGCGGTGAAGGTGCCGTGCGTGCCGGGCACCGAGGACGCCGTCACCGACGTCGAGGCGGCCAAGGCGATCGCCGAGGAGATCGGCTATCCGGTGCTGATCAAGGCCGCCGGCGGCGGCGGCGGCAAAGGCATGAAGGTGGCCAACGCCTCGTCCGAGCTCGCCGACATGATGGCGCTCGCCAAGCGCGAGGCGCTGGCCAATTTCGGCAACGACGCGGTCTACATGGAGAAGTATCTCTCCCACCCGCGCCACATCGAATTGCAGATCCTCGCCGACACGCACGGCAACGTCGTCCATCTCGGCGAGCGCGACTGCTCGCTGCAGCGCCGGCACCAGAAGGTGCTCGAAGAGGCGCCCTCGCCCGCGCTCAACGCCAAGGAGCGTAAGCGCCTCGGCGACATCGGCTGCGCGGCGATCAAGCAGCTCGGCTACCGCAACGCCGGCACGCTCGAATTCCTCTACCAGGACGGCGAGTTCTACTTCATCGAGATGAACACGCGCCTCCAGGTCGAGCACCCGATCACCGAGGCGATCTCCGACATCGACATCGTGCGCGAGATGATCCGCATCGCCTCGGGCGCGCCGCTCTCGTTCCGGCAGGACGACGTGAAGTTCATGGGGCACGCGATCGAGTGCCGCATCAACGCCGAGAACCCCTCGACGTTCAAGCCCTCGCCCGGCACCGTCACCGACTACCACGCGCCGGGCGGCCTCGGCGTGCGCGTCGATTCGGCGCTCTACGCGGGCTATCGCGTGCCGCCGCATTACGACAGCCTCGTCGCCAAGCTCGTCGTGCACGCGAGCACGCGCAACGAATGCCTGATGCGCCTGCGCCGCGCGCTCGAGGAGTTCGTGATCGGCGGCATCGAGACCACGATCCCGCTGCATGCGCGCCTCGTCGCCGAGCAGGACTTCATCAACGGCGACTACGACATCCGCTGGCTCGAGCGCTTCGCCGCCAAGGGCGCGTAGCGGCGGCGCGAATCCTTGGCTTTTATTGGCTTTGCTTGGCTTTTCTTGGCTTTTTCCGCCGCGTAAAGCCAAGGAAAGCCAAGGTCACTCGCCAAAAAACCAACCTCCACCTTGGCTTTTCCTGGCTTTTTGCCCGCGGCCGGCGCGGCGGCGGCGCAACCGGGGACGCGACGGTGGCGGGGCGGCGGACCCGTCGACACGCGGCCCCAAGGTGGACCGAGACCACCATTTGGTACACAAAGAGAACATTTCAAGAGCGAGCCGCGGCGAAATTTCGAGCCGCCCGGCTGCAGCGGGCGTTCGGCCGGCCGGGCGCCCGAAGAGAGCGCGCTTGCGCAGCGCGCCGCCGCGAGGCCCTCAGCGAACCGCGCGCCAATCGCGGTAGAACACGGCGGCGAACGCGAGATCGCCGACGGCAATCGCGAGCATCGCCAGCAGCTCGCGATGGAAGAATCCGACGAACGCGACGACGAGGAAAAACGCCGCCTTGGCGACGATGGCGATCAGGAGGAACGGGCGGAACGCCGTCGGATTCCCGCCGATCGTCAGATACACCCAGCCGAACAGCACGATGGCGAGGCCGCCGGCGCGCGCATGCAGCTCCCCCAGCCCCGGAGCAGGCTGCGGCAGGCCGAGCGCGCTCGACGCGAGGCTTGGCGCCAGCAGCAGCGGCACGCCCCAGAACAGGTTCCACAGAAAGGCGACGCGATAGAGCGCGCTCGAAGGTGTTCGGCTCGGCATTGATCCCCCCGCCACGGCGACGACGGAGGACGCCTTGCCGCGGCCGCTCGGGCGTCGCCCCAACGCGCGAAGATCATAGGCCGATGCAACGCGACGTCGCAACGTCGGCATCCGCGCGGGGCGCCGGCGGCGCCGCGCCCGAAACCCGATTGCACGCCGGGCGCCGCTCGGGCCTAATTGCCGCCGGCAATTCGTGCGTCGCTCACGGGCATGAGTCAGCGCAGCCTCAACGTCGAGATCCTGCTCCGCGCCTATTCGGCGGGCGTGTTCCCGATGGCCGATTCGCGCCAGGGGCGGAAGCTCTACTGGGTCGATCCCGAGTGGCGCGGCATCATCCCACTCGAAGGCTTCCACGTGCCGCGCCGCCTGCGCCGTACCGTGCGCCGCGGCGCTTTCGACGTGCGCTGCGATACCGCGTTCCGCGCCGTCATCGCCGCCTGCGCCGAGCCGGCGCCGGGGCGCGAGGATTCGTGGATCACGGCCGAGATCGTCAATGCCTATTCCGAGATGTTCCAGCGCGGCCTCGCCCATTCGGTCGAATGCTGGCGCGACGGCGAGCTCGTGGGCGGCCTCTACGGCGTCTCGATCGGCGGCGCCTTCTTCGGCGAAAGCATGTTCAGCCGCGCCACCGACGCCAGCAAGGTGGCGCTCGTCCACTTAATGGCGCGCCTCGTGGCCGGCGGCTATCGCCTGCTCGACACGCAGTTCATCACCGAGCATCTCGCGCAATTCGGGGCGATCGAGGTGCCGCGGCGCAGCTACCGGCGCATGCTGGCGGCGGCGCTCGGCGCGAAGGCGGATTTTCCGGTGGATTTCCCGCTCGCGCGGGTTTCCGCCTACCTGCAGTCCTTGACCCACACGTCGTAGACCGGGTGCTCGAGCGCCGAGATGGCGGGGTTCGACATGAACATCCAGCCGCTGAACACGCGCTTCTTCTGTTTCGTCGCCGGATCGGTGCTGTCGATCTCGACGAAGGCCGCGCGCTCCAGCTTCTGATCCGGCCGGCTGCGCTGGCAGCGGCGCACGGTGATCGAGAGCGTTCCGAACGTCACGGTCTGGCCGACATTTGCCTCCAGCGTCGAGATGCGCGCGGTGACCTTGTCGAGGCCCTGCAGGATCGCGCCCTTGCCCTCCACCTCGACCTTCGGCTCGGGCGCCGGCTCTTCCTTCTTCGCGGGCTCGGGCGGCTTCCGCTGCGCCAAAGCGGGTTCGGCGACGGCGAGGGTCGCGAAGCCGAACAACAAAGCCTTGGCGAAAGACGACGTCATCATCGAGCCAAACCGATTGCTTCGTAGGGGCGGGTCCCCGACCCGCCCGTCCTCGTTGCCCGCCCCTACGTGGAGACTTGTGCCCTTAAGCGGTGAACGGGACGAAAATGCGGCGGCGCGGGTCACGCTTTCACCGCGGCGAAGCGCAGCCGCACGTAGTCCGCGAACCACGAGCCGTCGGGCCTCCTGAGCGCGGGCGCCGCCAGCGCCTCCGCCTCCTCCCGCACCGCGGCGCGCTCGGCCGGTGGGACGGCGGCGAGGAACGCCTCGCCGAACGTGTCGAACCAGTCGGCGAGCCGGGTCGGCAGCAGCGTCGGGCGCTCGAACAGTTCCATGTGCCGAACCGCGAAGCCGCCGGCTTCGAGCTTGGCCGCGTATTCCTCGGGCGACGGGAAGTACCAGGGGTTCAGCGGCGCCGGGTCGATGCCGCGGCGGGCGATGGCTTCGGTCAGCGCCGCGCGGCATGCGGCGACGTTGCCCGCCCCGCCCATCTCGGCGACGAAACGCCCGCCCGGCCGCAGCGCGCGCGCGACTCCGGCGATCGCCGCGTCCGGATTCTTCATCCAGTGCAGCGCGGCGTTGCTGAAGACCGCGTCGAACGCCGGCGGCAGACGCAGGGTCTCGGCATCGGCCACGCGCGCGTCGAGCCCGAGACGCTGCGCGGCCGCGATCTGTTCGGCGCTGGCATCGACGCCGACGACGAGGACGCCCATGTCGGCGAGCTTCTTGGTAAGCGCGCCGTCGCCGCAGCCGAGATCGAGGATGCGCTCGCCCGGCTTCGGCGCCAGCAGGTTCACCACCGGCATGCCGAGATCGGCGACGAAGCGCGCCACGCGCGCATACCGGCCGGGGTCCCAGCTCTGCTGCCCCGGCGTGGCCGCGGCGGAGTCCCGATCGCCGCTCACTTCTTCTCGTCTTTCTTGTCGCCTTCGCTCAGCAGGAAGATCGCGCGGCCGAGCATGTCTTCGAGCGAAAGCGCGTCGCGCGTGTTCTTGAGCGTGCCGTTGGCGGCGAGCATCGCCGTGGCGCGGCCGGGCTCGAGGCGCAGGTATTTTCCGCCGAGCAGGCCGTCGCTCGTGATCGCGGCCACCGTGTCTTCCGGCAGCTTCAGGTCGCGGCGCACCGTGAACACGATGACGGCGCGGAAATCCGCCGGGTCGATGCGCTGGTCGAGCACGCTGCCGATCTTGACGCCGCCGATGCGCACGTCGTTGCCGGGCGCGAGCCCGCCGACGCTGTTGAACTTCGCCGAGAGCGGATAGCCGGCGACCGGGCGGAAATCGCCGCTGTTGTAGGCGAAGACCAGGAACCACACCGCGATCGCGACGACGACGGCGCCCACGGCGGTTTCGGCGAAACGGCGGTTCATCGGCGTCCTATTGCTGTTTCGGAGCCTCGGTCGGCGAAGGCGCCGGGGCGTCCGGCTTCTTGTCGGGCGCCGGCGCTTCGTCTTTCTTCGGCGCGTCCGGCTTCGTCTCATCGCCGCGCCGGCGCGCTTCGGCGCCCTGCACGATCTTCTGCAGGATCTGCTCGACGATGACCGAATCCTGCACGGTGTCGAAGCGCGCCCCGGGCTTCATCGCCTCGGTCTCGGAGCCAGCCTCGATGCGGAGATACTTCCCGCCGAGCACGCCGTCGCTCATCACGAGCAGCGCGCTGTCGGCGGGTATCGCGAGGCCGCTGCGGACGCTGATCGTCACCTGCGCCTTCAGGCTGTTCGGGGCCAGCTCGATCTTCACGACCGAGCCCACCTGGATGCCGGAGAGATACACGGGATTGCCGGTGGTAAGCCCGTCGACCTGGCCGAACCGCGCGGTCAGCAGATAGCCGCCGCGCGCCTCGGCCGCCTTGCCGCCCGCCGAGACCAGCCACAGGCCGAAGGCCGCGGCAGCCAGCGTCACGGTGCCGACGATCGTCTCGAAATCCTGGCGCGAAAGCTTGCGCATCGGCGCGGGCGCGGCCGGCTCAGGAGGGACGCCACGGCTCGTAGTCGCCGGTGGCCTTCGCGCGCTTGCCGCCCTCGTACTCGCTGCCCGGCGGATGATAGGCGTCGGGCGTGCCGGTCCGATTGGCGCGATGCTCCTTCTGCCACGGCTTCGCGGGCCGCTTCGCCTCGGTGGGCGGCGTGTCGACCGTGCGGTGCAGCCAGGCGTGCCATTCCGGCGGAACCTTCGACGCCTCGGCCTTGCCCTTGTACATGACCCAGCGGCCGCGCGGCCGGTCCTTGGGCGTGCGCTTCTCCTGATAATAGCGGTTGCCCTCGGCGTCGGAGCCGACGAGCGCGCCGTTGAAAAACGTGTAGATCCTGGTGCCGATCGTCATCGGAAAATCTGCCGGAAAGCCTTGAAAGCGCGCGGACTATGCCGCGCCGCTCCGGCCCCGTCTAGGCCGCGGGCCGGCCCGATTGCCGCGCTTGCCCCCAGGCCACGAGCCCCGGCGCGCGCTCTTCGAGCACGGTCAGGATGTCGTGCACCGGCAGGCCGAGCGCCGCCGCCAGCGCCGCGCGGTAGGGCGGCATGTTCGTGCATTCGAGCAGCACGGCGGCGAGGCCGGGTACGCGCGCCCGAAGCCGGAGCCCCGCCTCCACCACGTCGCGCCCGGCCGCAGCGAGATCGAGATCGGGCGCATCGCCGAGCAGTTTGCGCGTGATCTCGCTGCCCGACTCGGTGCCCTCGACCGGCGTGTCGGGTTCGGCGCCCGCCGCGGCGAGGTAGTCGGGCGTGAGCCGCCCGGAATGGATCGTGACGACGCCGACGCGGCCGTGGCGCGCCACGAGCGCCGGCAGCGCCACGAGGCTCGACGCGATCACCGGCACCGGGCAGCCCTCGGACAGCGCCTGCTGGAAGCGGATCAGGAATCCGCACGAGGTGGTGACGAGGCCCGCGCCCGCGCGCACGAGCCGGTCGCGCGCGGCGAGGAACGGCGCCAGCAGCGCCGGATCGGGCGCCCCCGCGCGCACGACGCGGTTCGCTTCGGCCCCCGGCACGATCTCGTAGAGCGCGCGCCCGCCGAACGTCGCGGGATTGCCGATATCGCCCGGCGGCCGCGGGAAATGCGTGTCGAGCATGATGATTCCGACGCGCATCGCGGCCGTCAGCGTCCCGTGAACTTCGGCTTCCGCTTCTCCTTGAACGCCCGCCTGCCCTCCTTGTAGTCGTCGCTTTCGAGCGCGCGCAGCGAGAGCTGCTCGGCGAGATTCTCCGAGGGCCGGCCCGCGATCAGGGCGTTGAGCAGGGTCTTGGCGCCGGCGACCGACATCGGCGCGTTCTCGGCGATCTTGAGCGCGAGCCGCTTCGCCGCTTCGAGCGGCGCGTCCGAAATCTCGTCGACGAGGCCGAGGCGCAGCGCCGTCTCCGCATCCACCGGCTCGCCGGTGAACAGGATGCGCTTGGCGTAGCCCGGCCCGGCCAGCGAGAGCAGGTTCCGCGTGTCGCGCAGATTGTAGATGATGTTGAGCTTGGCCGCCGGCACCGCGAAGCGCGCGCCCTTGGACGCGATGCGGATGTCGCAATCCATCGCGAGTCCGCAGCCGCCGCCGAAGCAGCTGCCCTCGATCGCGCCGATCACGGGCTTGCCCAATTCGATGATCGCTTCGGCCGAGGCATCGACCGCGTGCGTGTAGGCCTCGCCGGATTTCGCGTCGCGCCGCGTGCTGTCGAACTCCGAGATGTCGGCGCCGGCGCAGAAATGCCCGCCCGCGCCGGTGAGCACCACGGCGCGCACGCCCTCGTCGCCCGCGAAGCCGCGGATCGCGGCGCCGAGCGCCTGCCAATGCGGCATCGCCAGCGCGTTGCGCTTTTCCGGCCGGTTGAGCGTGACGATCGCGAGCGGCCCCTCGCGCGTGATCTGGATGGCGGTCATGGACCTGTTTCCGCTGCGCGCGCCGTTCTAGCCCCTGGCCGCGGCCGCTCCAAGGCCCGACGCCTCGCGGCCGTTCGCGCGCGCGACCAGTTCCACGTCGACGACGGCGAGCCGCTCGAGGATGCGGCGGCGGCCGACGATCGGCCACCAGCCGTAGAGGAACACTTCGAGCGGCCCCCACATCGCCACCCAGCCGATGATCAGCAGGCCTTCGCTGAGGACACGCTGGATCGCCGATGGCACGGCCGCGAGCGCCACCTCGCGGCCGGCCACGCAGGCGGCCAGAAAGACGAGGCCGATGATCAGGCTCGTGCGCCCGCGCTGCAATTCGTGGCGCAGGTCGCGCCGCGCAGTCTGCAGGCGATAGGCGAAATGATTGCGGATCGCATGCTCGACCTCGGCGGCGCCCGGGGCCTTCAGCTCCTCGGGCGGCAGGTCGATGACGAGCTTGATCGGCTTGTCGGCGCCGATCTCGCGCACCGCCGAGAAGATGTAGGTGTCGGCGTCGGAATCGAGCTCTTTCTCGTGGAACGGCGAAGGATCGAACGAATTGTAGAGCTGCCCGATCTTGTTGAGGCTCAGCTCGATCAAGATGTCTTCGCCGCTGCGCCGATAGGCGCTCATCGGATGGGCGACCGGCGGCGCGTGATGCCTCTTCTTGGCGGCCATCGTCAGTTCACCGGCAGGCCGAGCCGCGCGCGGAAGCGGTTCTTGAGATAGACCGCGTCGCGCGCCGGCAGCGAGCGCGGCGGATTGCGCGCCGCGACCTTGACGACGTAGAGTCGCGGCCCGGCCGCCGCGGCGTGGAGCGCGGCGCGCAGCGACGCGACGCCGGCAAGATCGGAAACGGTGCGCGTTTCGGCGAATCCCATCGCGGCGGCCACGGCGGCGAGATCGAGCCCGCGGCCGGTGTGGCTCGCCTGCATGCCGGTTTCGCCGAAATGCCCGTTGTCGATCACCGTCACGACGAGGTTCCTGGGCTTCACGACCGCGATCGTGGCGAGGCCGCCCAGGCCCATGAGCTGCTCGCCGTCGCCGGTGAGCGCCAATACGGTGCGCGCCGGCTGCGCCTGCGCGAGGCCGAGGCCGATCAGCGCCGCGCTGCCCATGGCGCCCCAGAGGTAGAAATTCGCGTCGCTGTCTCCGGCCGCGTGCAGATCGTAGGCCGGCGAGCCGAGCCCGGCGATCACGAGCAATTCGCCGCGATCCTTCAGCAACGTGGCGACGGCGGCGCGGCGTTCGAGCGTGCCCATCGCGCTCACCATTTCTTGGCGCCGATCAGGCGCTGCGCGATCAGCACGGCCACCTGCTGGTCCGCCTCGTAGGCCAGCGCCGCCGCGGAACCGACAATGTCGGCGATGTCGTCCGCCGTCTCCGCGCGCATCGTGCGCACGCCCACCGCCGCCAGCGCCGCCGCGGTGCCGGTACCCATCGGCACCTGCCACGGATTGAACTCGGCCCACTCGCCGCGCATCGTCACCAGCATCAGCAGCGGAAAGCGCCCGACCGTGGTGAGCGACAGCGTATTGATGCAGTTGCCGACGCCGCTCGACTGCATCAGCAGGACGCTGCGCTGCCCGCCGAGCCACGCGCCGGCGGCGATTGCGATCCCCTCCTCCTCGGTCGTCAGCACGTTCGTCGTGACCGCGGGATCGGCGTGGAAAAGCTGGATCAGGCGCGCATGGCCGGCATCGGGCACATAGGCCATGTGCGCGACCCTCGCGGCCTTGAGAACGCGGAAGATCCCGTCGGGCCAGTCAAGTTGAACGCGGCTGCTCATGCGGGGACTCTAGGGGAGCCGGCGTGCCTTGGGGAGGGGCGCCGCAGCCGCTCGGCCAGCCCTCACTTCCCATTCGCGGCAGAGCCGCGAATGGGAAGTGAGGGCCGGCGCCCGCGCGGCTACTCCGCCGCCTTTCGCATCGCCGCCGCGTGTTTCAAGTCGCGCGTGAGGTCGCGCAGCTCGCCTTCATTGAGCGTTTCCTTCTGCAGCAATGTGCGCGCGCAGGAGTCGAGCACCGCGCGGTTGTCGGCGAGGATGCCGAGCACGCGCGCGAAGGTTTCGTCGACGATGCTCTTCACCGCCTCGTCGATGTGCTTGGCCGTATCCTCGCTGTAGCGGCGCTCGAGATAGGTCTGGCCGCCCTGCTGGCCGAGAAAGCCGGGCCCGCCGGCGTCGTAGCTGACATGGCCGAGCCGCTCGTCCATGCCGAAGCGCATCACCATGCTGCGCGCGATGTCAGTGACCTTGGCGAGATCGTCCGCGGCGCCGGTCGAGAGATGGTCGAAGACGAGCTTCTCCGCGGCGCGGCCGCCGAGCAGCACCGCGATGCGGTTCAGCAGCTCGGCGCGGGTCATGATGTAGCGGTCGTCGGTCGGCCGCTGGATCGTGTAGCCGAGCGCCCCGATGCCGCGCGGGATGATCGAGACCTTGTGCACCTCGTCGGTGCCCGGCAGCGCCAGCGCGGACAGCGCATGGCCCATTTCGTGATAGGCGACGACCTCGCGCTCGCGCGGGTTCATCACGCGGTTGCGCTTCTCGAGGCCGGCCACGATGCGCTCGATGCCGGCAGTGAAATCCTCCATCGCCACCTGCTCGGCGCGCCGGCGGGTGGCCATCAGCGCCGCCTCGTTGACGAGATTGGCGAGATCGGCGCCGGTGAAGCCGGTGGTGAGCGCCGCCACCTTCTCGAGATCGACGTCGGGCGCGAGCCGGATCTTCTTGATGTGCACGTTCAGTATCTGCACGCGCCCCTTCTTGTCGGGGCGGTCGACGAGCACCTGGCGGTCGAAGCGGCCCGCGCGCAGCAGCGCGGGATCGAGGATTTCCGGGCGATTGGTCGCCGACAGCAGCACGACGCCGGTCGAGGGATCGAAGCCGTCGAGCTCGGCGAGCAGCTGGTTCAGCGTCTGCTCGCGCTCGTCGTGGCCGCCGACGATGCCCGACATGCCGCGCGCGCGCCCGAGCGCGTCGAGCTCGTCGATGAAGATGATCGCCGGCGCGTCCCTGCGCGCGGTCTCGAACAGGTCGCGCACGCGCGCGGCGCCGACACCGACGAACATCTCCACGAACTCGGAGCCGCTGATCGAGAAGAATTTCACGCCCGCCTCGCCGGCCACCGCGCGCGCGAGCAGCGTCTTGCCGGTGCCCGGCGGGCCGACGAGCAGGATGCCCTTCGGGATGCGCGCGCCGAGGCGGCCGTAATCCTGCGGATTCCTGAGGAACTCGACGATCTCCTTGAGCTCCTCCTTGGCTTCGTCGACGCCGGCAACGTCGGCGAACGTCACTTTGGTGTCGCTCTCGACATAGATCTTCGCGTGGCTCTTGCCGATCGACATGAAGCCGCCGACGCCCTGCTGACCGGCCATGCGCCGGATCAGGAACCACCACACGCCGAAGAACAGCGCGATCGGCAGGATCCAGGAAAGGATGTCGCGGAACAGCGTGCTTTCCACGACGCCGCGGAATTCCACGCCCTTCTGCGCCAGCTTGTCGGCCAGCTCGGGCGGCGCGACGCGCGTCGTGACGAAGCGCGACTTGCCTTCGTGCGGCGTCTTGAATTCGCCGATGATCTGCTTGTCGGAGATCGCGACGCTCTTGATCTGCCCCTCGTTCAGCATCTTCTCGAAGGTGCTGTAG
>ERZ761602.5846-NODE-5846-length-14223-cov-5.249224_pt1 | contig 14223 bp, 12 predicted proteins | sample MGYA00512165_ERZ761602 | MGnify/ENA primary metagenome ERZ761602 (study PRJEB28899, sample SAMN02445085) | bioreactor sludge metagenome | biome: EBPR sludge; isolation source: Thorneside wastewater treatment plant | place: Australia: Brisbane, Thorneside...
CTAACCTTCCTCATCCTGAGGAGGGCGCTGCAAGCGCCCGTCTCGAAGGACGCACAGCCCCACCACCCCGATCTCTCAGATTCCCTAACCTTCCTCATCCTGAGGAGGGCGCTGCAAGCGCCCGTCTCGAAGGACGCACAGCCCCACCACCCCGATCTCTCAGATTCCCTAACCTTCCTCATCCTGAGGAGGGCGCTGCAAGCGCCCGTCTCGAAGGACGCACCCTTGCGGAATCCGGAATTTAGTCCTACATCACTGCGGTGCAGTAGCGGAGGAAGGAAACAGCCCCTACCGGCCCGCCGACGACCCCTCCCCCTCCCCGGGGCGGGTGCGGAACGAAGATGCTTTCTTCCGCCTGCGCGAAACAAAATGTCGCGCACGTCCCGAAACCGTGATGGCGGGCACCTCCAAGCGCCTCGCCAAGGGCCCCCCTTAAATGTAACATCAACCGTTCCTATATGACTCGACGGATCGCCGGAGGGGGGGCCAGTCCAATCCCCGAACCGCGCCGGCGATGCCTGGGCGACCCGGAAATCCGGGCGTCCCGGCGGGAAGGGATCACATGGCTGCGCGCGCACTGACTGCATTGTCACCGGAAGGCTCGCTCTCCCGGTATCTGACCGAAATCCGCAAGTTCCCGATGCTGGAACAGGGCGAGGAGTACATGCTCGCCAAGCGCTTCGCCGAGCACGGCGACGCCGGCGCGGCCGAGAAGCTCGTCACATCGCATCTGCGCCTCGTCGCCAAGATCGCCATGGGCTATCGCGGCTACGGGCTGCCGCTGGGCGAGGTGATCTCGGAGGGCAATGTCGGCTTGATGCAGGCGGTCAAGAAATTCGACCCCGAAAAGGGCTTTCGCCTGGCGACCTACGCCATGTGGTGGATCCGCGCCTCGATCCAGGAATACATCCTGCGCTCGTGGAGCCTGGTGAAGATGGGCACGACCGCGGCGCAGAAGAAGCTGTTCTTCAACCTGCGCAAGGTGAAGGGCCAGATGAAGGCGCTGGAGGAAGGCGACCTGCGGCCGGAGAACGTCACCACCATCGCCACCAAGCTGGGCGTGACCGAGGACGAAGTCATCTCGATGAACCGCCGCATGTCGGCGCCCGACTCATCGCTCAACGCGCCGCTGCGGGCCGACAGCGAGGGCGAGTGGCAGGACTGGCTGACCGACGACTCCGCCGATCAGGAAACCATGCTCGCCGAGCGCGACGAGATGGACGAACGCCACGCCCTGCTGACGGACGCCATGGCGGACCTCACCGAGCGCGAGCAGGCGATCATCCGGGCCCGCCGGCTGAAGGAGGAGCCCGCGACGCTGGAGGAGCTCTCCGCCCAGTTCGGCGTCAGCCGCGAGCGCGTCCGCCAGATCGAGGTGCGGGCCTTCGAGAAGCTGCAGAAGGCGATGAAGGCGGGGCTGTCGCGCCTGCGCTCCGACGCGGCCGGCGCGGTCAGCGCTGCCGCGCGGACCTGAGGCTCAGTCGGCCAGGCCCCGCGCCAGCGCCGCCGCGACGATCGGCATGAGGATGAGCAGCGTCGTCTCCATGTGCATCCACTTGCGGTTGGCCTGCACCTCGGCGTCGGGCGGCAGATAGGCCGGATCGGCCCTCAGCCGCGCATTCCAGCGCAGGAAGGCGAGCGTCGGGACGAGGCTGAGAAGCCCGATCCCGGCGAACAGGCCGATCTTCGTCCAGAACAGCGCATTGGCGGCGTAATAGTCCCAGCCCTTCAGTCCCCACACCGCGCGCGCGATGCCGGCGATCAGCACCGCGGCGGCGCTGAGGCCGTAGAGCATGTCGATCGTTCCCAGCCGGCGCAAAGTCGCGGCGCTCAGCCCCGGCTTCGCATAGACGATCTCCACCGCAAGGATCGTGAACAGCGCGAACACCGCCGTGTGGTGGAGCGAGGCCAGCACGAAGTCCAGCCAGATCGGATCCATGCCGGCCCTCCCGCGCCGGCTTCAGGCGACCAGGCGGTCCAGGCGGTTGCGGATGATCGCTTCCGCCTCGCTCATGATGCGCTGGACGAGTTCGGCGCAGCTCGGGATGTCGTGGATCAGCCCCTGCGTCTGCCCGGCCGACCAGATGCCGTAGTCGGTGTCGCCCGACTCATAGACCATGCCGCCGCGCGTGCCGGCGACGAGGTCCTTGATGTCGTCGAACTTGGCGCCGCCCTTCTTCTCGATCGCCACGACCTGCTGGCTGACCGCATTGCGCGCCACGCGCGCCGAATTGTGCAGCGTGCGGAAGATGATGTCGGTGGCGCGCTCGTCATTGCTGACCAGCGTCTCCTTCACGTTGTGATGGATCGGCGCTTCCTTGGTCGCCATGAAGCGCGTGCCCATGTTCACGCCCTCGCAGCCCAGCGCCAGCGCGGCGACGAGGCCGCGCGCGTCGGCGATGCCGCCCGAGGCGATGACCGGGATCTTCAGCCGCTCGGTCGTCACCGGGAACAGCACCAGCCCGCCGACGTCCTCCTCGCCCGGATGGCCCGCGCACTCGAACCCGTCGATCGACACGGCATCGACGCCGATCGATTCCGCCTTCACCGCGTGGCGCGCCGTGACGCATTTGTGGATGACCTTGACGCCGGCCGCCTTGAAGGCCGGCAGGTGCGGCTGGGGATTGTTGCCGGCCGTCTCCACGACCTTGCAGCCGCTCTCGCAGATCACCTGGCGGTATTCGTCATAGGGGATCGGGTTGATGGTCGGCAGGATGGTCAGATTGATGCCGAACGGCTTGTCGGTCAGATCCTTGGTCTTCTGGATTTCCTTCACCAGAAGCTCGGGCGAACCCGGCGTCAGAGCGGTCAGGAAGCCGAGCGCCCCCGCATTGGCGACCGCGGCGATCAACTCCGCCTTGCCGACCCGGGTCATGCCGCCGCAGGTGATCGGCGCTTCGACGCCGAACATTTCGGTGAAGCGCGTCTTGATGGCCATGGAAGTCCCCTCGAAATCTTGGTCTTGAATTATGAAAGCCGCGCACATTGGCGGCGGGCGCTTTGGGGCGCAAGAGGCAGCCTTACGCGCCCGTCACCCTGGCCGGCGGGCAGGGACGCACCGGCCGCTTCGGCTCAGTCGGCGAACGGATTGCGCACCAGGATCGTGTCCTCGCGCTCCGGGCTGGTCGAGAGGATCGCCACCGGCGCGTCGATCAGCTCCTCGATCCGGCGGACATACTTGATCGCTTCGGCCGGCAGGTCCTTCCACTGGCGCGCGCCCTTGGTGGAACCGGGCCAGCCTTCCATGGTTTCGTAGATGGGCGTGACCCTCGCTTGCTCGGCGGGCGAGGCCGGGAAGAAGTCGATCTGCCGCCCGTCCAGTTCGTAGCCTGTGGCGATGCGGATCTCCGGAAAGCCGTCCAGCACGTCCAGCTTGGTCAGCGCGATGCCGCGAATGCCGCCAGTCTGCACGGTCTGGCGCACCAGCGTGGAATCGAACCAGCCGCAGCGGCGCTTGCGCCCGGTGACGGTGCCGAATTCGTGGCCGCGCGTGCCGATCAGTTCGCCCGTCGCGTCGGTCAGCTCGGTCGGGAACGGCCCTTCGCCGACCCGTGTCGTGTAGGACTTGCAGATCCCGAGCACATAGCCGATCGACCCCGGCCCGACCCCCGATCCCGCCGCCGCCTGCCCCGCCACGCAGTTCGACGAGGTGACATAGGGATAGGTGCCGTGGTCGACGTCGAGCAGCGCGCCCTGCGCGCCCTCGAAGAGGATGCGCAGGCCCTCGCCCCGCGCCTCGGCCAGCTTGCGCCAGACCTGCCCGGCGAAGGGCAGTACCTTGGGCGCGATCTCCATCAGGCCGGCGAACAGCGCCGCGCCGTCCGCCTCCGCCTGACCGTAGCCGCGGCGCAGCGCGTTATGGTGCTGAAGCAGGTTCTCGATCCGGCCCTTCAGGAATTCCGGATCGGCGAGGTCGATCAGGCGGATCGCCCGCCGCCCCACCTTGTCCTCGTAGGCGGGGCCGATGCCGCGCTTGGTGGTCCCGATCTTGGTGCCGGAATTCGACGTCTCGCGAAACGAATCCATCTCGCTGTGGACCGGCAGGATCAGTACCGCATTGTCGGCGACGACGAGGTTGTCGGGCGTGATAGCGACGCCCTGCGCCCGAAGGCCGTCGATCTCCTTGGCCAGATGCCAGGGATCGACAACGACGCCATTGCCGATGATCGAGAGCTTGCCGGGGCGCACGATTCCCGAGGGCAGCAGGCTCAGCTTGTAGACCACGCCGTCGATGACCAGCGTGTGGCCGGCATTGTGGCCGCCCTGGAAGCGCACCACCACGTCGGCGCGGCTCGACAGCCAGTCGACGATCTTTCCCTTGCCCTCGTCGCCCCACTGGGCGCCGATCACCGCCACGTTCGCCATGCCACCTGCTCCATGCCACGCACGCAAAGGCCCCCGCGGAACGCATCCCGCGGGGGCCTGTTCCGACGCCTTATAGCGACGCGAAACGGGTGGGGCCAGATTCTTTGCAGGAGACCGAAGAAATCGGCCGGGCGGCGACGTCGCCTATTCGTCCTCGTCGCGCTGCCGGAAATAGGCCTTCAGGCCGTCCCGCAGCGTCCAGTTGCCCGAAGAAAGGTGATAGAGGCCCTGCCAGTCGCGCTGGATGTCGCGCGCGGGGTCATAGCCCGTATCAGCGATCAGCTTGGTTCGGTGGTAATATTGCCGCTTCGACTTCGGCCCGTGCCAATAGTGCAGCAGCGTGCCTGAGACATAGCCGATCCGCCGCTGGACGGCGGTCTGCGCGCGGCGCTCCCACACCGCAACGCTTTCGCGGAAACCGGCCGAGCACTCCGGCCTGAGCGTCGCCTCGCCCTCGCCGACCAGGCACTTGGCCATGATGTAGTCGCCCTCGCCGATGATCGCCTGGTCGTAGAGGCCCCCGAGGCCATCGACCGCCCGCCGGGTCGCCGCCCAGGCGAATCCGGGGTGATGGAGATAGGCATAAGGGCCGGCGGGCTTGCCGTTGCCGCCGCCGTTCGGGTCCTGGATCAGCGCCCGCTCGCGCGCCGTGTTCAGATAGGTGAAAGCGAAGCTCTTGTAGAGCGTCATGAACTCGTAGGTCTTGGACAGGTCGATCGCATCCGAGAACAGCTGCACGACGTCGTAGTGCTGCAATTGCTGGAGCGTCTCGTCTACCCAGTCGTCGCGCGAGAACGCCACGTCGGCATCGATCCAGGCGACGTATTTCCAGTTCCACGGCAACCGCGCGATGCCGAGATTGAGCGCGTTTTCCTTGATCCACAATTCGTCGCTCGTGCGCAGCTGGACGTGGCGGGGATTGCCCGCCTCCGTCATCACGAACGGCCGCTCGCCGAAGGCGACCTCCACGGTCTGCAGGATGGCTCCCGACCGCTCGATCCGGCGGGCGAATTCCTGGTAGAGCCGCCAGCGCGACCGGAAGCGCACCGGATTGAAGACGACGGTGACGACATAGAGCGGCTCGCGCAGCCTGTCTGGACGCTCGAAGAGGAGCGGCGGGGAAGTCGATCCGGTTTCCATGCCGGAACGCTAGGGTTCCGGCATGACAGGGACCTGACGATGCGGAGTCGTGTCGGCGACGAATCCGTGACCGGCCCTCCGAATATCAGAACGCCAGCGCCTTCGCCTGCTTGACCGCCGGGATCTGGCGGATCGCCTGGAGCACCGCGTCCGGCACCGCGCCATCGACCTCGATGAGGGCGATCGCGTCGCTCCCCGCCGCGGCGCGGCCGAGATTGAAGGTGGCGATGTTGACCTTCGCATCGCCCAGCAGCGTGCCGAGACGGCCGATGAAGCCCGGTTTGTCCTCGTTGGTGACGTAGAGCAGGTGCGGCGCGAAGGCCGCCTCCAGCGCGATGCCCTTCACGTCGACGATGCGCGGCACGCCGTTGGCGAAGACGGTGCCGGTCACGTCGCGCGTAAAGTCGGGCGTCGTGACGCGCAGCGTGATCACCGCGTCGTAGACGCCGCACTCGTCGCGGCGCGATTCCGTCACCTGGATGCCGCGCTCGCGGGCGACGACCGGCGCGTTGACCATGTTGACGTCGGGCAGCGCCGGCTTCAGCAGCCCGGCGAGCGCCGCCTGGGTCAGGGCCTTGAGATTGAGGCTGGCGACCGTGCCGGCATAGACGATCTCGACCGCCTGGATGCTGGTCTCGGTCAGCTGCCCCGCGAAGGCGCCCAGCTTCTCGGCGAGCGAGATCCACGGCTTCATCTTGGCCGCGTCGGCGGCGCTGATCGAGGGCATGTTGATGGCGTTGGTCACCGCGCCGGTCAGCAGGTAGTCGCTGATCTGTTCGGCGACCTGCAGCGCGACGTTCTCCTGCGCCTCGCCGGTCGAGGCGCCCAGGTGCGGCGTCGCGACCACCTTCTCGTTGCCGAACAGGATGTGCTCCTTGGCCGGCTCGGTTTCGAACACGTCGAGCGCCGCTCCGGCGATATGGCCGCTGTCCAGACCCGCCTTCAGCGCCGCCTCGTCGATCAGACCGCCGCGCGCGCAGTTGACGATGCGCACGCCCTTCTTGGTCTTGGCCAGCGCCTCGGCCGACAGGATGCCGCGCGTCTGCGCCGTCATGGGCGTGTGCAGCGTGATGAAGTCGGCGCGCGGCAGGAGGTCGTCCAGCTCGACCTTTTCGACGCCCAGTTCCTTGGCCCGTTCGGGGCTGAGGAACGGATCGAAGGCGATGACCTTCATCTTCAGTCCCAGGGCCCGGTCGGCGACGATCGAGCCGATATTGCCGCAGCCGATGAGGCCCAGAACCTTGCCGGTCAGCTCCACGCCCATGAAGCGGTTCTTCTCCCACTTGCCGGCATGGGTCGAGGCGTTGGCGGCGGGCACGTCGCGGGCGAGCGCGAAGATCAGCGCGATGGCGTGCTCGGCCGTGGTGATCGAGTTGCCGAACGGCGTGTTCATCACGATGACGCCGCGCGCCGTGGCGGCGGGGATGTCGACATTGTCGACGCCGATGCCGGCCCGGCCGACGACCTTCAGGTTGGCCGCCGCCTTCAGCACTTCGGCCGTCACCTTGGTGTTGGAGCGGATGGCGAGGCCGTCATACTGGCCGATGATCGCCAGCAATTCGTCCTTGGAGAGGCCGGGCTTCACGTCCACCTCGACGCCGCGATCCTTGAAGATCTGCACGGCGGCGGGCGACAGCGAATCGGAAATCAGAACCTTGGGCATGGGAAACTCCATCTCTTTCCTCCCCCGTCCGCGGGGGAGGTGCCCCGAAGGGGCGGAGGGGGAAAAAGTGAAAGAAGGTTACGACGCCTTGGCCTTCGCCACGGCCCAGTCGAGCCACGGCATCAGCGCCTCGACGTCGGCCGTCTCGACCGTCGCGCCGCACCAGATGCGAAGGCCCGGCGGCGCATCGCGATAGCCGCCCGCGTCGAGCGCGACGCCTTCCTTCTCCAGGATGTCGGCGACCTTCTTGGCGAACGCCGCCTGCTCGTCGGCCGGGCGCGATGCGATGTCGGGATCGGCGATCGTCAGGCAGACGCTGGTGTTGGAGCGCGTCGCCGGATCTTCGGCGAGGAAGCCGAACAGCGCCGACTGGTTCACATGCCTGGCGACGGCGCGCAGGCTCGCCTCGGAGCGCTCGATGAGCGCGGCAAGGCCGCCCAGGCTCTCGGCCCATTTCAGCGCGTCGAGATAATCCTCCACGCACAGCATCGAGGGCGTGTTGATCGTCTCGCCCTTGAAGATGCCTTCGACCAGCTTGCCGTCCTTGGTCATGCGGAAGATCTTGGGCATCGGCCAGGCGGGCTTGTAGCTCTCCAGCCGCTCGACCGCGCGCGGCGAGAGGATCAGCATGCCGTGCGCCGCCTCGCCGCCCAGCGCCTTCTGCCACGAGAAGGTGACGACATCGAGCTTGGGCCAGTCGAGCCGCTGCGCGAAGGCGGCCGAGGTCGCGTCGCAGATCGTCAGGCCTTCGCGGTCCGCTGCGATCCAGTCGCCGTCCGGCACCCGCACGCCCGACGTCGTGCCGTTCCAGGTGAAGACGACGTCATGCGTGAAATCGACCGTCGACAGATCGGGCAGCTTGCCGTAGGGCGCCGTGATCTGGCGCGCCTCCAGCTTCAGCTGCTTCACCACGTCGGTGATCCAGTCCTTGCCGAAGCTCTCCCAGGCGATCATGTCGACTTTGCGCGGCCCCAGCAGCGACCACAGCGCCATCTCCACCGCGCCGGTGTCGGAGGCGGGCACGATGCCGATGCGATAGTCCGCCGGCACGCCCAGCAGGCTCCGCGTGCGGTCGATCGCTTCCTGCAGCTTCGCCTTGCCCGCCTTGGAGCGATGCGAGCGGCCGAGGACGGCGGCGTTCAGGGTTTCGGGGGTCCATCCGGGGCGCTTGGCGCAGGGTCCGGACGAAAAAAAAGGCCGTGCGGGGCGCACGGCCGGCGCAGTGCCGGTCATATCAGTGATCCTTCCAGATCAAAGCACCTCGTTGGGGAGGTGTGGCCCGCCGACGCATATAGGGCGGCCTCCCGGACCCGGCAAGCGGCAACTGCGCAACATTGCGTCTTTCGCGGGCGGCGCGAATCCGCTGCCCGCGCCTGACGTCAGGAAACCCGGATGACCCCTTGCGCGAATGGCGCGCAGGTCCCGGCCAGCTTCACCCGGCTCCCCACCACCTCGCACACCACCGTGCCGCCGCGCGGACTGATCTGCCGCGCCGTCATCCGCGTCTTGCCCAGACGTTGCGCCCAGTAGGGTGCCAGCTTGCAGTGCGCCGATCCGGTCACCGGGTCTTCGGGAATGCCGTGATTGGGCGCGAAGAAGCGCGAGACGAAGTCGAACGCCGGATCGTCGGAGGGTGCGGTGGCGATGAGCCCCCGCATCCCCAATTCGCTCAGCAGCGGCCCGAGCCCTGCCTGCGGCGACAGCGCCCGCACGGCCCGCGCCTCGGCGAACACCGCCATCAGGTCCGGCGCGGCATAGACCTCATCAGGTTCCGGGCAGCCCATGACTGCGGCGAGGCGCCGGCCGATCTCGGCTGCGCCGTCCGGCACCTTCGCGGCAATCGCCGGGAAGTCCATCTCCAGCAGGCCACCCGCCGCGCGGGTCACGGTCAGGGGACCGGAGCGCGTGTCGAAGGTCACCGCGTTGAGGCCGGGCGCGACATGGCTGAACACCACATAGGCCGAGGCCAGCGTCGCATGGCCGCAGAGATCGACCTCCATCTGCGGCGTGAACCAGCGCAGGCCATAGCGGCCGGGAGCTGACTCCACGAAGAACGCCGTCTCCGACAGATTGTTCTCCTGCGCGATCGCCTGCATCAGGCCGTCGTCCAGCCAGTCGGCCAGCGGCACGACGGCCGCCGGATTGCCTTCAAAGACCTGCGCCGCGAAGGCGTCGATCGTCCATTGCTTCAGGTCCATGGCCGCCCGATTCCGAACATGTGGTTGAGAGGACCGTGTCCATGGCCGAGGCCGGGCGCGGTCTCAATGGCTTTCGTCACAAAGGCGCGCGCCGTCTCCACCGCGTCGCGCAGATCCCAGCCGAGCGCCAGGCCCGAAGCGATCGCCGAGGCGAGGGTGCAGCCGGTGCCGTGCGTGTGTTCGGTGTGGATGCGGGTCCCGGAGAACACCTCCTCGCCGTCGGGGCCGATCAGCACGTCGGCGACCGTCTCGCCGGCGAGATGCCCGCCCTTCATCAGCACGGCGGCGGCGCCCAGAGCGCGCAGCTCGCGGCCCGCGAGGATCAGATCCTCCACCGAGCGCAACTCGCCGATGCCGAGCAGGGCCGAGGCTTCCGGCGCGTTCGGGGTCAGCAGCGCGGCGCGCGGGATCAGCAGCGCCTTCATCGCGGCGACCGCCGTGTCGTCGATCAGCCGCGCCCCGCCCTTGGCCACCATCACCGGATCGGCGACCAGCGTCGCCGCCGGCGCGCGCGCGGCAAGCATCGCGGCCACCGCCTCGATGGTCCCGGCGCTGTGCAGCATGCCGGTCTTCACCGCATCCGTGCCGATGTCCTCCAGCACGACGCGCATCTGCGCCGCGATGGTCTCGTCGGGGATCGCGTGGACGCCGTGCACGCCTCTTGTGTCCTGCACGGTGACGGCGGTGACGGCGGTGGTGGCGTAGACGCCATAGGCGGTCGCCGTCTTGATGTCGGCCTGAAGCCCCGCGCCGCCGCCGGAATCCGATCCGGCGACGATCAGCAACCGTTTCATGGGATCAGGCCGCCTTCTCGATCACCGAGACGATCGAGCCGACGACGCTCTTGACCAGCTTCTCGTCGTCGCCCTCGGCCATCACGCGGATGACCGGCTCGGTGCCTGACTTGCGGATGACGATGCGGCCCTTGGCGCCCAGTTCCTTCTCGATCCGCTCGATCTCCGACTTGACCGCCGGCACGTCCAGCGGCGAGCCGTTGTGGTAGCGCACGTTCTTCAGAAGCTGCGGCAGCGGCCGGAAGGCGTCGCAGACCTCGCTGGCCCGCCTGCCGGTCTCCACCAGCGCGGCGCAGACCTGCAGCGCCGCGATCAGGCCGTCGCCGGTCGTCGAGAAGTCGCTGAGGATGATGTGGCCGGACTGCTCGCCGCCGAGATTCATGCCCCGCGCCTTCATCTGCTCCATCACGTAGCGGTCGCCGACGCCGGCCCGCACCAGCTCGACGCCGGCCGCCGCCAGCATGCGTTCGAGCCCGAGATTGGACATGATGGTGGCGACCACGCCGCCGCCCTTCAGCTCGCCGTCGGCCGCCCAGCGTTTGGCGATGAGGCCGAGGATCTGGTCGCCGTCCACGACGCGGCCCTTCTCGTCGACGATCACCACGCGGTCCGCGTCGCCGTCGAGCGCGACGCCCAGATCGGCCCGCGCCTCGCGTACCTTGGCCTGCAGCGCTTCCGGCGCCGTCGAGCCGACATCCTCGTTGATGTTGAAGCCGTCGGGAGCCACGCCCATCGCGATGACTTCCGCGCCCAGTTCCCAGAAGACGCTGGGCGCCACCTTGTAGGCCGCGCCGTTGGCGCAATCGACGACGATGCGCAGCCCGTCGAGTCTGAGGTGCCTGGGGAAGGTGCGCTTCACGAACTCGATATAGCGCGCCTGGCTGTCGTCGATGCGCTTGGCGCGGCCGATCTTGGTCGGCTCGGCCAGCGCGTCCGTCAGATCGCCCGTGATCCCGGCCTCGATCTCCTTCTCCACCGCATCCGACAGCTTGTAGCCGTCCGGTCCGAACAGCTTGATGCCGTTGTCGTGGTAGGGATTGTGCGAGGCCGAGATCATGACGCCCAGATCGGCGCGCAGGCTGCGCGTCAGCATGGCGACGGCCGGGGTCGGCAGCGGTCCGAACAGGAAGACGTCCATGCCGACCGAGGTGAAGCCCGCGGTCAGCGCGTTCTCGATCATGTAGCCCGACAGGCGCGTATCCTTGCCGATCACCACGCGGTGGACGCCATCGCTGCGCTTGAAGATGCGTCCGGCCGCCTGGCCGACCTTGAGCGCCACGTCCGCCGTCATGTTGCCGCGGTTGGCGGTCCCGCGTATGCCGTCTGTGCCGAAAAAGCTGCGCGTCACGTCGTCCTCGTCCTGTGGTCCTTGCGCGCTGGAATTGGGAGAGTGTCTAGCATGAACCGTCCGCACCTCGCGAAATTTTGTGTCGCCGCGATCTTCGCCCTCGCCGGGACGGCGACGGCCGACGAACTGCCCTACCCGCCCCGCACCAGCCCGCCGGTCGTTGGATTCCTTGACGCGGCGAAGCCCCAGTGCTGGGCGCGCAGTTACGACGCCGCCCACATGACTGCGCATCCGAAACAAAAGGTGACGGCCATCGCGGTCAGCTATGTGGTCGAGAAGACCTATCCCGAGCAGCCCGACCCGGTGCCGATGTGGGACCCCTACAGCGCTGCCCCGGCCTTCAGCGCGATCCTCGCGGTCACCATGAAGGGCCACACCAAGACCCTGCTGGCCGGCATCTACTGCACCCAATCCGAAGACCCCAACCGCCTCGACTGCGGCGTCGAGGGCGATGGCGGCTCCTTCACGCTGACGAAGCGCCCGGACGGCAAGGTCCGTCTCGACAACCCCGGCGGCCTTGCGGTCGGCGACGGCGAGGCGACGGACGATTCGCCCAGCAAGGTCGCCGACATCGTCCGCGCCCAGGACGACCAGGAGGCCTTCCTGCTCGTCGAGGCCAAGGGCGGCCTCTGCGACGCCGAGTTCCCCCCGGCGCCCTAGCCGGCCAGCGCCGCCGTCACCCTCAGCGCATCGCGCAGGGGTCGCGGCTCGTGGGTGCGGATCATGTCCGCGCCCTGCGCCGCCGCGAAGAGTTCGGCCGCCAGCGTCGCCGGCAGCGAGTCGGCGACGCCGCGCCCGGCGATCCTGCGGATGAACGACTTGCGCGTCACCGAGACCAGCACCGGTAGGCCGTAGCGCGCCTTCAGCTCCGGCAACCGCCGCAAGGCCTCCAGCGAAGTCTCCGGATCGGTACCCAGAAAGAAGCCCATGCCGGGGTCCAGCACCAGCCGCGAGCGCGCGATCCCCGCCCTCTCCAGCGCCGCGACGCGGGCGTCGAAGAAGGCGAAGATGCGCCCCATGATCTCGCCCGGCGGCACGTCGATGCGCGAGGCTTTGCCGCGATCCTGCACCGCGTGCATGACGATCAGCCGGGCCGCGCTGTCGGCGAGGCGGGGATAGAGCGCGGCATCGGGAAAGCCGTGGATGTCGTTGAGGAAGGCGACGCCCTGATCCAGCGCCCAGAGCTGGACCTCCGGCTCGTAGCTGTCGACCGACACCGCGATCCCCTCGGCCACCAGCGCGGGGACGACCGGCGCGAGGCGGGCGATCTCGGTCGCCGCGCCGACCGCCCCGGCATCGGGGTTCGACGACGCCGCGCCGGCGTCGACCGCATCGGCCCCGTCCGCCGCCAGCCCCCGCCCATGGGCCAGCGCCGCCGCCGGCTCCAGATAGCGCCCGCCGTCCGAGAACGAGTCGGCCGTGATGTTGAGAATGCCGAGGATCTGCGGGCTGGGGGTCATGGCTCTGCCTACGAAAAACCCCGGCGCGGCGCACCGGGGTTTCGCATCGTCGTCGTATCGGGCGCGCCGCTTCAGCCCGGCTGCGGCGCGGGGTCGAAGCCGCCGCTCGGCTTGCCGCGCCCGCCGGTCGGCACCGAGGCCTGCGGCCGCGTCGCTTCGCTGTCGGCCGGCTCCTCGCGGTTCGGCTTCTCGCCCTTCAGCAGGCCGAGGATCTCGTCGCCCGACAGGGTTTCGTATTCCAGCAGGCCGCGCGCGATGATCTCCAGCTGGTCGCGCTTGCCCTCGATGATCTCGCGCGCCTTGGCGTACCCGTCCTCGACGATGCGGCGCACTTCGGCATCGATGATGCGCGTCGTCTCTTCCGAGATGTTGTTGCGCTGGCCCATCGAGTAGCCGAGGAACACTTCCTCCTGCTGGTCGCCATAGGCGAGCGGGCCCAGCTTGTCGGAGAGGCCCCAGCGCATCACCATCGCGCGCGACAGCTTGGTCGCCGCGTCGATGTCGGACGAGGCGCCCGAGGTCACCTTGTCGTGGCCGAAAACCACTTCCTCGGCGACCCGCCCGCCCATCAGGATGGCGAGGCGCGAGTGCATCTGCTGGCGGGTCATCGACAGCTTGTCGCCCTCGGGCAGCTGCATCACCATGCCGAGCGCCCGGCCGCGCGGGATGATCGTCGCCTTGTGGACCGGATCGGTCGAGGCGACGTTGAAGGCGACCAGCGCGTGCCCGCCCTCGTGATAGGCGGTCAGGGTCTTCTCTTCCTCGGACATCACCATCGAGCGCCGCTCGGCGCCCATCATGACCTTGTCCTTGGCGTCCTCGAACTCGCGCATCGTGACGACGCGGCGCGAGCGGCGGGCGGCCAGCAGCGCCGCCTCGTTCACCAGATTGGCGAGGTCCGCGCCCGAGAAGCCGGGGGTGCCGCGGGCGATGGTGCGGGCATTGACGTCGGGGGCCAGCGGAACTTTCCGCATATGCACCTTCAGGATCTTCTCGCGGCCGATGATGTCGGGGTTAGGCACCACCACCTGGCGGTCGAAGCGGCCGGGACGCAGCAGCGCCGGGTCCAGCACGTCGGGGCGGTTGGTCGCCGCGATGATGATGATGCCCTCGTTCGCCTCGAAGCCGTCCATCTCGACGAGCAGCTGGTTCAGCGTCTGCTCGCGCTCGTCGTTGCCGTTGCCGAGGCCCGCGCCGCGATGGCGGCCGACCGCGTCGATCTCGTCGATGAAGACGATGCAGGGCGCGTTCTTCT
>ERZ761602.5848-NODE-5848-length-14222-cov-7.610715_pt1 | contig 14222 bp, 6 predicted proteins | sample MGYA00512165_ERZ761602 | MGnify/ENA primary metagenome ERZ761602 (study PRJEB28899, sample SAMN02445085) | bioreactor sludge metagenome | biome: EBPR sludge; isolation source: Thorneside wastewater treatment plant | place: Australia: Brisbane, Thorneside...
TATACAGTTTACTTCCATCATCAGAAATGGTTTCAAAAGTATAATTTCCGTCGGCGGGAATATAGATCTTGCCTTCCCACAGGATGGCATAATTATCTGCGCGCGCGCCTATATTACCGCCGGCATTAACCGTATCGGTAATTCCTTGTTTTACCGGAGTCAGGCTAGAGAAATTGGGCAGGTTATTGCCAAAAGATCCTTCATAATATTTATAGTTAAGCCCCTGTCTATGGGTAAACGCCACTACCTGGTTGCTGGCAGGAGAGTAGTTATTGGCCTTATCCACGGCTTTAACGACAATTGAATAAGATGTTAAACTATCGAGACCAGAAACGGTAAAGGACAGGTTAGTAGTGCTGAATGTTTTTACGCCGTTCACAAAAATATCATACCGGCTTACGCCAATATCATCCGTAGAAGCCTGCCATTTTAAGTTCACCGTTGTCTGCGTACTTCCCCCATATTGCAGGTTAACTGGCGCCGTAGGAGAAACATTATCTACTATCGTAGTGGCGTCGCTTTCGTTGCTCGCCGTCGCAGCGCCTGTGGCGCTAATGGCGCGTACCAAATAAAAATATTGGGTATTGGGCGTAAGGTTCTGGTCCATATAGGTAATCACGTTCGGGGCCGTGGTGGTCAGCAGCGTATAAGGTCCGCCGGCCTTGGTACCCCGGTATATCTCAAAACCCGTTTCATTCATGACCGCATTGGGATTATCGCTCCAATCCAGGCGGATAGCCGTTTGAGAAACGGAGGACGCGCTAAGGTTCTTGGCGGCGTCAGGTTTGGGAGAGCCGGCCGCATTTACCACGGTAAATACCGGCGAGAATTCCGATCCGCAACCATAAGGCTCGGTATACTTTGCCTTATATGATCCTATCGGCGCCTGGTATACCTGCGAGGAATTTACCAGCACATTATCAGAAGCGCGATACCACTGGTAGTTCAAATAACCGGCGGGCATCTGAAGCGGCACTTTCGTATCGCCGTCCAATGAAGGCAATACAAAACTTTTAACCCCCACTATCTGGATGGGAGGCGGTACTGTAGTGGCCTTAGGCTTGATCTCCGCAGGCTTCATAGACCATGCCGACCATGGGCCGGAAGCTGTTCTCTTAAACCTGGCGCGATAAGAACCAAAAGATTTTACGGTAAGTTCGTTGCCCCCGGCGGCATAATTGATTATAGACGACTGGCCGGCTGTAGTAATGGTATTAACGCCATTCTCCCGGCGGGCAATGGTCACCTCGTCTTTTTGCCACTCATAAGCGGCAAACCCGCCGGTTATACCTATACGGGTATTAATAGCCGAATCAGGACAAAATTCAAACCGGTTAAAGAATATCAGGGGATTGGCCTTATGCATATCATTCATGAAAGGCACAAAGTCCGCTTCCGCCCAATGGCGGTCCCATGAAGAGTGCCCCAGATCGGGATATAGCGACTGGCGGATACTTCCTCCCAAGGAATTAATATTATCTACAGAATAAGTGGCCTGTGCAGGAGAAGGATTGGTGTCCTTTCCGCCTGTCGCCAGCCAGATGGGAATATGTATAAATGCCGCATAGTTCATCACTAATCCCGCGGCGGAAGTCGGCGCGATCTTAGTCACCCGCTGAGGAAATGATTCCGCCAGCCTCCAGGAGGCCACGCCGCCCGCCGACAAGCCATCCACGAACAAACGGTCATTGTCTGCCCGCGCATATTTGACCAGCGAATCAATAAAAGTCATAATGGTGAGAGAGTTCGCATTGGCGCCTCCTCCCCATTCGCCCCAGCAGCCATTGTCCTTAGACCTTAACTGCGGATATATTAAGAAACCATCGAACTGGTTATTGTCCACCCGCTGAGCAAAAGTCCTGCCCCCTAAAATCAATTGCTTTTCGTTATTGTAGATACCTCCATTAGATGCGCAGGCCACTTCGCCGCCGCCATGCATAAAAAGCATCATGGGGTATATCTTATTCACGCTATCGGGGTTGGAATAACTATTGGGGAATTTAACCCTGAACGCCAGGCGGGTATCGGTATACCTGATAAAATAAGCTTTAAAGGTTTCGGAAAGCGCTTTAAAATTCCCGGAACCCGTCGATACGCCATTGGTGGCATTGGCTACCCATTTCTGGAGACCAACAATATTGGAATCGGGCTTCTGCTCAGTGCCGTAAGCGGCGCTGGAAGAATACCTGACGATCGGATCGTTGGGATCAAATACGTTCTGCGCAAGAACATGGCCAAGAAAACAGAGTAAAAGGGCTGAAAAAAGTAAAATTTTCTTCATATAGTTCGAAGGTTAATACGATAATGGCGATCATAGGAAGCGCAACAGTATGGACTGACGGCTTTCATGACCCAATAAGTTGGAGGAATATTGGAGTACGACGGTCTAACGAAGAATATAAAAGTAAAACACGATGGTTTTCAAGGGATGTTGGGGATACTTAGAGGAATATAAGATCAAAATTAGTAATAAATACCAGAAACTGAAATAATTTGGAAAATATTATTCATCCCTGGCGTTAATAAAAAGCAAAACCAGCCTATTGTATGGATAAAAGGTTATATACGACTAACTTACATGCGCAGACGGGGCATGCCGTCTGGATATCGCTCTAAAGAATAGCTATGTTATCGGCTTTTGACGCTTTGTTCCGGATCTGTATTTTCATTGCGCTATATACCTATATAGGCTATCCCCTGCTGTTAAGGATCCTGGTCTGGATCAAAGATTTATGGTCCCGGCCCCAGGCGCGCTTGCCTAAGAAGAATATTCAGCCCTTTCCGGTAAGCCTTATCATTACCGCCTACAACGAAGCGGACATTATTGAAGAAAAGATCAGGAACTGCCTTGCGCTGAATTATCCCGCCGATAAAATAGAATATATTTTTATCACGGACGGCTCTACCGACGGCACACAAGAGATCGTCGCCCGGTATCCGCAGATACGCCTGCTGCATCAGCCTGAAAGAAAAGGCAAGCTCGCCGCCATGAACAGAGCGGTTGACCATGCCCTTTACCCCTATCTTGTATTTAGCGACGCCAACGCCTTTCTGAACCGGGACAGCATTGCCAATATCGCCCGGCATTATGCATGCAAAAAAACCGGCGGAGTAGCAGGCGAAAAAAAAATATTTTCCAAAGGAGCCGATGGGCCTGTCGCCCGGGGAGAGGGTCTGTACTGGCGATATGAATCCGCGCTTAAAAAATGGGATGCGCGCCTGTATTCCGCCATCGGCGCAGCGGGCGAATTGTTTTCCATAAAAAAAGGCTTGTATAAAAAGCTTCCTGAAAATACGATCATTGAAGATTTTGTCCAGTCGCTTTACCTCTGCATGGAAGGATACCGCCTGGCTTACGAGCCCGAAGCTTATTCGCAGGAAACCGCGTCGTTATCGCTAAAAGAAGAGGTGGAAAGAAAGACCAGGATCTCCGCAGGGGCCTTCCAGGCAATAGGTATGCTGAAAAAGCTGTTCGATTTCTTCGCCTATCCTGTTCTATCGTTCCAGTTCATTTCGCACCGCATATTGCGATGGACCCTCTGTCCCCTGGCCCTGTTATTATTATTTCCTCTTTCCATGATATTATCCAGATACGGAAATGAATATGCTTTAGTATTTATCGCACAACTTGCCTTCTATGCTTTAGCCCTCGCCGGTTGGTATCTTGCCCGGCGCCAAAGCAGCTTTAAAGGCTTCTATGTTCCCTTTTATTTTGTAATGATGAATTACTGCGTTTTTGCCGGCTTTATACGCTTCCTGAAAAAAGCGCAGCCCGCCATATGGGAAAAAGCAGAGCGAAAAAAAAGCGTATAGCATGTGTACATGCGCTTCTATATATGCCCGCCGACGCTATACCGGTTAAGCGCGTTAAACAATAATGCGTTTAAATGCTCCTCGGCAATACAAAAATCATCGGCGGCGCAAAAAGACATTTAACAAATAATGCGTTTACATGCGCCCCGATATGGGTCCGCTGACAGGCGTCAGCGTCAAAAAATGCTCTAAAACGTTTAAATCCATACCCCTATCGTGGTATTTTTGGGCAATTGGCAAAGATAAGGGGCTATATATTTGCATTATTCAGGATAGTTGCTAATTTTACCCTCGCAATCCCTCCACATCCTCTGAAACTCAGGTTAAACAAGGGTCTTTAGTTAACCAGACTTAAAAGACCGCTAACCTGAAAAAATCTGAACTCCATACCTTGAGCAACCTGTCTGACCGTCTTTGAAAGACGTTATGCATGTAACTCCAATACCTTGTTATAGCCTCAGAACTCCTTCCTGTTGAAAAATTGCGATTTTTTTTATTACGATTAATTTTTGACGATGAAAAAAAGGATACTCGCAATTGATGACAGCAAAGCAATCCGGTTCTTGCTTCAAACGGTGCTTGGAAATGATTTTCAAATGGTAACCGCTCCTGATGGAGGCGCCGCAATGTACTGGCTCTCCAAAAACGGAAGGCCCGACCTGATCATCGCGGACCCCGAATTACCGGATATGGACAACTGGGAATTAATAGCAGAACTCTCCGACAGCATATTATACAGGGATATTCCTTTATTGGCAATATCGTCTTTAGACAAGGAGCAGACAAGGGAAAAATGCGCTGAATATGGAGTAAAAGAATATTTCATGAAACCATTTAATCCCCTGACGCTTCTGGAAACGGTCAATAAACTGGTAAACGGCGCCCCTGCAAAATCCGCGCAGCCAACATCAATTTATTAACTCCATGCAACCATTGCATTAAATTTACTGTCACCCTATACGCAGAACTTTATGGAATCAGTTTTACAAAATAACAACTTACAAAAGAAAAGATACCAGCGGTACAGCATCCCCAGCGCTCAACCCGAGGAGATTCTTCGCGCTCAGCCGGCAACCCAGCCTAAAAAGGCCGAGTTCTTTTATGTGGGTAAAAAATCTGCGCTGATCGATTCGCTGATCCGGAGCTTTGAAAGCGGCTATGCCGCCGAAACCCCCGAACAAGCCTGCGCCATGCTGCAAAGACTGGCGGCTCATTCCAATACCGTTCCTGACGTTATCATTGCCGAAGCAACGGCTAATTTCCAGGATCTGCTCCAGTTCCACCAGTTTATTTCGGCTCAGCCCTCATTAAAAAGCATACCTTTTTTTATAGAAAGCTCCGCCGCCAGCGCGGATGAACTGGAAAAGATCAAGGCCAGCCCCCTGGCAAATGATATTATTCGCCTGAGCGACCTGAGCAAGCAGCGCCTGCTGGCCAAGATCAATTTCTGGAAAAGGGTAAACCAGCGCATCAATACCATACAGGACGAACAACCCGCGGAAGACCTGTTCCGGGTGCGTCGTTCCGCAGCCGATCTTTCCAAGAGAGCGGTGGACATAGCCTTGTCGCTGATCCTGATGGTCGTTCTCAGCCCGGTTTTCCTGCTGATCGTATTGGCCCTGAAAATCGAGTCGAACGGACCTGTATTTTATATTTCTAAAAGAGCGGGCAAGGGTTACAGGATCTTTAACTTTTATAAGTTCCGGACCATGAATATCGAAGCCAACAAACATATTTCGCGTTTGGCTCACCTTAACTTATACAGTCCCCTGACCGAAGAAGGCCCCGTTTTTATTAAGTTCGATAACGACCCCCGCATTACCCGCCTGGGCGCATTTTTAAGAAAATGCAGTCTTGATGAGATCCCCCAGTTATGGAATGTGTTTAAGGGGGATATGTCGCTGGTAGGAAACCGCCCCCTGCCCTTGTATGAAGCGGTTTCCCTTACTACCGACGAATGGGCAAAACGTTTTATAGCCCCTGCCGGCATTACCGGCCTGTGGCAGATCAAGAAAAAGAACAAATACAGGATGTCTGCGGAAGAAAGGCTTGACCTGGATATTCATTATGCCGACAAATCAAACTTTCTGTTCGACCTTTGGATCATGCTTAACACTCCTGCTGCGGTTATTCAGAAAACCAACGCCTGATCCGCGGCGGGCCTAGCGTCATCCTGTTGCAACGAGGAATAAAAATTTGAAAATGCCGTCTCTTAATTTTGAGACGGCATTTTTGTATCCTATCGTCCGGCGAAACAAAACGGCATACGCAATGCCCTGCATCGGGGCGCGGAATCCGCGCTCGTAGCGACGCAGTTTCAGCTTTAGCGCTTTACGCAACCGTAGCCGGAAATACAAAATGGCTCCTGCTCCCTAATGAATTTGCATATGTGACTGATTTGCGCTTATATTGCGTAAAAAGCCGCTTCATGCCGAAGGGAGAATCCCCCCTGATATCTATTGTCACGTTAAATTACAACCAGGTTGAAACCACCTGCGCGTTGCTTGAATCGACAAGAAGCCTGCGTTATCCCAATTACGAGATCCTTGTCTGCGATATGGCTTCTTCGGAAGATCCTTCCGAAAGGATACGGAACGGCAATTACCCGCATACCCGGGTATTGCTGAGTAAAAATAACCTGGGGTTCGCAGGGGGCAATAACTGGGGAATGCGGCAGGCCAAAGGCGATTTTATTTTAATCATTAACAACGACGCCGTCGTCACTCCCGACTTGCTCGACAGGTTATTGCAGCCTTTTTTTGAAGATCCGGCGATCGGCGTTATCAGCCCTAAAATAAAATACTATTACCGGCCAACGTATATACAATACGCCGGTTTTAACCCGATGAACATGTATACAGGCCGCACGACCAGCATCGGGTTGGGCGAGGAAGACAAAGGGCAATACGATGTTTCGAGGGTTACCGCCGGCGCGCATGGCTGCGCAATGATGGTGAAAAAAGAAACGATTGAAAAGACAGGGATGTTCGCCGAAAAGTTTTTTTTATACTATGAAGAATGGGACTGGTCGGCGCGGATCGTCAAAGCCGGCTATAAAATATGGTATGCCGCCGACGCGGAGGTCTATCATAGAGAATCGCAGACGGTGGGGAAATCCAGCCCTCTTAAAGCATACTATCTGACCCGTAACCGCATACTGTATATGAGAAGGAACTCCAATGTTTTTCAGTTTGCGGTCTTCACCGTTGTCTTTATTTTTTTCATAGCGCCTAAAAGAATAACTTTTTATTTGCTGAAGAAAAAATTCATTCACCTTAAGTATTTTATAAAAGGGATATGGTGGAATCTTCACAACTCCAGCAGATCCCGGACATAAGCGCATTCCGGCATGTTATCAGCTATTATTCATATTTTTTTTATCCTGCTCTTCGGCTATTTAGCGATCAACATCTTCTACCTGCTGGTCCTATCCATAGCGGGGCGCCTGATCAAAAGAACGCCCTATACCCTGCGCCCTGATAAAAAAAGATTTGCCGTGCTGATACCTTCCTACCGGGAAGATGAAGTGATCATCAACACGGTGAAACAAGCTGTTGCGCACGACTATCCCGGATCGGCATTTGATGTTTACGTCGCCGCACACCAGCTAAGGGCGGATACCATGGACAAGCTCAGACAATTAAAGGCGTTTGTTTTTGAAGTCGATTTCGAAACAGGATCAAAAGCCAGGTCGCTCAATTACCTGCTCAACAAGATCGATGAAGAAAAATATGATGCGGCTTTAATACTGGACGGCGATAATGTCATGGCCCCCGGATGCATGGAAAAAATAAACGCCGCTTTTCAAAGCGGCTACCGCGCGGCACAATGCCATCGCACAGCCAAAAACAAGAACACGGCCGTGGCCTTACTGGATGCCCTAAGCGAAGAGATCAACAACCATTTATTCCGAAAGGGCGCGCGCGCGCTGGGGCTATCAGCGTCTCTTATCGGATCGGGAATGGCGTTCGATCTCCGAAAGCTTAAGGAGACATATAACAAGCCTGGAATATTGGGAAACCCTGCCTGCGACCGCGAAGTAGATTTTGAAATGATGAAGGCCGGCATCGTAGTAGAGTACCTGGAAAATGCAGATACGCTTGATGAGAAAGTCTCCTCGGGCGCCGTCTTTCAAAATCAACGTACGCGGTGGCTTGAATCGCAATGGATACACCTTGGACTTTTCCTTTCCGGGAAAGAACGCGTAGCGCATAAAACAAAGGATTACTGGAATAAGCTCTTCCTTACGCTTGCGCCGCCCAGGACCATCTTTCTTGCCGTATTCTGTTTTATCTTTTTTCTGCTGCTCATCGGCGCCCTGTTAAAGAATAATTTCACAGGGATCTCATATGCCTGTTGGGCGCTGTTGTTCATCGCTTATATGCTCTGCCTTTTTATCGCCGTTCCCCGCTATTTCTATACGCGCAGAATGGCGATGGCCATCCTCCATCTTCCCAGGATAATTTTCCTTTTTATCAGGGCGGCGCTGCGGGCAAAACCGACAAGAAAAGAGTTCGTACATACCCCCAAAACCTTTGTGGGAGAAGAGGATTCCCATAAAACAAGCTAGTAATTCGCCCATTCCCCGCTGGTAATTTTACCCATCGCCGATAGGTTATTAAGCATAAACGCTTAGGCATTGATACGGGGAACATTGCGATTTAAATTTTTATCCCGTTTAACCCCTAAAAAAAGGCATTTACGGCACACGTAATTGGCTCGGTTGATCGTTTCTGGTAGGATTATTGTTTACGAAAACTGTCCGAATTTCGTAAATCCGTTATCCGTAAATCCAACCCTTATGAAAAACTCTACCTATTGGTTTAAGAGCTTATGCCTCTTTGTGTGCCTTATTGCCGGGTTTCTACCGGCCCATTCTCAGCTAATTCCCAAAAGCCTCAATTCGTCCACCGGCGACCTGCTGGGCTTTTTGGAGTATAAGCCTGCAGAATACGATGAAGATGTCAATACCAAGTACCCTATTATCATTTTTCTTCATGGAATAGGCGAAAGAGGAAATGGCACAACGCAGCTACAGAATGTTACCTGCTGCGGGCTTCCGAGAATAATCAAGTTAGGACATAAGATGCGTTTTACCTGGAATGGGAAAACAGAAACCTTCCTGGTACTTTCGCCGCAATGCCCTGAAAAGTATGGCATGTGGCCGGCTGTTTTTATTACCGAGCTGATCGACTACGCTAAAAACAACCTGCGTATTGATACAAACAGGATATTCCTTACCGGGTTAAGCATGGGAGGCGGAGGAACCTTCCGGTTTATCTCAACAGCCCCGGAAAATCCCCAAAAGCTGGCGGCCGCGGCTACCATTTGCTCGCCCTGTACTTTTTCCAATGGCGATTATGTAGCCGACGCCAAGCTGCCCTTGTGGTCTTTTCATGCCGCCGACGACAATACAGCCCTGGCTTATTGTACTGAGGCCGCTATTACCCGGATAAATTATGCCAACCCGGAAGTCAAACCGCTAAAAACCATTTGGCCTACCGGCGGACATATTGTGTGGGACAGGGTATACACCGATACCAGTTATAAATATGACGGCGTACTGAATATCTATGAATGGTTCCTGGGACAAAACAAGTCATTACGACCTAATAAACTGCCTACTGCAAATGCCGGGTCGGATATCAACATCACTACCGCCGAAGCCATGACTACCCTCAGCGCCGCTGCATCGACAGATCCTGACGGCCACCTGGTGAGGTATGTATGGAAAAAAATATCAGGGCCGTCCGCAGGAGTTATTACCAATGCTTTCGGGCCAAATGTCTCCACCACAGTTACCGGTTTAACGGTAGCGGGCGCCTATCAGTATGAATTATCCGTAGTGGACGACAGGGCGGGCTTTCATAAAGACACGATTATCGTGAACGTCGCTCCGGGAGGAACGCCGCCGGTAAATAAAGCGCCGGTAGCAAAGGCCGGAAACGACATTACGATTACGTTGCCCGACAATACGGCTACGCTGAACGGTTCTGCGTCTTTCGACGAGGACGGATCCATCGTATCGTATCAATGGGCAAAGACCGCGGGCCCCGGCGCCACTTTCAGCAATCCCAACAGCGTCTCCCTCTCTTTAAGCCAACTGGTAGAGGGCGTATATACGTTTACGTTGACCGTAACCGATAACAAAGGCGCGCAGGGTAATGATCAGGTGACCATTACCGTTAACAAGGCTCCGGAAACGCCGGTAAATAAGCCTCCCGTAGCAAGAGCAGGAAATGATATCATCGTCGTCCTGCCCAACAATACAACCACGCTCGACGGGGGCGCTTCTTCAGACGAAGACGGAAGCATAGCCTCTTATGCATGGTCAAAATTATCCGGGCCCGCGCAGTTCAAGATCGCCGACCCGAATACGGCAAGAACCGAACTGAGCCTCTTAACAGAAGGCGTATATGTATTTCGCCTGACTGTAACGGACGATAAAGGCGCATCTCACCAGGATGTAATAGATGTGCACGTGAAGGCAGCGCCGCCGCCGCCAAACAAAGCCCCTGTGGCCCGCGCGGGGAACGATATCTCCATCACGCTGCCCGTTAATACGGTTGAAATAGACGGATCGGCGTCTTCAGACGAAGATGGATCGATCGTATATTACGCCTGGTCGAAGGTTTCGGGGCCAACGCTTTCCATCGCAAGCTCAAATGCCGCCAAGACCACGTTGAACAACCTTGTGGAAGGAGCTTACTCCATAAAACTGACGGTTAGGGACGACAAAGGCCTTGAATCGGAAGACCTGCTGACCATCGTCGTAAACCCCGCGCCTTCGCCATCCAACAAAAATCCGGTGGCAAGAGCAGGAAACGATATCCATCTTACGCTTCCTGAAAATAAAACGACCATCGACGGCAGCGCCTCTTCAGACGAAGATGGCGCGATAACTACTTATCTATGGACCAAACTATCCGGGCCGGCGCAATATAAACTGGCCGACCCTAACGCGGCAAGGACCGAATTGAGCCAGCTTGTTGAAGGCCTGTATATGTTCAGGTTAAAAGTAACCGACAACAAGGGAGCAACGCACCAGGATGTGCTGGATATTTATGTGAAAGCGCCGGCGGCCCCGGCAAATAAGCCGCCCGTAGCAAGAGCAGGAAATGATATCGCTATCACGCTTCCGGTAAATAAGGTAACGCTTAACGGCAACAGCTCTTCAGACGAAGACGGCTCCATCAATTCCTATGCATGGTCCAAGATCAGCGGGCCTTCTTCATTTCATATTGCCAACCCGAATGCCGCCAGCACAGAAGTCCTTAATCTCACAGAAGGCGAATATCAATTTGCCCTAAGAGTAACGGATGATAAAGGCGAGACCGATATGGATACCATGAAGGTCATGGTTAATCCGGCTCCGGCCCCCGTTAACCATGCGCCGGTTGCGCAGGCGGGAAGCAATAAGAATATTACCCTGCCCGTAAATACGGTTTCTCTCGACGGCAGCGCCTCCTCCGACCAGGACGGAACGATCGTTAAATATACCTGGAGCTTTGTCAGCGGGCCGTCTTCCTGGTCAATTGAACAGGCAAACAGCGCCATCGCTACGGCAAACGGACTGGTAGAAGGAACCTATGCTTTCAGGTTGCTGGTAGAAGACGACTTGGGCGCTTTGGATGCCGACACCATGATCGTTACGGTAAACAGCGCATCGGTTCCGCCGCCCCCGGCAAACAAGGCGCCGACAGCAAGGGCGGGCAATGATATAACCATTACCCTGCCTACCGATCATGTAACATTGGATGGCAGCGCTTCGACAGATACAGACGGAACCATCGCTTCCTACCAGTGGTCGAAACTAAGCGGACCGGCCCAGTATACCATCGAACAGGCCGGAGCCGCCTCGACTGAAGTCCAGCACCTGATCGAAGGAACCTATCAGTTCAGGCTTGAAGTGAAAGACAATGAAGGAGCCGTGCATGCGGATACCATAAAACTGACCGTATTGCCCGCCCCCAATATGAGGCCTATCGCAGACGCAGGAAAGGATTTCCAGGTAAGCCTTCCGGATCCCATAATCCAGCTTAACGGGCTTGCCTCCAGTGATCCCGACGGCGAGATCGTCTCTTACAAATGGACGCGTATCAGCGGACCCGGAGCCACCACCATCATCAATTCCAATACGTCTACGCCCAAGGTCATTGGCGTATCGGAGGGAGAATATGTGTTTGAGCTTTTGGTAACCGATGCAAACGGAGCGACTTCTACCGACAGGGTTAAGGTTACGGTCATATCCGGAACCAATGCCCATCCGCTGGCAGCGGCCGGCCCCGACCAGACCATCATCAGCCCGTCGACCTATGCGCTCTTAAACGGGGGCGATTCCTATGACGACGACGGCAAACTGGTAAGCTATACCTGGAAACAGCTAAGCGGGCCCTCTACAGCGCTGATGTTCACGCCAGATGAAGTGATCACCGAAGTAGAGAACCTCGAGATCGGCGAATATGTTTTTGAATTAACCGTGATCGACGATAGGGGAAGCAGCAGCGTGGATAAGGTGCATATCGTAGTATCCAGCCCCGGCGGCAATCTCAGGTATGAAGAAACGGTAAGGATCTATCCTAACCCGTCCAGGTCTTCCGTCAACCTGCAGTTCAACAGCGATAGCACCGGACAGACAAGGATTGTCATATACTCCGTCAACGGGGTGGCCGTTCAATCTATCATTGCGGAAAAGCCGAGGTTTGATTTTAATAAAACCTTAAACGTGCATCACCTGAAAGCAGGATTGTATTATGTAGAAATAATCGTAGCCGATAAACAAAAGATCGTAACCAAATTCATTAAACAATAAAACAAGCGCCGACGACAAAGCATTATTTTCACTAAACGGGCGACAATCCCCCATACACAATGAGGCGCGCCTGGTTTATCGGGAGATAAGCTAAAGCATAAGGAGGCTGTATCGAACTTGATACAGCCTCCTTTTATATTTTATCCGGATACCTGACGGAGATGAATTTCGCGCGCTTTAGAAGTCGCTTCGGAAGCCCGACTTAATCCATAAACAAAAGATCCTGATCAGCGCTGCAATCGCGCTCATCAAAATTATTGGTATAATAATTGCCGGATCGAATACTGTTTTAAAAAAACGTTGAGACCCTTTATTAAGGTCGCTCGTTCCCCCTCCCCTAACTGTTGAATAACAATTAAGGCTTACTCTCGCTCTGCATTCAGGACGAAAGTCTTACGATTATTTATTTTATCAAACAACGGATCCCGGTTTAACTACCGCTCATCGTTGCAGGCGCTTTTTCATAAGGCCCTGATCGGGCGAGCTATTGTTAAAACTAATAAAACCAACTGCTATGGGAAAAATGCTGCTTTTTGTCTGCTTATTCGCGCCTTTGCTTTCAGCCTCGCAACAAATACAGAAGCATACTTACGCAAGCAATGGAGAACGTATTGGATTCCTGGAATACAAACCGTCAAATTATAATGCTAAAGCAGCAACGAAATATCCGGTTATTATCTTCCTGCACGGCATCGGCGAGAGGGGAAATGGGACTACGGAATTGAACAGGGTCAAGAACATATCCATTCCCTATTATATTGATAAGGGAGAGCCCATGCGGTTTACCTGGAATGGAAAAACAGAAACCTTCCTCGTACTTTCTCCGCAATGCCCTTTGAAATACAGCATGTGGCCGGTATCCTATGTGGACGCCATGATCAACTATGCCGAACAGAACCTGAACATAGACAAAAAAAGGATTTTTCTCGCTGGATTAAGCATGGGAGGGGGCGGAGCATGGAAATATGCTTCGTCTTCCCTCGCCAATGCCAACAGGCTCGCAGCCATCGCCACCGTATGCGCCCCGCCTACCCTGGTCGACGCCTGTAATATAGCCAAGAGCAACCTGCCCCTTTGGGCGTTTCATGCAACCGACGATAAGGTAGTGAACGTTTCTTCAATTCTCAACGCCGTCAACCGGATCAATAGCTGCAACCCACGGACGCCTGCAAAAAAAACCGTCTGGGCTACCGGCGGGCATAACGTCTGGGACCGCGCCTTCGACTTCAAACATACTTATCAAAACCCGAACGTATTTGAATGGTTCCTCTCTCAAAACAGGCAGGCTGCATCCCCGGCAAATAGTAAGCCCGTCGCCAAAACCAACAAGACCATCACGCTGAACAAGCCCGCCACTTTTCAACTCAACGGCGCCGCCTCATATGACGTAGACGGGTATGTTGCGCAGTATTCCTGGAGAAAGGTATCCGGGCCCGAAGGCGGCTCCATCTCCACTCCCAAATCCGCCATTACCAACGTAGTGGGCATTAATAAAAAAGGCGTCTATCAGTATGAACTGAAAGTAACCGACAACAAGGGCGCCTGGGCTGTCGCGGGCGTTACCGTAAATCTGCTTGCTTCAGCGCAAAACGCCAAT
>ERZ761602.5849-NODE-5849-length-14220-cov-13.982492_pt1 | contig 14220 bp, 13 predicted proteins | sample MGYA00512165_ERZ761602 | MGnify/ENA primary metagenome ERZ761602 (study PRJEB28899, sample SAMN02445085) | bioreactor sludge metagenome | biome: EBPR sludge; isolation source: Thorneside wastewater treatment plant | place: Australia: Brisbane, Thorneside...
CCCCTAGCCCCTAGCCCCTTGTCCCCTTGTCCCCTTGTCCCCTTGTCCCCTTGTCCCCTTGTCTCCCCGTCCCTTGTCTCCTCGCCCCACTCCCTTCAGCTCAGGATCCCCGCCCCGATCGCATCCGCGCGCAACGCAGCCGCAGTCGCGAGCGCCGCCTCCGTCGTCGGGCGCGCCGCAACCTCCCTCGCGACCATGGCGTCGAGGTGCGCCTGCACTCCGGCCGCGAGCGCGGGTGGCACGCCCGCGAGCGTCGCCTCCGGCAGCCGGAAGTCGTCGGGCGGGCGCGCGCCGCCGAGGATGACCTCGCGTGACCACGGGTGCCGGCCCGTCAGCATCTCGAACAGCACCACCGCCGCCGCCCAGACGTCGTCGCTCGGGCGCGGCGGCTCGCCGCGGCGCTGCTCGGGGCTCATGTACGCGAGCGTGCCGATCGCCTCGGCGGCGCGGCGGCTGCGCGCGGCCTCGGCGCCGATCGCGCCGCTCGCGTCGGGCAGGTGCGCGACGCCGAAGTCGCCGAGCATGATCTCGACGCCGGCGGTGTCGGCGTCGCGGCGGAACATCAGGTTGCCCGGCTTCACGTCGCGGTGGACGATGCCGCGCCGGTGCGCCGCCGCCAGCGCGGTGAGGAGCTGGCCGTGGCGCTCGAGCGCGCGCCGGAGCGGGCGCGGGCCGCGATCGCGCAGCGTCTCGCGCAGCGTGCCACCGGCGGCGAGCTCGAGGACGATGCGCCGCGCCTTCTCCTCGAGATCGAGCACGGCGACGATGTTGGGGTGGCGCAACGACGCCATCACCCGGGCCTCGTGGAAGAAGCGCGACAGCGCGTCCTGCTGCTGCGCCGCCGCCAGGTGCGGGTGCAGGAGCTTGACCGCGACGTCGCGCTCGAGCTCGGCGTCGCGCGCGAGGTAGACGACGCCGGTCGCGCCGCGCCCCAGCTCGCGCACCAGCCGGTAGCGCGCGCCGCCCGCGATGCCGACCAGATCCGCGCCGGCGACGGTCTCGCCCGCCGACGGCGCCGCCAGCCCGCGCGCCGCGCGCAGGCGATCGACGCGCGCGCGCACGTTGGGATAGTCGAGATCGCGGGCCAGCACCGCCTCGTAGTGGCGCATCGCCAGGACGTCGTCGCCCTGCTTGCGGTGGTGCTCGGCCAGCAGGTAGTGGGCGCGCACCGCGTGCGGCGCGCTCGTGGTGAGCGCCTCGAGGTGCACGAGCCCGCGCTCGAGCTCGCGCCGCTGGTCCAGGCGCTCGACCAGCTTCGCCCGCAGCGTGGCGACCGCCTCCTCCGCGGCGTCGGGCACGGCGAGCAGCTTCTCCAGCCACTCGGTGGCCAGGCGCTCGTGCCCGCTCGCCCACAGGTTGTCGACGTGCGCGAGCGTGTCGGCGCCGGCCAGCTCGTCGAGGCGCTTGCCGTCGCCGCATGCGACCACGAGCTGCTCGAGCCAGGTGTCGTCCTCGTTGCGCAGGACCGCCGGCTCCGGCTGTGGCTCGGGCGCCGGCGCCGGCAGCTTCTTCTTGCCGAAGAGCCGCGAGAAGAAGCCGGCCGCGATCGTCGCCGGCACGCTCAGGCCACCACGTCGATCTCGGTGCCGTCGATCACCACGACGTCGCCGGCGAGGAGCTGGACGCGACCCTGGCCGATCAGCGCGTCGCCGAGCTTGAACGTGCCGTCGGCGCGTCCCAGCCATGGCCGTCCGTCCACGAAGACGACGTCGCACGGCAGCCCGTGCGGGACGAGGTCGATCCGGTCGCCGCCGCGCGCCGCGACCACCTTGCGCCCGCGATCGATCCCGTTCTGCACCGTGAGCGCCAGGACCGGCGGCTCGCCGCCGACCGCGAACTCGATGCGGCAGTCCTCGCCGAGCTCGAGCATCCCGTGATCGGCGAGCGGCACCTTGCCGGCGATGGGCAGGCCGCCGATGAGCGTGCCGTTGCGCGAGCCGGCGTCGCGCACGGCGAAGCGCGGCGACTCGGCGACGTCGATCTCGGCGTGCCGCCGCGAGACGCCGCCGGCGCGCAGCGCGAGATCGCACAGGGCGTCGCGGCCGAGCGCGATGACCGGGCCGGCGCTCGCCACGATGCCCGGCGAGCCGCCCCGCGGCCGCAGCTCGACCTTGCCCGACGTGATGAGGCGCGCGAGCAGGTCGTCGAGCAGGCGGCGCCGGTCGCGCGACGGCGTCAGCTCCAGGCACCGCTCGAGCGCGGCGCGCGCGTCGTCGCGCCGGCCCAGCCGCAGGTGCACCTCGTAATCGGCGTAGGCCTCGCGCGCGCGGTGGTCGCTCTGGTTCTTCTTCTCGTCGAGCGCGAGCGCCTGCTCGGTCTGCTCGACCAGCCCGCCCGCCGAGAACGCCTGGGCCGCGGCCTGGTAGTCCTCGAGCTGCTCGAACGCCTTGCCGGCGTCGCGGTGCTCGCCGCCGGCGAGGAGCAACGCCGCGGCCTCGCGCACCTTCTCGTGATCGCGCGCGGTCGCGACGCCCTCCGACAGGGCCTTGGCCAGGAGCGCCCGGCCCAGCGCGCCCGACGCCAGCTTCTTGAGCGCCGGGTCGTCGCCCGCCCAGTGGAGCGCGTCGCGCAGCGCCGCGATCTCCGCGGTCCGGTCCGCCGCCCGCGCCGCCCGCGCCAGGTGCATCCGCACCGCCGCCTCGAAGTCGCCGGCGAGCGCGTAGTGCTGCGCCGCCGCCTCCGGGTTGCCCGCCGCCTCGGCAGATCGCGCCGCCCGGTAGTCGGCGGACAGCCAGCGGCGGAGGATGCTCACGTCGCGATTATACAGGCGCGGTCCCCTCCGGCTCGTCGTCGGCCGGTCAGCGCGGCAGCGCCTGCCCGAACTTCCGCTGGTAGACCTCGGCGAGCTCGTTCCACGCCGCGTCGTCCTTCTGCCGCGCCAGCGCCTTGCCCAGCGCGCGGTACGCCTGCCCCAGCTCGGGATCGGCGGCGATCGCGGCGCGCAGCGACACCTCGGCGCGTGCGTCCTTGTGCTCCTGCAGCGCGATGACGCCCTCGAGGTACTGCGCCCACGCCGCGCCGCTCCACGCCTTCACCGCCTGCGCGCAGAGCCGCTTGGCCGTCCCGGTCTCGCCCAGGCGGAGGTGCAGGTCGCAGCGCGCGCCGAGGATCCCGGGCGCGCCCGCCCATCGCTTCTCGGCGGCCCGCGCCTTGGTCTGCGCCTCGCCGGTCTTGCCGGCGTAGATGAGGTCGAGCAGCTCGCGCACCGCGGCGATGTAGTCGCCCTCGTCGGCCGGCGCGATCTTCCAGCGCTTGCCGTCGGGCGGTAGCCCGTAGCGCGCGCGCGTGCGGGCCGCCCACTCGACGAGCGGGTGCGAGGTCGCCTTGGTGATCGCCATCGCACGCCGCGCCGCACCCTCGGCCTGCGAGATGCGACCCGTCGCCTGGTAGATCGCCGCGACGCGATCCCACACCGGCGCCTGGTCGGCTGCGCGCTTCTCGACCTCGGGCAGGAGCGCGATCGCCTTCGCCCGCTCGTCCGCGCGCACGAACGCCTCGACCCGCGCGACGTACGGCCGAGGATCGTCGGGCGTGATCTCGGACGCGCGCGTGCACGCCGCGGTCGCCTGCTCCGACCCCGGTCCGCTCGCCGCGATGTGCACCTCGCAGATCGCCTGCCGGAGCTCGGCGGTGCTCGGGTACGCGGCGACCAGCGCCTCGAGCTCGGCCAGCGCCTCGGCCGACTTGCCCTGCGCCGCGAGCCGCTGCGCGCGCTGGAACTGATCGTAGACCTCGGGCGGCACCGGGATGTCCGTCGCCGCGACGTCGGTGCCGGGGCGGCCGGGGTTCGAGTCCATCGTGGCGCGCAGGAACACCGAGATCCGCTGCTTGTCGTCGGGGTCCCAGCCGCCCCACGGGTTGGCGTCGAGGTACCCGATCATCCGGCTCGCCAGCTGGCGCAGGTTCTGCTCGATCGCCGGCTTGAGCCGCTCGTCGATCACCATCTGCGCGAGCTCGCGGCTGCGGTCGGAGAGCTGGCGCATCTCGATGTTGTACGAGGCGTGCATCAACCACCCCTCGTCGAGCTCGTGGATCCCGCCGAGGGTGTGCATCAGCTCGTGGATGAGCACGACCGTCTGCTTGTGACGCCGCCGCGCCTGGTGGACGAGCTCGCGCTCCTCCTTGCTGGTGTCGGGGAAGGCGCGGGTGAACGCCTGCCGCTCGCTCACGTCGGCGTAGCCGCGCACGACCAGGTGCTTGCCGAGGAGCCGCGCCATGCCGATCTGATCGAAGCTCGTCGACACGTTCGAGAGCGACGAGCCGTAGCCGATGACCCAGGTGACGTCGTCACCCGGATCCTGCGCCTCGAGCGACCGGAGGATCTCGCTCACCGAACGGTCGCCGGAGCGCGCCTCCCACGTCTTGTACGCGACCACGTCGAGACGGATCCCGAGCGCGGGCGCGAGGAACTGGTTCGCCTCGTCGACCTGCTCCTCGAGCTGGCGCTTCCACTGCACGTTCTGCGCGCGGAAGTCCGCGTCGACCCAGATCCGGACCTTCAGCGCGCGTGGGTCCTTGGTCCAGGGCTGCGCGGTCTCGAGCCCGTACGGCATCGCGCGGTTCAACTCGCGGCGCTGCGCGGTCTTGGCGGCGCTGCCGCACGCGGTCAGCGCGGCGAGGAGGACGACGAACGCGGTCGTGCGCACGCCTCGAAGCTAGCAGGCGGGCCCGCGAAGTTCAGGCGGCGATGCGCGTGAACATCGGCTCGCTCGTCTGCTTCTGGCCGTAGTGGATCATGAGCGGGGTGCCGACGAGCTCGAGGCCCACGACGAAGTCGTCGCCCTCGTGCTCCTCGCGCAGCCACAGCACCTTGGCCTTGAAGCGGTACGAGCAGCAGGTCGCCTCGTCCTCGATCACGAGCTCGACCGCGTCGCCGGGCTCGGCGTACGGCGCCGACCGGCACACGACGCCGCCGGGCGCCAGCTCGGCGACGGTCACGGTGTCGTTCAGCTTGCCGCCGCGCATCACGCCGGTCAGGTCGACCCGCTGGCGGCTGAAGCGCCGGCCGTCGGCCGCGCGCTGGTCGGCCTCGCTCGCGGCGAACCGCGCTTCCAGCTCGACCAGGTGATCGATCTCGTCGATCGTGAGGCCCGCCCCCGACGCACTCTTCCCGATCAGCAATCGGTACTGGTAGACGTCCTCGAGCGCGGCCATGCCTCGCAGTAAAGCAAGGCAAGTGCCACGCGGTCTGGCCGGTCTCGCTCGCCGTAACTGCCCGAAAAACGCGATCGGGACTCCCCACCCGACCACAGGCCTGGCCGGGTTTTGCGTCACCAGGGGCTGACGCCAGCCCGCAGCATTGACACACGTGCACGCACACGCCCAAGCTCACTTCGGTTCAGCGGCACGGCAGTCTTCCGATGGATCTGTTCTCGCGCAACGCGGAGGCACGGCGGCTCAACCAGCCGCTCGCGGAGCGCATGCGACCGCAATCGCTGACGGAATTCATCGGACAGGAACACCTCCTGGGGTCGGGACGGCTCCTGGGCAAGCTGGCCCCGGGTCAGAACCTCCCATCGCTGCTCCTCTGGGGCCCGCCTGGGACCGGAAAGACCACCCTGGCGCGTCTGCTCGCCGAGGCGGTGCGCGCCCACTTCGTCACGCTGTCGGCCGTACAGGCGGGAGTGAAGGAGGTCCGGGAGGCCGTGGCGGAGGCGGCCCAGCGGCGCGACCAGTTCGCCCGCAAGACCGTCCTCTTCATCGACGAGATCCATCGCTTCTCGCGCACGCAGCAGGACGCGCTGCTCCCGCACGTCGAGGCCGGCACCATCACCCTCGTCGGCGCCACGACCGAGAACCCTTCGTTCGGCGTGGTCGCCGCCCTCCTGTCCCGCGCCCGCGTCGTCCGGCTCGAGGCCCTGGGCGACGACGCGCTGCTCCAGATCCTGCGGCGCGCGCTCGCCGACACGGACCGCGGGCTCGGCGCGCTCGACGTCCGGATCGCGGACGAGGTGCTCCACGAGATGGCGGCGCTCGCCGGCGGGGACGGCCGGCGCGCGCTCGGCGTCCTGGAGGCGGCGGTCGACCTGGCGCGCGGCGAGACCGCCACCGCGGTCGTCGAGCGGGCCCACGTGATCGAGGCGGCGCAGACCCGCGCGCTCGCGTACGACAAGGCCGGCGACGAGCACTACGCGGTCATCAGCGCCTTCATCAAGTCGATGCGCGGGAGCGACCCCGACGCGGCCGCCTACTGGCTCGCGCGGATGCTCGAGGCCGGGGAGGACCCGCGCTTCCTCCTGCGGCGCCTCGTCATCTTCGCGTCGGAGGACGTCGGCAACGCCGATCCGCAGGCGCTGGTGGTCGCGACGGCGGCGCTCCAGGCGTTCCAGCTGGTCGGGCTGCCGGAGGGTGCGCTCGTCCTCACCCAGACCGCCGTCTACCTGGCCTGCGCCCCCAAGTCGAACACGGCGCTCACGACCTACGCGGCCGCCCGCAAGCTGGTGCGCGAGCGCGGCTCCCTCCCGGTGCCCCCCGAGCTGCGCAACGCGGCGACCGCGCTCCAGAAGACGATGGGCCACGGCCAGGGCTACAAGTACCCCCACGACTTCGAGGGCGCGTACGTCCCGGCCGCCTACCTCCCGCCCGAGCTGGCGGGTACGACGATCTACCAGCCCACGGAGTCCGGGTTCGAGGCCGAGCTCAAGGCGCGTCTCCAGGCACTCGCGGCCCGCCGGAAGCCGTGATAACCCTCGGGGTCGATGTCGGCCGCCCTCGACCCGACCCAGGAGGAGATGTTCCTGGGGATCGCCTATGCGCTGTTCATGAACCGGCTCCATGTGCTGCGCCTGACGGAGATCGTCCGTCTGGGCGTGCGGCCGAGCCCCGATGACGGGGTGATGGACGTTCCGGACCCGCTCGACGCCGAGCTCAAGCAGCAGGCGGTCGACTACGTGATCAAGTGCTTCCCGCAGAGCTTCTCGCGCAAGCTGTCGTCGGCGGCGGCGAGCTGGCTCGCGCTGTCCTGAGCCCGGGCCTCGCGATGCGTGTCGCGGCGATCGCCTTGTTCGTCGTCGCTGCGTGCGCGCGCACGCTGCCGCCGGATCCGACGACGGCCGCGCTCTACCGCGACCTCGAGCGGCAGGTGACGGTCGGCGGCGCCGCCGGCTGGAGCATCGATCGGCTCGAGATCGAGGGGCTGCTCTCCGACGCGCTCGGCTCGGTGTGCCGCGTCGACCCGCTGGCGCGGCGCTCCCTCGCGACGTGGCTCGACGAGCAGATCGCGGCCAACGGCGGTCCGCTCGAGCGCGCGTACCGCGAGCGCGGCAAGCGCATGAGCCGGGTGAAGCTCCTGGTCAAGCTGCACCGCGTGCGGATGCTGCTCGAGGAGGCCGACCGGTCGGCCGCGCACGACTGCCCGTTCTGGGTCGAGATCCAGGAGCCGTTCCGCGGGCGCCAGATCTCCGACGGGCGCTGGCAGCTGACGCTCGGCGGCGGCGGCAAGGCCATGCTCGTGCACGGGAGCGACCGCACCGACTTCTGGGCCGGCGGCGCCGGCCGCCTGCTCGTCGGCAAGGTGCTCGACGCGCGCTCGGCGCTCTACGCCGGGCTCGAGCTGGGCGCGACGGCGGCGTTCCCCAAGGACGAGCTGGGCAACCGCGGCAACCTGGTGCTCGGGCTCGACCTCGTCGCGCCGCTGGTCTACCGCCACACGCTGACCAACGCGTACTGGGAGGTGGAGGCCGGCTGGCTCGGGCGGACGAACGAGGAGGACCTCGAGCGGATCGATCACGGCGCGCACCTCGGCGTCTCGATCGGGGGCCGTGCGCTGCGCACGCGCTTCTTCTTCCCGGGCGCCGCGCTCGGGATCTCGTGGGAGCGCACGTTCACCGCGCCGGGCGGCGCCGACGTCACGACGCTCAAGATCGGCGCGCGGGTCGCGTTCGACGTCGATCTGTAGATCAGGCGCCGAGCGTGCGCCTGGCCAGGTCGACGGCGCGCGGGCCCAGGGTCTCGCCGCGCCAGGCCACGGCGCGCATGACGACCAGCGCCTTGTCGGCGGCGTTGATGCGCGGGCGGTGGCGGAAGAGGTCGGGGCCGGCGTCGGCGATCTTGTCGAGGATGCGGTTGCCGCCGTGCCACATGAGCGCGAGCTCGACGGCGAGATCGGCGCTGACCAGCTCGGCCAGCGGACGGCCGCGCTCGAGGAGGGCGCGGGTGCGGGCGACGAGGTAGCGGACGAGCGCGCCGACCTGCGGGCTGGCGCGGCGGCTCGCGATGTCGGCCTCGGTGACGCCGAAGTGGCGCAGATCCTCGGCGGGGATGTAGACGCGGCCGCGCTCCCAGTCCGCCGGCATGTCCTGGATGAGGCGCGCGATGGCGAGGCCGCTCGACAGATCGTCGGAGTAGGCGTGGAGCTCGGGGGCGCGGTAGCCGCCGATGTAGAGGAGGAGGTGGCCGACCGGCTCGGCGGCCTGGCGCGCGTAGCTGCGCAGGTCGCTCCACGTCGCGTAGCGGCGGGCCTCGAGATCGGTCCGGAACCCGGACACGAGCTGCGTGAACTCGATGATGGGCAGCGAGAAGCGCTTGATCGTGTCGGCGAGCGCGATGAAGACCGGGTGCTCGGGCGGGCGGCCGTAGTAGGTCTCGTGGAGGAGCTCCTCCCAGCGGTCGAGCTCCGACGCGCGGCGGCCCTCGTACGAGGCCTCGTCGGCGAAGTCATCGGCGGCGCGGGCGAACGCGAACATCGCGAAGACGTGCTTGCGCAGGGTCGAGCGGGTGAAGATCGACGCCACCGGGAAGTTGTGGTGGTGGGCGCGGCACAGGGCCTCGCAGTAGCGGTAGCAGGCCTCGAGCTCGAGGCTCGGGGGCAGCGGGACGGCCTGGGCGTGGGCCTTGCGATCGCCGATGCGGTGGATCACGGGGTGTCCTTGGCAGCCATCGCCTGCAGGATGACACGAGCCGCCTCGATCCGGACATCTCCCGCGGCGGCGAGGGCGTCGGCGACGTCGTCGACCAGGTCGGCGGGGGCGCCGGCGGCGCGGGCGACGGCGCGGGCGTGGAGCGCCATGTGCCCGTGCTGGATGCCGTCGGTCGCCAGCGCGCGCAAGGCCGCGAGGTTGCACGCGAGCCCGGCGGCGCCGGCCAGGGACGCGAGCCGCGGGGCGGCGTCCACCCCGGCCAGGCGAAGCGCGAGCCGGGCGCCCCTGTGGACGTGGAGTGCGCCGCCGACGGTCCCGACGGCCAGCGGCAGCTCCAGCTCGCCGACGAGGCCGCCGTCGACCTCGCGCCAGACGGCGAGCGGGCGATAGGCGCCCGTGCGGGCGGCGTAGGCGTGGGCGCCGGCCTCGACCGCGCGCCAGTCCTGCGCGGTGGCGACCAGCACGGCGTCGACGCCGTTCATCACGCCCTTGTTGTGGGTGACCGCGCGGTAGCTGTCGAGCTCGGCGAAGCGCGACGCCGCGGCGATGGCGGCGCGGACCTCGGGGCCGGGGCAGCGCGCGTCGGCGAGCGCGTCGTCGGGGGCGCGGCAGGTGACGCGGACCGTCCGCTGATCGGACAGGTTGGACAGGATGCGCAGGCCGACCTTCGAGCCCGCGACGTGCGCGGCCGGCTCGGCGAGGCGCTCGCACAGGGTGTTGACCAGGTTGGCGCCCATCGCGTCGCGGCAGTCGACGTCGACGTGCACGACGATGACGCCGCCGTCGGGGCCGGGCGGGCGGGCGAGGATGCGCGCGGAGACCGCGACCGGGCCGCCGCCGCGGGCGCACAGCCGCGGCGACAGCTCGCGCGCACGGGCGAGCAGCTGCGGCGCCGCGTCGCCGAGCGCGGCGACCGCGCGTTCGACGTCGGCGATGTGCGTGAGCTGGATCTGACCGGTGACGATCGGCGGCGCGACCGTGGTGGTGAAGCCGCCGGCGCCGCGCACCATGCGCGCGGCGTTGGAGGCGGCGGCGACCACCGACGGCTCCTCGACGACCATGGGCACGAGCGCGTCGGTGCCGTCGACGGTGAAGTTGGTCGCGACCGCGAAGGGCAGGGCGTGGCGGCCGAGCACGTTCTCGATCATCCCGGCCGCGTCGTCCTCGGAGAGCCCGCCGTCGAGCGCGGCGAGATCGGAGACGTCGATGCCGGCGGCCTCGGCGACCCGGCGGCGGCGCTCCTCCACCGTGAGCGTGTAGAGCCCGGGGAGTCGCGACGACGGCATCTGAGGCGACCCTACCCGCCGTCGGCGTGGAAGTCCACGCCCGTCGGGTCGACGCTCAGATGAAGCGGCCACAGCCCGCTCTCGACGATCGCGGTGTCGAGCGCCGAGGTGGTGATCGACGCGGGCGCGGCGATCGCGAGCACGTCGCCGCCACCGGCGCCGGTGGTCTTGCAGGTGGCGCCGAGCGGCGCGAGGCGAGCGGCGAGCGCGCCGACGGAGGGCGGCACGAGCGCGACGCCGGTCGCGGCCGCGAGCGCCTCCATCGCGCGCGCGCCGGCGGCGACGGCGGCGATCGCGGCGGCGGGGTCGGCGGCGTCGAACGCGGTGGCCAGCGCCTCGGCGGCGGCGGTGATCGCGGCGAGCGCCGGCGTCACGGCGGCATGGGAGCGCGCGGGGGCGGCGCCGACGGCGGCGACGAGGGTGGCGGTGTCGGCGGGCGCGCCGGTCCACGCGAAGTGCACGCGCAGGCCGGTGGGCACGGTCAGGCGGCGCACGGCGCCGGCGCGGAACGCGATCACGCCGCCGTGCGCGACGGCGACGACGTCGGCGCCGCTGCCGGCGGCGCCCAGGCCGGCCTGGGCGCGGGCGTGGGCGTCGAGCGAGAGGCGGATGACGAGCGGGAGATCGACGTCCGGTGCGGCGCCGGCGGCGAGCCGCACGGCGGCGACCGTGGCCGCGGCCGACGAGCCGAGGCCGAGCTTGCGATCGCCGTCGGCGAGCGCGCGGGTGTCGACCTCGATCGCGTCGAAGGCCGCGGCCGCGGCCTCGCCGAGGACCGCGCGCACGACGTCGCGCGCGGCGGCCAGGAAGGGCGACAGCGGCGGCGGCTGCGAGGTGCGGCGCGCGATCGCGCGGCGGTTCACGGCGGCGAGGACGGCGAGCCCGCCGTCGAGCACGCCGTACTCTCCGGCCAGCATCACCTTGCCGGGCGCGGTGGCCGTCGCGCGGGTGGCGGGTTCGCTCACGGCAAGAGCTCGGCGGGGCCGCCCGCGGCGGCGATGGTGACCGCGGTGATGCCGGGGACCGCGGCCATGGTGAGCGCGACCTCGGCCGCGTCGTCGGCCGACGTCAGCACCTTGACGTGCGGGCCCGCGTCCATCGTCGCCCATGCGCCGCGGCCGGCGGCGCGCAAGGCGCGGACCTCGGCGAGCGCGGCGAGCGTCGCCGGTTGCCAGTAGATGATCGCGGGGCGCGCCGCGATCGCGGACGCGTGCATGGCGAGGGCGTTGGCCTCGGCGAGCTCGCCGAGCGCCTCGAGGTCGCCCCGGTGCACCGCGGCCTCGGCGGCCGCGAGATCGCGCGGCACGAGGGCGACCCACGCGTCGTAGAGCGGCGAGGTCGCGGCGCAGTGCTCCATCGCGTCGCGCGAGCCGTGGGTCTTGGGCGCGCCGCCGCCGACCTCGCACACGATCATGCGCACGCGCGCGGCGAGCTCGGGCGCGGCGATCGGATGTGCGTAGGCGTCCTCGCCGTCGGCGCGGGTGCCGGCCTCCATGCGCACGAAGCCGCCGTAGATCGAGCGCGCCGCCGAGCCCGAGCCCTGGCGCGCGAGCCGCGACAGGGCCGGCCCGTCGAGCTCGAGGCCGGCGGCCCGCGTGGCCGCGAGCGCGAGCGCGGCGAAGCCCGAGGCCGACGACGCGAGCCCGGACGCGGTCGGGAAGTGGTTCATCGTCTCGATCGAGGCCGGGCTGGTGAGGCCGGCGAGCGCGCGCACGCGATCGAGGAACGCGCGGGCGCGGATCATCGCCGCCTCGGGCGCGGCCTCGCCGCCGAGGATCATGCGATCGGCGGGGAGCGCGTCGTCGAAGCGGACGGTCGTCACCGTGGTGAGGGCGTCGAGCGTGAGCGAGAGGCTGCCGGCCGCGGGGAGGTTGCGGGCGGCGTCGCGCTTGCCCCAGTACTTGACCAGCGCGATGTTGGCGCACGCGCGCGCGGTCGCCGAGCGGTCTGTCGTCATGGCCTGGCTCCGACGTCGGTCACGAATCCATCCTTGCCCATCGCGCGCCAGGCCGCCAGCACCGCGTCCTCTCGTCCAGGGGCGAGCGCGATCACGGCGCCACCACCGCCGCCGCCCGTGAGCTTCGCGCCGGTCGCGCCGGCGCCGCCGGCCGCGGCCACCATCGCGTCGAGCACCGGCGCCGACACGCCGAGGGAGGCGAGCCGGGCGTGCGCGTCGGTGAAGAGCTCGCCGAGCTCGGCGGTGTCGACCTGGACGGCGCCGAGGAGGACGGCCGCACGCTCGGCGGCGGCGCCGAGCGCGGCGAGCTCGGCGTCGACGGCCGCGGTGCGCGCCGCGCGCGCCTGGGCGACACGCTCGACCATGGCCGCGGTCGAGCGCGGCTGGCCCGAGAGCCCGATGACCAGCGGGAGCGGCGCGGCGGCGACCGGCGTGAGCCCGTGGCCGCGCCGGTAGAGCCCGAGCCCGCCGCGCGCGGCGACCGCCACGTCGATGCCGCTCGGGTTGCCGTGGAAGCAGCGCTCGGCGCCGGCCGCGATCTCCTCGATCGCCGCGACGTCGATGGCCTTGCCGGCGTGGGCGGCCAGCGCGCGCGCGAGCGCGACGGCCAGCGCCGCCGACGAGCCGAGGCCTGCCGCCGGGGGCACGTCGGCGTCGCCCTCGATCGTGGCGCGCGCGACGCCGAGCGCGCCGGCCACCGCGACGAGCGCGTGCGCCACCGGGTGATCGTCGCCGGCGCGTACGTGTACGTCCCAGCCGGCGACGTCGAGGGTGAGCGTGTCGCCGGGCTGCGCCCGCAGCCGGACGCCGCACGCCAGCGCGCCGGCGAGCGCGGGGTGCCCGTAGACCGCCGCGTGCTCGCCGACGAGGATGACCTTCCCGTGGCCGCGAGCGCCGGTGGATGCGCTCACGGTCGCGCCGTCAGGCCCGGCGCGGGCAGGCCGAGATCGTCGAGCCACCCGCGCAGGGTCGGTCCGATGTGACGCGGCGCCGCCTGCAGGTCGACCGGCTTGCGGGCGCCGACCAGCAACATGATCGTGCGGATCGAGGAGATCACGCGCGCCAGGAGGTCGCTCACCTCGTCGACACCGCCCGCGCGCTGGGCGCGGAGGACGGGCGCCGCGAGGCCGCCGGCCCGCGCCCCGAGCGCGAGCGCGCGCGCGACGTCGAGCCCGGTGCGCAGGCCGCCCGACGCGATGACCTCGACGCCGGCGGCGGCCGCGGCGACCGTGCTCACGGCGGTCGGCAGGCCCCAGTCCCAGAGCTCGTTGCCGAGCTGCTTGGCGGCCGAGCCCTCGGCGGCGCGGCGCGCCTCGACCGCGACCCAGCTCGTGCCGCCGGCGCCGGCCACGTCGACGGTCTTGACGCCGACGTAGGCGAGGCGGCGCGCGGCCTGCAGCGAGAGGCCGCAGCCGGTCTCCTTGACGATCACCGGGCACGGCAGCTGCTCGACGAGGCGCGCGATCGTGTCGGTGGCGTGGCGGAAGTCGCGGTCGCCGTGCTCCTGGATCATCTCCTGCGCGGGGTTGAGGTGGACCGCCATCGCGTCGGCGCCGATGCGCCTGGCGAGCTCGGCGACCTTCTCGACGCCGAGGGTGCGCGCCTGCACGACGCCGATGTTGCCGAAGAGCACGAGGTCGGGCGCCGCGTCCTTCACGTGGAAGGTCGACTCGAGGTCGGGGTGCTCCGCCATCGCGCGCTGCGAGCCGACCCCCATCGCGACGCCGGCGCGGGTCGCCGCGACGGCGAGGTCGCGGTTGATCGTCCGCGCCCGCGGGGTACCGCCGGTCATGCCCGTGATGACGACCGGCGCTGCGAGCCGGCGGCCGCAGAGCTCGGTGGAGAGGTCGATCTCGTCGACGGCGATCTCGGCGAGGGCCTGGTGGACGAGGTGGACGTCCTCGAGGAGCGTCGTGCGCTCGGCGAAGTCGGCGGCGCCGGAGGCCGCGACCTCGATGTGGTCGGCCTTGCGGCGCACGATGTCGCGGCTGTCGTCGGCGGCCATGGTGGAGGTGGAGGTGGTGATGGGGTTGTAGCAGACCCCGGGGGGATGGAGAGGGGGAGGGAGAGGGAGAAGGAGAGGGAGAAGGAGAGGGAGAAGGAGAGGGAGAAGGAGAGG
>ERZ761602.5850-NODE-5850-length-14218-cov-5.548613_pt1 | contig 14218 bp, 12 predicted proteins | sample MGYA00512165_ERZ761602 | MGnify/ENA primary metagenome ERZ761602 (study PRJEB28899, sample SAMN02445085) | bioreactor sludge metagenome | biome: EBPR sludge; isolation source: Thorneside wastewater treatment plant | place: Australia: Brisbane, Thorneside...
TGGCCAGCACGATGGAGAAGCACCACCAGGTGCAGATCCTGGACGAGGCGCTGGAGGCCGCGGTCAAGCTCAGCCACCGCTACATCCCGGCGCGCCAGCTGCCCGACAAGAGCGTGAGCCTGCTCGACACCGCCTGCGCGCGCGTGGCGGTCAGCCTGCACGCCACGCCGGCCGAGGTGGACGATTCGCGCAAACGCATCGAGGCGCTTCAGACCGAGCTCGGCATCATCGGGCGCGAGAAGGCCATCGGCGTCGACATCGGCAAGCGCGAGACCGACACCACCGAGCTGCTGAACGCCGAGAAGGCACGCCTGGCCGAGCTGGAGGCCCGCTGGGCCGACGAGCGCCAGCTGGTCGACGAGCTGCTGGCGCTGCGCGCGAAACTGCGCGCCGGGATCCAGCCGGTGGAAGGCACCGGCAGCAACCTGGAGGCCGCCGCGGCCGAGGCCACGCCCGAGGTGGCGCCGCAGGCACCGGTGATGAGCGAAGGCGAACGAGCCGACCTGCAGGCCCAGCTGCGTGCCGTGCAGGACAAGCTGCATGCGCTGCAGGGCGAGAGCCCGCTGATCCTGCCCACCGTGGACTACCAGGCGGTGGCCGCGGTGGTCGGCGACTGGACCGGCATCCCGGTCGGCCGCATGGCGCGCAACGAGATCGAGACCATCCTGAAGGTGGCCGAGCACCTGGGCCAGCGCGTGATCGGCCAGGACCACGCGATGGAGATGATCGCCAAGCGCATCCAGACCAGCCGCGCCGGGCTGGACAACCCGAGCAAGCCGATCGGCGTCTTCATGCTCGCCGGCACCAGCGGCGTCGGCAAGACCGAGACCGCGCTCGCGCTGGCCGAGGCGCTGTACGGCGGCGAGCAGAACGTCATCACCATCAACATGAGCGAGTACCAGGAGGCGCACACCGTCAGCACGCTCAAGGGCGCGCCTCCCGGCTACGTGGGCTATGGCGAAGGCGGCGTGCTGACCGAGGCCGTGCGCCGCAAGCCCTACAGCGTGGTGCTGCTCGACGAGGTCGAGAAGGCCCACCCCGACGTGCACGAGATGTTCTTCCAGGTCTTCGACAAGGGCTTCATGGAGGACGGCGAAGGGCGCTTCATCGACTTCAAGAACACGTTGATCCTGCTGACCACCAACGCCGGCACCGACCTGATCGCCAGCCTGTGCAAGGACCCCGACCTGATGCCCGACCCCGAGGGCATGGCCAAGGCGCTGCGCGAGCCGCTGCTGAAGATCTTCCCGCCGGCGCTGCTGGGCCGGCTGGTGACCATTCCTTACTACCCGCTGTCCGACGAGATGCTGGGCAAGATCGTCAAGCTGCAGTTGAACCGCATTAAGAAGCGGGTCGAGGCGCGCTACAAGATCCCGTTCGAATACGGCGACGACGTCGTGCAGCTCGTGGTGAGCCGTTGCACCGAGAGCGAGTCCGGCGGGCGCATGATCGACGCGATCCTGACCAACACCATGCTGCCGGACATCAGCCGCGAGTTCCTGAACCGGATGATGGAAGGGCGGCCGATCGGCGGCGTGACGGTGGGCGTGCAGGACCAGGGCTTCTCGTACACCTTCGTCTGAGCGACGATGGCCACATGGCCAGTGGTCCGCGTGCGCCCGTCGGCAGCGGTGGCATGGTGGTTCGCGGCCCTGCTCGTGGGCTGTGAAGGAGAGGCGATGGCGAAGATGGTGCTGTTCTCTGCCGTGCAGGGCCGGGTCCTGGAGGAGGGACGGCCGGTGTCCGGTGCGACGGTGGAGCGGGAGTACAAGTGGGGCTGGAAGGACGAGACCGGCCGCGACAGCACCCGCACCGGCCCCGACGGATCGTTCGCGATGCCGGCGATAGAGCGCTCGTCCCTGCTGGGGTCGCTGCTGCCGCACGAACCGGTGGTCCGGCAGAGCCTCACGATCCAGCACGCCGGCCGGTCCTACGAGGGCTGGCTGTACTTCAAGCGCAATTACCGGGCCGACGGCGAACTCGACGGCAAGCCCCTGAAGCTGGTGTGCCGTCTCGAGAGACCGGCGCAGAGGCACGGCAACGGCGTCTACGGCATCTGCGAGTTCGAGTGATGGACGGCCCGCCCGCCGACGCGCCACCGGGCATTCGCTGAACCGACGATACGGAGAGTCCAGATGTCGCAGCTTTCCCCCGAGCAGGCCGCCCGAATCGCCAGCGGCGTCTACACGCTGTTCGACTTCGGCGTCGAGGATGCGCTCAAGACGGGCGGCCTGGGGATCGACGGCCTCTTCGCGGTCGATCGGCATTCGGTCTTCAAGGCCCGCACGGGCATGTTCATGATCCGCAAGCTCACCGACTTCGGCTATGTCGCTGCCGGCGTCGAGGCCTTCGAAGGGTCTGCCCTGGTCGCCACCCGCGGCACGCGAATGGCATGGGACTGGGTGACTGACGTCAACATCGCGCTGCAGCGCGGACCGGGCGGATGGCCGGTGCATGCGGGCTTCAACGAGACCTGGAAGTCGTACGCGCGGTCCTTGTCGGAGTTCTTCGACCAGCATCGCGTCGAGCGCGTGCACTGCGTCGGCCACAGCCTCGGCGGTGCCCTGGCGGCGCTGAATGCCGACTGGTGCACGAGTCGCGGCCTGGCCGCCGAGCTGTACACCTTCGGCGCGCCGCGGACCGGCGACGCCTTGTTCGCGCGTTCGCTGACTCGCCGGCTCCAGCCAGCGCACATCCATCGGGTCTCCCACCCGGCCGACCCGGTACCGATGATTCCGCTGTTTCCCTTCTGGCACCTCCCGCATGGCGAGCGCGGGCTGACCATCCCCCAGGGCGACTTCGGGCTCGTGCACAAGGGGGCGCACAGCATGGCCGAGACCTACCTGCCCGCGATGACGGGCAAGGATTGGGGCGCGCTCGCCGTCGTGCAGCGTGCCGACGAGAACGCCCAGGTGCAGAGCTGGCTCGAGCGCGCCGCGGCCGGGCAGGGCGGCTTCGTGCAGGGCTCGGCCCGGCTGCTGTCGATGATCGGCCGCGCACTGGCCTGGCTGCTCAAGGGGGCCCTGAAGGTCCCTGCGCATGGCGTGTCGGCGGCGGCCACCGCGAGCCTGACGGCGCTGGATCTCGTGGCCTGCCTGCTGGCCAACGCGGCGGCGCTGGCGAAGGAGGTCGCTGCCCATGTGAAGACCCTGGCGGCGGCCATCCTGAGCTTCCTGGGGCGCAAGGTCGGGCAAGGGGTCGACGTCACGGTGGCCTTCCTGCGCTGGGTGCTGGCCTTGCTCGGCAGCACCCTGGCCGGGGTCGCTCGGCGAGCCCTCGATCTGGTGACCTGATCGACCCTGGCAGCGAGCATCGGCGTGAACGGACATGCACATCACCGCGCATCGATGGCGCCCGGGCCGGCGCCGGCGCCGGCACCGGCGCGTGGTGCCGAGACGCGCGCATCACGTGCCGACTCCCGCCTGGCCTGCGCCGGCGTGCCGTTTGGTGGCGCGCGGCGCGGGCAGGGCCCCGCGGCGTAGAGCGACTCAACACAGGCGCTTCACCACGCTTTCACCCCAGACCCGGAAAGGAAGTCCCATGGCCGTTCCCCCGTTCCTAGGCCCGTTGGGCGGCTGCCTGCTCAAGCAGGTCATCATTCCCGGCAGTCACGACGCCGGGCTGTCGCGCAACTTCCAGCAGGACCTGTCCTTCGTCAGCTCGCCGGCGAAGACGGTGACGCAGAGCGACGGCGTGCTGGAGCAGGCGCGCGCCGGCTCGCGCTTCTTCGACGTGCGCATCCAGAAGATCGGCGGCGAGCTGAAGTCCTTCCACACGGCGCCCAACCTGATGGGCAAGGTGCCGCTGGTCAACAAGCTCAAGTCCACGAAGACCGACACGCGCACGATGGGCGCGTCGGGCGAAGGCTTCATGCACATCCTGGACGACCTGCGCGGCTTCGTGCAGGGCTCGACCGAGTTCGTGATCGTGCGGCTGAGCCACCTGAAGGACTCGGCCGAGGTGTTCCAGGACCTGTGGAACTGGATCGAGCAGCCGGCCAACAGCCCGTATGTCTACAAGGGCACCGGCAACCTGGCGAACAAGAAGGTCGGCGACCTCGCGGGCACGCTCGTCTTCGTGATCGAGGCCAAGAAGTTCAAGCACGCGGTCACCCCGCCGGCCGGTGGGCCGGCGCGCATTCCAGGACAGGCCGACGGCTTCCACCGCTTCTACCAGAGCAAGGGTGGCAACCTGCCCGACGTGCTGGACGGCCTGTGCGTCTGCGGCGAGTTCTCGAACAAGAAGTCGCTCGGCGACATCATGAAGAAGCAGATCGACAACTACTCGCACCACGACCAGCACAAGAATCACCGGGCCGAGCAGTCGCACCTGTATTCGCTGTACTGGACGGCCACCGGGGGCAACATCGAGCAGAACACCAGCCGCGAGCTGACGCCGGCCAACTTCAAGCAGGTGCGCGAGCTGGTCAACGCGACGGTGCAGAAGAACTGGTCGGACAAGCTGGGCGCGCACAAGGACGTCCTGCAGAGCCCGGGTACGCACTGGCTGAAGCAGCAGTTCGACCAGGCCAACCTGGCGCGGACCAAGTTTTCGGTCAAGTCGGCGTCTATACCGAACATCATCCTGTACGACTTCGTGAACGACACCATCAGCCAGCAGATCATCGACCTCAACGACCTGGTGGCGCGATGAGCGCAGGCACATGCGGCGTGCCGGCCGGCCAGCAACCACCTGACCGCGATCGCAGCTTCATTTGACCGCCATGACCGACGGCCGCCTCGATCCCTGGTTGCTCGACGACGACTCGGCAGCGCAGGCTGCGGCCGATCCTGCGGCGGTGGCCGACGCGGCGATGCAGGTTCCGGCAGGCATCGGCGATGCCGTGACGATGGCCGAATGGCGGCTGCGCGCGCTGGCACTCGGCGCCGGCGACGAGATGTCGCGCCTGTCCGATCACGAGGTCGCGGCCCGCATCGTGGTGGCGATCGAGGGGGGCCGCGTGACCCTCGCCGGCGCGCCGCCCAGGCTGCTGCCTCTGGCGCCGCCGCCAGCCTCCGCGGCACCGCCGCCGCCTGCGCCTGCACCATCGCCGAGGCGCGCCGCTCCTGCGGCGCCGGCCGCAGCCCCGGCGACCACCTTCTCGCAGACGCTGGATGTCGCCGCCATGGTTGCCGTGCTGCGCCAGGCCGCGAGCGACGGCGTCCCGTTCTGCGAGGAGTGCGCCAAGGCGGCTGCGCAGCGCGATGCCGCCGGTGCAACGGCATGACGCCCGAACTCCGCCAGCGCATCCTGGACACGCTGTGGCCGCCCGGCGAGGCGCGGCACGCGAGCGTCTGGGCCGTGCTGGACTGCGCACGCGACCCGGCGATCTACCGGCTGCTGCTGGAATCGCGCCTGGAGTTCCTGTGCCTGTACAGCGGCAAGCTGCCGCGCGAGCTGGAGATGGTGGCGCCGCACATGGTGGAACTGCTGCCGGCCCGTGAGCTGACGATGCGTCTGCTGGAGGAAGGCTGGGGACACGGCTGGGGCATCTTCGCCGCGATCGACGACGCCAGCGCGTTGCGGCCTCACCTTCGCAGGCTCCTGCGCGTGCAGGACGAGGACGGGCGACGGCTGCTGTTCAGGTACTACGACCCGCGCGTGCTGCGCGGCTACCTCCCGACCTGCCGACCGTCCGAGTTGCTGCAGTTCTTCGGGCCGGTCCGGTGCTTCGTGACCGAGGACGCGCAAGGGGACGCGCTGGTGGAGTGGCGCCACCACGCGGGTCGTCTCGAGAGCGTTCGGGTGCCGACATGCTGATCATGCGGCAAGAGCAGATGCACGCCCTGCGCGAGGTGGCGGCGTCGAACTTCGAGGCCGCGCTGGTCGAACGCGGCCGGCAGTTCGCACCCAGGCTCGCGGCACTGCGAGGCGTGCAGGCCATGCAGCGACTCGTGGTGGCGGCCGTTGGGCATGCGCGGGTGCATGGTTTCGACCGGCGCGGCCCGGTCCGGTTCTGGGTCGAGATGTCCCTCGCGCACGGCCTGCGCTGGTTCGACGATCCGCAGCTGGAGCCCGTCAATCGCCATCTCGCGGAACGCGAACCGGACCAACTGGCCCGTGCGGAGCGGGTCCACGCGGCGCTGCTTGCCCACGTGGCCAGGGCCGACGGCGAGGCGCGGGTGCTGGCGCGGCAGGCCCTGGCCGAGCTTCTCGCGCTCGACTGGAAGACGTTGCTTGCGCCGCAGCCGGATCCTGCGGCGACCGCGATCGCGGTGATGCAGGTGGTGCATCCGCACCGCGCCCGGCTGCTCGGGCAGGCGACCCTGAACCGGGTGGCCATCGCTGCCGGGGCCGCTTGCCGCGAACTCGGCATCGAGGTCCAGCGAGGGCAGGTGCTGCTGGCGGGGCTGATGATCGGGTTCGGCCACGGGGTCCTGGAAGACCCGATGTACCCCTGGGTCCGCTCGACCCTGGCCGACGGTACGGCACCGGCCGCGCGGCGGTGCGAGGCGCTGGCGCGCAAGACCCGGCGCTATGCCCGCGCGGTTCTCGATCACTGGACCTCCTGATGCCCAAGCAGACGCCGGCCAGCCCCAGCGCTGGCGCCGACGCCGCCAGTCCCTGCGACGCCACGACGGCCGAGTGCCCGCTGCCCAAGGTCTGGGTCTGGGACCCGCCGCACACAGGCGCGCGCGTCCGCTTCGTGAACCTGCCGCACGACTGGGACCCGGCCAACAACGGTGCCGACGTCGAAATGGCCGGCCATGTCGAGCCGCGCGTGGCCGGCGAGACCGTGACGTTCAACCTGATCGGCCATCCGGACAACTATCTCGAGGGCCAGACTGCCGCCCTGTCGACGACGACGATCACCACGGGTGCCAACGGCGTTGGCAAGGTCACGCTGACGCTGCCGGCGTACGGCGGGTCGCGCTGGAAGGTCGGCGGGCGCACCGCCACGATGGCCGCGCCGGCGCAGAGCGGCGAGATCACCGTGTGGCGCAAGGTGTTCTACCAAGTGACCGACATGGACAGTTCGCCCGCACCGGAGAACCTGTCGCTGGCCCATCCCAGCGACATGATTTCGGCGCTGCAGGCGGCATTCGACCCCGTGTTCATCAAGATCGCCGCCAGCACCAAGTCCAGCGCCAGCACGCCCTACCAGGCGCACCTCACGGCGGCCCAGCGCTCGACGCTCGAAAGCTCGCTGCGCACGGCGGCCGTGGACGACCGCAGCCCGTACAAGATGAACATCGTGATGTGCGATCGTGCGGACATCGTGGCCGAGCAGGAGTGGACCGCGGCTGCGACGACGGCGGACGTGGCCACGCCCTACTTCCAGCGCTGGGGCCATGAGCCGACGGTGATACACGCGCAGTACCAGAAGAGCGACGGCAGCTGGGCCCCGCTGTCCGCCGTGTCGACGCAGGCCCATGCGAGCAGCACCGGCCAGGAGCGCGTGAAGGCGACCATTCCCGGCTTCGCGGCGGGCAGCACGGTCAACGTGCGCATCAAGTACCGTTACCAGCGTGGCAACGCGGGCGGCTGGGGGGGCACGACCGGCACGCTGTTCATGTGCATCGGCCGCCAGCGGCGCGCCAATGCCGCGAAGCCCACCGGGGCCGAACTGCAGCAGGCGCTCACGCACGAGATCGGCCACGCGCTGGGGCTCGTGCCCAACGCGGCCGCGTGGCGGGACACCGATCCGCGGGATGCGCCTTACAGTCTCAAGCACTGCGGCTACAAGACCGCGGCAACGCCGGCGCAGCCCCGCTGCGTCATGTGGTTCATGCTCGGCGGCAGCGGCGCGCGCCTGCGCTTTTGCTCCAGCGACCGCCCGGACGATTGCGCGCACTTCCTGATGCGCACCTCCTACACCTCGCTGAGCTGGATCTGAGGACACCCTGATGCCTGGCCTCGACGCCGTCGTTCCAGCCCTCACGACCGCCCGGTCGCCGCTGCCCGTCCAGGTGCGCATGCGCTCGGACATGGCGACCTACTATGCCAACAACGGCATCATCGACCGCGCGCTGCAGGTGACCCTGATCCGGCGCGATGCCGCCGGCGTCGGGTTCATGGCCAAGACCGATCCGTCCGCCCTGTTCGAACCGGAGCCGCCGCTGGAGCGCACCGACGATCCTTCGCTCGCCGTCGGCGAGGTGTCCGAGACGCGCGAACTGCGCCTGAACGACTACGGGCTGAAGCACGAGGGGTCCGCGAAGTACTTCGTGCTGCCGACCTTCGCGCACTGGACCGCCGGGGTCCACGCCATGGAGGTGTCGGACACCGCACCGCTACCCGTCTTCGGCGACGTCTGGCCACCAGCGGCACCCTCGCCGCGCACCGACGCGCTTCTGGCGTCCGCGCCGCGAAGTCAGGGCTTGTGGGCGTCGTTCGTGCGCAGTGACGTACCACGCGTGGAGGGCTGGTTGCGCCGGCCTGCGGCCACGCCGGTGGGCCACGCCGAGCCCTGGTTGACCTTGGTCGCCTGGCAGCCGTCGGCCCATGGCCCTGTCGCCGCGACCTGCATCGGACTCCAGGTGCAGCGGGTCGGCGCCGACCAGTTGGCGGTGTTCTCGGTGCCGCTGCTGATGCTCGCGCCCTTGCTTCCGGCGGGTCCGGCCTGGATCTGGGCGGCCAGCGGCGACTTCGTGACCGCACCCTTCCAGGCGGAGTTCGGGCCATGACGAGGCGCCGGGTGCTACTGGCCGGCGTGGCGATGGCGCTCGGGTGCCGGTCGGCCCTGGCCGGGCGGCAGTCGTCGTCGCCGGGTCCGGACAGGCCCGCTCAGCGCACTTGCCCGCCGAGGAGGAATGCCGTGGTGAACGACCCGGTCGCGCTGGCCGCCGAAGCAGCGCGACGCATCCTGACCGGCCTGACGCCGGACCGTCCCTATGTCGTGTTGCTTCAGACGGGCGACGGCGCACGGGCGAAGGCCGCGGGCGAAGCGCTACGCGCTGCCCTGGCCTGCGACCAGCGCATCGCGCTGGCCGAGGTTATTCGTGAGCATCGCGCACCGGCTGCCGACCCGGATCGTCCCCAGCAGCACGTCAACGTGGTCGCGGACATCGTGCGTCCGCCACCCGCGCTCGTCGTCCGGGTCAGCGAGTCGGGTCCGGTCCTGTACATCGCCGCCCGCCTGCCGGGCGCCGATCCGCTGGGGCCGCCGGACGACGGCTGGCTCTGGGTGATGCAGGATCCCTGAACCGGTCACGCGACGGTGCCGACGGCGAGCCCCCGCGCCGGCTCCGCCACCGACTGCATCCGCATCACCGTCACCGCATTGCGGTGCCGGTGGCTAAGCACCGGCATCAGCCCGGCCTGCAGCAGCGCGTTGCCGCCTTCCTCGCCCAGGTACTGCTCGGCGCAGGCCTGCAGCTCGCGCTCGCCGTCCTTCGTGCAGGCATAGGCCGGCAGGTCGCCGATCTCGCGCTCGTCGCCGGGCTCGAAGTCCCAGCCGTTCAGCGTGAAGGCGCGGCCGATCAGCAGCGCCACGGCGAGCGCCGGGTTGCCCCACAGGAAATGCTCGTGCACGGGCGTGGCGTCGAATTCCTCGAAGGCGAACGAGACCACCGGGTCGTGCGCCTTGCCGTAGGGCAGGCGCAGCAGCGTGCGCGGCGCGGCGAGGCCGATCCAGGGCGCGGCCTCGCTGCCGCGCAGCGCGCGCCAGCCGGCCAGCGTCGGGTCGTCCGCGGCCCCCGCGAGCGCACGGTCGCCCTCGGCGATCCAGGGCCCGCCGGCCTGGCTGGCGACCAGGCCCAGCGCGGCGAGCAGGCCGATGTCGGTGTCCGACGGTCCGAAACGGTACAGACCGGCCAGCAGGTGCCAGGGCTCGCCGCCGGGCACGCCGCGCCAGCGGTCGGCCAGCGCGCGATGCAGCCCGGACTCGGCGAGCCGGCCCTGGCAGGCCACGACGTCGGCCAGCAATTCGTCGCGCGTCACGTCGAACAGGTGCAGCTGCAGGTCCTCGTCCAGCTCCAGGCTGCCGATCAGCCACTGCACGCCGCGCCAGGCCGCTTCCAGCGCCTGGAACGCCGGGTCGTGCAGCAGCGAGCGCATCTGCTCGGCGATCGCGCTGTCGACCGCCCTCAGGTAGGCCTGCGTCTCGGCGCGCGTGTCGGGCACGATGTGCGGCGCCACCACGCGCTGCAGCAGGGCCTCGATGCCGGTGGCCGGAACGGACGGCTTCGGCGTCCCGGCGGCTGCAGCCGCGCCCTGTCCGAGCAGCGACCCCAGCAGGTCGGCGGCCTGCGCCGGCGGCCGCGCACGTTCCTGGCGCAGCGCGTCGAACAGCGGCAGCCGTTGGTACAGCGCGTCGGGGTGGAAGTCGTCGAGCTGCGTGAAGTCCACGCTGCCGGCGGCCGTCTCGAGGCGCGGCGCCAGGCGCGCGATGACCGCGTCGAGGTTGTCGACGTCGACGCGGTGGGTGGGCCGGTCCGCCAGCGGCCGGCGCTCGGCCGCCGGTCGCGCGCTGAAGTCGCCGACGACCAGCAGCCGCAACGGTCCGCGACCGCGCCGGGCGGCGCTGGCCGGGCGGCCGGCCTCGAGCGTGAACTGCATGCGTCCTGGCATGACCTGCATCCTAGAGTGTCGCGAAGCCCCGGGGCTCCCGCGTGCGACGGAGGCACCCGCCCGGTCTAGGGGGCGGCGCGGCTTGTCGCGTCCGGTACTTTGCTTCAGAGTCGCGCACCGGGCAATCCGAATCTTCATGCCGAACGACCACGCCAGCATCGCCGAACGCCCAGCCCCTGCCGCCGCTCCCGAGCTCGCGCCGCGGCTGCAGCAGGCCATGCAGTGGCACGCCGACGGCCGTCTCGACGAGGCCGAGGCCGGCTACCGCAACGTGCTGGCCGAGGTGCCTGCGCATCCCGACGCGCTGCATCTGCTGGGTGTCCTGAAGGCGCAGCGCGGTCACCATGCCGAGGCCGCGCGGCTGATCGCCGCCGCGATCGCAGCCCGCCCGCACGAGGCGATGTTCCACAACAACTACGGCAACGTCTGCACCGAATGCGGTCGCCTCGACGAGGCCGAGGCGAGCTACCTGCGCGCGCTGGAGCTCGACGGCACCCGCGTCGATGCGCTGAACAACCTCGGCGTGCTGCTCGGCGCGCGCGGCGACGCCGCGGGCGCTGAGAAGGTGCTGCGCCGCGTCGTCGAGCTCGCGCCGGACTTCACCGACGCGCGCCAGAACCTGGCCAGCCACCTGTTCCGCAGCGGGCGCCTGCCGGAGGCGGTGCAGCAGTGTGTCGAGGGCCTGCTGGTCGCGCCGCGCAGCGCCGCGCTGCGCCGGGTGCTGGGCGTCGCCTACTCGATGATGGGCATGAAGGACGAGGCCATTGCCGTCTGGCGTGCCTGGCTGCAGGCCGAGCCCGGCAACGCGCTGGCCGAGCACCACCTGCGCGCCTGCACCGGCGAGGACGTGCCTGCGCGCGCGGCCGATGCCTACGTGCAGCGTGTCTTCGACGCCTTCGCCGTCAGTTTCGACGCCAAGCTCGCGTCGCTGGCTTACCGCGCGCCCGAGCTGGTGGCGCAGGCGCTGGCCCGTCACGCCGGCGAGCCTCGGCGCGACCGCGCCGTGCTCGACGCCGGCTGTGGCACCGGCCTGTGCGCGCCCTTGCTCGCGCCCTGGTCGGCACGCCTGGTCGGCGTGGACCTGTCCGCCGGCATGCTGGCCAAGGCGCGTGCGCGCGGCGGCTACGGCGAGCTGGTGCAGGCCGAGCTGGTGGCGTTCCTGCGTGAACGCGGTCGCGCCTGGGACCTGATCGTCTCCGCCGACACCTTGTGCTACTTCGGCGTGCTGGAGGACTTCGCGGCGGCGGCCGCCGCCGCGCTGCGGCCGCGCGGGCTGCTGGTCTTCACGGTCGAGGCGCTGGACGCGGCGTCCGAGGACGCCGGCACGGACCACCGCCTGCTCGAGCACGGGCGCTACAGTCACCGCCGCGGCTACGTCGAGCGCGTGCTGCGCGAAGCCGGGCTGCGCGTGCTGGAGATCGCGGCCGCCGTGCTGCGCAGCGAGGGCGGCGATCCGGTGCACGGCTGGGTCGTCGTCGCGTCGGCCTAGCAACCAGGACTGCATATCCACCATGGCCGACGATGCCCTGCCGATCCAGATGAAGCTCGTGTGCGACGCCGCACCGTCGCTGCACTTCAAGTCGATGTCGGCGCTGGAGGAAGTGTCGCGCCTGTTCGAGCTGCGTGTCGTGGCGGTCAGCGACGACAACGACGTCGGCGCCGACGATGTGCTCGGAAAGCCGGCGGCCGTGTCGATCGAGGTCGCCGACGGGCAGCTGCGCTGGTTCCACGGCGTCGTGGCCGCATTCGGCATCGACGGCGTCGAGGGCCGGCGCTACAGCTACCGGCTCGTCCTGCGGCCCTGGCTGTGGCTGCTGACGCGTTCGGCCGACCTGCGCATCTTCCAGGAGATGAGCGCGCTGGAGATCGTCAAGCAGGTCTTCGGCGACTACACGGGCAACTTCGTCGACGAGACCACCGGCAGCTACGGCACGCGCACCTACTGCGTGCAGTACCGCGAGACCGACTTCGACTTCGTCAGCCGCCTGATGGAGGAAGAGGGCATCTTCTACTACTTCCGCCACAGCGAGGACAAGCACGAGCTGGTGCTGGCGGACGCGCCGGGCACCCACGTGGCGGTCGAGGGCTTCGCCGAGATCGCGTACTTCGAGGACGAGCGCGCGCTCGGCGAGCGCCAGGGCATCAACGTCTGGCGCATGCGCCACGAGATCCAGACCGGCAAGTGGACGCTGTCGGACTACAACTTCGAGACGCCCAGCACAAGCCTGCTGTCGACCACCGTCGAGTCCGGGCGCGGCCACGGCGAGAACGCGCACGAGGTCTACGACTATCCGGGCCTGTACGCCGTGAAGGCCGACGGCGACGCGCGCGCGCAGGTGCGCCTGGACGAGGCAAGCAGCCGCTTCACGCGCTTCACCGGCCAGGGCAACACGCCCGGGCTGGCCGCCGGCGCGCTGTTCACGCTGGTCGGTCACGATCGCGACGACCAGAACGCCGACTATGTCGTGCTGCAGACGCGCATCGACGCCGTGCAGGCCGGCTACGAGGCCGGCGTCGGCGAGGACACGCGCTTCCTGTGCCGTTTCGTCGCGCAGAGCCATGCCGACCCCTTCCGCCCGGCGCGCATCACGCGCAAGCCCACCGTGGCCGGGCCGCAGACCGCGCTGGTGGTCGGCGGCGGCGGGGAGGGCGAGATCGAGACCGACGAGCATGGCCGCATCAAGGTGCAGTTCCACTGGGACCGCCTGGGCCAGAAGGACGCCAACAGTTCCTGCTGGCTGCGCGTGGCCAGCGGCTGGGCCGGCAACGGCTGGGGCATGCTGTCGCTGCCGCGCATCGGCCAGGAGGTCGTCGTCGCCTTCCTGGAGGGCGACCCGGACCAGCCGCTGGTCATCGGCCGCGTGCACAACGCCGAGCAGAAGACGCCCTACGACCTGCCGGCCAACGCCAGCGTCAGCACGATCAAGAGCCGCAGCATGGGCGGCGGTGCCGACGAATTCAACGAGCTGCGCTTCGAGGACAAGGCCGGCTCCGAATACGTGCTGCTGCACGCCCAGAAGGACCGCCTGGAGTTCGTCGAGGAGACGCTGAAGGCCGAGATCGGCGTCGACGAGCACCGCATCGTCAAGGGCAACCGGAAGGAGAAGATCGAGGGCGACCAGCACCATCAGGTGGTCGGCGCGGTCAAGCAGAAGGTCGACGGCAAGTGGAGCCTGAAGGTCGCCGACGAGATGATGATCGGCACCGACGCGAAGGCGCACCTGAAGTCGGCCCAGGACCTGCGCGTCGAGGGCGGGACCAAGGTGTCGCTGAAGGCCGGCACCGAGCTGCACGTGAAGGCCGGCCAAAACACCGGCCTGGACAGTGGCATGAACGTGCACATCAAGGGCGGCATGAACGTCGTCATCGAGGCCGGCCTACAGCTGACGATCAAGGTCGGCGGGTCCTCGGTGGTGCTGGGGCCGGACGGCGTCTCGATCACCGGGCCGCTGGTCAAGGTCAATTCCGGCGGCGGCGCCGGCAGCGGCAGCGGGGCCAGCCCGGACGCGCCCACTGCGCCCGAGGCGCCCGAGGATCCCGAGGCGCCGGAAGATCCGCTGTCGCACCGCTGACATGCCGGTCCCGCACCCGCAGTGTTCGCGGCCCGACATGGCTGACCTGGCGGCGTCGGGGCGGCAGGGCGACATCGACGCGGATACCTGGCGGGCAATGACTGATTGCGGCGCGTTGCGGACGTCCGGCCCGT